>RRZT011456918.1_pt1 | contig 13467 bp, 11 predicted proteins | sample 2165551 | NCBI WGS metagenome assembly RRZT01 (sample SAMN10456910, study PRJNA506462) | wastewater metagenome | biome: wastewater; feature: sludge; material: wastewater sludge; isolation source: wastewater sludge with Escherichia coli K12::gfp cells carrying plasmid... | place: USA: Moscow, Idaho... | reverse complement strand
GGTGGCTGTAGCTCAGTTGGTAGAGTCCAGGATTGTGATTCCTGTTGTCGTGGGTTCGAGCCCCATCAGCCACCCCATCATTACCAGGTTGGCGTTACCTGCTGGTAAGGTAACGAAAACCAAGCCCTCTTCGCGGAAGTGGCGAAATTGGTAGACGCACCAGATTTAGGTTCTGGCGCCTTAGGCGTGTGGGTTCAAGTCCCTCCTTCCGCACCATGAGTACCAAGCAAAACCCGGCCATCGAGCCGGTTTTTTGCGTTTTTGGGTCAGCAAAAAAACGGGGGATCCAGGTGGTGTCTGCTGGCGCAGATCCATCAGCGCTTGCGATGTCATTCTTGAACGGTGGGATGTAAGACTGCGGGGGCAGGGAGCGGAGACGATTCAGTTGTCTGAGTTCAAAGTTTGATGTTTCATTGAGTAAACCTATTGAAAAACAGCATGATGCCAATGTAGTGTGTTAGCTGTTGTCCCGTTTTGCCAGTTGTCGGGGGTCTATGAAGAAAGGCTCGACTTACTGTTATGAGCTCCATCCTACACTTGCGGCCTTTTACGCCCATTGGTCAGCCTTGTGTGCGTCTGCATTACCTTTATTAGCACCTCGAAATAGCCTCCCATGCTTGCTGCCAGGTGTGATGCTCTATTGTGATCCTCCCGACACTGATCCCCCTGCTGCTTCCGACGCTATTACTCGTCAGATTATCGGTCCGCTGCTGCCGGTGTTGTTCTGGGATGCGCCTTCAGCACCACCCGAGGAGGTGCGCTGGATAAAGTGCGAACTGGATGATGCTGCCGTAGTTCAAAACTTGGTCGCCGAATGGTTACGCTGGATTGTAATGATGCCCGATCCTCTGTTTGCCGAGCAGAGCCGTCAGGTATTTTCGAAACTACTGGATAAACAGCAGCGTGTGCGCCTTTGGGGAGTAAAAAAATTATCCCAACGTGAGTGGGGGAAACTGGTTGGTCTGACGCGTGAACAATTGGCTCGCGGGGCCGCTGCGCTTAAGAAACAATCGTCGCCGTCAGGGAAAACCAGCATGGCTGATGACGATGAGGCACTGAATTTTTTTAAGGCTCGACATGGTAGACGATCAGGTTGAGCCAAACTCCAGTCCAGACATGCTGAGCACGGCGAGCCTGTTACTGCAGGAGAAGGTTTTTCCCTCGGCGTTCCCTTCCTGGCACGCACAAATTTTAGTCTCATTGCAGCAATGTAGTCTCACGATCGCTTCGTTTGAACCCAGCATCAAAGCCTTATTGCAGCCAGAGGTAGACTGGATTGCGGCGCTCAGTCTGCCTCCTGGGGAACCGCCATCGGTCATGACGGCTCAGCAGATGCGAGACGTGTTGCATAAGAAAAAGATCCTTACCCCATACTTTCTAGTCGATAGCATCTTGGCTGAATTGGTGATTGGTCGGGTGCTGAACCACGAGCTTTTCGCTCAGCTAAAGGGGCTCACGGTGGTGGCGTGTCTGGCGGCGATGTTGCTCAAGGGGGATAAGGCGGCAGAGAGCGATACGACCATTGATAATGCGCTGCGTACCGTCCGGTTGATGGCCAACACCGGGTCGCGTGATTCTGTGGCAACGCTTTTCTCCTTGGTTAATTTCGTACAGCCCATCGAGTCCTTATTAGAGGCAATAGCTGAGCAGCGTAAACAGTTTAAAAACGTTAAAAATGTCAACAATAACACGGTGGCGATTGAGACTGTTTTGCGTAACCTCTGCAGGGATCGTCCAAAGCAGAACAAAGGTAGAAATAGGGAGTCTGGGGCTCGGCTGAAAAACAGGGTGGCGCTTTCCGAAACGGATATGGATGAGCACACAGAACTTGTGTTGCTGAGGGATATTTCACGCAGACGAGGGCGAACGCGCAAGCAACCTTGGGAGGTGGAGGAGGATCAGTCGCTCACTGCACAGGCTCAGACCTTGCTGGTTTCAACCCAAAGAAATGGCCTGATGGATCTTCAGGCGCGACGGTGGCAAAGCCAGTCAGTCGCTGCCGTGATGTCGATGAGAAATCTCTTGCTGCCTTGCAATGCCTGGTTGGCGATGGATGAGCAAGTTCAGCGGCTGGTTCAAGTGCTGCGCGACCAGCTTCACCATAAGGAGAACCTGGCCGCTGGCTGGAATCTGCTGCAACTGGTGATGGGCATGAGTGATGATGAACTCATGGGATTACCCATCTGGCCGACGGACAAACTGGTCAGGCCAAAGCGCGGGCAGCGACGCACAGATCCTGATGGCAAAGATCGTAATGGTGCGGGTCTGTGGCTGACGCAGACACAGGTCTGGTTCCAGCGAGATGTGGAGGTATCCCAAAGCCGCGTTCATGGAAAATTGCGCAAACTAGTACCTAATGTTGATTTGCTGTTGATGCTGCCGCTCCCCGATTGGGTCCTGACATTGTTGGATGGATTTGGCCGTGGCGCGATGAGCCGGTCACAACTGCTCAAAAGCCTGGCTGATGCAAATATGACCGCTGGTACCGCGCTGACGTTGCGGCAACTGAAAAACTATTTTCGGATCTGGCTTGTCCGGCAGGGCACAGACAGTGCCGTGGCGGGGATCTTGTGTGGCAAAACGTCGCAACAGTGTTCACCGATAGCCTATAGCCACCTTAAGACAGCCTCTATTCTCTCGGTCTGGTCTGCGTATTTGTCCGTATTGGGGGAGCCGCCCATGTCAGGGGTTTCCCCGGGTGTTGATGCGGCAGTCGGTTCTGCACTTTATCCTCACCATGAGGAGTTAAAAGCACTGCTCGGTCAGTATCAGTCGGTGGTAAGGCCGTATTGCCAGCAGCGCAGCCTTGAACCGACGACGTTGTCCCGTTTGCATAATCTGCGTGTTAGACACTGTTTACTCATTTTGCATTTGTCTACCGCCGCGCGGCCAGTGACAGAAATGTATGGTCGGCGATCAGATTACTGCTTATTGAGCCGTTTTATTCGCTTGGAGGATAAAGAAGCGCGCTCGGTCAGTTCTGCCCGATTAGTACCGCTGGGCGTGAGAGCCGTTGCGCAACTTCAGGCGTGGGAATCGTATTTACGTGATTTGGCCACCCTGGCCGTTCCGGCGCTGGCCTTGCTGGCTGAGGCCGCAAAAAAGGCACTCGATAGTCGCGGACCCTTGTTTTTCTGGGCTGAGCCAGCGCTGGAGGGGAGTTCCATGGTCACTACCGAGCATGTCGCGCCTAACAATATGATGAAACAGTTTGATCCGTTGCTGCCCTTGGTGGCTAATTGGCATCGTCATGCTGTGCGTAGCCATCTGGTGCAGCAACGGGTGCCAACTTATCTAATTGATGCACTGATGGGCCATGAAGAGATGGGGGGAGAGTTTTGCCATCAGTACAGCAGTGCCGCCTTGTCTGAGTTATTTGCCTTGAGTGACATATTGGATCAATGGCACGAATCATTGCAGTTGGAGGCCATGACTGGTTGGACAATCCGTTGATCCAGTGGCGAGAGCAACTTAGCGAAGCGCGTGAGCAGGATCGTCACCGCGCGCTTGGGGGACGGCTTGCCCGCTTGCAAAAACGGCAGCGTGAAAAACGCAAAGTGGAAGAAATCGCGCTGGCAGCAGTAGTTAAATATCTCCCCCGGTTACTGGAGGCGACCTCGAGGGTAGAACCCACCGAGACGGCCTGGTTCGATGGGCAGTGGTCGCAATTGGTGAAAAAATTGCCTTCGGTATATCGCTCGCATACCGAAGTCAAAGATGGGCTATGCGCCATCTTGTCGCGCTTGCAAACAGGAAATGAGCGAGGTTGTTGGACGTTACCGCTCAGCGCCATTCCACTGACACTTGAGCGTCTGCCTCTGCCATATGATGTCCGCTGGTTCAGCAAGGCCAAGCGGTGCGTGCAAGCGCAGCAACATTGGTATCAACAGCTTGCACAGCGACCTGCTAGGGCGATGTCGGATACGTTGTTACTGTCAGACATTTTGCACAGCGCGGTTTTTCACAGCGGAGTACATCATCTGGATGTTCTTCACGGGTTTCTGCTGGCGGTGGCAAATAAAAGTAAGCTCGTTGCAACACCTGAGCAGGTGTGGTTGCCACTTACCCTTGAACGCTGCACGTTAGCGACGAATGAATATACTGACGAGTCTGTTGCTGAGACCCAGTGCAGAGTCTTTTTGGCGATGCCAACAGTGGGGTTGATTTATCGTTGGTATCGACGACGAAATGCGGATGTCACGCTGGTTGTGCCGCCCCAACGTGAACAATTTCTCAGTTGGGCTAGAGCGTATCTCGTTCCGCCTGTGCGCAGTTTGCCGGAACTATGTCAGGGTGCCAGTTTGGTCTGTGCATCCCAGCCCGGTGTTCGTTGGCCTCAGATCTTGAGCCATGTTGCTACGGGTGAATTGCAAAGTGCCGCATTACCTCATCAACTTTGGTTGTCATTACACCATCCAAGGGTGGGCGATGGCACGTCAGTTCATGCAGGGACCGTGATGCCGGCAAATATCGATGTGGCGTCAGAGCATGTTCCGCGAGGTTACCACGGTCAAGCCAGGCCTTATTCGTCATTACTTGCGCGCTTGCGAACGGTCCTGGCCGAAAAACAGGTAGTTAATAAAAAGAACACGGCTAAAGCGTGTATCGCCGGCCTGAGTGCGTTGTTGGCGGACCACTCGTTTAGCAAACCAGAGCATATCTTGATTGGCTGGCTCTTGGCGTCGATCAGGGATCGGCGCAATAAGCCCTCGACGCTTCGTTCCTATTTAAGTCGGGGTGGCAAGCAATGGCTGAGTTTATGTTTCGGTCAGGATTTGACCATGTGGGAAGGGGAGCAATTTCTAACTGGATACCGAGCCTTGCTCGAGACGTATCAGGGCTCGAAAGTGTTCAGGATCGACGCCGACGCCGATGACGAGGCGCCGGAGGCGCTGGGTGACACCAACGCTTCCGAACAAGACGACAGACTTCCTGAGTCAGCGATGCAGCGAAATGTCAGTTATATGGCTGCACGGTTGAGCAGTTTGCATCACTTTGCTTGCATAAACTACCAGTTAGCTCCTTTACCAGAGGATCTGATATCCCGTGTGCGGCAGCGTCCACATGTCAGAGCCAGTTATATCAGCGAAGTCGCATTTAATGAGCTGCTGCGAAGCCTGGGAGCATCAGGTACTGAAGCCAACGAACGCTTGAGTGTGCTCTATACCATCGCCTTTCGTGCCGGATTGCGTTTAAGTGAAGTTATCAAGCTCAGACTTAAAGATATTGAGCGAAGCAATGAGCGATGGATTTACATTCGCGATACTCAATTAGATGACGGCAAAAGCGACAGTGCGACACGCAAGATCCCGCTTGGGGTGTTGCTGACAGATCAAGAGCAACAGCGCCTTGACGCGTATCTGGCTCCACTCTGGGGGCGGATGCAAAAGCATGCGAATGCATTGGTTTTTGCTTCTGCAGACGGGGTGCTTATTCCGCTTAAAGTCGATGAGGTGACTGAGCCGTTGACCTCGCGGCTTTTTCAGCTGACTGGGCAGAAGTATACGTTTCATCACCTGCGGCATAGTGCATTAAGCCGGTTGCAATTGGTGCTACATCATCAGGTGCTTGGGCTACATCAACTACCCGGCTGGCAGCATTTTCTCCCCTGGACGGAAGATCAGTGTGCCCGGATTTATCGAACGATCACCCAAATATCGACAACACAGAGCGACTATTGGGCATTGGCACAACTGGCTGGCCACCAAAGTCCAGAAACCACATTGAATAGTTACCTGCATTTTAGCGATTGGGTCAGTGCGGCCTATTTACGGCAGGCTGTGTATGACTGGCCGCAGGCATTGCGGGGGCAGTTTACCGGTATGTCGCAAGCAAAACTGATCAGCGCAGGTTGGTTTGATGGTCCATTAAGCTGGGTCCGTTGTAGTCGCGAGTTATTGCAGGCGATCACGCCGTGGACACAGCCCATCCGCTGGCAGGTAAGCCCATTACCGCCGCAGCAGCCGATCACTAAACGCAAACTGGATTTCAATGCGACGCTGACGCTACTGAGAATGATGGCTGGGCGGGAAGATCTGAGTGCCATGTATGCCCGTTATGACATAACTAAGGCGCTGGTCGATGAACTGCTGCATAAGGCACGACTGTTGCGTTCGCTGCGAACTCAGCGCAAGCATACTCGCTTGATCCGAACTAAATACCCGTGGCTAGCCTTGGCCCCGGGCGCGTTGCGTAGTCACGCGGAGAATGCGGAGCTGAATCACGTGGTCGATAAGGCGCGCAAGGTGTTTCGAACCCAGAAAACGGCGCTCATCGGCTGGGTGAAATATGTCCTGCGCCATAGCAATACACACAATGCTGGCTTGCCCTTTACCAAGCCAGCAGACCTGACGGCGTTTCTATCGGTAACGCTTCAGTTGATGCCGGCATCCCATGTTGACATCGTGCTCACCTGTCAGGCGGATGCTGAGCGGATAACGCGTTGGAAACAGGCCGTTGGTGAGCGAAATGTACAGTTGTCGATGGAGAAGACCAAGGCCAGCAATAGTCGGGCACTGTTACGTATTCGACACCCTGATGAACAGGGCATTCGTCAGCGAGCAACCAAACGCCATCCGGACAGCCAGCAGTTCGAAAAATACAGCACACCACTATTACGCTCGGTCGCTTTTGTGCTGGCGATCAAACTGATGACCGTTGAGGAGATCCGCCAGTTGGCAAAGTGAGTCAGCCTGCTCCGAGTTTGGATTGGGGGGATCATCCCTATCCCCATCACGGCGGAGAACTAGCTCCCCAGGCGTTTGTAGATCCGCTGGTTATCGATGCTTTTGCAGTACCAGTAAAATGACGGGGTGTTGGCAAAGGCGCGCCGCCAGTTACAGACTTCCGCGGACAAGCGATCCGCCATCCTGACGATGGTTTCGGGTAAGTAACTGGCAGCATGGTGGTCTGATTGCGTCAGACAGCCGCAGAGTGCTTCGAATAGCCGGGGGGCGTGCTGACGCAGTTGGTTTAATTGCGGCTGCAGACACATAAACGTCAGTGCTTCATGCTGTTCGCAGACGCCTTCTCCGGCCGGCTGGTTGTAGTAAAGATAGAGTTTGCCAGCGTCATGCAATAATCCACCTAAAAAGGCGATGGCCACTGTTTTGGGATCGAGCTGATGTTGCATGGCGAGCATCGCGGCCGTTTTGGCAACTTCATGGCTATGCTCTAACAGGCCGCCTGCATGTTGATGATGGTGATGGTGGCTGGCTCGAGCCTGAAAGAAGCCTTGAATAAAGCTGTCATCTGCCAAAACCTGGTAGTAGAAATTCCAAAGTGGCCGATTTGACAGCGAACCTAAAAAGCCCCAGAGATCACATAGCAACGGGTACTGTTGCGGAGCACAGAGCTGATGATGAAAGGTGAGTAACGCCTTATCTGATGGGCCGCTGATCCCCGCTATCGGATACATCTGGATCAGAATTGGGGTATCACCGGCCTCGTTTAGACAGCCGAGCACCAGCTGGCCCTCGGGATGCAGGTATTCAGCTTGTTCTGCCGTGAGAGTGATCAGCTTTTGGCATAGAAATGAATCTGCCAACCAGGTTGATGTGTTGGCGTCCCATTCTTGAAGCCATAGCAATTGTTTTTTTTGTTCCATCTGCGTGAGATTAACCATTAGATCTGTTCTCCATCAGTCAGTGATCATGGACGAGGGGCTTGTTGCTGCATCATTAGTTCAAATGCACTGCCATCCCGGCCCGCAAGGTCCGGCACATAGCGTGAGTAAACCCGAAACAGCATCTGGGTACTGCTATGCCCCAGCTGACGGGCAATCCATTCCGGACTTTCTCCGGCGGCCAGCCACAAGGTGGCGGTGGTATGTCTGGTCTGATATGGCTTGCGTGGTTCCAGCGAGAGCAGCTTCAGCAGCGGATACCACACACGATTGGCCACATTGCGGTCCTCCAGAGGCGTACCAATGCGGGAGCAGAAAACAAAATCGTCAGGCCCGGTGTTGCGTTGGGTCAGGCGGCGTTGCTGTAGAGCGTTGAACACTTGTTCACTCATCTGTACGCAACGATAGGATCCGTCGGTCTTGGTCGGGATCAATTCATTACGGACCCATGCTTGATAGATGAGTAGTTGTCGACGTTCAAAATCGACATGACGCCAAGTTAGGCCATGCAATTCGCTGGATCGCAGCCCGGTGAAAAAACGTACCGTGTAATACGCGTGAAAGTCGGGACGAACCATTTGCAGCAGGCTGTCTATCTGCGACAGGGTAAATGGCATGATGGTGGTTCTGGGGACCTTGACGGCGCGAATGTTGCGCCATGGTGATGGGTACTCAAATCGATCTGCTGCTTCATTAAGCAGCATACGTAGCGGTGTCATGATGTGGTTGATGCGCGAGGCTGAGATCGGCTTACCTCCACGTCCCGGCATCGCTGCGATGGTTGCACGAAACGACAGGATCTCATTTTTGGTAATAAGATTGACGGCGAGGGCGCCAAAGCGCGGGAGCAAGTGCAGATCGAGAATATGACGAATGGTTTCTTGATGCGAGGTACGCCATTCAGCCTGTTTTTCGATGAACCATTGCTCGGCGAATTCGGTAAAGCTTGGGCATCCGGCCTTGTAGAGTGCTTCACGGTTCGCCATCTGCTTGAAGGTTTCGCAGCGCGGACTATTGGGAAATGTCTTACAGAAATCGAACTGGCCGAGGACGATTTGCGCCTCCATGCGCTGACAAAACTGCGTGAGCTTGCGACGATTGAGTTCGCTATCAGGCAGACCCGTACGTTCACGGCAGCGTTGCCCTTTGAAGCGAAAATCGAGGTAGAGCACATCTCGATGAGCATAGATAGTTGCCATGTTGGCTCCTTAACCGTGAAAGCTTTCAAAAAAGACGCTGTGCTTATGGAGTTCTTCGACGATGGGCTCCCAGAGAAAGAGCAACTTGCGGCCACCGAAGGGACGGATGTAGTGAGTCCCCTCGAGGAAGATCGAATCCTTGAGCTGGTTTCGGATGGTGCGGGGGTCGTACTTGATGCGAGCTGAAAGCTCTTCGGTAGTAAGATATGTGTATGTCATAATCACCCTCCCAGGTAATGAGTACTCTTTAAAGACTTAAAGTACCTTCAGTGGGTAATTATTGGGGTAAAAAATACCTCTTGCAAGTATTTTGTTGGTTTTTTAGGTATTCGGAGGTTGGATGATCCGTTGTCACTTATCGACACTGTTAGGTGCAAGGAAGCTAAAGGTCGCGGAGGTTGCTCGCGATACAGGCATCAACAAGAACACTTTGCACCGCCTTTATAACGAGACGGCAACCAGAGTTGATCTGGATGTAATTGATAAACTTTGTGATTTTTTAAATGTTGATGTTCAGGATCTTTTCGAGAAGATAGACTCAATTGAGAAAAGTGGCTAAGGCATCAGTGAGAGAGGGTTTTGACGCGTCATGTTCGTGTGTTATGTCTGAAATTGCTTGGCCGGATGCTATAGATTTTCCTGAACGCGTGATACCAGACGAGCAGGAGCGCGAAGAGTTGTTCTCTCCATCAGATTGTATGGAAGTGGTCGATAGCTGCGCATAGATATCGACTGCACCATCCTGAGGGTCTGCTTGGACCCTTACAAACTTATGTTGCCAGCTTGAACTCGCAGCCTTGCTCGATCAGCTGTTGCCGGTTGGCCAGCACCAGGGGGTAGAGCAGGGGCTTGGCCTCGTGCTGGCCGTCATAGCTCACCTGCATGCGATCCAGGGCGTAGTGCACCAGGGGCAGGCGGCGGGTAAAGCGCAGTTGGCCATTTTGCATGGCGTAGTCCCGGGCGATGATCGCTTGCTGGCCCGGCATCAGGCAGGGGTTGGGGATGATCACCACATCAACGTGAGTATTCCATTTGCTGTCGTGCTCCCGGCCATGCTCGGAGGTATCCAGCAGATCCGGCACGCCGCGAAAGCGGCTCATCACGAAGTCGAGATAGTCTTTTTTCTCTTCGCAATAGGCTCGAACATGCCAGCGGATGCCGTCGTAGATCAGTGTATGTGGCACGATATTGCGCCCGCGCTGCCGCTCCGTGCTCAAGGAGGCGTACTCCACATCCACCCGCAGCTGGTTGCGTGCCGCCAGCACCAGGCCACGGACGATGGCCGGATCGACATGGCGGGAGGGCACATCCAGCACCTCGGTATGGCCATAGCGCAGATCCATCAAGGAGAGCATGCTGGTCTGGGCCTTGTCCTGATGCAGCAGGTGCAGGTATTCGTTCACCGTGCCCTGGCTAAATTGCGGGCGGAAGTTAGCGGTGGGCTTGTAGCCCTTGAGCTGCCGGTCGTATTCCAGCCCCTCTGGTGAGAATTCGTTGATATAGCGGTTGATGTCCTTGGACGCCTGCTGCCGGCCGATATCAAAGGCACTGCACAGGTGATTGGTGGTCAGCCGGCCCTCCCACTGCAGCACTATCTCCAGCAGGCGAAAGCGCAGGGTTTGATCCCAGGTCAGGTCGCTCTTCTTCATCCTTGTGTACCTCCAGCTCATCGCACATCTGCGCGAAAATGCGACATGTGTGTGCAACCAGTATGGCCATGACTATATAGGCTACATATCTTTGTGTCATCAAATGACGCTGATGATGACAAGGAACCGATGCGCAACGAGCAAGGTAAACAGCTGCTAAATGGGCCTCTGCAGGCATTGCAGCAAGCCGGTCTGGTTGAGGCAGCGGCCCGCTACCAACTGGTGCAGGCGCAATTCTTAGCCAAGTCAGACTCAAGGGTCTGCCCGCCGGACGATCCCTTTTTGCTGCTGGCTGGTGTGCTGCCTCTGGTGATCCAGCATGGTGTGCAACTGAACGGCGAGCCTGTGCTGCGCCAGCTCAACGGGCTGCTGTGTCAGATCAATGGCTGGGCTGGCCACTATCCTGCCCAGTCCCAGCCTATTCGTCTGCTGAGCCTATGGCTGGATAAGTTGCTGCGCCTGTCAACACTGGAAGATTTAGATGAGGAGAGTCGAAGGAATTTTCTGAGTCTGGACGCCATGGAGCTGCGTTGTCTGGGGCACCTCGATGCCCCTTGGTGGCAGTGGAGCCAGGGGCAGGCGCCTGAGGCTATGGAGCTGGCAGACGCCATCGATGCTGCTTTACATCTGGCCCTGCAGGCTTATGTGCGTGAACGGCAGTTTGGCAAGGGATTGGTCTGCTTGCTGGACGCATCAAGTGGCGAGGGGGTGGCAGTAACCGAAATGGCCGTGCTGCTCTATGGCGCCTTGGTCATCCAGCCGAATGCGGCAGTGGCGCAGTTGGTCAATGAGCGGGCGGTACGCACAAATGGCACAGGAGAGGGGATATGAGAACAAGAGCCTGTTTACTGGTGCTGCTGATTCTGGGCCTCGCGGTGAGTGCTCAAGCAGCAAATTGTACCTATCAGAAAAACAGCCTGGGTCAGGTGCGTTATCGCTGTGATGATGGCGGACAAGGCACCCTCAGCACCGATACTCTGGGCCGGGTGCGCGATAGCGGCACGGGGCAGCAGTGGCGGCAGGATGCCAACGGCACCTGGCGCAGCAACGATGGCCAGATCCGGCGCGAAGATGCCCTAGGACGCACCCGACAAAGCGATGGCACCGTGTGGCATACCGACGCCCTGGGTCAGCAGAAAGCTAGCGATGGCACCCAATGCCGTACTGACACTTTGGGCCGCACCCGCTGCCAGGGAGGGGAGAGCCAACCGCCGTCAGTCTGGCCGAAAACAGAGGAGTGATTGGGTCATCCAATAGATCGCATGACCAATGTTTGATATCTGATTGAAAACACGACATGTTCGGGTTTCCAGTATTGTTGCCACCTGGGGGGCTCTTTATGCTGTTGCGGTCAAATGAAGCCTGCCTTAGTCACAAGGTCAGGGAAGATAACAAGGAAGATGCATGGCTAATCCCAAGAGTCTGATTTTCCAGCTGCATAAGCATTGGGATGTGATTGAGTCGCTGGTGAGGGCATCCCGCGAGTGGCCCGCGTTCGATGAAGAGACGGTGCTGCGGCTGATAGCTAAGTTTCGCCGCGCCAGTGACAACGATCCTGAGCCTGGGGAGACCTTGCGCAGCCTGTGTAACAGCGATGTCCTGCAATGGCTGGAGCGCACCAATACCCTGCAGGTGAATCCTTTGGTGCAGGAGTTTGTCCGGGGCTTGTTGCGTGAACACGAACTGGGCCTATCTGCTGTGCTTCAGGCACGCATAGAAGCGATCAAACAGGCGACCGCCCAAATCCATGAAGGCCTAGCGCCGCTTAATCCCGATCATTTACGTCAGGGGTCGGCTAAGTTGGCAGATCTATTGCGGCAGATCAGCCAGCAACTGGATCAAGACCGTCATGCCATCCTGGAGCTGGCTGAGCAGGCCAAGTCCACTGATGCGGCCATGCCCATTGCCCAGCGCTATGGGGCCGTGCTTGACGCCTATGACCAGTATGTGGAACCCATGAACCAGATGATGGACACAGGTCTGGGTGGCAATTTCTATCCCTATCTGGAGCAAGCGGAACAAGCTCTGGATCGGGCGGTAGAGACCATGACCATTCAAGGCGGGCTTTATACGCATCAGCTGCAATTGCGTCAGGTGGCGTATCAAGTCAAGGAGTTGCAGCGATTGGGAAGGGTAGTGGCCCAGCAATGTGCAGCCACCTTGTTGCCCCTACGCGAGGAGCTACGGGAGCACAATGGGTTATCCGCCGCCATCAGCCAGTTGCTTGGCCGGGTGCGCAAGCGAGGCCTCGCGCGCGGCCTGTCGCTGCATAGCCCAACCAGTTCTTTGCCGGTATGGCGTCAGGAGCGGCCACGACGAGCCAATGTGGGCTTGGAAATCCGGGCCCTCATGGCGGAAGCTCTGGCGTATACCCCAGAGCAAACCTGCTTCCCGGCTGAGGTAGCCTTTGATTCCTCGTTTTTGCAACCCATCGATGAAGAGCAACTTAAGCAACGTGTGCTAGAGAGCCTTCCGGTTGAGAACCTGCTGATCTGGTTGCAGCAGCACTATCCAGAGCAGTCGGATGCCACCGTACTTCGGCTCTATCACGAGTTGGTGCGGGAGCCTTTATGGCAGGCCAGTCTGCATGAGGACGGCACCACCACGGATCTGCAGGAGGTGCAGGTCAGCTATCACCCCTACAGGATCCAGACATCATGAATGCCCTTGAAACGCAATTGACCTCGCTCACAGCCCTGAGCGATCTGTTCTCCGTGTTTAACGGCGGAAAGCACCTGAATCGAGTGGCGGAGCCAGCACTGTGGGCCGAGTTGGAGCGAGAGCAAGAGAACTATCAGACGCTGTTTTCTGCCTTGGGGTTTGAGCTGAAGGTCGATCAGCGCGGTTACGCCTGGTTTCAGATCGAAGAGGCTAATGGTCAGGTGAACAAAACCAGCCGTCGGCTGGCTCTGTTATGTATGTGTCTGTTTGATACCCAGGCCGATGAGGGTAAACCCTTATCGCGGTTTATGGACTGGCGGGTGGATAATTCATT
>RRZT010151026.1_pt1 | contig 13468 bp, 12 predicted proteins | sample 2165551 | NCBI WGS metagenome assembly RRZT01 (sample SAMN10456910, study PRJNA506462) | wastewater metagenome | biome: wastewater; feature: sludge; material: wastewater sludge; isolation source: wastewater sludge with Escherichia coli K12::gfp cells carrying plasmid... | place: USA: Moscow, Idaho... | reverse complement strand
GCGAACGTGATGACCACCTCGTCGGGCTCGATGCCGGAAGCGGGGTCGGACGTGTAGGAGTACAGGTCCTCGATGGGCCCGTTCCAGATGTCCTCGAGGAACCCGGTCTCGACCGCACGCCCCCACACGTTCTGGTCGATCGAGTACGGGGACTTCTTGTTCACGTCGATAGGCAGCCCGTGGCTCTCGGCGAACTCGATGGCCTTGTCCCGGGTCATGGCGTAGTCGCGCACGGGGGCGATGCAGGTCAGGTCGGGGGCAAGGTTGGCGATGCCGACCTCGAAACGGACCTGGTCATTGCCCTTACCGGTGCAACCGTGGGCGACCACGGTGGCGTCGTACTTGGCGGCGGCGTCGGCCAGGTGCTTGACGATGAGGGGCCGCGACAGCGCTGAGACCAGCGGATAGCGGTCCATGTACAGGCCGTTGGCGCGCAGTGCCGGTGCACAGTACTCGTCGGCGAACTCGTCGCGGGCGTCGGCGACCTCGGCTTCGACGGCACCGCATTCCAGGGCACGTTTGCGGATGACCTCGAGGTCCTCGCCACCTTGCCCGACGTCGACAGCCACCGCAATGACCTCGTCGCCGGTCTGCTCCGCGATCCACCCGATCGCGACGCTGGTGTCCAGTCCTCCGGAATAGGCCAGTACCACCCGGTCACTCATGATGAGCCTCTCTTGTCTGTCCTTGGCTGCTCCCGGGCCCGTGCCCGGACGTCGTATGGGGATGCGCCGATGTCATGGTCGCACCCGTTCGTTGATCATCGTCAGGATGGTGTCGGCCACTCCGGCGCCCCCGTCTGTGGCGCGCGTGACCAGTAGGACTGTGTCGTCGCCGGCGACGGTGCCGATCACCTCGGTGAGAATGGTGTGGTCGATGGCGCTTGCCAGGTACTGAGCCGCACCCGGCGGGGTCCTCAGCACCACCAGGTTGCCCGAGTGGTCCACGCTGATGATGAGTTCTTCGGCGATCCGGGCCAGCTTCGAGCCGCGGGCTGCGTCCAGATCGGGCGGCCGAGGGGTGCTGTCGCCCCCCTCGCCAGGCACCGCGTACACCAGCTCGCCGTCGGCTCCGGCCACCTTGACCGCGCGCAGTTCGTCCAGGTCGCGGCTCAGAGTCGCCTGGGTGACCTCGATCCCGTCGGCACGCAGGTGTTCGCGAAGTTCCGCCTGCGACCGCACCGGATGGCGCTCCAGGATCTCGACGATGCGCAGGCGACGTGCCGACATGCTGCGAGGGACGGTCATGACACCCCCGCCGCTGCATCGAGGATCACGGGTAGGTCAGCCAGGAACGCCTTGGCTTCGACGTCGGTCAGGATCAGTGGGGGGGCGATGCGGATGGCATCAGGGCGCACTGCGTTGACCAAGTAGCCCTGCGCCCGTGCCGCGGCCTCGACCGCGGGTGCCACCGGCTGGGACAGTTGCAGCGCCCGCCACAGTCCGACCCCACGCTGGCCGAGGACAAGGGGGTGATCGACACCGTCGAGCCCGGCCGCGAGCAAATCCCCCACCTGACGGGCATTGGCCAGCAGGTCGGCGCTGTCGATCGTGTCGAGCACGGCGAGCGCTGCAGCGCTGGACACGGGGTTCCCCCCGAAAGTGGTGCCGTGGTCTCCGGGTCGCAACAGATCCGCCGCCGCGCCGAATGCGATGCAGGCGCCGAGCGGAAGACCGCCGGCCAGTCCCTTGGCCAGCGTGATGATGTCCGGTTCGATGGTGGTCGAGGCGAACCACTCGCCGGTGCGCCCGATCCCGGACTGCACCTCATCCACGACCAGGAGCGCGGACTGCTCGGCGGTGATCCGGCGGGCAGCCTCGAGGTATCCGTCGGGGGCCGGGATGACGCCGCCTTCGCCCAGAACCGGTTCCAGGAACACGGCCGCGGTGCGCGAGGTGACGGCGTCGGCCAGCGCATCGGCGTCGCCGTAGGGGACGAATGTGACGGGCCCCGGCAGAGGTTCGAACGGCGTGCGCTTCGGCGGGTTGCCGGTGATCGACAAGGCGCCCAGGGTACGTCCGTGGAAGGACCCTTCGGCCGCGACGATCTCAAGACGGCCACCGGCGGGATCAAGAGCCCAGCCGTGTCGACGGGCGATCTTGTAGGCGGCCTCATTGGCCGTAGCACCATCCTGGCTGAAGAACACCCGGCCGGGCCGGCCAGTCAGGGCCACGAGCCGTTCCGCCAGCATGAGTGCGGGCTCGTTGATGGCCAAGTTGCTGACGTGCGCCAACTGGGCGACCTGCTGGCTCACCGCATCGACGATGGCCGGGTGGGCATGTCCCAGGGTCGAGACGGCGATCCCCGCCAACAGGTCCAGGTACTCGTTGCCGTCGGCGTCCCAGACGCGGCAGCCGACGCCTCGCTCCAGCGCCACGGCGGGAGTGCCGTAGTTGGCCATCATGACGTCGTCCCAGCGCCGCTGCAGGTCATGCGTGCGCGTCATTCGTCCCTCACCCCATCGGGCAGGACCATCGTTCCGATGCCCTCATCGGTGAAGACCTCGAGCAGTAGGGCGTGGGGGATGCGCCCGTCGATGACGTGAGCCCGCTGGATGCCCCCCTCGACCGCATCGGCGCACGCCTGCATCTTGGGCGCCATTCCGGATTCCAGGTCAGGCAACTTGTCCTTGAGCTCGCTCAGGGACAACGTCCTGATCACCTCGTCGGACGCCGGCCAGTTGGCGTACAGCCCCTCGACGTCGGTGAGCAGGACGAACTTGTCGGCCTTGAGTGCCGTGGCCAGCGCCGACGCCGCAGCGTCGGCATTGATGTTGTACACCTGGCCGTCGTCACCGATCCCCACGCTGCTCACGACCGGGATGAGACCGTCGTTCAACAGGGTGGTGACGAAGTCGGGCCGGACGTCGGCGATGTCACCCACGAAGCCGATGTCCTCATGAGCCCCGTCGACCAGGGCAAGACGACGGGTGGTCGTGAACAGATGCGCGTCCTCGCCGGACAGGCCGACGGCGTACGGGCCGTGCTCGTTGATGAGTCGGACGATGTCGCGCTGCACCTGGCCAGTCAGAACCATGCGAACGACATCCATCGCGTCCCTGGTGGTGACGCGGTAACCACCCTTGAACTGCGATTCGACTCCGAGACGCTCCAGCATCGCCGTGATCTGCGGCCCGCCGCCGTGGATCACGATCGGGCGCAAGCCGGCCAGTCGCAGGAACACCACGTCCTCGGCGAACGCGCGCTGCAGGGACTCGTCGATCATGGCGTTTCCGCCGTACTTGACCACCACCGTGGCGCCATGGAACCGCTCCAACCACGGCAGTGCCTGGGCCAGCACCGCGGCGTTGGCAATCACGGTCTGGCGATCCCTGCTGCGGACGGTGCTCATGACGAGTACGCCGAGTTCTCGTGGACATAGTCCGCGGTCAGATCGTTGGTCCAGATGGTGGCTGTGGCGGATCCCGCCTTGAGATCTGCGGTCACCACCACCTCGCGGCCGGCCATGTCGACCAGGTCGCGGTCGTCCCCCACCGAGCCGGCGCGACACACCCACACGCCGTTCACCGCCACGTCGATCTCATCGGGCTCGAAGGCGGCATCCGTGGTGCCGATCGCGGAAAGGATGCGACCCCAGTTCGGATCCTCCCCATGCACCGCGCACTTGAACAGGTTGCTGCGCGCGACAGCACGGGCCGCGGTCTCGGCATCGGTCTCGGTGGCCGCGTTGACCACGTCGATCCGGATGTCCTTTGAGGCCCCTTCGGCATCGGCCACGAGTTGCAGGGCCAGTGAGGCGCAGACCTGGTCGACGAGTTCGGCCAGGTCTGCCTCGGCCAGGGTGACGTCGGACGCGCCCGACGCCATCAGGATCACCGTGTCGTTGGTGGACATGCAGCCGTCGGAGTCAACACGGTTGAACGTCCTACGGACGACGCCGGTCAGGATCCGGTCGAGGGTCTGCGGGTCGGCGCAAGCATCGGTGGTGACCACCGACAGCATGGTCGCCATGCCGGGCGCCAGCATCCCTGCGCCTTTGGCCATACCTCCGACGGTGACGCCGGCAGCCTCAGCCACGGCCTGCTTGGCCACGCTGTCCGTGGTCATGATGGCCAGCGCGGCATCGGCCCCACCTCCTGTCGCCAGGGCGGCAGCGGCAGCCGTGAAGCCGGGCAGCAAGAGATCCATCGCAAGGCGCTCGCCGATCAGACCGGTGGAACAGACCGCGACCTCGATGGGACCGCACGCCAGTTCCGCGGCGACGTGCTCGGCGGTGTGGTGGGTGTCCGCAAACCCGGCCGGACCGGTGCAGGCGTTGGCGCCACCGGAGTTGAGAGCAACGGCGTGCAACTCACCGGTCGTGAGGCACTGTCTGGCCCACACCACCGGGGCAGCAACGATCCGGTTGCTGGTGAAGACGGCGGCCGCGCTCTGCATCGGCCCGTCGTTGACGACCAGCGCCACGTCCCTGGCTCCGGACGACTTGAGTCCGGCGGCCACGCCGGCGGCGTGGAACCCGCGGGCTGCGGTCACGCTCACGGCGCCACTCCCCACACACTCAGTCCGAGATCCTCCGGCAGCCCGAGCATCAGGTTGGCGCACTGCAGTGCTTGGCCCGCGGCGCCCTTCTGCAGGTTGTCGATGGCGGTGACCACGACCGCTCGGCCCGCATGTTCGTCGAGTGCGACCTGCAGCAACGCGGTGTTGGCTCCCGCCGTGGCTGCAGTAGCCGGCCAGGTGCCTTCGGGAAGCAGCCTGACGAAGGTCTCATCGGCGTAAGCCTTGCTCAAGGCCGCGCGCAGGTCGTCGCCATCGACTCCGGCCGCCACGGGCGCGCTCGCCGTCGCCAGGATCCCTCGGGGCATCGGGGCCAGCACGGGGGTGAACGACAGGACGGGGTTGGCGGCGCCGACGCTGCGCAGGGCCTGTTCGATCTCGGGGATGTGCTGGTGGACCCCGCCGGCCTTGTACGCCTTCATCGAGCCCATGACCTCGGTGGCCAGGAGCGTCTCGGACGCGGCTCGCCCGGCGCCGCTGGTGCCGCTGGCCGCTGTCACGACGAGTTGTGACTCGTCGAGCAATCCCGCTGCCAGCAGCGGCCAGAAGGACAAGGTGATGGCGGTCGCGTAGCAGCCGGGAACCGCCACCCGCCGGGACTCGCGGATCGCGGCTCGGGCGCCAGGCAGTTCCGGAAGGCCGTAGGTCCAAGTCCCCGCATGTTCCCCCGGGTAGTACTTCTGCCAGTCGGCCTCGGCGACAAGTCTGTGGTCGGCACCGAGGTCGACGACCAGCGGCCCGTCGTCGGGCAGTGCTCGAGCGATGGCGGCGGACTGTCCGTGCGGCAAGGCCAGGAACACGATGTCGTGATGCGACAGGTCCGCCGGGTCGGTGGTGGCGAACACCTGGTCGCCCCGGTCTGCCAGGCCAGGGTGCACGTCGGTGACCCGCATCCCCGCCTTGGTCCCGGCCGCCAGCAGGGCCACATCGATGGCAGGGTGTCCGGACAACAGTCGGACAACTTCGCCGCCCGCGTACCCGCTGGCCCCCACGACGGCTGCCGAGTACCGGTCACCCTGATGCATGTATGTGAGTATACGCATGGATTCGTGGCGTCATGCACCCCGTTCTCCTGCCCATCCCCTCCGCTGGTCTGCGAACTGCGGCGCTGGTGCGGCAGAGTCGGGTCATGAGATGCGCTGCCCCCCACAGGGCCACCCGGTCATGAGGTTCTGGCGGTCCGCGCGCACACAGGTGAACACGACCAGTGAACTGGCGCTGTCGGGCGTCAAGGCCTGGCGCCACTCGGGCCTGTCCGTGCCCCGCAACCCATTGACCGGACTGCGCCTGGGTCGCGACCTGTTCGTCCACGGGGTTTCGCCCGCCATCGGTTGGGCGGCTGGCGCGGATCGACATCCGGACGCCCCGGCAGTGGTCGACGAATACGGGCTGCGCCTGACCCAGCGTGAGGCGGAGGAACTGACCAGGCGCGCCACGAGCGCCTTGCGGGAGCGGGGACTCGATGGCGACCACCCCGCCGCGGTCCTGGGGCGCAACAGTGCCGGATTCGCCGTGGCTATTGCGGCTGTGGCCCGCACCGGCGCCGACCTGGTCTATCTGAACCCCGGCTTCTCGCCCGACCAGATCGCCGACCTCTGCCGTCTGCGCGGCATCACCTTGGTACTGGTGGACCCCGAGTTGGCCGACCGGGTCCCCGCGGCGATCCCTACGCTGGACGTGACCGACCCGTTCAGTTGGGCCGCCGAGGGTGGTTCCGCGTTCCGGATCTCGCCGGGCGGCGGACGCCACATCATCTTGACGTCGGGGACCACCGGAAGACCCAAGGGCGCAGACCGGTCCCGAACGCCACTTGAGGCCACGGTCTCTCTGCTGTCAGTGCTGCCCTATCGGGAACGGGGGGTGCATGTGATGGCAGCGCCCCTGTTCCATTCGTGGGGCTGGCTGAACCACCGCATCGACGCCCTCCTGGACAGCCTCGAGGTCATGATCGCCCGGCCCACCGCCGAGGCGGTGCTGTCCGCCGCCGAGATCCATCGGGCCTCGATCATCGTCACCACCCCGGTCGTGGTGGCCCGGCTCGCGGAGGCCGGCCCCGGCGGACGGGATCTGTCGGCGCTGACCGGGGTGCTGGTCAGCGGGGCGGCCATCCCACCGGACGTGATCGGCCGGTTCCGTCAGCAGTTCGGCGACGTGCTCTACAACCTGTACGGCTCCACCGAGGTCGGCTACGCCACTGTCGCCGGACCCGCCGATCTGGCTGAGGCGCCGACGACGGCGGGGCGGCCCCTGCCGGGAGTCGACGTCGCACTGCTCGACCCGGACGGCAGGCCAGTTCCCAGCGGGCAGCCCGGCGACGTCTGGGTGGGCTCGTCGGCAGCGTTCGACGGCTATGTCGATGGTGGCGACAAGGACCGCGACGCCGACGGCCTGGTGTCGACCGGCGACGTCGGGGTGTTCGACGCCGACGGCCGACTGTTCATCCGGGGGCGATCGGATGACCTGATCATCAGCGGGGGCGAGAACGTGCACCCCACCGAGGTCGAGGATGTGTTGCGGCTGTGCCCCGGCGTCGCCGACATCGCCGCAGTGGGCAGACCTGACGACGCCTTCGGCCAGCGGGTCGTGTGCTACGTGGTGCCCAGCGAGGGGGCCGACTTGGCCCTCCTGCCCGACGATGTCGTGGCCTTTGCCCGTGACTCGTTGGCGGCTTTTCAGCGTCCTCGGGAGGTCTACCTGGTCGGGGAACTTCCCCGCAACGAGACCGGCAAGGTCCTGCGCCGCCTGCTCTGACCGCCCTCGGTCACCCGCGCAAGGTCGCGCCGCAGCGCTGCGCAGCCATCGCGACAGCGGCCTCGCGGGCCGCCGCCACCTCGTCGGCAGTCAGCGTGCGGTCAGGCGCCCGGAACCGGAGCGCGAACGCCAGGGACTTGCGACCTTCGCCCACCTGCTCCCCTGCGTACTCGTCGAACAGGCGGACGGACTCCAACAACTCGCCGCCCCCTGCCCGCAACGCCGCCTCGACTTCGCCCGCCAGGACGTCGGCCATGACGATGAGGGCGACATCCTCTTTGGCCACCGGCTGGCTGCGCACGGTGGGGGCCGGCGTGATGGCGGTACGCCCTGCGGCCAGCGCGTCCAGGTCGAGTTCCATCGCCGCTGTCCGGGGCGGGAGGCCCGCCTGTTCGATCACCTTGGGGTGCAACTCCCCGGCATGCCCGATCACCTGACCCGACAGGCGCAGCACTGCGCACCGACCTGGGTGCCACGGCGGCTGCGCGCCTGGGATGACCTCCAACTCTGCGCCCACGGCGACGGCCACGGTGCGTGCCGCTGCGATGGCGTCGGCCCACAGTGCGGGGCGAGCCGGGCCCCACCAGCCGCCGGGCTCGCGGTCGCCGCACAGGAGGACCGCCACGTGTCGCGGCTGGTCGGGCAGCAGATCCTGTAGCTGCGCCAACTCCGCATCCGTGGGCCGCGCTGCCAGAGTTGGCCGGGGCGGCGCAGGGGTGCTGAAGCCGGCCTTCGGCAGGAACACGAGGCCCTGTTCGAACAGCGCCAAGTCGTCGCTGCCGCGCGACAGGTTGCGACGGGCGGTGGCAACCAGCCCGGGCAGAAGCGTGGTGCGCAAGAAGGGCTGCTCGTCACTGAGCGGGTTGGCCAGACGGACCATCCAGTTGCGGGGGTCGTCCTCGCCGATCCCCAGCGCGACCAGATCGGCGGTCCCGACGAACGGGTACGACGGAACCTCGACGTAACCGGCGCCGGCCAACACGGATCCCACCCGCCGACGCAGCCGCCGGGATTCCGGCAGACCGTGCTGGGCAGGGACGGCGGGCAGCACGGACGGGATCGCGTCGTATCCGACGATCCGCAGGACCTCCTCGACCAGGTCATAGGGATCGGTCAGGTCCGGCCGCCATGTCGGCGGCGTGACGCTGAGGCGCCCGTCCACCTCGTCGACGTCGCATCCCACGGCAACCAGGGCGTCGACTGTCGTACTCGGCGCGATATCGAGGCCTCCGACCCGGCTCGGCAAGTCGATCGGAATGTCGATCACGACCGCCGGCCGCCCCGATTCGACTGCGGTCATCCCCCGATGCTCACCCCCACCGAGCTGGATCAGCAGGGCCGCCCCACGCTCCGAGGCGAACGGCGGCAAGGCCCGGTCGATGCCGCGTTCGAAGCGGCGCGACGCCTCGCTGCTCAACTTGTGGCGACGCGACATACGCGCCACCGTGCCGGCATCGAAATGCGCGGCCTCGAGCGCGATGTTCGTGGTCGCGTCGTTGATCTCGGAGGTCAGGCCGCCCATCGTGCCGGCCAGACCGATGGGGCCTCGGTCATCGGCGATCACGAGATCGTCGGCCACCAGGTTCCGTGCCACATGATCCAGCGTCTCCAGGACCTCACCTTCGCGGGCCCGGCGGGCCCGCACGGGACCCTGCAGCAGGTCCAGGTCGAAGGCATGCAGTGGCTGCCCGGTCTCGAGCATGACGTAGTTGGTGACATCGACCGCGAGACTGACCGAACGCATGCCGCACGCGACCAGTCGCCGTCGCAGCCACGCCGGAGTCGGCGCGGCCGGGTTGAAGCCCGTGATCGTCCTCAGCGTGAACAGGTCGCAGCCGCTGGGGTCCTCGGTCCCGCACTCGTGCGGCGCCGCGTCGTCGGCAGGTGCCGGCAGATCGGCCAACTGCAGACCAGGGTCGGTGAACTCGACGCCATAGGCGGTGGCGGCCTCCCGGGCGACGCCGCGGATGCTGAGTGCGTAGCCGCGATCCGGCGTGACCGCGATGTCGAGGACATCGTCGTCGATGCCCAGGATCGGCCGCGCCTCGTCGCCCGGTTCCCCAGTTCCCGGCGGCAGCACCAGGATGCCGTCGTGGTCTTCTCCCAGCCCGAGTTCACGCTCGCTGCAGATCATGCCGTCGGAGACACGCCCGTAGGTCGTGCGCGAGGCGATCTCGAAATCGCCAGGAAGCACCGTGCCCGGCAATGCGATGGCCACCAGGTCGCCCTCGGCGAAGTTGCGGGCGCCACAGATGATGTCGCGGATCCCCGGGGTGTCGGGGTGACCGTTGGCGGGTCCCACCTCGACGCGGCAGAAGCGGATCGGCTTCTTGAACTCCGTCAACTCCTCGATGGACTGCACCCTGCCGACCACGAGCGGTCCCTGCAACCCGGCTCCCATCGTCTCGACAGTCTCGACCTCGAGCCCGGCGGCGATGAGCCGGTCGGCGATGTCGCGGCCGCTCTGATCGGCGGGGACCGGGGCGAACTCCCGCAGCCAGGACACTGGGACGCGCATCAGACCTCCAGTCCGAACGGGCGGGTGAAACGGACATCGCCCTCGACCATGTCGCGCATGTCCGTGATGCCGTGTCGGAACATCAGCGTGCGTTCAAGGCCCATGCCGAACGCGAATCCGCTGTAGACGTCGGGGTCGATGCCACAGGCCCGCAGGACCCGGGGGTTGACCATCCCGCAGCCGCCCCACTCGATCCAACCCTCGCTGCCGCACGTGCGGCACGGGTGGTCGGGATCCCCCACCGAGGCGCCACGGCACACGAAGCACTGCAGGTCGAGTTCGGCGCTGGGCTCGGTGAACGGGAAGTACGACGGCCGCAGCCTGGTCACGATCCCCTCACCGAACAGGGCGGAGGCGAAGTGGTCGAGAGTGCCTTTCAGATGCGCCATGGTGATCCCGCGATCGACCGCCAGCGCCTCGATCTGACTGAACACGGGGGTGTGTGTGGCGTCCAGTTCGTCGGTGCGGAACACGCGTCCGGGCGCGACCATGTAGATCGGCGGCTCCTGGTCGAGCATGGTGCGAACCTGCACCGGCGAGGTATGGGTCCGCAATACGACCCCGGAGTCCGCGGACTCCACGAAGAAGGTGTCCTGCATGGATCGCGCGGGGTGGTCGGGGCCAAGGTTGAGGGCGTCGAAGTTGTGCCATTCGGTCTCCACCTCGGGGCCGTCCACGACGTCATATCCCATGGCGACGAAGATGTCGGCCATGTGTTCCTGGATCGTGGTCAGAGGGTGGCGGGCCCCCACCGGCTCCCGGTCGTACCCCTTGGTCACGTCAACGGCCTCTTCCACCAGGACACGCTCGTCGCGTTCGGCTTCGAGTTCGACCTGGCGGGCCTCGAGGGCCTGCTTGACCTGCTGTCGGGCCTGGCCGACACGTTTGCCCGCCTCGGCCTTGGCAGCGGGAGGAAGCGCGCCGATCTCGCGATTGGCCAGGGCCAACGGGGAACGGTCGCCGGCATGAGCCAGCCGTGCCGCCTTGAGGGAGTCCAGGTCATGGGCGGTGGCAATGGCGGTCACAGCCGCGACGACGGCGGCAGCCACCGATTCGTCCGACAGTGCTTCGACGGACACCGGATCGAAGTCCTTGTTGGGAGCAGACACCTGCACAGTCTAGGGACGGCGTGGGGACCGCGGGCACCCGAGGAGGCTCCGATCCCGCCGGGCGGCCCCCACCAGCCCCGTGTGGGGGCAGGATGAGGGGATGCACGACGACACCACCGCCCTGGGCGACGACGTCTTCCTGATGGACACGCGGATGGGCGGCTACGAGTCGATCACCTCGTCGTACCTGATCCGCGGCTCCAAGCCCTGCCTGGTCGAGACGGGGACTGCCCGCTCGGCGCCGATCGTCATCGAACAGTTGGCGCGGCTGGGGATCGGGCCGTCGGATCTGGGGACCATCGTGGTCACTCACATCCATCTGGACCACGCCGGCGGTGTCGGCGACCTGGCCCAGGCGTTCCCCCAGGCCCAGGTGGTGGTCCAGGAACGCGGGGCACGGCATCTGGCCGATCCCTCACGGCTGGTCGCGAGTGCCCACCGGGTGTTCGGCGACACCATGGACCGCCTGTTCGGAGACCTCCGCCCCACCGACGCGACCCGCATCACCGCGATCGCGGGGGAAGGTTCCATCGACCTGGGTGACGGGCGTTCATTGGCGGCGTTCCACAATCCCGGTCACGCATCACACCACATCGGGCTGGTGGATTCGCAGACCGGCGATCTGTACACGGGGGACGCGGCCGGGGTCTACGTCCCCGAGACCCAGGACGTCAGGCCGGCGACGCCACCTCCGGACTTCGATCTGGAGCTGACCTTGTCGTCGTTGGCGGCCATGCGGGCGGTCGGGCCTACCAGGCTGCTGTTCAGCCACTTCGGACCGGTGACCAGCATCGACGAGACGCTGGACGCCTCCGTGGCTGAACTCCACGCGTGGGTGGACGCGGTGCGGCTGGCCCGCGCGGTGTCCCCGGACGTCGACCATGCGATCGCGATGGTGCGCGAGAAGGACGAGGCCCGGCACCCTGCCCTCTACGCCGACCCCGAGATGCTCGCCAAGCAGGAGGAGTTGTCCGCAACCGCGGCCAACGTGAACGGCATCATGCGCTGGCTGGACCGGCACACGGCCACGAACGCCTGAACCACCCGGTCAGCCCGCGTGCGCCACGGCGCTGGCGTACAGACACACCGCCGCAGCGCTGGCCAAGTTGAGCGACTCCGCGAGTCCATAGATGGGGATCGACACCAGATGATCGGCGGCGACCCCGTCGGGCAGCCCATGAGCCTCGTTGCCGAACACCCAGAGGGTGGGGGGTTCGAGGCGCCCGGTGCGCTGCAGGTGGACCAGATCGCTATCCCCGGATCCGGCGGTGGCAAGAACCTGCAGACCGGCGCCGCGGGCAACGTCCAGAAGTGCGGCGAGGTCGGAAGCCTGGGCGAACGGCACATGGAACAGCGAACCGGCCGTGCTGCGCACGCATTTGCCGTTGTAGGGGTCCACGGCGTCGCCGGTGAAGATGACCGCATCAGCGCCGGCGGCGTCGGCGGTGCGCAGGATCGTGCCCGCATTGCCGGGGTCACGGACCTCGTGGAGCACCACCACGAGCCGGGCACCGATCAGGAGTGACTGCGCCTCGGCGTCCAAGAAGCGGCACACGGCTGCGATGCCCTGCGGGTGGACAGTCTCGGTCATGGCCAGCAGCACCTGCTCCGGCACCTCCGTCACCTTCAGGTCAGCCGCTCCGGCCGCTTCGGCCACCACCACTGCCGCTTTGGTGTCCGGCACGACGAACACCTCGTCGATGACGTCCGGTCGACTACGAACGGCCTCACGGACCGCTTGCGGCCCCTCCACGAGGAAACGCTGGACCTTGCCCCGGAAGCTCCGGTTCGAGAGACGTCGAACGGCCCCAACCCGGTCAGACTTGACCGAGGTGGGGCCGTTGAACGACATGGGCCTCAGGCCGCAGCGACGGCAGCGCGCGACTGCTCGACCAGCACGGCGAACGCGTCCGGATCGTTGACCGCGAGCTCTGCCAGCATGCGACGGTCGACCTCGATGCCAGAGATCTTCAGACCCTGGATGAACCGGTTGTAGGTCATGCCGTGGGCGCGGGCACCGGCGTTGATGCGCTGGATCCACAGGCGACGGAAGTCACCCTTGCGGTCCTTGCGGTGATCGAACGCGTAGACCATGGAGTGCGTGACCTGCTCCTTGGCCTTGCGGTACAGGCGGGACCGCTGGCCCCGGTAACCGCTGGCCTGCTCCAAGACCTCGCGACGCTTCTTCTGGGCGTTGACCGCCCGCTTCACTCTCGCCATTTCAGTTCTCCTCGTTCCGGTGTGGTCAGCGCTCGCCGAGCAGTCGCTTGACCTTCTTGGTGTCGGCCTTCGAGACGTTCACGTCCTTGGACAGGCGCCGGGTGCGCTTGCTGGGCTTCACCTCGAGCAAGTGGCGCTTGTTGGCCTGCTCGCGGCGCAACTTGCCCGAGCCGGTCTTCTTGATGCGCTTCTTGGTGCCACTGTGGGTCTTCATCTTCGGCATGGGGCCGGTCCTCTCACTCGTCGGCGACCGCGGTGTCCGCGACGTCGCCCTCAGGGGTAAGTTCTGCTTCCTTGGCCTCGCGGTCCCGGCGCTGCTGGCTCCGGGTGCCCTTGACTTCGGACTTCTTCTT
>RRZT010031156.1_pt1 | contig 13468 bp, 5 predicted proteins | sample 2165551 | NCBI WGS metagenome assembly RRZT01 (sample SAMN10456910, study PRJNA506462) | wastewater metagenome | biome: wastewater; feature: sludge; material: wastewater sludge; isolation source: wastewater sludge with Escherichia coli K12::gfp cells carrying plasmid... | place: USA: Moscow, Idaho ... | reverse complement strand
GCGAGCAGGTCGGCGCCGCCGACCTCAGCGTGGACGGCGGCCTGCAGCAGAGCGCCCGCAGCGCGCAGCTCATGCAGGACATCCTCGCCGCCTGCCGGCAGGTCGCCGCGCGCATGCAGGACATCGACCGCACCACCCACCAGCAGCACGAGGACATCGCCGCCCTCGGCGACAGCGCGCGCTCGATGAGCCAGTCGCTGACCCGCAGCAACGCCGCCATCCAGGCCAACCGCCAGCAGGCCGGCACGCTGCAGGACACCGCCCGCGAACTGCTCGCCACCCTGGAGCGCTTCAACCTCGCCACGGCCGCGGGCGGCGCGAGCGCTGCCGAGCGCGCCGGCAACGCACGGGCAGCCATCGCCACGGCGGACTGACGCCAGAATCCCGACCAAAGCCTGCGGAGCATCGAAAAAAACAGCCGGGACAACGACTTACCGGCACCAGAAACTTCCCCTAAACTGCCTGCCACCGAGCGATTGCGCACCTGCCCGAGCGGGTGGAACGGAGCGGCGTGCAGCCCCGTCCCGAACCTCCGACATAGCCCGCACAAGGACGCCGCCGCGCGGCGCCCCGTCGGGCCGCACGGGATGAGCGCAGCAGGCATGCCAGCCGGATCGCCGCGACCGCAATGCTGGATAACCAATGGAAAGGGAAGGAGCAGGCATGAACCTCACAATCGGCACCCGACTTGGCCTGGGCTTCGCGAGCGTCCTGCTCATGATGCTGATCGCCATCGCCACCGCGGTCAGCGGACTGCAATCCGTCGACGACTCCTTCGTCGACGCCACGGAGCGGCACCGACGCTCCACCCTCGCCAACGAGTGGCTGGCCAACACGCGCCTGAACGTGACCCGGGCCCTGGCCATCGCCCAGTCGCAGAACGACCCGGCGGTGGAAGCCTACTTCGCCCCGCTCATCAAGCAGACCACGGACGAGATCAGCCTGCTGCAGGGCGAGCTGGAAAAGTCCGTCACCTCGCCCGAGGGCAAGGCCCTGCTGCAGAGCGTCGCCGAGCACCGCAAGCGCTATGTCGACCTGCGCAGCGCCTTCTTCGCCGACCTCAAGAACGGGGTGGCCGGCCCGGACGACCTGAGCGGCAAGCTGATTCCCGCCGCCGAGCAGTACATCGCGCGGATCGGCGAGTTCAGCGCCTTCCAGCACCGGCTCGACCAGCAGTTCTCCGGCGAGGTCAGCGCCTCGGTGGACAGCGCCAGCTACCTGCTCTTCGCCCTGGCGGTGGTCGCGCTGCTGGTCGGCGCCGGCATGGCCGTCCTGATCGCGCGCAGCGTCACCCGCCCGGTGCAGGGCGCCGTCGAGGTGGCGCAAGCGATCGCCGCCGGCCAGCTGGGCCGCGAGGTGCGCGTGGAGCGTCGCGACGAGCTGGGCAGCCTGCAGTCGGCGCTGGCCGAGATGCGCAGCGCCCTCGCCCGCGTGGTGCACGAAATCCGCCTCGGCTCCACGAGCATTTCCCAGGTCACCGCGGAAATTTCCGGCGGCAACCAGGACCTCAGTGCGCGCACCGAGCAGCAGGCCGCTTCGCTGGAGGAAACCGCCGCGAGCCTGGAAGAGCTGACCGCCACGGTCAAGCAGAACGCCGACAACGCGCGCCAGGCCAGCCGTCTGGCCGACGACGCCTCGGGGATCGCCGAGCAGGGCCGCGCGGTGGTCGGTCAGGTGGTCTCCACCATGGAAGGGATCGCCGACAGCTCGCAGCGCATCGCCAGCATCATCGGCGTGATCGACTCCATCGCCTTCCAGACCAACATCCTCGCCCTCAACGCCTCGGTGGAAGCGGCGCGCGCCGGCGAGCAGGGCCGCGGCTTCGCGGTGGTCGCCAACGAGGTGCGCACGCTGGCCAGCCGCAGCGCCGCCGCCGCCGAGGAGATCAAGGCGCTGATCGAAGAGTCGGTGAGCCGCGTCCAGGGCGGTTCCCGACACGCCGAGGACGCCGGGCGGATCATCCTCGACATCGTCGCGGCGGTGCGCAAGGTCAGCGACATCATCGACGAGATCGCCGCCGCCTCCCAGGAACAGAGCCAGGGCATCGAACAGATCAACACGGCAGTGAGCCAGCTCGATCAGGTCACCCAGCAGAACGCCTCGCTGGTGCAGCGCGCCGCGCATTCCTCGCAGACCCTGGCCCATCAGGCGCAGCAGCTGGAGCACTCCGTCGCCGTGTTCGACCTCGGTACGGGCGGCCACGGCGGCCTTGCGCCGCGCCCGCTGGCGCCCGCAGCGCTGCCGGCGTCGAACCCCGCCCAGGCGGAACCCCGGCGCGCCCCGGCCGCGTCGAGCCCGGCCCGGCGCAACGCCGAGGCGGACGAGTGGAGCGAGTTCTGAGTCGACGCCGGCCGGTCTGGCCGGCCTATCGGCGGTGCGGCAGCTCCCCTGCCGCGCTGCCGGCGTACGCCCGCGCATGATCGTGCGGGCGTTGCGCAGCTCGCGGCGGTAACATCGCGCCCCCTCCGGCCGGGCATCCCGCCCGAAAAGCCATACAAAACCTGTACAAAGAATTCTCTGGCGCATAACAATATGCGCGCGCAGCCGCATGCGCCCCCTCGCCGCGACCAGACACCGCTGACCGCGCGACCATGCCCCGCCACACGCAGCCCGCCGCCGCGTGACGTCATAATAACGTCACAAAAACCGCTGCATCGCAAAAAATTCTATCGAGACAACGACTTACAGTCGCCGAAATTATTCCTTACACTTCTTAAGGTATAAGAAATCGAAATATGGCGCGGCGCTCCACTGCGCCGGCGCAGCCGCCGCAAGCGGCCCATAACAACAGGTCTGCCAACGTCGCAGCCCCTGACCATGCCTGTGCGGATACCAGTTTTCGACTCCCCATCTGCTCTATCGCAGTGAGAACCTGGCAATGAATGACCGCCCGCAGTCCCCCACCGGCCGAGAGTACAAGGTCGGCGAACACCAGAACCTGCTGTCGCGCACCGACACCCAGGGCCGCATCACCTATGCCGCGCAGTCCTTCGTCGAGGTCAGCGGCTACTCGCGCGAGGAACTGCTCGGCGCGCCGCACAGCATCGTCCGCCACCCCGACATGCCCAAGGAGGCCTTCGCCAACCTGTGGCAGACCCTGGCCCGCGGGGAAATCTGGGTCGGCCTGGTGAAGAACCGGCGCAAGAACGGCGACTACTACTGGGTCCGCGCCCATGTCACGCCCATCGTCGAGAACGGCCAGGTGCAGGGCTACACCTCGGTGCGGGTCAAGCCGAGCGAGGAGGAAATCCGCCTCGCCGAAGACACCTATGCCCGCCTGCGCGCCGGCGACCGGCGCGGTATCCGCCTGGACAACGGGCGCATCGTGCAGACCGGCCTGGCGGCACGCCTCCAGCGCCTGCACCTGAACAGCCTGCGGGCGCGGATCCTCGCCGCCCTGTCGATCAACGCGGTGTTCCTGCTGCTCGCCCTCGGCCTGGTGCTGTGGCGCCACAACGCCCTGCAGGGCGAACTGAACGCCCTGGATGGCAGCAACGCGGCCGCCGCCCGCCTGCTCGACGGCGTCCTGCAGGCGCAGACCGGCTTCGACTACCTGCAGGTCGGCGTGCTGCTGCTGACCGCCCTGCTCGGCGCCGGCGCCTTCGCCTGGATGCTGCGCACCGTGCGCGGCGAGATCCGCCGCGCCACCCAGTTCGCCATGCAGATCGCCGCCGGCAACCTGGCCGCCGCGCGCGACGCCGGCAGCCGCAACGAGTTCGCCACCCTGACCGCGATGCTCGAAGTCATGCAGCGCAGCCTCGGCAACATCGCCACCGAGGTCAACGCCAGCCTCGGCCTGGTCAGGCCCGCCGCCGCCCAGGTCGCCGCCGGCAACGACGACCTGGCCTCGCGCACCGAGCAGCAGGCCGCCTCGCTGCAGCAGACCGCCGCCAGCATGGAGCAGATCACCGCCACCGTGCAGCAGAACGCCGACAACGCCCGCCAGGCCAGCCAGCTGGCCAACTCGGCAGCCGTCGAGGTGCGCAACAGCGGCGCGGCGATGCATCAGGTGGTCGAGCGGATGGACAGCATCACCGCCAGCTCGCAAAAGATCGCCGAGATCGTCCGGGTCATCGACGCCATCGCCTTCCAGACCAACATCCTCGCCCTCAACGCCTCGGTGGAGGCGGCGCGCGCCGGCGAGCACGGCCGCGGCTTCGCCGTGGTGGCCAGCGAGGTGCGCAGCCTGGCCAACCGCTCGGCCGGCGCGGCGGCGGAAGTGCGCCAGCTGATCGAGCGCTCCAACCAGGAAGTCGGCCTCGGCGCCGCACAGGTGCGGCAGGCCGAGCAGGCCATCGAGGCGGTGATCGAGGCGGTCATCAAGGTCAACGACATCATGGGCGAGATCGCCTCTGCCTCGGACGAGCAGAACCGCGGCATCGAGCAGGTCAACTGCGCGGTGGCGCAGATGGACGAGGTCACCCAGCGCAATGCCGGGCTGGTGGGCGAATCGGCGCGCTCGGCACGCACCCTGGAAACCCAGGTCGGCGAGCTGGCCAACAGCATCGCCGTGCTGCGCCTGGCTGGCCAGGGCACGGAAGGTGCACCCGCGCAGGACACCCCCCGCCCCGCGCACAAGGTCCATCATGTGCAGCCCGACAGCCGGCCGGCCCCGCGCGTGCATCGTCGCCGAGGAGTGGAGCAGCTTCTGAACCGGCCCGCGCCCGGGGCAGGCGCCTGAAGCGGCCGGACGCCTGCAGGCGCGCGTCAGCGCAGCGCGCACCGCGCCCACGGGCGTCACGAGCGCTGCGGATCGCCCTGCTCTCGCACCCGCCCGGCGCCGGCTTTCCGGGCGCCGCCCCGCATACCGCTCCGCCTTCGTCAAAGCCTCGACGCAGAGCCCCGCCAGCCCGCACAATCGGCGCACTGCGATCGCCTGCGCGATCCCGATACACGCAGCCTGCCGACGCGGCACGCCACACGGATGCTCTACGGATGCTCTACCCGGAAAACGAACACGCGCGCCTGCAATACCTGCACGACCTGCAGATCCTCGACACCCCCGCCGAACCGGCCTTCGACCGCCTGACCGCCCTGGCCGCCGAGCTGCTGGAGGTGCCCATCGTGCTGGTCTCGCTGGCCGACGCCGAACGCCAGTGGTTCAAGTCGCGCTTCGGCCTCGACGCCTGCCAGAGCGGGCGCGACCTGTCCTTCTGCAACCAGACCCTGCTCCAGGGCACGCCGCTGGTGGTCGAGGACGCCGCGGCCGATCCGCGCTTCGCCCACAGTCCGCTGGTCACCGGCGCGCCGCATATCCGCTTCTATGCCGGCATTCAGCTGCGCCCCGACGGCCAGCATGTGCTGGGCACCCTGTGCGCCATCGACACCCGGCCGCGGCAGATCGACGCGGCCCGGCTGCGCCAGCTGGAAGCCCTCGCCGGTCAGGTCGAGGAGCTGCTCAAGCTGCACCAGCAGCGCCGCCTGCTCGACCGCGAAAGCCTCTACAGCAGCCAGCAGGCCGCGCGCTACGAGGCCATCGGGCGCGGCGCGGCGGCCGGCATCGTGCGCATCGACAGCCGCGGGCGGATTAGCGAGATCAACGACTTCGCCCTCGGCCTGCTCGGCTACCGGCGCGAGGAGCTGCTCGGCGAGAACGTCAGCCGGCTGATGCCGATGCGCTGGGCGGTCGACCACGACCAGTACCTGCACAACTACCTGAGCAGCGGCGAGGCGCGGATCATCGGCAAGGGCCGGCGGGTCGAGGCGCTGCACCGCGACGGGCACACCATCCCGGTGCATCTGGCGGTCAGCGAGGTGCGCTACGAAGACGGCAGCGACGCGCGCGACTTCATCGGCATCCTCTCCGACCTCAGCGAGGTGCAGACCGCCAACGCCCTGCTGGACAAACAGCAGCACCTGCTCGGCGTGCTGCACCGCGGGCTGACCGACTACCGGGCGCTGATGTCCGGCAACAGCCTGTGGACCTTCCTCAAGCACGCCCTGCGCGAGCTGACCAACAGCGACTACGCGCTGATCGGCGAGGTGCTGAACCTCGACGGCCAGGCGGCGCTGAAGATCCACGCGATCAGCGACCTGACCTGGGACGAGCCCTCGCGCGCGCTGCTGGAGCGCCTGCGCGCCGGCGAGATGCTGCTCGACAACCCCCACAGCCTGCTCGGCCAGGTGTTCGCCGGCGGGCAGACCATCGTCTGCAACGACCTGCCGGACGATCCGCGGCGCACCGGCTTCCCGCCCGGCCATCCGCCGCTGCACAACTACCTGGGCGTGCCGATCCTCGACCAGGGCGAGGTGATCGGCATGTTCGCCATCGCCAACGGCCGCCAGCCCTACAGCGACGAACTGGTGGAGTGGCTGGAGCCCTTCACCTCGACCTGCGCGCTGCTGATCAAGCTGTACCGCCAGCTCCACGAGCGGGAGAACTTCACCGAGCAGCTGCGCCGCGCCCGCGACCAGGCCGAGGAAGCCAGCCGCGCCAAGAGCGAATTCCTCTCCTCGATGAGCCACGAGCTGCGCACCCCGCTCAACGCCATCCTCGGCTTCGCCCAGCTGCTGAGCACCAGCCAGAAGCACCCGCTCAACGAGCGCCAGCAGCGCCAGGTGGAGCAGATCTACAAGAGCGGCAACCACCTGCTCAACCTGATCAACGAGGTGCTCGACCTGGCGCGCATCGAGGCCGGGCACATCAACCTGTCCATCGAGCACATCCGCCTGGCCGACGTGCTGGACGACGCCTGCAGCACCCTGGCGCCGATCGCCGAGCAGCACGGCATCGCCCTGCGGCCCTCCACCGCGCACTGCAGCGCCTGGGTCGAGGCCGACTACACGCGCCTCAAGCAGGTGCTGATCAACCTGATCACCAACGCCATCAAGTACAACCGCCCGCAGGGCTCGGTGCGCATCGACTGCCGGGTGGAGCGCGACTGCGCGCGCATCCGCATCGCCGACAACGGCGTGGGCATCGCCGCCGACAAGCTCGACCAGCTGTTCCAGCCGTTCAACCGCCTGGGCGCCGAGAACGGCAGCATCGAGGGCACCGGGGTCGGCCTGGCGCTGACCAAGAAGATCCTCGAACAGATGCGCGGACGCATCGGCGTCGACAGCCAGGAGGGAGTCGGCAGCGAATTCTGGTTCGAGCTGCCGCTGGCCGCGGCGCCGCAGGCCAGCGACGAGGGCGCCGCGGAGAGCGTCGCCGCGCCGGTCGAGACGGCCGCCGCGGCGAGCTTCCAGGTGCTGTACATCGAGGACAACCCGGCCAACCAGCGCCTGCTGATCGAGCTGTTCGAGGACCTCGACGGCTTTGCGCTGAACTGCGCGCACTCCGCCGAGCTGGGCCTGGAGCTGGCCTGCTCGCAGCGCCCCGACCTGATCCTGCTGGACATCAACCTGCCGGGCATGAACGGCTACCAGGCGATGGCGATCCTCGCCCGCAACCCGGCGACGCAGGCCATTCCGGTGATCGCCCTGTCGGCCAACGCCATGCCCGCCGACCTGCGCCAGGCCAAGGCCGCCGGCTTCGCCGACTACCTGACCAAGCCGCTCGACATCGCCCGGCTGCTCGCCGTGCTCGACACCTTCGCCCAGCAGGAGGCACCGTGATCCAGGCCAGCGACTGCCGTTACCCGGATGCGCGCATCCTGGTGGTGGACGACAACCCGATCAACGTCGAGCTGCTCCTCGACCTGCTCGACGAGGCCGGCTACGCCAACCTGCACAGCCTGACCGACCCGCGCCAGGTGCTCGCCCAGCTGGAGGACGCGCTGCCCGACCTGATCCTCCTCGACATCCGCATGCCGCACCTGGACGGCCATCAGGTGCTGGGCCAGCTGCGCGCGCGCTGGGGCGAGCAGATGCCGCCGGTGATCGTGCTCAGCGCGCAGACCGACCGCGACACCCGCCTGCAGGCCCTCGGCCTCGGCGCCCGCGACTTCCTCGGCAAGCCCTTCGACCAGCTCGAAGTGCTGCAGCGCATCCACAACACCCTGGAAGTCCACTTCCTGCTGCGCGAGCGCCACGACCGCGCCCTGCTGCTGCAGCGCCTGGTCGACGAGCGCACCGCCGAGATCCAGCGCCTGTCCTTCCAGGACCCGGCCACCGGGCTGCCCAACCGCCGCGCCCTGCTCGCCAGCCTGGAGCAGGCGCTGCATGCCGGCCAGCCGCTGAGCCTGTGCTACGTCGCCCTCGACGGTTTCGCCGCGATCTCCCGCCTGCACGGCCATGTGCTCGGCGACGCCCTCAGCCAGCGCCTGCGCGACCGCCTGCTCGACTGCCTGGGCGATGCCGCCGGCGTTGCGGTGTGGAAGCACACCGCCTGGGTGATCCATGTGCCGGACAACGACACGACGCGCCTGGAAGCGTTGCTGCAGCGGGTGATCGCCTGCGTGGCGCAGCCGTTCAGCATCGACCACCTGCGCCTGCAGCTGGGCCTGCGCATCGGCGTCAGCCACAGCGAGCAGCCCCACGACTCGGCCGACCACCTGCTGCGCCAGGCCGCCCTCGCGGTGCCGGGCGAGGCCGACCAGTGGCGCTTCTACCATCCGGCGCTGGAGGCCGAGCTGCAGCGCCGCAGCCACTACCGCCTGGCCCTGCACGAGGCCCTCGACCGCCGGCAGATGTTCCTCGTCTACCAGCCGAAGATCGACCTCGGCAGCGGCCGGGTGATCGGCGCCGAGGCGCTGCTGCGCTGGGTGCATCCCGAGCTGGGCTTCGTCTCGCCGGCCGAGTTCGTCCCCCTGGCCGAGGCCAGCGGCGAGATCCTGCGCATCGGCGACTGGGTGCTGGACAGCGCCATCCGCCAGCTCGAAGCCTGGTTCGCCGCGCAGCAGTTGCCGGAGGGTTTCCGCATCGCGGTCAACGTCGCCACCCTGCAACTGATGCAGCCCGACTTCGCCGAGCGCCTGCTCGAACGCCTGCAGCGCAGCAGCCTGCCGCGCGGTGCGCTGGAGATCGAGGTCACCGAGTCGGGCCTGATGCAGGACGTCGCCCTGGCCCGCCGCCAGCTGCAGCAACTGGCCGGGCAGGGCCTGTCGATCGCCATCGACGACTTCGGCACCGGCTACTCCTCGCTGGCCTATCTCAAGACCCTGCCGGTGTCGGTGCTGAAGATCGACCGCGCCTTCGTCAACGAGATCGACAGCAACCTGCAGGACCTGCGCCTGGCGGAGACCGTGGTGCAGATGGCGCGCAACTTCGGCTTCGTCACCGTCGCCGAGGGCATCGAGCGCGCCGAACACGTCGCCCTGCTGCAGGACATCGGCTGCCAGCTCGGCCAGGGCTACTGGTATTCGCCGCCGCTCAAGGCCGACGCCTTCCTCGCCTTCTGCCAGCAGACGCACGCCGCCTGCCCGTGACCCCCGGAGTTCGCCGCCCATGCCCCTGCCCCGCCGCGCCCCGCGCTTTCGCCGCCGGCTCGCCGCCGCCCTGCTCGGCCTGCTGGGCTGCCTGCTGGCGGCCAGCGCCACCGCCGAGGCAGACGCCGATACCGAACCGCGGACGCTGCGCAACATCGTGCTGGCGCCGACCCTGTTCGAGTCGACGCCCGACGAGATCCGCAGCCAGCTCGGCCCGGCGCGCTTCATCGAGGAGCTGACCGGCCATCCGGTGGTGGTGGAGAACCATGCCCGCTACGAGGACATCATCAGCGGCTTCGTCGCCGGGCGCATCGACCTGGCCATCCTCGGCCCGCTGCCCTACGTCTCGCTGCGCCAGCTGCACGCGGGCGCCGAGCCGCTGGTGCGCTTTCGCGAGCCGGACGGCCGCGAGCACTACACCTGCACGCTGGTCGCCTTCGCCGACGAGGTGCGCCCGCTGCCGCGCTACGTCGGCGCGCGCCTGGCGCTGACCCAGCCGTTCTCGACCTGCGGCTACTTCGCCGCCGCCACCCTGCTCGGCCGCGCCGGGGTCGACATCGAGCGCCTCGACTACCGCTTCGTCGGCCGCCACGACCAGATCGCCATCGAGGTGATCACCGGCGGCGCCGACCTCGGGGTGCTCAAGGACGAGGTCGCCGCGCGCTTCGCCGGCGTCGGCCTGGTCGAGCTGGCGGCCACCCGGCCGCTGCCCGGCTTCACCCTGATCGCCAACGCCGCGACCCTCGATGCCGCCACCCGCCAGCGCCTGCGCGAGGGCTTCCTCGCCCTGCAGGAGGCGGACATCGCGCGCTTCGTCGAATGGCCGCGCACCCTGCGCCGGGGCGCCGTGCCGGCCGCCCACGAGGACTACGACGCCATCGCCCGCCAGTTCATGCGCATCGAGGCGCCGCTGCAGCAGGCGATCCTGCGCGAGAAGGAGCAAGCCCGATGAGATGGACCTTTCCCGCCCTGTTCGTCGTCCTCGAACTGCTCCTGCTCGCCGGCTTCTACCAGCTGTGGGCGCGCAACGCCGACGAGGTGCTGGAGGCGAAGAACCGCGAGAAGCACAGCGCCTACCAGGCCATCACCCAGACCTACGGGCGGGTCAGCGAGCTGATGCACGACACCCTGCTCAACCGTCCCGGCATCCGCCACCTGTTCCACCAGGGCCTGCAGGCCAGCGGTGCGGAGCAGGCGGTGCTGCGCGGCCGGCTGCTGCGCACCCTGTGGCCCGACTACCGGCACATGAGCCGCTACAACCTGGTCCAGCTGCACTTCCACGACCGTGCCGGGCGCAGCTACCTGCGCTTCCACAAGCCGGAGATGTCCGGCGACGACCTGCTCGCCTCGCGGCCGAGCATCCGCCGCGTGCTGGAAACCGGCCAGCCGACCCGCGGCTTCGAGAACGGCAAGCTGTTCCACGGCTACCGCTACGTGTTCCCGGTCAGGCTCGACGGCGAGCTGATCGGCTCGGTGGAAACCAGCATCGACTTCAGCGCCATCGGCCAGGGCCTCAGCGAGGTCAATCCCGGCCACGAATACAGCTTCTGGCTGCACCGCGACAGCCTGCAGGCGCGCGTCCCGGAAAGCACCAGCCTGCTGTTCCCGCTGGAGATCAATCCCGACTATGCCCTCGAAGACCTGCAGGCCAGCCTCGCCCACCGCAGCGTCAGCGCGCGGCCGGCCAGCCAGGTGGAACTCGACGACCGCCTCAAGCCGCACTGGGAGAAGATCCGCCAGCGCATGCACGCCTCGGAGACCTTCGCCCTGCCGGTACGCCTGCAGGGGCTGGAGTTCGCCGCGGTGACCTTCATGCCGGTCAGCAACCTGATCGGCGAGCAGGCCGGCTACCTGGTCGGCTACGGTGCGGTGCCCGAGCTGGGCGTCTCGGCGCGCCACTACCTGCTGCTGGCCGGCCTCGCCAGCCTGCTGCTGGCGGCGCTGCTGCTGGCCCTGCAGCGCCAGCGCCGCGACAGCCGGAGCCTGGAAAACGAGCGGCAGATGTTCAAGAGCATCACCGACAACATGCTCGAAGGGCTGTTCGTGCAGAACGAACGCGGCACCCTGATTTACTGGAACCCGGCGCTGGAGCGCCTGCTCGGCTTCACCGCGCAGCAGCTGCAGGGCGCGGTGGTCCACGAGCTGATCCACGCCCACGACAGCCACGGCGACGACGTGCCGCTGGAGGCCTGCCCGATCCGCCTGAGCACCCTGCGCGGCGAAACCTACTACTGCGAGAACGAGCGCTTCCGCACCGCCGGCGGGCAGAGCCTGCCGGTCGAGGTGACCTGCGCCCCGGTGGTGCAGAAGGGCCGCATCGAAGGCTCGATCACCGTGTTCCGCGACATGACCCAGCGCCTGCAGATGCAGGCCGCCCAGGAGGAAGCGCGGCGCGCCGCCGAGCGCAGCGCGCGGATGAAGAGCACCTTCCTGGCCAACATGAGCCACGAGATCCGCACGCCGATGAACGGGGTGATGGGCATGCTCGACCTGACCCTGGAAACCGCGCTCGACCCCGAGCAGCGCGAATACCTGGAAATCGCCCAGCGTTCCGGCGAGATGCTCCTGGCCCTGCTCAACGACATCCTCGACGTGTCCAAGGTCGACGCCGGGCATCTGGAGCTGGAGAGCGTCGCCTTCGACCTCAACGAGGTCGTCGAGCACACCGCCAAGCTGCTGGCCGCTCGCGCCCACCAGAAGCGCCTTGAGCTGATCATCGAGGTCGAGCCGGGCCTGCCGCGCCATGTACTCGGCGACCCGCTACGCCTGCGCCAGGTGCTGCTCAACCTGCTCGGCAACGCGATCAAGTTCACCGAACGCGGCGAGGTCGCCCTGTGCGTCGGTCGCTCCGCCAGCACGCCCGGCGCGCTGTGCTTCGCGGTGCGCGACACCGGCATCGGCATCGCCCCGGAAGCCCAGCAGCAGATCTTCGACGCCTTCCGCCAGGCCGAGGAGTCGACCACCCGCAAGTACGGCGGCACCGGCCTGGGCCTGGCGCTCAGCCGCCGACTGGTGGAGCTGATGGGCGGCGAGATCCGCGTCAGTTCAACGCCCGGCCAGGGCAGCCGCTTCTCCTTCGACCTGCTGCTGCCGCCGCAGGCCGCCCCCGGTGGCGAGCGCAGCGCCAGCGAACGGGCCGCCGAACAGCTGGCCGGCCTCGGCCTGCTGATCGTCGACGACGTGCTGGCCAACCGGCTGATCGTCGAGCGCCACGCCATCGCCTGGGGCATGCAGCCGCACGGTTTCTGCAATCCCCTCGACGCCCTGGCCTGGATGCAGGACCCACGGAACGCCGGGAGCGTGCAGCTGGCGGTGCTCGACCGCATGATGCCCGAGCTGGACGGCCTGGAACTGGCGCGCAGCCTGCGCCGCCAGTACCCCAAGCTGCGCCAGGTGATGCTCTCCTCGGCCAGCGACCAGCTCGAAGCCATCGCCCTGCACGACGGCCTGCTCGACCAGAGCCTGCACAAGCCGGCCAGCCCCGACGCCCTGGCCTATGCGCTGCTCGCCGCCCTGCACGGCCCGGGGCCGGCGGCGGCCGGCGCGGTCGCCGCGCCGAGCGCCCCGGAACTCGACCTGCGCGAACGCCACGTGCTGCTGGTCGAGGACCACCCGGTCAACCGCATGCTCGCCCAGCGCCTGCTGGCCAAGCACGCGGTGCAGCTCAGCGAGGCCGAGGACGGCGCCCAGGCGGTGGCGCTGATCGAGGCCGGAGCGCGCTTCGACATCATCCTCATGGACTACCAGATGCCGGTGATGGACGGCCCCACCGCGACCCGCGAGATCCGCCGCCTGGAACGCGAGCGCGACCTGCCGCGCACGCCGGTCCTCGCCCTCACCGCCCATGCCGGCACCCCGGAAATCGCCCACTGCCGCGATGCCGGCATGGACGAGGTGCTCAGCAAGCCCTACAACAACGAGCAGTTGCTCGCCGCCATCGGCCGCCTGCTGGCCAGCGCCGCCGCCCCGGCAGCGCTGGCTCCGGCCGCCGCCGACGGCGGGGAGACGCCGCTGCTCGACGAGGCCATGCTCGCCAGCCTGGAGGAAGCCCTGGGCGAGGACCTGCACAAGGTGGTGGCCTTCTTCTGCGCCAGCCTGCCGACCCAGATCGCCGCCCTGCAGATCGTCCTGCGCGGCGGCGACGCCACGGAAATCCGCCG
>RRZT010447274.1_pt1 | contig 13470 bp, 13 predicted proteins | sample 2165551 | NCBI WGS metagenome assembly RRZT01 (sample SAMN10456910, study PRJNA506462) | wastewater metagenome | biome: wastewater; feature: sludge; material: wastewater sludge; isolation source: wastewater sludge with Escherichia coli K12::gfp cells carrying plasmid... | place: USA: Moscow, Idaho... | reverse complement strand
GTATAGCAGTAGGGGAAGACGGTCCGACACATGAACCGATAGAACAGCTTGCAGGTTTAAGAGCAATTCCGAATATAAATGTAATAAGACCAGCAGACAGCAGAGAAACACAGGGAGCATGGAAGGTAGCAGCAGAAAGTAAGAAGACACCGACACTTTTAGTATTAAGCAGACAGAATCTGGATGTAACAGAAGGTTCATCAATGGAAGACGTAGCAAAAGGAGCATATGTATCTTACGAGACAAACAAAGATTTTGGAAGAATAATAATAGCAACAGGATCAGAAGTATCTCTGGCAGTGGGAGCGGCAAAGGAACTGGAAAAATCAGGAGAGTCAGTAAGAGTAGTAAGCATGCCGAGTATGGAGCTTTTTGAAAGACAGAGCTGTGAGTATAAGGAAAGTATCCTTCCAAAAGGAGTAAGAAACAGAGTATCACTTGAGATGGGATCGACATTCGGATGGCATAAATATGTAGGAATGGACGGACTGGCAATAGGAATAGATACATTCGGAGCATCAGCACCGGCAGGAAAAGTAATAGAAGAATATGGATTTACAGTAGAAAAAATCGTTAATAAAATAAAAGGATAAAAACACAGGCTGCTCTTAATAAGGGCAGCTTTTTTTGATATTATGTAAAAATAATATTATGTTATGTTCTAATATAAAATGTGTATTGCAAAAAATGGAAAATAAATAAATTTTACTAAAGCAGTGTTAAATTAATAATGTTAGAGTTTTCACAGAGTACGTGATACAATGTTTTATATATTTTTATGAATAAAAAACAGTTTTTTCTTTGGGAGTGGTTTTGGAAAATGGAGAATTTCAATGATTTTGAAAATAAGGTAATGAATTTTCTGGTAAAACTGAGAAATGAAAATACATTTGATGATTTATTATATAACGAGATTTACAGAAATCTGGAAAAAACAGGACTATATTCCAAAACGATTATTCTTAAGCTGTATTTATTTAACGGATTTTCTCTCTGGGGGAAGCCGATTTTTATCCGAGCAGGACAGTGAAAAAGTGGAAACTGCCTGCATTGCTTTAGAGGAGCTTTTTGTCAAACTGGAGGAATAACTGTAAGAAAGCTGTTTTACTGTATAAAATATTAATATGATTTTTGGAAATTAAATGTTTAATTTAGTATAAGGATGTGAGCAAAAATGAAAAGAAAAAGAATCTTAATTTCAGGGGTTATTTTTCTTGTGATTTTAGCTGCAGGCGGTATAGGCTGCAGACTTTTTGTGAAGAATTACAAAGCAGTGAAAACTTATGAGGTAGGTGAAAAAAAAGTAAGGCTGGTGAGGTTTAACAAGCCGTTCTTAGCGGATCATTTTGAAATTACTATTATAAAAACAAGTCTCTCCGATTCTTTAAAAAATGACTCAAAAATATTGTTAAATAAAGAAGAAGGAGCAGAATATTTTGTTATAGATGTAATGGTCAAAAACAAAAACAGCGAAAATAAAAATCTGCCGAATTCGGGGAAAATACTTCTGGGGGAAGCGGAGTATATGCTGGAAATAGACAGCGTAAAAACAGATGAGCCGGGTTATGGGGCATTTTCCGGACAGATAAAGCCTGAAGAAGCTAAAGAAAGTAAAATTGTATTTAAAATACCGGTTGAGTACGGAGATGAAGCAATTATCTGGGATGTATTCGGCAGCGGTGTGAAAATAAGACTTCAATAATTTGTTAAAATAGTTTTTTATATTTTAAAATGATATATATCTTGAATTTCAAGGCTTTGATTTGCATCAACTGGAAAAATATTCCGCAAATATTGAGGAACAGCTATCGACATAATGAATTATTCGGGGTATAATAGATTGAAGAATTTTTCGAACCTGCGATATTGTATAGAATAATAGTGATTATTCATATATATTTTAGTAACGGGTTTTGATTCTGAAAAACCTTTTTATTTTTGTATTTTTAATAAAATTAATATTTCTGTTTTTAAATCTGTTTTTTTATAAAGTGTAACATGAAAAAATAATATAATCAGATAATTTCAAATTCAATTCTGTATTTATTCAGAAATCTGTTCTAAAATAATAAAAAAAATCCATTTGAAATAATCAGTTTTCTGTTGTAATTTCTGTGTAATCAGAAGAAACAGCTTTAAAAATAATCTAATGTTATGATCTTTTTTGGTATATAAAAATAAAGAGGTTAAAAATGGTGAAATATTCGGCAATAGAATCGAATATAGAAAATGGAGGGAGCGTATTAATGGAATATAACCATATGAAGGAAATTTATTTCAGTCCTACAGGAACAACGAAAACTATTGTAAATGAAATTACCAAATATTTTTCGCGGAAAAAAGAAGAATATGATTTGCTAAATAATCCTCCTGAAGAAGAAATATCATTTGGAAATGAAGATTTTGTAGTAGTGGGAATGCCTGTATATGCAGGTCGGATACCAGCCGTATGTGCTGAAAGTCTTTCAAAGATAAAAGGAAATAATACACCTGTAATAGCTGCAGTGATATATGGCAACAGAGATTATGACGATGCACTGCTTGAACTAAAAAATATTTTGGGAGAAAACGGATTCATAGTGATCAGTGCAGGTGCTTTTATTGCCCAGCATTCGATTTTTCCGGGAGTAGGATATCTGAGACCTGATATAAAAGATAAACAGGCTGTAAGAAGGTTTGCAAAAGACAGCTGTGAAAAATTCGAATCCATTCCGGATATTAAGGAAATAAACTTTGAAGTAAAGGGAAATTTCCCGTATAGAGAGCCTGCCGCAATCCCATTAAATCCATCTGTACAAAAAACATGCAGGAAATGCGGACTCTGTGCCGGAATCTGTCCTGTAAATGCAATTTCTACAGAACAGCCCGAAAAGATAAACAGAAAAGTATGTATTAGGTGTACGGCATGTTTTACAGCATGTCCGACGAACAGCAGAGGCTTTTCCGGAGTACGCTATGCTTTAGCAAGTAAGATTTTTGAAAAAAAATTCTCGGCCAGAAGAGAACCGGAGGTTTTTTTATAAAATTTTGCTGCTGTATGCAGATTAACTGTAATAAGATCCGAAATAATAATATTATATATTAAAAATAAAGCTTTAAAAAACAGAAAAGTATATCGGCAAGGATAGATTTTTCTGTTTTTTTATTTTAGAAAAGCTTAAGAATATTAATATTCCGACTGCTGTTATTTTATTTGGAAATTTAGCAGGCATAGAATATTTTTCCTTTAAACGGCTTGACAGGTTATGATATAATGGGAAATAAGGCGGTGGACAGATGAAAATCATATATGGTACAAAAAATAAAGCAAAGCTTGAGGATATGAGAAAGATATTAGGCGGACTGGATCTGGAAATAACCGGTTTATCAGATACCGGTATTATTCTTCCTGATGTGGATGAATCAGGGAATGATCCTTTGAAAAATGCAGAAATAAAGGCTCTGGCTTACTACAAAATTTTGAAAATGCCCGTTTTTTCATGTGATTCAGGTCTCTTTATTGAGGGACTGGATGAAAATATTCAGCCCGGGGTGCATGTGCGGAGAGTTAACGGAATATATATGAGTGATAATGAGATGATAGAATATTATTCAAAGCTGGCAGGTACTTTCAGCGGAAAATGTAAAGCAAGATACCGTAATGCGATATGTCTCATTGCAGATGAAAAAAATATTTTCAGCTACAGCGGAGATGATATTTCGGGAGAAAGATTTATCCTGTCCCCGTTTCGGCATAGGATACAAACTGAGGGTTATCCTCTGGACAGTATTTCCATACATATGAAATCCGGAAAATACTATGTGGAAATGGAAGAAGAGAAGGATTCGTTCGGGCATGAGGAAGGATTTAGAAATTTTTTTGAAATGGTTTTAAAAAAAATAAAGCAGTAAAAGAAATTAAAAATATAAATGAATTACCTGAAAATTGAAATTATCAATGATCAGGTATTTTTTTATGGCGCAGTTATTAATCACGATCAAAAATAATTTTTTATGATCAAAAATGATTTTTTTTGAAAAAAAATGATTGACTTTAAAAAAATATGTGGTATAGTTAAAGTGGTGATAAAAATGTTTGAAATAGAAAGACATGAGATAATTCTAAAAAAATTAGAGGAAAAGGGTAGATTATCATATGAGGAAATAGAAGAATTTTTGAATGTTTCCATAGCGACAATAAGAAGAGATATAAATAAGCTTGAAGGCAGAGACCTTCTGAGTAAAGTCAGCGGAGGGATAGTCGCCAAAAGAAAGATTAATTTTGAACCGGAAATAAATATAAAATTTGAGGAGAATGTCGAGGCAAAGAAAAAAATTGCCAAAAGGGCAGCAAGGCTTGTAAAAAAGGGTGATTTTATATTTCTTGATGCCGGTTCGACTACATATTATATGATAGAGTATCTGAAAAATAAGAACATAACAGTTGTTACTAACGGATTAATGCATCTTGATAAATTGATACAGTGTAAAATCAGGACAATTATAATCGGCGGCGAGGTAAAGCCAACCACTAAAGCTGTAGTCGGAATAGAAGCTTTGAAAAATATAGAAAAATACAGATTTGACATAAGCTTTCTGGGGGTAAACGGAGTGGATATCGATAAGGGTCTTATGACGCCGGACATAAAAGAAGCTATTCTAAAAGAAAAAATACTGGAAATATCAGATACAACATATATCTTAGCGGATAAAGAAAAATTCGGCATGTCATCCAGTGTAAAATTCGGTAATGTAGAAAACTGTATACTCATAACAGATGATTTTACAGACAGCAGATATAACAAATACATGTTAAAGGAGGAAATATAATGATATATACACTAACTCTTAATCCTGCACTGGATTATGATATATATATGGACAGTTTTCAGGAGGGAGACCTGAATTTATCAAAAGAGGTTAATATCAGGGCAGGAGGAAAGGGAATTAATGTATCGAAGCTTCTTGCCAATCTGGGAATAAAATCGAAGGCTCTGGGTTATACAGCAGGCTTTACAGGAGACTTTATAAAAAAAAATCTTTATGACGAGGGAATAGAATCGGACTTTGTGGAACTGGACGGTATAACAAGAATAAATGTAAAAATAAACAATAATTCCAAAGAGACTGAAATAGCCGGTTTGTCGCCGAAAATAACAAAGGAAGCAGAAGAAAAACTTATTGAAAAAATATCAAAATTGCAGAAGGATGATATTCTTATACTTTCAGGGAGTATTCCGGGAAGTATTGAAAGAAATATATATAAGAAGCTTGCAGAAATGCTTCCGGAAGGTACAAAGATAGTTCTGGATACAAGAGGAAACCTTTTAAAAGAAAATCTAAACGGGAATTTTTTGATAAAACCTAATATAGCCGAATTGGAAGAGATGTTCGAGACAAGGCTCAGTACTACAGCCGACATAATAAAAAAGTGTGCTTATTTTCTGGAAAGAAATGTAAAAAATGTTATAGTTTCAATGGGCGGTAAGGGAGCTCTGCTGGTAAATAAAGAAGGGGCATACCTTGCCGAAGCACCTAAAGGAGAGCTTATAAATTCCGTGGGAGCCGGAGATTCCATGGTAGCAGGATTTATAGCCGGAATAGAAACAGGCAGATCACCTGAAGATTCTTTCAGGCTTGCCGTAGCTTCGGGATCTGCTACTGCTTATTCGTATGGTTTGGGAGAAAAGGATTTAATATATAGACTTTATAATGAAGTTACTCTAAAAAAGGAAGGAGTATAGGATGAAAATTACTGAACTGCTGATTAAAGAAAGAATGAATCTGGATTTACAGTCGGTAACCAAAGAAGATGTAATCAATGAACTTGCCGAAATGTTTCTTAGTACGGGAATTATAGACGACCTTGAAGGATTTATGGGTGAGATAAAAAACAGGGAAGCATTAAGCTCTACAGCTTTGGAAGAAGGAATAGCAATTCCTCATGCCAAAACAAAATATGTAAAAAAACCTGCACTTGCATTCGGGAGAAGCAAAAAAGGGATAGATTATGAATCATTGGACGGGGAGCCGTCAACTATATTTTTTATGATAGCAGCACCTGAGGACGCCAATAATGCACATATAGAAACTTTGGCAAGACTGACTCAGATGCTTTTGGATACAGATTTCAGAACAAATATACTTGAGATGGGGACTAAGGAAGAGATACTTGATCTAATAAACAAAAAAGAAAGTGCAAAGCTGGAAGAAAATGCAGAAGCGGATAACAGCAGTGATAATTTCATAATAGCGGCAACAGCGTGTCCTACAGGGATAGCACACACGTATATGGCAGAAGAAGCATTAAAAAAAGCAGCAGCCGAGCTGGGTGTGCCGATAAAAGTGGAAACTAACGGAACTGACGGAGTAAAGCATAAGCTTACCGCAGAAGATATAGAAAAAGCAAAAGGTGTAATACTTGCAATAGACAGAGGAATAGAAACAGACAGATTCAGCGGTAAAAAAGTAATACAGACAGGAACAAAAGAAGCTATACGTGATGCAAAAGGTCTTATCCAAAGAGCTGTTGCCGGAGATATGCCTGTATTCGCAGGTTCAGGTGAAACTAGCTCAGGCGGAAAAGGAGCATCTAAGGAGAAAACTGGGATTTATAAGCATTTGATGACAGGAGTATCATTTATGCTGCCTTTCGTAGTGAGCGGAGGTATATTAATAGCACTGGCATTTTTATTTGATAAGCTGGCAGGAGTACAGGGAGCAGCAGATGCTGCTGGAAGCTCGGCTCTTGGAAGTACTACATATATTGCGAAATTATTTATGGATATCGGGGGAGCGGCATTTGGTCTGTTTATTCCTATTTTGGGAGCATATATTGCATACAGTATAGGAGAAAGACCAGCTCTTACAGCAGGCTTTGTCGGCGGAGCATTAGCAGTTTCAGGAGGTTCAGGGTTTCTTGGTGCCATGCTTGCCGGATTCCTTGCCGGTTATGTTACGAAGCTGGTCATTGCATCATTAAAAGGACTGCCTAAGAGTTTGAACGGAATAAAAGCTATTCTGCTTTATCCTTTATTGACAGTGCTGCTTACAGGTGTGCTGATGATAATCATACTGAATCCGCCTGTAAGATTTATAAATGAAAGTCTTGTACACTGGCTTCAGACAATGGGCGGAACAAGCAGAATACTGCTGGGAATTATACTGGGAGGAATGATGGCCGTGGATATGGGAGGTCCTGTAAATAAAGCGGCTTATGTATTTGCCACAGGTACGCTGGCTACAGCTGCGGCAGGAGAATACGGAACACCGATAATGGCAGCAGTAATGGCCGGAGGAATGGTGCCGCCTTTAGGAATAGCTCTTGCTACTACTATATTTAAGAATAAATTCAATACGGAAGAACGTGAAGCAGGAAAAACGAACTATATAATGGGATTGTCCTTTATTACTGAGGGAGCAATACCATTTGCGGCAGGAGATCCTTTGAGAGTGCTTCCGGCATCAATAGCAGGGTCGGCAGTGGCAGGTGCAATATCAATGTTCTTTAATATTTCCATACCTGCACCGCATGGAGGACTGGTAGTAGCATTTTTATCAAATAATGCGTGGGTATATCTTCTTGCTATATTAATAGGTGCTGTTATTACTGCAGTTATTCTGGGGCTTCTTAAAAAGAAAGTAAATTAAGAAATAAATAAGGCTTTGAAGGTACAGAACCGAAGCTTTTCAATATTACTGATAAAACATTGTATAATATTATTTATTAAACTGTACCGGTATAGTTTCGGTACAGTTTTTTTTCTGGAAAAAAGTACAATTGCCATATATGGTATATATTATGAATAAAATATGATATAATATCTAAAAAATAAATTGGAGGTAGATTAAGTGGAGCATTACTTCAAGAATAAGCATAAATCATTATTGGGACTGATAATGCCGGTGTTTGGCATGATATTTCTCGGTCTTATATTTTTTCTGATATCATATTATATTTTTACTGATCTGGTAAAATTCGAAACACTGATATCAGTAATTATATCTGCAGTATTAGTGGTACTTGTTATGATCATATCCATTTACCGCATTGTAGACGGACCAGATTATATAGTGACAAATAAAGGGGTTTTATTTAAAAAAAGAGATAAAATCACACGTGAATTACCGTATGAAAAGTATGTGATGTCCTCTTATGTAGTCAGAAACAGTTACAACGGTATACCAACAGGAACTTCAAGACAGCTGATAGCAGATGACGGGAAAAAAGAAAAAAAGTATGTCTGTGCTCTGACTAAAAAAGACTTCGATGAATTCATGTCATTAATAATAGCATATTCCGGAAATGCCGAAACAAAGGGTACGGTAAAGGAAACTCCGAATATAATTTTGAGTGAGGTAAACAAGGACTTTTTCCTTGATAAAAATAAAATATTCAGGAATATAGCCTTCAAAAAATATTTCGGACTGATATTTGGATCATTTTTACTGTTGGCATTATTTTTTCTTCTGACTTATTTCGGTGAAAGGGATTCATGGTTTTTCTTAGCCGGGATGGCAGTATGTCTTTTAATATACTTTTTCCTTGTTTTATTTAGTTTAGGCAGAACAAAAAGAAAAATGCCTGAAAATATAAAGCTTAGAACAAATGAAATATCTCTTGATGAAGAACGTTTTAATTTTAACGAAATAAGTAAGATTTCTCTCACGCCGCCGTCTTATTATGTGGGGAATATAAACAGAAATTTGAAAATATACAGATATGACGGAAAGAAAAAAACTTATATTCTGGGATTCAAGGTATCAAAGGCAGGAAAAAAAGATAAGGTATTTTCTGAATATGAAGAGTTTTTCTATATGCTGGAAGGAATTCTCGGAAATTCACCCGGAAAATTTCAGTATGATTTATAAAAAAAATGACCAAAAACGTAAATTTTGTGATATTATAGAGGTAAATATATTGATGCAGAGTTTTAGTATCGGGAATTCTGTGAAAAATATAAGGATAGGAGGTTTGTATGGACGTAAAAGAAGAAGGAACAAGAAAAAAATATGTTGTAATTAATGTGGAAAATATAAAAGACTCTCAGGAACTGCATAAGCTTTTGAAGTCCGAACTGGAGTTTCCCCATTTTTACGGAATGAGCTGGGATGCTTTCTGGGATGCTATTACCGGACTTGTACAGCTGCCGGAAGTTACAATAATTAAAGGCTATAAAATTCTAAAGAAGGATCTTCCGCAGGATGCCGAGATTCTGGTAAATACTCTGGAAAGATACAATAATCTTTTTTCGCTGTTCAGAACAAAGCTTATTTTAGATTAGATAAAAATTTAGAATATTAATATAAAAAATTATATAATTAATTTTTATAAAATAAAACTGATTTGCACTCTTTCATTTTGAAAGTATACAAATCAGTTTTTATATTTATAAATCAGACAGATCAAATAATAAATTTATTTAAATTTTGATTTTTCATAGTTATAAGGAATACTCGTTCCTACTACCACATCTTCAATTTTTTCAATTATCAGCCAGTCATCCATATTTCCCTGATGATCAAAGTCTAAAGGGGTAATTTCCTCCAGATTGTCAAATTCTATCAGACACAGACATTTTTTATGCCATCTCTCTTTTTGTTTTTCCGACAGCATCAGCTTGTCCTGATTTTTTTCAAGAGTTTCTTTTATTTCCTGATCTGTTAATTTCAGAAAATTTTGGACATTTTTAACTCTGGCTTTGGCAGAAATTTTTTTACTGCCTTTTTTCATAAAATACAGTATTTCATCATCAAAAACTCTGCTGTGCGGAATTTTTCTCCCGGCAGCGCCTCTGACTATCATTGTTTTTGAACCGTCAAGAATCTTCTCAAGAACTTTTTCTTTATTGTCACAGTAAACTAAATGAACCATTTTATACCTCCCTGATTTGTTTATAATAAATTATATATTATTATAAAAATGAATACAACCGGATAAAAATATTTTGAAAGAAAATATCTGTGTCTGAAATGCCGGTCCTGGCTCTCATCAGGCTTAACCTCTGATTTTACTGTCTGATGTATAACCATCATATATAACATTTATTTTTTTCGTAAAAAATATTCATTGATGTTTAACTAAAAAAAACAGTAGTTTTATTTTTAGGCAAATATTGCTGTTATTAAGATGAGATATAATTAATATAGAAATAACATGCTGAAAATTTGATATATCAAAATGTACAGCCGAAAATTCGGGAAAATATTCTGATGGAAAAATTTAACAGATAATCATGACGTCAAATATATGCTGTTATTGAAAAAAATATAAAAAAAATTTCAGAAACAGATAAATCTTTTCTTCTATTTAGGAAAAAGCTTAAACTTTAAAAATAAAAAATAATAAGGTATAAATGATCATGGAAGGAGAAACATATGAGTATAAATAATCTGGATTGTTCTATTCTAAATGAAATAATAAAAAATGAATCTGTATTTCCCGGAGAGCTGGTGAAAAAATATAATACCACCGACAGAAATATCAGATATAAACTGGATAATATAAATTTCTATCTGAATAAAGAAAAGCTTCCTGTTATAAAAACAACAGCAAAAGGAGAACTTTTTTTTGGCAGCGAGGACAGAATTTTACTTGAGAACAGTACTTTTATAATAAAAGATGAGGATTATATATTCAGTAAAGATGAGAGGCAGAGACTGGTACTTATTTTTATACTTTTGAAAACAGGGACATTTACCATACAGTCTGTGCTGGATGAAATAGGAGTTAGCCTGTCTACATTAAAAAACGACATAAGGGAACTAAAGCTGATACTCGGAAAAATTGGCCTGAAGCTGGTACAGATAGCCAAAAAGGGACTGAAGGTACACGGCAGTGAAGACAGTATAAGAAGAATGATTCTGAATATCCTTCTGGAAAGCGGTTTAGAGTCTTTTGGTACAGATCAGAGAGATAAAATAGATGTTTTTAAAAGAAATCTGAAGCAGATATTTCTGAATTCATACAGCGGGACAAAAGCAGAAAAAGAGGAAAGCAATTTGCAGACAGAAAGAGCAATTAGAGAATATCTGGAAGAAATAAACGAAGATATGAATGAAAAATTTTCTGATGTTCTGCATAACTATATTATGAATTATCTGCGGTTAATGATTCTTCGTATAAGAAATAAGAAATACCTTAAAGAAGATCTTGATGATGTTTTATTTCTGGAAAATATAAAGGAGCATAAAATCATAAAATCACATATAAATATTCTGGAAAATAAAGCGGATATAAAGCTGACACCTCAGGAAATAATAAAAATAGTAGAGATATACATTGAAAATAAGAATTATGATGTAAATAATTCATGGAAACAGGTAAAACAAATTCTGGAAAATCTCATATCAAAAGTGTCGTCAGATATAAATCTAGATATGACAAATGATCTAATCCTGTTAAATGATCTTATCTATCATATGAAGCTGGCAGCCTACAGAATAAAAAACAATATAAAGCTGAAAAACAGTATTTATAAGGAGGTAGAAGATGAAGTACCATTTTTGTTCGGTATTGTGGAAAAAAGAATAGCAGGATATGAACAGTATCTGGATGAAAAACTTAATAAAGATGAAATAGCCTTTATTACAATACATTTCAAAATGTCAATTGACAGAAATTATAATCTTGGAAAGAAAAGAATCCTTATTGTATGCGGACTCGGCTATGGAACTTCAAAGCTTTTGAAAAAGATAATCAGTGAGGAATTTAATGTGGAGATAACGGATCTTATTCCTGTGTATCAGCTGGAAAAATATAATCTGGATAAAACGGATATAATTCTTTCCACTGTAAAAATAAAGGAGCTGCCTGATAAGCCGTATCTTACAATAAATACCATACCTAATCTTCAGGATAAAAAGAATATAGAACAGCTGGGGATAAAAAGGAAAAATGCAAGCAGGGAATATTACATGCATGAGGTTCTTAAAGTGATAAAGGAGAACTGTGACGTAAGAAATAGCAAAGAGCTCACAGAAGGGCTTGAGAAGATATTCAGTACAGAGGATGAAAAAATAATGGAATCTCACAGAAAGAATCTTCTGGAACTCCTTCCGAAGGAAAATATAAAAGTGGTAAACAGTGTAAAAAACTGGCAGGAAGCAATGGAAATATCCGGCCGTATTCTGGTGGATAACGGCTACACAGAATGGGAATATGTAGAAAGTGTAATAGACATGGTCTATAAACACGGGACATATATGGTTTTGAAAAAGAACTTTATATTGGGACACGGGAATTATCTTGAAAAAGTTAGAAAAGCAGGATTGTCATTTCTTTATATAAAAGAAGGGGTGGAATTTCCTGAAAATCACTTTATTAACTGTGTAATCACATTATGCAGCCGTGATAAAAAGGAACATACATTCGGGCTTTTGGAATTACACAGGGTCATAGAAAACTGTGATCTGTATAAAAAAATCTCAGAAAAAAATTCGGGTGATGAGGTATACAGGGAGATAAAGTCCGGCTGGGAGAAAATAAAGATATAGGAGGAAAACATGAGAGAAATTGACAAAGACCTTATTTTTATAAATATGAATTTTGAAAATAAAAGTGAACTGTTTGGATTTATTGCAGATGAACTAAAAAAAAGAAATTATGTGACTGATACATATGAAGAGGCTGTTAACAAAAGGGAAGAGAAGTTTCCTACGGGATTTCAGCTGAAAAATATAAATATAGCAATGCCGCATGCCGATCCTGTGAACAGCAGGGCAGACAAGCTGGTAGTGCTTACACTGGAAAAGCCTGTAGAATTTCAAAATGCCGAGGATAAAGGAATGATCGGCGTAAATATAGTTTTTGGACTGGTTTTTCATAACAGAGATAAGCATATTGATTATTTAATGAGACTTTCGAATCTTATACAGGATTCCGGAAAGCTTGAAAAAATAAAAAAATCCGTAACAAAAGATGAGATTTATGATCTCTTGGATGAAACATTCAAATAAAGTGAAAAAGGAGGAACAATGGACAAAATGAAAAAATATGTAAGAGAGCTTACAGAATTACAGGGAAATTCAGGATATGAAGATGAAGTAATAAAGTATCTGTATGAAAAGCTGAAAAATAAGGCAGATCATATAAAAGCGGACTCTATAGGAAACCTTACGGTGAAATTTGATTCTTCGCGGGAAAACAGCAAAAAAGTAATGTTATTCGGACATATGGACGAAGTAGGGCTTGTAGTCAGAAAGATAGAAAACAGCGGGTTTTTGAGAGTAGAAAAACTGGGTTCGGTAAATTTGAACACGCTTCCGGGTTCAGTGGTAGAAATAGCAGGCAGCAAAGGAACTGTAACCGGTGTGGTGGGAGTGAAATCACATCATTATCTAAAGCCTGATGAAAAAGGAATTATAGGTTCTTATGAGAAGCTTTATGTTGATATAGGTGCTGTTTCAAAAGAAAATGTATACGAGCTGGGAATAGAACCCGGCAACCCGGTAACAGTCAAAAGTAACTTTAACGAGCTGGCAAATAATCTT
>RRZT012367380.1_pt1 | contig 13471 bp, 11 predicted proteins | sample 2165551 | NCBI WGS metagenome assembly RRZT01 (sample SAMN10456910, study PRJNA506462) | wastewater metagenome | biome: wastewater; feature: sludge; material: wastewater sludge; isolation source: wastewater sludge with Escherichia coli K12::gfp cells carrying plasmid... | place: USA: Moscow, Idaho... | reverse complement strand
TGTGGTTCCCCCCGAATCGTGGAGGGCTTTCTTATGCGGCTGCCCGGTCGGGCGCCGTGCTGTTCTCGTAGTTGATGGGGCTCATCATGCCAATCGTGCTGTGTCGGCGCGTGTGGTTGTAGAACCCGTAGCACCAGTCCAGCACAACGGCTTGGGCTTGGCGAGTGGAGTCGAACTCGTGGCGTGAGAGGACCTCCCATTCCAGCGAGCTGAAGAACGCCTCAGCAGCGGCATTGTCGAAACACGAACCGACCCGGCCCATCGACTGCCGGACCCCCAGCACTCGACACAGCTTGGTGAACGCCTTCGCCGTGTAGGTCGAGCCTCGGTCGGTGTGGAAGATGACCCGCTGGGACTCGTCGGTGCGCCAACCGGGGCCGTTGACCGCATCCACGCCGCCCCGAGCCGCTATGGCCATCTTGAGCGCTGCACAGGCCAGTTCAGCATCGGGGTGTAGGCCGGTCGCCGCGCCGAGCAGCCGGCGCGAGTAGAGGTCGATCACGGTCGCCACATAGAGTTTCCCGCCGGCGGTGGGGATCTCGGTCATATCGCCTACCCACCGGGTGTTGGGCTGCTCGGCGGTGAAGTTCCGCTTCAGCAGGTCCGGGAACTTCGGGGCCGTCTTGTCCTGCCGTGTAAGCCCGTTACGGCGCTTGATTCTCCTCGCAACGAGGCCTTGACGTCGCATCGAGTCGGCGATGGTCTTCTCACTCACCTGCCAGCCGTCCTCGATCAGATCGGCATGCAGCCTGGGTGACCCGTGCAGGCCACGCTTCTGGGTGAACATGACCTTCACGGCCCGGTCGATCGTGTCCCGACGACGGTCCCGGTCCGTGTGCAGGCCACTGGCTGCTGACGGACCCGTCGCCCGGGCCAGCCACTTGTAGAACCAGGCCAGACTCACCCCCAGCAGGAGGCAGGTGATCGTGTGTGGCACCTGATGGTTGGTCCTCTGGTCGGCAATGAAGCGGGCCACGCTCACTTCGTCGCCTCCTTCACCCACAGGACCACGGATCGCTTGAGGACATCACGCTCCATCCGCAGCTCCGCGTTCTCAGCACGGAGCCGCTTCAGCTCCTCGAAGTCGTCGGTGGACAGCCCGTCACGGCCTTCTCGGGTTTCCCGGGCACGGTTCACCCAGTTCCCCAACGTGCCCTCGTTCACCCCAAGATCACGCGCGACCTGCGCGATCGGCTTCTTGGTCTCTTCAACGATCCGGACAGCACCCTCACGGAACTCCCGGTCGTACTTCTTTCGCTTCTCTGGCATCTCGATCCTCATTGTCGATGCCTCCACGGCCCGGGGGGAACCTCACTGTGTGTGTTCCGGAGGCCGGTGGTGATCCGGTGGTGTGTGGGCCGATTGAGTTTGAGCAGGCGCAGCGTCGGGATGTGTTGTATGCGGAGGCTGAGGCGGTGTATCGGCGGTATTGGGCGGAGGTGCAGAGGGTTGAGTTGAGTGCTCATCCTGTTGTGACGCCGGAGCTTGAGGTGGTGACGGAGCCTCGGTTTCGGGAGCTTCTTCGAGAGGCGTTTGTGCAGGCGGAGGGGAGGCAGCGTGTTGAGGGGGAGGGTTCGGTTGTTTGGGTGAGGCGTGCTCCTGGGGTGTCTCGGTAGGGGTCGGTTGTGGCTGTGGATGCGTGTACGGATGGGCGGAATGCGCGTTACCGGGAGCGGGAGGGTGGTGCTGAGCCGGGAGGGGTCGTTGAGCATCGTTTGTTCTTCACTCGGTCGGGTGTTGATGCTGGGTTGCGCATTGTGGGGTCCGAGTTCGTGGACGTCGAGACATGCTGAGGCGTGGGCCCGTGATGCTTGCTGTGGAGTTGACTCCCTACCTGGAGGAGGCCCGCTCCGGGTCGTCCCACTCGCTGCCGGGTGTCACGTCAGGAGAGTGAGTCGCACCTTCGTTCGAGGTGAGAGACGAAACGCAGCGGGGCGAAGCCGCTGCGGGATCGGCAGCACCGACGGCGGATCCTGCCCACGCATCGTCACGCTCACCTGTGTCCGCGAACTGGGCAGCGGAGTCGGTCGACAAGGGCGTGGTGGGCTCAGTGTGTGCGACTGGCGCGTCCCAGGGGGTGACGGCCCACAAGCTCGATAGCCGCACCAGGAGAGTGCCGGCGACGAGCAGAAGCGGACCAAGCATCCAGATAAGAGGCGTGATGAGGCGGAGAATTCCTAGGAACGCCGACGGAGTGTCCTCGTCGGTGGCGGAGATCTCGGACTGGGGATTGAAAGGTACGCCTGCAGGAGGAAAAGGACTGCGCCCGCAACGAGACAGTTCCAGCCTTCACGCCTGACTTTTTGTTCCCGACTCGACATGGCGAAAGCCTAAACGCCTCACCCCCGTTAGGGGACGGGAGATGAGAATCCACGGGATTGGCGATGGAGTTCGCTGACCGCCCTGTGCGCACAGTCTGCGTGTCAAAGAAGCAGGGGCGTGCACCAGCCGCTGCCCTGGCCAGGACCACCGATCTGGGCTAGTTCCACCCAGATCGGTGGGAGGCGGTCGTTACCGCTGCGGGGGCTGGATCGGCTCGACGATCACCGCAGTGCCGTAGGCGCAGAACTCAGTGAAGCTCCCAATCGCACCAGAGTCGAAACGCATCGCGATGACCGCATTCGCGCCACGCTGCTGGGCTTCGGCCCACATGCGCTCCATGACCTCGAAACGAGACTCGTAGATCACCCTCGTGTACTCGGGCATCTCCCCGCCGGCGAGCGCACGGAATCCTGCGGTGAAGTTCTGGCCGAAATTGGCTGAGCGGACGGTAAGCCCCATGACTTCACCAAGCACCCGCGTGATGCGGTAACCGGGGATGTCGTTGGTTGTGACGGCGAACATGGGGGTCTCGTTTCTCTGAGTGGGCGTTGCCGGGAGGTGTCGTCGTGGCAACACCGTCGCCCGCACCTCGTGGGCGACGATATACCGCCGCTGAGGGCGTCGGCCATGACTCCCTCCTAGACTGCCCCGTGCAGTGCCCCCTCCGCGAGCGAGCGCCGTCCGAGGGTGTCGGTGGCATGCGCGCTCAGGTGCGCTCCTTGGTTGGCCTTCGCTAGCGGGATAGGGTGATTGCATGTTCAACGCAACTCGGACCGCTGGGGTGGCCGACGTGCGCGTGGGCACCTGTTGTCGCTGTTGCTGATCGGCCCGACAACGCTCCTTGGTCATTCCCGTGATACTCCCGGGCGGCCTTCTCTTACTCCTTGACGGTCGGTGTTCTGCCGTCACCCGCCACGCACGCGTGGCCCCACGATTCCCCGCTGACAGGAACGCTCTCATGCCACGCTCGTCCACCGCCTCCGTACAGATCGACCCGCGCAGCCCGCGGTTCGGCGCCATCATCACCTCCGTCCTCCTCGCTGTCGTCCTCGCCCTGGGGCCCGGATCCGTGCCCGGGTTCGTGGTGCTGATCGTGCAGACGCTCGCCTTCGCCGCCGGTTCGCTCCTCGGCTTGGGCGCCCAGCCCTGGGGCATCCTCTACCGCCGGTTTGTCCGGCCTCGTCTGGCCCCGCCCGCTGATCTGGAGGACGCCCGCCCGCCGCGCTTCGCTCAAACGGTCGGCCTCGTGTTCGCGCTGGCAGGCGTGGCCGGATGGGTGCTCTCCCTGCCGGTGTTGTTCTTTGCCGCGATCGCTTTCGCGTTCATCGCCGCCCTGCTGAACGCTGTGTTCGACTTCTGCCTCGGCTGCGAGGTGTACCTGCTCGGCAGGCGCATTCTCGGCTCGTCGACGGCACACTGAGGCCGTCGTGACCGGGCTGTGGGTGCTCCTGGGGGCGGTCGTGGTTGCGCTCTCGTTCGGCCTGTATCGCCATCTCACGGACGGGCGCGCCCGGGCTGTTGCCGCGTCGTCCGTGCCGCACCTCGACGCAACAGGCCTGGGACGTGACCTGGGTGATCATGCGACGTTCGTACAGTTCTCCTCGACGGTGTGCGCGCCCTGCCGTGCGACCCGCGCGCTCCTCGCCGACGTTGCGGACGCTCGACCGGGCGTCGTCCTCATCGAGGTCGACGCCGAAACCCGCCTCGACCTGGTGGAGCGGTTCGGCATCATGCGCACCCCCACCGTGCTCCTCCTGGATTCCGACGGCCTGGTCCGGCGACGCATCGTCGGGGCTCCTCGGAAAGCCGAAGTGCTTGATGCGCTCGATGAGGCGATGCACGCCGCCTGACCGCCGCCCCTGCCCGACTCCGTGGAAGGGGTCGCTCTCGATCTGCGCCCCGGCCCTGATGTGCAGCATCGGCGCGCGAGAGGTGCGCGATCACGGCCTCCCCTGAGGAGATCTCCTCAACGACGCTCTTTCGGGTGGGTCGAGACCCCAGGACGAGTTCAAGGCTCTGCCAAACTGGGGCTTCCCCTCCCCCAGGAGGTAAACCCCCATGGATCCTTTGAAGTGCGTCGGTTCGCTCATGGTTGGCGTGTGGTGCTCTGCCGTAGTGGGCTGCTCATCAGGAGTGTCATCGGCGCCGCCGGTAGGGAGCCCGTCCCCGTCTGCGACGTTGGAGTGTGTTCCAGAAGCCGGTGGTGATCCGGTGTCTTGTGGGCCGATTGAGTTTGAGCAGGCGCAGCGTCGGGATGCGTTGTATGCGGAGGCTGAGGCGGTGTATCGGCGGTTTTGGGTGGAGACCTTGAGGGTGGAGCAGCTTCGGGATCCGAGTGTGACGCCTGAGTTGGAGGCGGTCACGGGCGGGGTTTTCCGGGGATCGGTCGGTGAGGTGTTGGCTCAGTCGCAGGGGCGTCCGCGTGTGAGTGGTGAGCCTCAGCTTGTGTGGGTGCATCGTCTGCCGGGGCGGAGTAGGGCTGGTTCTGTCGTGGCTTTGAGTGCGTGTACTGATGCGCGGGATGCGCGTTTTGCGAATCCTGGTGGTCAACCTACGTCGGGCCTCAGAAGCGAAAACAGGTTTTATTTTTCGCGTGATGCGGAGGGTGTGCTCCGGATCGTCGATTCGGAGTTCCGTGAGGTCGAATCCTGCTGAGCTAGCGGTGCCCCAGGCGAGCGTAGGGCGGACGTCGTGGCGGGCAGACTCGAGCGAGTTCAGGGGTGAGGCCGGTGCGCCTCCGCTCGGGCGGAAGGTGGCGCACCGGCCTGTTCTCAACGAGCCTCAGGGCGTGGCGGCCATCGGCGCGTTGAGGTTTGGGGCCGCGGCGAGTAGGACGTGTCGCCGGTGGTGCAGGCGAACGAACGTCGCGGGTGTGGGGATGGTTCCAGCAGGCTGGTCACGGCGGGGAATCCTTGTGTTGAGTCGTCGGTCCGGGTGCGATCACTCGGGGCGCGACGGGAGAGGTCGAGGGAACGTCAGCGCGACATTCGACAACAACCACAGACCACAGTGGACGCGGCGAGGCGCGACACCTGATCTGGACTCATGGCGCCATCCTGGCAGCCGCACGCAACTCCGGCCGAGGGCCTGTCTCGCATGATGGGATGCGTCCCGGCGCCCGCCACGGTTTGGCGGGTCGGGGCGCGCACGGCTACGTTGGCGCTGTGTTCCGCGCCGCACGTCATCACAGCAGCCTGTGCTCTGCCACGCTGACTCCTGTGGCTGCCCGCTGCTGTTGTCGGTAGTCGCCCCCTCGTGCGCGTCGCCTGAGGTTCCGCCTCGGCACCCCGATTCTCTCCGCGTCCAGCGTTAGGGCCCGGCGTACCTCCTTGTCATATGCCGGACGCCCCGCGCCGAATCGCCGCCCTCCCCGTGACCGGTTGTGGGCCCCCATCATCGTTTTCACCTGAGAGGCATCCCCGTGAGCGAACCACGGATCTTCCATAGCCCGACCGAACTGGTCGGTCGCACGCCGCTGTTACGGCTTCACCGACTGTTCCCGCACGCCGAGGTGCTCGCCAAACTCGAATTCTTCAACCCGCTGGGCAGCGTCAAGGACCGCACGGCCCTCGCGATCGTGCGGAACGCCGAGGCGTCCGGGAAGCTGACCCCGGGCGGCATCATCGTCGAGGCCACAAGCGGGAACACAGGAATTGCCCTGGCCTGGATCGGTGCAGCGCTCGGCTACCGCGTCGTCATCGTGATGCCCGACGACGTATCGGTGGAGCGCCGCGCCCTGCTGCGCGGACTCGGCGTCGACCTGGAACTCACGCCCGGCGTCGAGGGGATGGCCGGGGCTAACGCGCGTGCCGGGCAGATCGCCGAGGCGACGCCGGGGGCGTTCCTGTCCGGGCAGGGTGGCAACGCCGCCAACCCGAATACCCACCACGCAGGCACCGGACCCGAGATCTGGGCTGACACCGCTGGACGCGTCGACATCCTCGTGGCCACGGTCGGCACCGGCGGGACGCTGACGGGGGCGGGCAGCTACCTGCGTGAACACAACCCGAACCTGAAGATCTACGCGGTTGAACCGGCCGAGGCGCCCGTCCTCAACGGTGGTGAGTTCGTCCCGCACAAGATCCAGGGCATCGCCGGGGGAACCGCACTGCCGCCCGTCCTGCGCACCGACCTCATCGACGAGACGATCGACATTCCCGGTGAGGAGGCGATTGCGGTCGCCCGCGAGGTGATGCGCACCGAGGGCGTCGTCGTCGGCATCTCCGCTGGTGCCGCCCTCGCTGCTGCCCGAGTGGTGGCGGCGCGTCCAGAGAACGCCGGAAAGGTGATCGTGACCGTGCTGCCGGACTCCGGAGAGCGTTACGTCTCCACCGAACTGTTCGACCATGTTCGAGCGGAGGTGTCGGCATGACCCCAGCACAGTTCCGCGCGGAGAACGCCGCCTCCGGTGAGTTCGTCCGTCAGCCCAACCGGTTCTCTGACCGCATCAGCACCGACTCCGACGCTCAACCTGGGGAAGGCCCCGACGCACAGGGTCGTTGGCCCGTGGAGCCGGGACGCTATCGGCTGATCGTGTCGCGGGCTTGCCCCTGGGCGCATCGGGCGATCATCGTCCGCGGTCTGCTCGGGCTCACCGAGGTGATCTCGCTCGGCGTGGTCGACCCGATCCGCGACGAACGCGGCTGGCGGTTCTGGCTGGATGAGGGCCATCGCGACCCCGTGCTCGGGATCGAGTTTCTGGAGGAGGCCTACACCAACACCGCCCCTGACTACGCCGGACGAGTGACCGTGCCCGCGATGATCGACACGGTGACGGGGCAGGTTGTCACCAACGACTACCCGCAGATCACGCTTGATCTCTCGACCCAGTGGGCGGCCTACCACCGTCACGGCGCTCCCAGGTTGCTGCCGGAGCACCCCCAGGAGCGTGCCGAACACGATCGGTTGGTGGACGAGATTTTTGCTGACGTGAACAACGGGGTCTACCGGGCCGGGTTCGCCACCTCGCAGGACGCCTACGACGCAGCGTACGACCGGCTGTTTGCCCGCCTGGACGCCCTTTCTGCACGGTTGGCCACACGCCGGTTCCTTATGGGAGCGCACCTCACCGAGGCGGACGTGCGGCTGTTCACGACGCTGGTGCGCTTCGACGCCGTCTACCACGGCCACTTCAAGTGCAACCGCAACAAGCTCACCGAGGATCCGGTGCTGTGGGCTTACGCCCGCGACGTGTTCCAGCAGCCCGGCTTCGGGGACACGGTCGACTTCGACCACATCAAACGCCACTACTACGCCACCCACGAGCAGATCAATCCGACCCGCATCGTCCCGCGCGGTCCCGACACCGACGGCTGGCTGTCTGATCCGGGCCGCGCCTCTTGGGGGTGAAGCGGGCTTGTGTTGCGGAGGCTCGCGTGGCCTACTGGAAACAAGAAAAACTTGAAGGAGCAACTAAATGAGCACTATCGCTGTCACGGGAGCCACCGGACACCTCGGCGGGCTGATCATCGACGCCATCCTCGCCCGTGGGGTCGCCGCCTCCGATGTTCTCGCCATCGTGCGTGACCCCGCCAAGGCTGCCCGCCTGCCCGAAGGCGTCCGCGTCGCAGAGGCCTCCTATGAGGACCAGGCTGCGCTCACCGCCGCCCTGACCGGTGTGGACACCCTGCTGTTCGTCTCGGGGAGCGAGCCCGGGAAGCGTGCCGCTCAGCACCGCAACGTCGTCGCCGCCGCGCAAGAAGCGGGCGTCGGATTCATCGCCTACACGAGCCTGCTCGACGCCGACACCTCAGCGCTGTCGCTTGCCGAGGAGCACGTGATCACCGAGAAGTTGCTTGCTGACTCCGGGATCGACCACGCCGTACTGCGCAACGGCTGGTACTGGGAGAACTACGCCTCAGCCCTGTCTGGCGCTGCGGCGTCCGGTGAGTTCCACGGGGCAGCGGGGGAGGGCCTCGTCTCCGGGGCTGCCCGCAAGGACTACGCCGAGGCTGCGGCCGTCGTCGGAACCACGCCTGGGCATGCGGGCAAGGTGTACGAGTTGGCCGGGGCTCCCGCGCTCAGCTACCCGCAGATCGCCGAGGGCATCGCGGAGGTGACGGGGCGTCCCGTCGTCTACGTCAACCAGTCCGAGGCGGCGTATGCCGACCAACTCGCCAGCCACGGGCTGCCGCAGGAAGTCGCACAGATGCTCGCCGGATGGGACACCGCCATCGCTGGTGGCGCGCTCTTCTCCACGAGCACGGATCTCGCCGACCTCATCGGACGCCCCAGCACCTCGCTGGTGGAGACGCTGCGCGCGTTGTGAGCTGATCGTTCCGGGCGGTTGGGCTGGCCCGAAGCAGGCAACGGGGCCGCGTCACGGTGATCGTGACGCGGCCCCTGCTGCGTTCGTCGAGGAAGGGACTGCCGCGCAGTTCTCGCAGCGGGTGATCCGCTCACGCGTTGTGCGCTCAGCCTTCGGCGCGGGCAATCCGCTCACGCAACGCGGAGAGTTGGTGGCGCAAGCGTTGCGGCACCCTGTCACCAAACTGCTCGAAGTACTCCTCGGTCAGGTCCGCCTCCTGGGCCCACGCTTGCGGATCCAAGGCGAAGATCTGATCCAGCGTGGCGTCGTCGAGATCAAGCCCCTCGATGTTCAGATCGCCGTGCTGGGGCAGTTGGCCGGAGAGGCCGTCGGTCGCGCCCACCTCACCCAGGACGCGCCGAAGCGCCCATTCGATCGGGCGCACGTTGTCGCCAAAGCCCGGCCACAAGAACCGGCCGTCCTCACCCTTGCGGAACCAGTTCACCTGGAAGATCGCCGGGGCCTTGTCGCCGAGCACCTCACCCATGTCGAGCCAGTGCTGCCAGTAATCAGCCATGTTGTACCCGCAGAACGGCAACATCGCGAACGGGTCGCGACGCAGGGAACCCACAGCGCCCTCCGCGGCGGCCGTCTGTTCGGAGGAGACAGTCGCGCCAATGAACACGCCGTGTTCCCAGTCGTAGGCCTGTGAGACCAGCGGCACGTTGGACGCCCGACGCCCGCCGAACAAGATGATGTCGAGCGGAACGCCCGCGGGATCGTCCCAGTTGTCGGCGATGGTCGCGGCCTGGTCGGCGGCCACGGTGAAGCGCGAGTTCGGGTGGGCAGCGGGCCGGTCCGAATCCGGCGTCCAATCCGCTCCCGTCCAGTCGAGCAGGTGGGCCGGAGGCTCCTTGGTCAGGCCCTCCCACCACACGTCGCCGTCGTCGGTGAGCGCCACATTGGTGAAGATCACATCGTGATCGAGCGCGGCGAGCGCGATCGGGTTGGTGGACGCCGACGTGCCGGGCGCCACCCCGAAGAACCCAGCTTCGGGATTGATTGCGTACAGGCGGCCGTCCTCGCCGGGACGCATCCAGGCAATATCATCGCCGATGGTCTCCACGCGGTACCCCGGAATGGTCGGCTGCAGCATCGCCAAGTTGGTTTTTCCGCACGCGCTCGGGAAGGCGGCTGCCACGTAGAAGACCTTGTCGTCGGCCTCGCGCGTGATCTTCAAGATCAGCATGTGTTCGGCGAGGGTGCCCTCCTCGCGTGAGAGCACGGACGCGATGCGCAACGCGAAGCACTTCTTTCCCAGCAGAGCGTTGCCGCCATATCCCGAACCGTACGACCAGATCTCCCGGGTCTCGGGGAAGTGAGTGATGTACTTCTCCTCGTTCGCGGGCCAGGGCACGTCGGGGCGCGCATTGCCCTCGGCGTCCACGAGCGGATAGCCGACCGAATGCATGGCCTTCACCCACGGCTGGCCCTGCGCGATCTCGTGCAGCACGTCCGCGCCAACTCGGGTCATGATGTCCATGCTGATCAGCACGTACGGGCTGTCGGTGATCTCGACGCCGACGCGCGAGATCGGGCTGCCGAGCGGCCCCATCGAGAAGGGGATCACGTACATCGTCCGGCCGCGCATGCTGCCCGCGAACAGTCCGTCCAAGGTGTGCTTCATGGCTGTCGGCTCGGCCCAGTTGTTCGTTGGTCCGGCGTCGTCGGGGTCGACGGAGCAGATGAAGGTGCGCGACTCGACGCGGGCCACGTCCGAGGGCGTCGAACGAGCCAGGTAGGAGCCGGGGCGTTTCTCGGGGTTGAGGGGGATGAGCGAGCCGGCGTCCACCATCTCCTGGGTGACGCGTGCCTTCTGCTCGGCGGAACCATCCACCCACTCGATGGCATCGGGCTGGGTGAGGGCAGCCATCTCGTCGACCCAGGCCACCAGGTCGGCGGGGGCGTTACTCGGAGCGTTGTTGAGGATGGTGTTTACGGTCATGTCGACTCTCCATTCGGCTCAGGTCGCCCGTCCTCGTTGACGGATCAGACCTGCCTGATCGCTGCAACCATCGTGCCAAAGTGGCCATTTCTCACCAAATCGAGGTGCGATGTGCGTACACTTCCGCGCCCACACGTCGAGGGGGTGTGATTTTTGGTCCTCCAGCCCAGAAGTCGCGTCTGAGGGGGCGATGGGGAGGCGTTCTCCCCGGGCCATGCGGGGTGGGGGACGCGCCCCGACGGAGGCGTCGCTGCGGGACTAGCGCAGCCTCTGTTGCAGCCCTGAAGGGGAGTGCGGTTGGCGTCTGGCGCAGAAGGAGGTATAGTTATTTCCCGGTCACCGACCTTGCGCTCGTGGCTTAACGGATAGAGCAGCTGACTACGGATCAGCAGGTTGGGGGTTCGAATCCCTCCGAGCGCGCCAGAGTAAGCCCCGCACCGATCCCTGGTGCGGGGCTTACTACTCATCTGAGGCGTCCGCCCTCGTCGCGCTGGGGACCCTCTCTCTCGAGAGTGTCAAGGGGCTCTGTTGGCATGAAGGCTCAAATCTGTGGGTGGAGGGGTGCCGGCTCCGGAGCCCGCCGGAGGTTCTGATGCTGAGAAAGCTCGTCGTTGCCGTTGCCTGGCTGACCTGCCTTCTGATGCTCCCCATTTCCCCTGCTGCCGCGCAGCAGACGTCAGCAGCACCGACGCCATCGCTGGCTGCAGACGCTGACGCGCAGCCCAGTGTCGTCCCGACACCTGCGACGGCGCCGCCATCACCGAGTTCCAGCGTCACCCCGACGCCTTCCGCCACTGCAGCGCGTTCGACGCCTGCGGCGACAACCGCTGCCGATCCCACTCCCGTTCGGACGCCCGCGGAAACGTCGCGGCCGTCCACGACGGCCGCGCAGAGCCGAGAGTTGGCACCCCTCGCGGCGGCTAATGTGTGTGCGCCGGGCCGGCTTGTGGGCAACGTGGGCGGCAATCTCGCGACGATCGACGTTGCCACAGGCGCCATGCAACGGTTGACCAGCCTCACGGGTAACCAGTTCCCGGGCATGGCTGGCTCAACGGGGCAGGCGTTGGCCGACTCCGGGACGGTGTACAGCATGGACGTCAATACCGACGGAACGTTTGCGGTACTGCCGTGGCAAAGCGTGTCCTCACGTCTCGTCGTGAGTGTGGTGAACCTCGCGACCAACAGCGTGAGCAATACAACGTTTGGCTCCGTGCCGGAGTCGTCCTTTCGAGGTGGCTGCAACTCCCTCCAGAGCAAGTTCTACTTCACGATCGGTGGCGTCTTGTACGTCTTCGACCCGTCGGCCTCAACTCCGACCAATACTGCGATCGGCACCATCACGAGCGCCACGGGCGAATCCATCCCCAACGGCGGCGACCTGTATTTCGACCGTTCGGGAAACATGTACTTGGTCGCGTCGAACGCGAGTTCGAGCGCCCTCTACCGAGTAGACGCAGCCCAGATCGCCAGCGGGGGTTTGAAGGCGACCAAGATGGTCGACCTCGTGGGGATCCCTACCAGCAGTAACGCCAACGGCGTGGCCTTCGCCTCGGACGGCTACCTGTACGTGTCGGTGAGTACGCCGGGCGCCTCCCAACTGTTGAAGATCGATCCCGCGTCCGGTGCACAGATCGGGGCGACGCTGACGCTCAACAGCCCTGATGGTTCCATTCCGCCCAAGGTGGGCGACTTGGGTAACTGCGTCAGCCCGCGAACATTGACGGTGGTGAAGAACATCGCCGGACGAGCCACACCCACCGACCAGTTCACGTTGCGCTTGCAGTCGGGGAACAGCACGCAAAGCGCCACCACGTCCGGCTCCACCCTGGGGCTCCAGACGGCCACGCAACTGGGGCCCTCCCCGGTCGTCCCGGGCAACAGCTACGCGTTGTCGGAGACTCCGGGCAACAGCGGAACCCGTCTGGGCCGCTACAGCACGACATGGCGCTGCACCGCAGCGGTCACGGGGGCAGAGGTGGCTACCGGGACGGGGACGCTCCTCACCCTCATCTTCCCCGGCGACGCCGTCTCGAACGGCGCCGTAACCTGCACGGTCACGAACACGCCCGCGCCCGCGAGCCTCACGCTGCGTAAACAGTGGGTGTTCTCCGGGCCTGGTCTGCCGAGCGGCACCATCGCGAACGCTAACCTTGGCGCCGCTTTGCAAGCGGCTGGCTTGGCCGCGGACGCGGTGAGTTCGACCGTATCCGGCGTCACGATCAACAACTCGGCGGCGACCAATCCGGGTTGGGACGGTACCGTCTCGGCGTTCCGCTCCGACACGGTCGGCGTCACCGAAACGGTGACGCTGCGCGGCGCCCTGGCCCAATGCTCGTGGCAACAAGACGCGACGGTCGCGTCGCTCACCTCGGGCGCGGTGACGACGACCACCACGAGCACTAGCCAAACCTTCACGGGGACGCTCGTGGCCGGGGCTCAAACCTTGACGGTCACCAACACGGTGGTCTGCACTCGGCTGACCTTGGTCAAGCAGGTCGACAATGCGGCCGCTGGGGCGTCGAGCGATGCCCTGCTCCCCGGTGCGTGGGGCGGAAAACTCCACGCGACGCCGCTGGCGGGCGGAAACAGCATGACCGGCCAGTACGTCAATGGGGCCTTTGTCGGACAGTACGTGCCCGGTGGGCTGACCCCGTTCGGTAGGTCCGGTGGTTGTGTGAGTCGTCCTGTTGCCCGGGGGTCCGGGCAGGGAGACTGGTCAGATCATGACGAACAGCAGGAAGCGTCACACTCCGGAGCTGTCTTGCGTCAGGGATCGTGTCGCATTTCGGGGTTTGAATCAGACCACACTGTGGGGGTCTGGCTGACCCGAGAGTGAGTGTCGATGTCCTCGACGAACAAGGATGCCGGGGCGAGCCCGGTGAGCCCTACGCGGCGCG
>RRZT010779513.1_pt1 | contig 13471 bp, 8 predicted proteins | sample 2165551 | NCBI WGS metagenome assembly RRZT01 (sample SAMN10456910, study PRJNA506462) | wastewater metagenome | biome: wastewater; feature: sludge; material: wastewater sludge; isolation source: wastewater sludge with Escherichia coli K12::gfp cells carrying plasmid... | place: USA: Moscow, Idaho ... | reverse complement strand
GGCTACCACTGATGCTGAGCTGGGCCTGGCGTTTGACGGCGACGGCGACCGCCTGGGCGTAGTCACCAAGGACGGGCAGATCATTTATCCGGACCGCCAGCTGATGCTGTTTGCCGGTGACGTACTGTCGCGCAACGATGGTGCCAAGGTGATCTTTGACGTCAAGTCAACGCGCAAGCTGGCACCGTGGATTCGTGAAATGGGCGGTGAACCGATCATGTCTCGCACCGGCCACAGCTTCATCAAGGCCCGCATGAAGGAAACCGGTGCCCTGCTGGCCGGAGAAATGTCCGGTCACGTGTTTTTCAAGGAGCGCTGGTACGGCTTTGATGACGGCCTCTATGCCGGTGCCCGCCTGCTGGAAATCCTGTCGCAGGTTGATGACCCCAGTGCCGTGCTGAACAACCTGCCAAATAGCCTCAGCACGCCCGAACTGAACCTGAAAATGACCGAAGGCGAGCATTACGCCCTGATCAGCCGCTTGCAGGAAAATGCCCGCTTTGAAGGAGCTGACGAGGTCATTACCCTCGACGGACTACGGGTGGAATACCCCGATGGCTTTGGCCTTGCCCGGGCATCCAACACCACACCGGTCATCGTCCTGCGCTTCGAGGCTGACACACCCGAAGCACTGGCCCGTATCCAGGCCGATTTCCGCCGGGTCCTGAGCGCCGAGACAGACGCCGCACTGCCGTTCTGACCGCTGCGGCTGTTCACCCGACCCGGCTTGCCGCCGGGCAAGCAAAAACCCCCTGACCGAAAGCAGGGGGTTTTGTCATGTACGGGCCATCAGGCTGCCAGTTTAGCCGCCGCATCACGCAAGGCCGTACGTACCCCCTCTTCCACCACCGGGTGATAGAACGGCATGGCCAGCATGTCGTCGATGGTCAGGTTCATCTGGTATGCCCATGCCAGCGTGTGGGCAATGTTCTCGGCACGCGGACCGATCCACTCTGCCCCCAGGAAGCGGCCGGTCTTGCGATCAGCATACACATGCATCAGGCCGCGGTTCTTCAGCATGACCCGGCTGCGGCCCTGGTCCTCAAAACTGACTTCACCCGTCACGATCTGTCCGGCATCCAGCTCGGCGTACCGCTGGCCGACAATGGCGATCTGCGGGTCGGAAAACACCACCGCCAGCGGTGCACGGCGGCGGATGGTTTTCAGTTGCGGGTAGCCCGCCGCATTTTCACCGGCCAGCTTGCCTTCGTCCGCCGCTTCATGCAGCAGGGGCAGGATGTTGTTGACATCACCAGCCAGGAAAACCGGCAGCGAGCCACATTGCAGGGTATTGCGGTCAAAGACCGGCACACCGCGGGCATCCAGGGCCACGGCCGTATTTTCAAGACCGATGTTGTCGACGTTCGGGCGACGGCCAGTGGCTGCCAGCACGTAGTCAAAGCGCTCTTCGACCACTTCCTCGCCACGGGCATAGCGGATCACCACCTCTTCACCATCGCGACGCATGCTCTCGACTTTAGTATCCACGTCGAGGTAGAACTCACTGGCAAACACCCCTTTGGCGTAGTCACGAACCTGCGGATCAGACAACGGACCGACCGACCCGCCCATGCCGAACAAGCGGATGTCCACGCCCAGCCGCGACAGTGCCTGTCCCAGCTCCAGACCGATCACACCCGGCCCGAACACGGCCACCCGGCGCGGCAGGGTTTCCCATGAAAACACATCGTCATTGATGATGAGTCGATCACCCAGCTCGCGGAAACCCGGTGGTACGGCCGGACTGGAGCCGGTGGCAATCACCACACGCCTGGCGTGCACGGTGATGGCTCCTTCCCCTTCGCCGACCTGCAACACGGTATTGTCGACAAAGCGTGCCATGCCCCAGAGTTTGTCCTCTTCCGGAATGCCGTCCACGCTCTGCACCACGAAACCGACAAACCGGTCACGCTCGCCCCGGACGCGGGCCATGACCTCGCGGCCGTCCACCTGCACGCCGTCCACCCTGATGCCGAACGGCGCCGTGTGCCGTGCTTCATGCGCGGCTTCAGCCGCTGCGATCAGCAGCTTGGACGGCATGCAGCCCACGCGGGCGCAGGTGGTGCCATAAGCCTGTCCTTCGATCAGCAGCGCCGACAGGCCGGCAGCCTTGACGGCACGGTAGGCCGCCAGACCGGCAGTGCCGGTTCCCATGATGGCAACATCGGTGTAACGCGTATTCGGGGTGGACATGGCAATCTCCATTTCTTTCAAACCGGATCTGTCGCAGTCTGCAAACCTCAACACTTGAGGCATGTTCAGGTTTGCGGACTGAAAAAATCCCGCCCGAGCCGTCCCGGGCGGGTATGAAGGCTACCGGGCGAACGGTAGCGGGCAACAATCAAGCGGTGCGGATCAGGCAGCCAGGTATTTTTCCAGCTCTTCAGCGCCACCGATCAGCTTGCCGTTGATGAACACCTGTGGGGCGGTCATCTTGCCGGACAGGGCACCCAGCACCTTGCCGCGGACCTTGTGGTCCAGAGCCATGTCGATGTAGTCGTAACCCTTGCCGGACAGCAGTTCCTTGGCCTTGGCGCAGAACGGGCAGCCATCCTTCGAGAACACCACCACCTGGTCCGGCTTCTTGGCGTTCGGGTTGATGTAGGCCAGCATGGTGTCGGCGTCGGAAACCTTGAACGGATCGCCCGGCTCTTGCGGCTCGATGAACATCTTTTGCACCACGCCGTCTTTCACCAGCATGGAGTAGCGCCAGCTGCGCTTGCCAAAGCCGAGGTCGGCCTTGTCGACCAGCATGCCCATGCCTTCGGTGAATTCGCCGTTGCCGTCCGGCACCATCACGATGTTGGCCGATTCCTGGTCCTTGGCCCATTCGTTCATCACGAAGGTGTCGTTGACCGACACGCACAGGATGTTGTCCACGCCGTTTTCACGGAAAACCGCAGCCAGTTCGTTGTAGCGCGGCAGGTGGGTGGACGAGCAGGTCGGGGTAAAAGCACCCGGCAGCGAGAACACCACCACGGTCTTGCCGGCAAACAGCTCGTCGCTCGTTACGGTTTTCCAGTCGTTGTTTTCACGGACACGGAACTGGACGGACGGTACACGCTGGCCTTCGCGGTTGATCAGCTGGGTCATGGGTTTCTCTCCTTGGGTTAAGCAGTGCGGCTATCGATGGAGCGGATTATCGTCACCCCGTTTCGATCAATCCAATTAATTGTCAAAAAAACATTCATTCGCAAAAACTATCAAAACAGCAAAGCCGGCAACCCTCGCGTAAAATCACCGCGATATTCATCCAACGATTCATGCCTGTGAAAATCCTTATCCTTGGCGGCGGCCAGGTCGGCTCCAGCGTGGTGGAAAACCTGTGCGGCGACGCCAACGACATCACCGTGGTGGACCTGGACGCAGACCTGCTCAAAGCCCTGCAGGACCGCTACGACATCCAGACCATCGCCGGCAACGCGGCGCATCCGTCCGTGCTCGAAGCGGCCGGCGCCGACGATACCGACATGCTGCTGGCCCTGACGCGGGATGACGAAACCAACCTCATCGCCTGCAAGCTCGCCGGTACGCTGTTCAACATTCCGACCAAGATCGCCCGCGTCCGCGCTGCCGACTATGTCGAGTACAAGAACGGCAGCGTGCTGGAACAGTTCACCGTCGATACCAGCATCTGCCCCGAGCAGATCGTGACTGACAACCTTTACGACCTGTTCAGCTTTCCTGGCGCCTTGCAGGTACTGGAATTCGCCGGCGGCCGTGTGCGGCTGGTGGTGGTCAATGCCCACGAGGGCGGACAACTGGTCGGCAAACCGCTGCGCCAGATCAGCGACGACTTGCCCGAATCCGAGTGCCGCATCTGTGCCATCTACCGCCGTGACCGGCTGGTGATTCCGGACGGCAGCACGGTGATCGAGCCGGACGATGAGGTGTTTTTCGTCGCAGACACCGAACACATCCGCGACATCCTTCAGGAACTGCGCGCCAGCGAGCGCCCGATCCGCCGGGCCATGATCGCGGGGGGCGGCAATATCGGCTACCGGCTGGCCCGCAAGCTGGAAACCGGCTACGAGGTCAAGATCATTGAAAAACGCCGCGCACGCTGCGAATGGCTGACCGGCCATCTGGACCACGCCCTGGTTCTCGCCGGCGAGGCGACCGACGAAGACCTGCTCGACAGCGAAAACATCGACCAGATGGACGTTTTCTGCGCGCTGACCAATGACGACGAAGACAACATCATGTCGGCCCTGCTGGCCAAGCGACTGGGTGCCCGACGGGTGATTGCCCTGGTCAACCGGGGCAGTTACGTTGATCTGTTGCAGGGCAACCGGATTGATGTGGTCGTATCGCCCAACCTGTCGACCATCGGTTCGATCCTCGCCTATATCCGCCGTGGAGACGTGGAGGCCGTGCATCCACTGCGACGGGGTGCTGCCGAGGCCATGGAAGCCATCGTGCACGGTGACCGCAAGACCTCCCGACTGGTCGGGCGCATGATCGACGAAGTGGCCCTGCCGGAAGGCTGCTACATCAGCGCGCTGGTGCGGCAGGGCAGCGTGCTGATGGCACACCACGACGTGATCATCGAAAGCGGCGACCACCTCATCGTGTTTGTTTCGCGCCGCCGTCAGATCCACGAAATCGAAAAGCTGTTTGAAGTCAGGCTGGGGTTCTTTTGATGCACAAGCTGTTGCCCATCCTGCATGTACTGTCAAAACTGATCATGCTGTTCGCCGGCCTGTATGTCGTACCGGCGGTTGTTTCGATCATCTACCAGGACGGCACGCTGGACGAATTCCTGGTGTCGATGTTCGTGGGCATGGCTCTCGGGCTGCTGCTGTGGGCCGTCACCCGCCGTTACGAAGCCGAGCTGAAACCGCGTGACGGCTTCATGCTGGTGTCGTTCCTGTGGATCGGATTTGCCGCTACGGCCACCACGCCGTTCCTGTTGCATTTCCCGGACCTGGGCTTTACCAGTGCCTTTTTCGAGGCGATGAGCGGCCTGACCACCACGGGTGCCACGGTACTCTCCGGGCTGGATCACCTGCCCCCGGCCATCAACTTCTGGCGGCACTTCCTCAACTGGCTGGGCGGCATGGGCATCATCGTGCTGGCCGTGGCCGTGCTGCCGCTCCTAGGGATCGGGGGCATGCAGCTCTACAAGGCCGAAACACCGGGCCCGATGAAGGACAGCAAGCTGAGCCCGCGCATTACCCACACGGCCAAAAACCTGTGGTTTGCCTATGCCCTGCTGACGGCCGCCTGCGTGGTGGCGCTGCGACTGGCCGGCATGGACTGGTTCGATGCCGTCTGCCATGCCTTCGCAGCCTTGAGCCTTGGCGGGTTTTCCACTCACGATGCGAGTGTCGGCTACTTCAACTCGGTGCCGATCGAAGTGGTACTGTCGTTCTTCATGTTGCTGGCCGCCATGAATTTTGCCACCCATTTCCTGGCCATCCGCGACCGCAACATCCGCCATTACATCCGGGACAGCGAAGCCAAATCCATGCTGGCACTGATCGCCATCAGCATTCTGGCCGTGTCAGGCTACCTGACCTGGATGGGGATCTATGATTTTGTCGACGCCTTGCGCCACGTGAGTTTCAACCTGATCTCGATCGCCACCGACTCCGGTTTTGCCAGCACCGACTTTTCGGTGTGGCCGGTGGCGGCTCCGCTGTGGATGCTGCTGCTGTCCTGCATCACCGCCTGTGCCGGCTCCACCGGTGGCGGCATCAAGATGGGGCGTACCCTGGTGCTGGCCAAACAGTCCAATGGCGAAATGGTCAAGTTGCTTCATCCAAATGCGGTGGTTCCGGTTAAGATCCGCGACAGGGTGATTCCTTCCAATGTGGTGCAGTCGGTGCTGGCCTTCATCTTTGTCTACGCGGCCAGCATTGTGCTGTTCACGTTTGTGCTGATGGTCAGCGGACTGGATTTCCTGTCGAGCTTCACCGCAGTCATTGCCTGCATCAACAACGCAGGCCCGGGTCTGGGCGTGGTCGGTCCGGCTGAAAACTATTCGGTTCTCAGCAACTTCCAGATCTGGGTGTGCTCGCTGGTGATGCTGCTGGGCCGTCTGGAAATCTTTACCCTGCTGATCCTGCTCAGCCCGGCCTTCTGGCGCAAATAACCGTTTTCACAGCCATTACAAGAGCCCTGTTCCATGCGTTTCCTTATCCTCCCTCTGGTTGCCGCACTCAGCCTGCCGGCCTGGGCCAGCGATGCCGATATCGTGGCTGCCCGCGACGCCGTGCGACGCAATGACGTTCCCGCCCTGATGACGGCCATGGCCGGCTCGCAAAACGACCTGCTGGCTCCCTATCCCGCCTACTGGCAGCTGACCCGCGACCTCGACAATGCCAGCGATGCCGACGTGCGCGCCTTCATGACGCGCTGGCCTAACTCCGTACTGGCCGAGCGCGTCCGGGCCGACTGGCTGCGCCGTGTGGCCCGCCGCGGAGACTGGAGCACGTTTGCCGCCGAAATCCCGGCCCTGCCGGACGTGGCACTGGACGACGAACTGCGCTGCCAGAAACTGACGCTGCGCGTGTTCCAGAGCGATGCCGCCGCCATTGCCGAAGCCAAGGGTGGCCGCTGGATGATCGGCAAACTGCAATCTCCGGGTTGTGAAACCCTGCTGGGCACCCTGGTCAGCGGCGGACATGCCAGCGAAGCCGATATCTGGCGCCGCGCACGGGTGCTGATGACAGCCGATCGCCTGTCAGCCGCCCGTGACCTGACCGCTGGTCTGGCCACGCCGCTGACACAGGAACAGCAAAAAGCCGCAGCCAGCGCCAATCCGTCCACGCCGGCCGGTGCAGCCCTGCGTCTTTACGCCGTTACCCGGCTCGTCAACAGCAACCTGGCAGCCGCCGAAGCTGCCATGAACCAGATCGACGGGCGTGTACCGGCCGCCGAAGCCAGCGAAGTCTGGAGCATGATCGGGCTGCGCGCAGCCAGGCGCCAGGATGTGCAGCTGGCAATGCGTGCTTTTGCCAGAACCAACCGGAGCAGCCTTGACGACAACCAGTGGCAGTGGTGGGCCCGCAGCGCCCTGCGCGCGGGAGACTGGCAGACGCTGGAAAAAGTCATTGACGCCATGCCGGACAAACTGGCCCAGAAAGGCGACTGGCGTTACTGGAAGGGTCGTGCCCTGATGGCGCAAGGCAAGCCGGGCGCCAATGGCGAGTTCGTCAAGGCCTCCAACGACGGCAACGGCTTTTATGCCCTGCTGGCCCGCGAAGAACTGGGCAACAGCATGAGTTCGCCGCCCGAAAAATGGCAGCCGGGCCGCAAGGACCTGGCCCGGGTCGATGCATCACCGTCAGTGCAGCGCGCACTGGCCCTGTTCCAGATTTCCCAGGTTTACAGCCGGCCGGAGTTCCGTTCTGACGCACAGCGTGAATGGCGCTTTGTCATGCGCGACCAGGACGATGCCTTCCTGCTGGCCTCTGCCGAGCGGGCCAGCAAGGCCGGATTCTATGAAATGGCCATCTACAGTGCCGACCGCACCGATGATCGCCACGACTGGGAAATGCGCTACATGTCGCCCTACCGCGACAGTACCCGGCGCTATGCCCGCATGCTGGATCTGGACGAAGCCTGGATCTACGGCCTGATCCGGCAGGAAAGCCGCTTCGTGCACATGGCCCGCAGCGGCGTGGGTGCCCAGGGCCTGATGCAGGTCATGCCGGCCACGGCCCGCTGGATTGCCGGCAAGATGGGCGTCAAGGACTACTCGATCATGGATGTGGACACCAACATCCAGTTCGGCACCTGGTACCTCAACTACGTCAACCAGTCGCTGGGACACCCGGTGCTGGCGACAGCCGGCTACAACGCCGGCCCCGGTCGGGCACGGGCCTGGCGGGCAGCGGTACCGCTGGAAGGTGCCATCTACACCGAAACCATCCCGTTTGACGAGACGCGCGACTATGTCAAAAAAGTGATGGCGAATGCCGTGCACTATGCTTCAGTGTTCAAGCACACGCCGCTGACGCTCAAGGCGCGGCTGGGCACCATCCCGGCCAGCGTGGCGCCGATTGACGGCCCCGCTTCAGCAGCACCCGACGGACGCTGACCCATAAGGGAACACGGCATGAATGCGATCCAGCGCGTCGCCCTTCTTGGAGGTGGCGGCTTTATCGGCAGCTGGCTAACCGAGCGACTGACCGAGACCGGCAAGGAAACCGTCATCCTGACCCGACGGCCGGATCATGCCGCATCGGCCCGGATTTTCCCGACAGCCGAAATTGTCGGAGTGGATGCCTGCGATACGGATGCCTTGTCGCAGGCGCTGGCCGGCTGTGACGCAGTCGTCAATCTGGTCGGCATCCTGCACGGCAACCGGGCGCAATTCGAAAAGGCACACGTGGCCCTGACCATCAGCGCCCTTGCCGCCTGCCGGCAAGCCGGCATCGAGCGCTACCTGCACGTCAGCGCCCTCGGTGCCGCTGCCGACAGTCCCAGCCTGTACCAGCAGAGCAAGGCGGCGGCCGAGGCGCACGTCCGGGCGTCAGCGCTCAAATGGACCATTTTCCGGCCCTCGGTCGTGTTCGGCCCCCAGGACCGGTTCCTCAACCTGTTTGCCCGATTGCAGGCCAGCCTGCCATGTCTGCCGCTGGCCGGTGCCGGTTGCCGGTTCCAGCCGGTCTGGGTCGGTGACGTGGCACGGGCACTCGGCTTGGCGCTGGAGCTCGACACGACCGTGGGGCAGACGCTGGAACTGGCCGGCCCCGACATCCTGACCTTACTCGAACTGGTGGAATACGTCGGCGAGCTGACCGGGAACGAACGTCCGGTCATCAGCCTGCCGGACAGTCTGGCCATGCTTCAGGCCGGCCTGATGGAACTGCTGCCTGGAGAGCCGCTGATGTCACGCGACAATATCCGTTCCCTGGCGAGTGACAATGTCAGCCAGGCCGGGTTTCCGTCCGGCCTGCTGGGTTTTGCACCGCATTCGCTGTTCAGCCTGGCACCGGCGTGGCTGGCATCGGACTCGCGGCAGTCACGGCTTGACGGCTACCGGTCGCGTACTCCGGCCAACGGCCCGGATGCAGCGGTCTGATGCTGCGTTGCATCTTGCCGGCGTTCATTAGACAATCAACGCATTCCGTCCGCGTGATGATCAAGAATGCCCGGCCCAGCCGGGCATTGCCTCTCAAAAGACTCTGACTGATAGCTAGCGCACATGAAAGCATCCGAAATCCGCCAGAAGTATCTGGATTTTTTCGCCTCCAAAGGCCACCAGATCGTACCGTCCAGCTCTCTGGTTCCGTGGGAAGATCCCACCCTGCTGTTTACCAATGCCGGCATGAACCAGTTCAAGGACGTGTTCCTCGGCTTTGACAAGCGTCCCTACACCCGCGCCACCACCAGCCAGAAATGTGTCCGCGCCGGCGGCAAGCACAATGACCTGGAAAACGTCGGCTATACCGCGCGTCACCACACTTTCTTTGAAATGCTGGGCAACTTCAGCTTCGGGGATTACTTCAAGCGCGATGCCATCCACTACGCCTGGGAATTCCTGACCGATCCCAAGTGGCTCGGCCTGCCCAAAGAAAAGCTGATGGTCACTGTCTACGCCAGTGACGACGAAGCGTTTGACATCTGGAACAAGGAAATCGGGGTTCCGGCCGAAAAGATCGTCCGCATCGGCGATAACAAAGGTGCGCCGTACGCCTCCGACAACTTCTGGCAGATGGGCGACACCGGCCCGTGTGGCCCGTGTACCGAGATCTTCTACGATCACGGCGACCACATCTGGGGCGGCCCTCCGGGAAGCCCGGATGAAGACGGCGACCGTTTCATCGAAATCTGGAACAACGTGTTCATGCAGTTCAACCGCACCGAAGACGGTGTGATGAACCCGCTGCCCAAGCCCTCAGTGGACACCGGCATGGGCCTTGAGCGCATCTCGGCCGTGCTGCAAGGCGTGCATTCCAACTACGAAATCGACCTGTTCCAGAACCTGATCCGTGCCGCTGCCCGCGAAACCGGCGTGCCGTTCAGCATGGACGAGCCGTCGCTGAAAGTGATTGCCGACCACATCCGTGCCTGTTCGTTCCTGATCGCCGACGGCGTCATGCCGTCCAACGACGGCCGCGGCTACGTGCTGCGCCGCATCATCCGTCGCGCCATCCGTCACGGCTACAAGCTGGGCCAGAAGGGCCTGTTCTTCCATCGTCTGGTAACCGACCTGGTGGCCGAGATGGGTGATGCTTACCCCGAACTGCGCGCCAAGCAGGCCCTGATCGAAGACGAACTGAAAAAAGAAGAAATCAAGTTCGCCGAGACCCTCGACAAGGGCATGGCTTTGCTCGAAGAAGCCCTCAAGGACGGCGTACAGGTTCTGGACGGCAAGACCGCATTCCAGCTGTACGACACCTATGGCTTCCCGCTGGACCTGACCGCCGACATCTGCCGCGAGCGCGACCTGCAGGTCGACCAGGACGGCTTTGATGCCGCCATGGAAGCCCAGCGCGCCCAGAGCCGTGCAGCCAGCACCTTCAAGATGGGTGGCAAGCTCGAGTACGCCGGTGATGACACCCGTTTTGAGGGCTATGCCGAATCGACCGCCGAAGGCCGCATTCTCGCGCTGTACAAGGACGGCCAGCCGGTCGACACCCTCTCCGCCGGCGACAGTGGCGTGGTGGTGCTGGACCGCACGCCGTTCTACGCCGAAGGCGGTGGCCAGATCGGTGATACCGGCACGCTGGCCGCCACCGGCGGACTGGATGCCCTGTTTGACGTACTGGATACCCAGAAAGTGACCGCAGCCGCCTTCGGACACGAAGGCCGTCTGGTGCGCGGGCAGCTCAAGACCGGCATGACCGTGGTGGCCACCATCGACCTGCACCGTCGCCGCGCCATCCAGCGCAACCACTCGGTCACCCACCTGATGCATGCCGCCCTGCGCGACGTGCTGGGCAAGCACGTCACACAGAAAGGTTCGCTGGTCACGGCCGAACGGACCCGTTTCGACTTCTCGCACCACGAACCGGTTTCGGCCGAGCAAATGGCCGAAATCGAGCGTATCGTCAACTTCGTCATCGGCGCCAACTACGATGTCAGCGCCCGCCTGATGTCGATGGACGATGCCCAGAAGCTCGGTGCCATGGCCCTTTTCGGCGAAAAGTACGGCGATGTGGTCCGCGTCCTGAAAATGGGCGACTTTTCGACCGAACTGTGCGGCGGCACCCACGTCAGCCGCACCGGCGACATCGGCTTCTTCAAGATCGTTTCCGAAGGTGGCGTGGCTGCCGGCGTACGCCGTATTGAAGCCGTCACCGGCGAAGGTGCCGTGGCCTACGTGCAGTCCCAGGACAAGCTCGTGCGCGATGCCTGCCACATGCTCAAGGCCCAGTCGCACGAAGAAGTGGCCGAGCGCATTGCCGCCCTGCAAGACCAGCTCAAGGGGCTGGACAAGGAAGTCGCCCGCCTCAAGGGCAAGCTGGCCGCCAGCGCCGGTGAGGAACTGGCCGCTTCGGCCATCACCGTCAACGGTGTCCGCCTGCTGGCCGCCGAACTGGAAGGTGCGGATGCAGCTACCCTGCGCGACACCATGGACAAGCTCAAGGACCGCTTGCAATCGGCAGTCATCGTGCTGGCCAGCAAGGCTGACGGCAAGGTGCAGCTGGCTGCCGGCGTCACCAAGGACCTGACCGGCAAGGTCAAGGCTGGCGAGCTGGTCAACTTTGTCGCCGGACAGGTCGGCGGCAAGGGGGGGGGCAAGCCTGACATGGCCATGGCCGGCGGCAGCGAACCGGAAAAACTGGCCGAGGCACTGGCTTCGGTGCAGGGCTGGGTCACCGGCAAGCTGTAAGCCGGAGCGGGACGTCAAATCCATGCAAGCGGAAGGCCAGGCCTTCCGCTTTTTCTTGCGGGGAATGCTGTGGCTGCTTCGTTTGCCTTTTTTCCGTCCAGGCGGTTCCTGCCGCTGTTTTGCACCCAGTTTCTGGGCGCATTGAACGACAATCTGCTCAAGACCGCTTTTCTGGTACTGGTGAGTTATGCCGGGCTGTCGTTTGCCGGTTTGCCGCCCGAGCAGATCGTCAATCTGGCCGCTGCCGTATTCATCCTGCCGTTTTTCCTGTTTTCGGCCACGGCAGGCCGGGTGGCCGAAAAACTCGACAAGGCCCGGGTAGCGCGGGCCGTCAAGCTCGCCGAGGTCGCCATCATGGCGCTGGCAGCCTGGGGCTTTTATACCCAGCATGTCAGCGCGCTCCTGCTGGCACTGTTCCTGATGGGAACACACTCGACCTTTTTCGGCCCGGTGAAATACGCCGTACTGCCACAGTACCTCAAGGGAGGCGAACTGATCGGTGGCAATGGCCTGATCGAAATGGGCACGTTCGTTGCCATCCTGGTAGGCCAGATCGGCGGGGCGCTGCTGGTCGAGGGCGGACACCATGCCACCGTCGGCGTGCTGGTGGCAGTGGCCCTGTTGGGCTGGCTGGCCAGTGCTTTCATGCCCGTGGCACCGGCGACGGCTCCGCAACTGCAACTGTCGGCCAATGTCTGGCGTGATACCTGGCAGTTGATGCGCTCCGTGCGCCGCTACCCGGAAGTCGGAGCGGCCATCATGGGCATTTCGTGGTTCTGGCTCCTGGGTGCGGTCTACACCACCCAGTTACCGACCTTTACCCGCCTGCACCTGGGCGGCAACGCCGAGGTGTATTCGGTCATTCTGGCGCTGTTTTCCATCGGCATTGCCGTGGGGTCGGTGCTGTGTGCCAAGCTGTCGCGCGGCCGGCTGGAACTGGGGCTGGTGTTGCTGGGCGGCGCGGGCATGACCGTGTTCGGCATCGACCTGTATCTGGCTGCACACGAACCGTGGACTGGCGAGCTGTTGCTGCTGTCACAGGTGCTGCACAGCCCGCGGCACTGGCGCCCGATGGCAGACCTGTTCCTGCTCGGGCTGGCGGGCGGATTTTTTACCGTCCCGCTGTATACCTGGCTACAGACGGCGGCGCCGGAGGAATTCCGTTCCCAGGCCATTGCCGCCAACAATATTGTCAATGGACTTTACATGGTGGCAGCTGCGGCAGCCAGTGCGCTGATCCTTGCCCTGACCGACAGTCTGGCCCTGCTGTTTTTGCTGACGGCCCTCGCCAATGTTCCGGCACTTGGACGGCTGTGCTGGCGGGCTCCCCAGGTCTGGCAAGCCCGCTGGAGCTGGCTGGCTGGCCTGTGCGGCAAATGAAGCGCGCTGGCTGGCAAAGTGACCGGATGAACCCGTGAAAGTGCATTTCACCGCTCTTCCGGTACTTGTCTCCGGTCCGGTTTCCAGGCCGGCAAAACCGTCGTGCCCGCCTCAGGTGGTCCGGGCAAGCATACCTTGAGGCCTGCCTTGCCGGATGGACGACAGGAAGCCTGATGCCGATAAAAAACGGGTAGCACCATGAGTGCTACCCGTTTGCCGTTTTACCGCAACCTTGTCAGGCGCGAACGTCGACGTTCTGGCCCAGATGGGCCGGATTGACGGTCTGGCTGGAGGACTGGC
>RRZT010875338.1_pt1 | contig 13476 bp, 14 predicted proteins | sample 2165551 | NCBI WGS metagenome assembly RRZT01 (sample SAMN10456910, study PRJNA506462) | wastewater metagenome | biome: wastewater; feature: sludge; material: wastewater sludge; isolation source: wastewater sludge with Escherichia coli K12::gfp cells carrying plasmid... | place: USA: Moscow, Idaho... | reverse complement strand
GGAGGCCCCAGGCGACTTCACGGTGGGCGAGCGCGTCCAGGTCATCGCCGCCGTCCCGTGTGGCGACTGCTACGAGTGTGACAAGGGCTGGATGGAGGTCTGCCAGAACCAGACCTCGATGGGCTACCAGTACGACGGCGGGTTCGCCGAGTACATGATCGTCCCGAAGGCCGTGCTCGCGGTCGACGGCGTCAACCGCATCCCCGACGGCGTCGGCTTCGACGAGGCCTCCGCGGCGGAGCCCCTCGCCTGTGCCATCAACGCCCAGGAGCAGCTCGGCATCGAGAAGGGCGACTTCACGGTCGTCTTCGGCGCCGGCCCGATCGGCTGCATGCACATCCGCGTCGCCCGCGGCCTGTACGAGGTCGGCACCGTCGTCCTCTCGACATCAACGCGGAGCGCCTCGCGCTGTCGGCCGCCGCGGTGCAGCCCGACATCGTGATCGACTCCTCGAAGGTAGGTGTGGTCCAGGAGATCATGCGGCTCACCGAGGGCCGCGGGGCGGACGTCATCATCACGGCCACCCCGGCCAACGTCACGCAGGAGCAGGCGGTCGCCATGGCCGCGCGCAACGGCCGGATCTCGTTCTTCGGTGGCCTGCCGAAGACGAACCCGACCATCACGCTCGACAGCAACCTGGTGCACTACCGCCAGCTGCACATTCACGGCGCAAACGGCTCCTCGCCGGAGCAGCACCGTCAGGCGCTGAGCTACATCGCGGACGGCCGGATCCCGGTCGCCGACCTGATCACCGAGCACCTGCCGCTCGAGAAGGCCGCAGAGGCCCTCGACATCGTCGCTGCTGGCAAGGCGATCAAGGTGACGATCGAACCCTGACCCTCCCCTTGGCGTGTCGGCCGGGCTCCTTCGGGAGCCCGGCCGTTTCGTGGTCGCGAAGGGCGGCCGGAGCTCAGGTGAGGCGTCTCCAGGGTCGTTGTCGGCTTCCGCGTGCCCGCCTGGGCGCCGTCGCAAAGCCCCGGGGGTGCAGCCCTCGTCACTCACGCCACGGCCTCCGCCCTCGGATCGGCGGCACCTGGCGCTGTTGTGGGGATGGCGGCCCCGGGCTGGCAGCCGGGCACGACAGACGGCCGGGCCCCAACTGGGACCCGGCCGTCGACTGTCAGGAGGCCTGCGTCACAGCAGCATCGAGACGGCCAACTCCTTGGCGTCGCGCGAGTTGCGTGCGTCGACCACAGCCGCCGCCACCTCGCGGCAGCGCTCCATCGTGACCTTCCCGAGCTGCACGCCGACGCTCGGGATCGCCGTCATGGCCATGGAGAGCGACGAGACTCCCAGCCCGATCAGCACGCAGGCAAGCAGCGGGTCCGCCGCGGCCTCGCCGCAGACCCCGACCGGCTTGCCCGCGCGCTCGCCCGCCTGGCAGGCCAGCTGCACGAGACGAAGCACCGCAGGCTGCCAGGGGTCGGTCAGCGTCGCGAGGTGCGACGACATCCGGTCGGCCGCCATCGTGTACTGCGTGAGGTCGTTGGTGCCGATCGAGAAGAAGTCCACCTCTGCCAGGAAGGCGTCTGCAAGCAGGGCGGCGGCCGGAACCTCGACCATGATCCCCGGCTTCAGGTCACGGGCCCGGCACTTCTGCGCGAACTCGTAAGCCTCGTCGACGGTGGCCACCATCGGCGCCATCACCCACGGGGCGCTGACGTTGTTGTCCTCAGCCGCCTGCGCGATGGCGTCGAGCTGCCGGTCGACGAGGCCCTGGTTGGTCCAGCCGAGCCTGATGCCGCGCACGCCAAGCGCCGGGTTCTCCTCATGCTCGTGGTTGGCGAACGGGACGGGCTTGTCCGACCCTGCGTCGAGGGTGCGCACGACGACCTTCTGGTCGGGGAAGGCCGCGAACACCTCGCCGTAGATGCGCGCCTGTTCGGCGACGGACGGCTCAGTCTGCGCCGTGAGGAAGCTCAGCTCGGTGCGGTACAGGCCGATTCCCTCCGCGTGGGTGCCGGCAGCCTTGCGCGCGGCCGCCCCGTCCTGCACGTTGGCAAGGAGCTGGACGGCGACGCCGTCTGCTGTCTGCGCCGGCCCCTCCCAGGTGCGGATCTCCGCCTGCAGGGCCGCGCTCTCCTCGACGAGACGCTTCGCCTCGCTCGGATCGGCCGAGCGGGTCAGCACGCCGCTCGTGCCGTCGACGAGCAGCAGTTCGCCCTCCTCGACGTCGGCGAGTCCACCGGCGGCGACGACGCACGGGATGCCGAGCTGGCGGGCGATGATGGCGGTGTGGCTGGTCGGGCCGCCGAGTCGCGTCACGAGCGCCTTGATCAGGGTCGCGTCGAGTCCTGCGGTGTCGGCGGGTGCCAGGTCGTCGGCGCAGAGGATCACCTCATGGGTCGGCTTCGGCACGCCGGGCTCCGGGAGCCCCATCAGTTCAGCGATCACGCGGTTGCGGATGTCGCGCAGATCGGTGGTGCGCTCGGCCATGATCCCGCCGAGCTTCTCGAACTGGACGACGAACTGCTCGATCGCCTGGGTCGTGGCGGTCTCGGCTGTCGTCCCGGAGTTGATCAGCTTGGTCGCGGCGCGGAGCCAACCCCGGTCGCGGGCGAGGGCGGCCGTCGCGCCGAGCACCTCTGTCGCGACGCCGGTCGCCGCGCTTGCGCGGTCGGTGAAGCGCTGGGCGACCGTCTCGGCCGCCGCCTTGAAGCGGGCGACCTCGTCGGGGCGGGCCTCCTCGGCGACCGTTCCCGAGACCTGCGGGGGAACGGGCGCCGGCCTGGTCCAGGCGGCAGGGGCGTAGGCGATCCCGGCGACGACGCCGGTCCCACGCAAGGTGCGTGAATCCATGGAAACCTCCACAATGAGTAGTCTCCCTATCGTTGCCAGGGCGCGGCCACGAAGTCAACATGTAGAGGGTTGGTTTTTGTGGGATTATGTCCGTAACGGCAGGATTCCCGGGATCCGTGCAGATTGGAGCCAGTGATGTACGCGGAAGAGCGTCAGCACGAGATCGTCACCCTCGCGCGAAATCTCGGTCGGGTGTCTGTGACGGAGTTGGCCGCGCGCTACGACGTCACCCCCGAGACCATCCGGCGTGACCTCGACGCGCTGTCCGGCCGCGGGCTGCTCAGCCGCGTCCACGGGGGAGCCGTTCCTGCAGAAAAGCTGCGGCTCACCGAGGCGTCCGTGCGCGATCGCTACGGCACCTCGCCCGCCCAGAAGTTGGCCATCGCGGAGCACGCCATCAGCCTGCTCCCGGAGCGCGACGAGCTCACCGTTCTGCTCGACGCGGGCACCACGACGGCGCGCCTGTGCGCGGGAATGCCCGGCTGGGTCTCGATGGTCGTGACCAACTCGGTCCCGATCGCAGGCGAACTGGCGGAGCGCGACGACCTGAACGTGCTGCTGCTCGGAGGCCAGGTGCGAGGCGTCACGCAGGCCACCGTCGGCGCCGAGGCCTACTCGACCCTTGAGCGACTCCAAGTCGACGTCGCCTTCATCGGGGCGAACGGCTTCTCCGTCGGGCACGGCTTCTCGACCCCCGACCCGACGGAGGCGGCGATCAAGCAGGCCATGGTCCGCGCCGCCCGCCACGTCTACGTCCTGGCGGATGCCTCGAAGTTCGGGGCCGACTACCTCGTCCGGTTCGCAGGTGCAGAGGACATCGACGCGCTGATCACCGACAAGCGGCTCGAGAAGGAGTCGCTCGAGGCGCTTCGTGCCTCAGGTTTACGCGTCGACGCCGTCTGAATGTGGCTTTATGTTGGTTTATTTGCGATTCCCTTGAGTTTTGGGGTGAATCGCGGGTATAAACGGTCGTAACACATCCCCGGGAGGCACACATGGCTGACGAAGTGGTCACCCTCACAGCGAACCCGAGCCTCGATCGCACGCTCGGGCTCGACGGCCCGCTCACGGTCGGACAGGTGCAGCGCACCTCCGGAGTCACCGAGCAGGCCGGCGGAAAGGGCCTCAATGTGGCTCGGGTCGTGATCTCGGCCGGGCACAGCGTCACCGCGGTCGTCCCCGAGGTGGACGAGCTCTACCGAAAGCTCGCCGGTCTGCGCCCCGCCGTGCCGCTGCTGGCCGATGACCTTGCGCCCGGCAGACGCGTGCGGGTCAACACGGCGGTCACGGAGCCCGACGGCACCACCACGAAGATCAACGAGTCGGGGCATCCCCTCGACGAGGCCGCGCTGCTGCGCGCACGCAAGAGGCTGCTCGAGGCCGCGGAGGGGGCCGTCTGGGTGGTGCTGAGCGGATCCCTGCCACCGGGGGCGCCGGTCGACTGGTACGCGGAGCTCTCGGCGGCCGTCGCCGAGCGTGGCTGCCGCGTCGCCGTCGACACATCCGGGCGCTACCTCTCCGCCGTCGTCGATGCGCTGCCCGCCTCCCGGATCGATATGCTCAAGCCGAACGCAGACGAGTTGGCCGAGCTCGCCGGGGGCGACGCGGCAGCCTTCGAGGCGAGCGCCGCCGACGGTGACGTCTCGGAGATCGCGGCGGCGGCCGGCCGCCTCGTCGAGGCCGGCGTCGGCAATGTCCTTGTCACGCTGGGTGGCTCGGGAGCTGTGCTGGTCAATGCCGACGGCGCCTGGTACGCCCCCTCGCCAAAGATCGCGGTGCGCAGTACGGTCGGAGCGGGCGACAGCGCGCTCGCGGGGTTCATCCTGGCCGACCTGGAGCAGGCGGGCCCCGAGGGATGCCTGGCGTCGGCGATCAGCTACGGATCGGCCGCCGCAGCGCTTCCGAGCACGACGCTGCCCACCCCACGCGACGCCGCAGGGCTCGCGACCGAAGTTGTCTCCGTGGAACGACCCACGGTGAGCATCAACCGCTGAAGGAGATCTGATGGCAAGCAGGACCGTAATCGTCGGCTCGTCGGTCGGGCTGCACGCCCGCCCGGCCACCCTCGTCGCCCAGGCCGCGGCCGAGTATGACGACGACATCACGCTCAGACTGAGTGACATGGACGCAGACGACGCGGTCGATGCCGGCTCGTCGATGATGATCATGACGCTCGGGGCCGAGGCGGGCGCCGAGGTCGTCGTCGAGTCGGACAACCAGGAGGCCGTCGACGCGATCGCCGAGCTGATCGAGACCGATCTGGACGCCTGACGCGATCCCGCATGGAAGAGGCCCGACGATCCTTCGTCGGGCCTCTTCGCGTTCCGTGGGTCACGGGGTCGGGTCGGCCGCCTCGTCGGCGACGATGGGGGCCCATGCGCCGTCCGAGACGATGGAGGTGGCGAGGTCGGAGTCCATCAGGGCATCGGTGCGCTCCAGGAAGATCGTGACCTGCATGCCGTCAGGGTCGACGAAGGTCCAGCTCGCGGGGCTGCCGTCCTTGTCGTCCGCGGCGCCGTCGAGGAACATCACCTGTCCGTCGCCGGCGGGGGTGAGGGTGCAGGCGGGCGCCTGGCACGTGTCCGGATCGCCGTAGGAGCCGGGGGGGCCGACCAGTACGTGCCCGGTGCTCGAGTCGGCGCCCTCGCTCAGCGTGAACGGCGCCCACCGTCCCGGGTTGCTGAACGACTTCTCCGCGGCCGAGAAGCCTGACAGCTCCATGCCGTCGGGCAGCAGGGAACCGAGCGTGTCGTAGAGCTCGTGGGACGCGGCCGCGGGCTCATCGACGCCGGGGTCGGGGGTTTCCGGCTGGTCCGGGGCCGGCGTCGGGTCGGTGGGCGCGGGGGTCGGATCGAGGCTCGGGGCCGTAGGGGCAGGCGTCGGGTCGGAGGGTGCAGTCGGCGGAGCACTCGGCCCGGCCGGGGGAAGGTCGTCTGCGCCTGTTCCGCCGACGGCGGTGAAGACGCCCACGCCCAGCGCCCCGACGATGCCGAGGGCGGCGACGCCGGAGACGACCCGGCGGGTGACGAGCTTCCTGCGCCCCGACGCGATGCCCCTTCGCACCAGGTCGTGGGTCTCTTCTTCGGTGAGTTCGAAGCGGTTTTCGTGGTTCATGTCGTGGTCCTTGGGATCAGGAGGCCAGGGCGGCCAGTTGCGGATGGGAGCGGAGCCGCGCGAGAGCGCGGAACGAGGTGGTGCGCACCCACCCCTCGGAGCGATCCATCAAGATCGCGACCTCGGAGACGGAGAGGTCGTGTGCATAGCGGGCGACGATGACCGCCCGTTCGGCGGGCTTCAGCCTGGCCAGGGCCTTCACCAGCACGAGTCTCGTCTCCGGATCGATCGCTTCCGCCAACGCCTCGGGCAGCGAGTCCGTGACGACCTCGCCGCTCGATCTCTTGCGTCGACGGGACACGAAGTGGTGGAACATGGTCTGCAGCGCGTACGCCTTGAGGTTGCGGGTCTCATCGACCCGCCACCAGTTGACGTACAACTTGGCAAGGGTGTCCTGCACCAGATCCTCTGCCGAGTGCCAGTCCCTCTCGAGATGGCGCGCGTAGCGGAAGAGGTGGGGCGTGACGCTGAGCGCCCAGCCCTCGAACTCCCCGATGTCCATGTGGTCTCCTCCTTCGTCACCCGCACTACGCCCTGACGCGTTGTGGGCGTTTCAGCCCGTCCCTGGACGCTTTCCCCAGTCTTCATCGCGACGGGTTCGTCGGACCCGACGCGGGGCAATAGGCTGGCGAGCGGCTGGAAGGAGGAACGATGCAGGAACTGACGGAGGCCCACGAGATCGCCGACAGCATCGCCCGACTCTCCGATGTGGACGCGGCGCTGGAGTTCCGGTCGCTGCCAAAGAATCTGGGGCTCGAGGTCTTCGAGGAGCTCGAACCCTTCGACCAGCAACGCCTCCTCTCGGGCATGCGCGAGGACGCCTACCACCAGGTCCTCGAGGAGATGGACCCGACGACCGCTCCCGTCTGCTCGACGAGGCCCCAGCGGTCGTGGTCAAGCGCGCGCTCGCGGGCCTCAGCCACCACGAACGGGCCATGACCGCGAAGCTGCTCGGCTATCCGCGGGGTTCGGTAGGGCGCAACATGTCGCCGGAGGTCGTCACCCTGCGCGACGGACTCAGCGTCGGCTCCGCCCTGCAGAGCGTGCGGACGAAGGGCCTCGACGCCGACAACATCTACACGCTGGCGGTCGTCGACGACACCCGCAAGCTCGTCGGGCCGGTCGCTTTGGCCGACCTCGTCATGGCCGATCCGCTCGAACCGCTGACCGACATCGTCGACGAGGGCGCCGTGGTGGTGTCGGCAACCGACTCGGCGGAGGAGGCAGCCCGCCTGATCCAGGAGACGAACGAGCCCAACCTGCTCGTCGTCGACAGCGAACGACGACTCGTCGGCCTGATCTCCTATGACGACGCGATGGAGGTGCTCGAGGAGGCCGACTCCGAGGACGTCGCCCGCCAGTCCGGAGCCTCCCCGTGGGAGGGCCACTACATGTCGGTCGGCGTCTTCCGACTCGCCAGGTACCGCGCCCTGTGGCTGAGCCTCCTGCTGATCGCCGCGACGCTGACCGTCTCGGTGACCCAGGCCTTCGAGGCGACGCTGGAGCAGGTGGCCGCGCTTGCCCTGTTCATCCCGATGCTGATCGGAGCAGGGGGCAATGCGGGCGCCCAGGCCGCGACGGCCTCGGTGCGTGCGCTGGCGGTGGGTGAGCTGCGCTTCTCAGACCTGCCGCGGGTCCTGTGGCGGGAGTTGAGGGTCGGGTTCCTGCTCGGCCTGATGCTCGCCGTGCTCGGCCTGATCGTCGGGTCCCTGTTCGTGGGCTGGTCGATCGCCTCGGTTGTGGCCTGCAGCCTGATCCTGGTCTGCGCCTGGGCGGCGGCCATCGGCGGGGCGATGCCGCTGATCGCCAGGAAGATCGGGATCGACCCGGCCGTCGTCTCCGCGCCCCTCGTGACGACGCTCGTCGACGCCACGGGGCTCGTCATCTACTTCATGATGGCGAAGGCCATCCTCGGCGTCTGAGCTCAGCGCCGCTGCGCCGTCTCCACCGGGGGGAAGGTGCACACGTCGTGGTTCGACGTCGGCACCCCCTCCAGATAGGCGGGGCGCTCGCCGACGATGTGGAGCAGGACGAGCAGGTCCCGGGTGCCGCCGTAGAGGACGTGTGCCGGGCGCCCTGCCAACGACACACCGTCGGGACCGGAGAGCTCGACCGACGGGCAGGTCCCGCATGGGCAGGGGCGCGTCACGAGGGCGTCGTCCAACCGGTCGAGCCAGGCGAAGCGTTCGGTCACTCCGGGGGCCTGTTCAAGGGTGTCCCCGTGACTGATCAGGAAGCGTGCCCAGCCTACTTCTTCTGGGGTGAGAGGCCGTGCCATTCAGGCAGGCTACCGCCCGCGCAGGGTGCCGATGAGCGTGGGGTCGGGTAGGCCGCTCGCGGCCCTCCTGCGCCTGCCGGAGCACCCGCCTCGGGTGACACCATCAGGTCATAGGGTGCCTGTATGACGCTGCGACCCGATCTTCCCGCCGCCGCGAGACTGATGGAGGCGGCCCGTTCGCTCCGCCTCGAGGCGAGGGCGCTACGCATGCTCTCCCCGTCCCGGACGGCGATGAGCCAGTCGGCCGAGGTCACCGCAGGCCCCGACGGACGGCTGCTGTCGATGGTCCTGCTCGATCCGCCGGTGCTTCCCGCGTCCCAGTGGGGCGCCCACCTCACGGCCCTGTACCGCGCCGCGACCGGGGCTGAGGTCGACGGTGTGATCGTGGCGGACGTCGGCGAGTCGTCGCTTCCGCCGATGGCCAAGGGCCTCGGCCCAGGACGGTTCAGCTTTCCTCCTGGCATCGACGGTGATGCCCCGCCCGAGATCGTGCTCGGCCAGGTCAACCAGAGGTTGCGCTCCAGATTCGCCGCTGCCGAGTCGGCTTCGGCGAGGATCGCCGAACTGCAGGCCTCCGGCACGGGCGGAGACGAGCGCGAGGTGAGTCTTCGCGTCGGATCCCTCGGCAACCTGATCGACCTCCAGGTGAGCAGCCGACTGGCGACGGTGCCGGTGGAGGCCGCCAACGCGGCGCTCGCATCGGCCATCGAGGCCGCCGCGGCAGACCTCCGTGGACAGATCGACGAACTCCTCGACAAGGAAGGGCTCTGACATGGCAGATCCGACCGGCTGGAATCCGACGCAGATCAGCTCGATGGCCTCTGCGGTCAGCACCGAGGCGGACACCGTCAACGGGCTCGCCGGCTCCGCGCCCCCGCCGCACCAGGAGTCCTTCGGAAAGCTGCTCGCCCCACCGGCGTCCAACGCCTTTCCCTACACCACCGACGGGATCGACTCGTTCCTGACGGGTGCCGGCGCCGCGGTCGGGCGGATGGGAGACGGCCTCGACCATTCGGCCACGAGCTACCAGAGCGCCGAGGACCAGGCCGTCGCGTTCGCAAGTCAGATCGCGGGGGGCGGGGGAGCGGGTGCGCCTGCACCGGCCACCGGCTCGGTCATCATCACTCCGCGCACGCACTGGGTCAGGGCGAAGGGAGTGCTCGGCGGAGGGGCCGCGACGGGCGGTGACGGGTTCTCCGGGGGCAACATCGGATCGGTCCTGATGCCGACGGCGCTCGACTGGCTCAACGCCCCTGTCGCCGTCTACGAGATGGTGGCCAACGGTCTCGGCTTCCTCGCGGGCACCCTGCTCAGCTACTTCCCGCCCTTCGACGACGCCATCGAGAAGCTCACCGGCGACCCCGACGCCATCCGCCAGTTCAAGTCCAGCCTCGAGAACCTCGCCCGCGCCCTCGACACGCACGTCGGCAGCATGGACGCCTCGACGCGGATGGCCCCGGAATGGTTCGGTGAGGCGGCGGACAACTACCAGGAGTACGCCGTCATCCAGCAGGGCTGCATGCAGGCGGCCAAGGCCCTCGTCGATGTGATCGGTCCGAGCGTGGAGGGCGTCGCGGCCAACACGGCACACACCCGCAAGGCCGTGGTGGCGATCCTGGTCAACGTGATCGAGGAGATCGTCCGGCAGGCCGTTCCCAACCTCTTCTGGCTCAAGGTCGCGCTCGGCTTCGCCGTCGTCCCCGGCGGGATCATCGTCAGCGGCGCCATGATCGCAGGGATCCTCAGCCGCTTCGTGGCCTGGGTGGTGGAGTTCCTCGCCACCGAGATGCAGGTCATCGCCCAGCTCCTGCGCGACGTCGCGCAGCAGGGCAACGGCTACCTCGGACAGATCCGTCAGCTGGGCAACACCATGGAGCGGGCGGGGGAGACGCTGCGCACCGGCGTCGACCCTGGGCCGGGCAACACCGTCTCGGACGGCTCGCTCGCCGACTCCATGATGGGCACCGAACCCGACCCGCGCGACGGCGTCCTGATCGACATGATGGCTGGCCAGGTGCCCGACAACATGCAGGAGGCGACGCCGGAGCAGCTCGAGGAACTGGGGCTCACGCCCGACATGCTTGTCGACGACGCGAACGGCTTTAAGGCGCACGTCTACGTAGGCGACGACGGAAGCATCGTGATCCTCTTCGAGGGAACCGACTTCGGAGACTCGCAGCAGCGCGACCTGCTCCAGGAGAACGTCCCCGGAGGCACCGGGATGGGTCCGCAGTCCGAGATGGCGATCGCGATCGCCCAGGCGGTCGGCCAGAGCCCGCAGCACGGCAATGTGCTCTACGCGGGGCACTCGCTCGGGGGCAGGCTTGCGGCGACCGCCTCGCTCGTCTCAGGCAACCCGGCCGTCACGGCCAACGCGGCAGGCGTCAGCCCGGCCCAGTTGGAGTACATCGCGCAGTCGAACGGCACGACGGTCGAGCAGTTGCAGAGCCAGCTCGACTCCGGTCAGGTTCGCGTCTACCAGACAGACGACGACATCCTCACCGGCCTGCAGGAGGACTACCCGATCACACCGGGACTCATGCCCGACGCCGTCGGCGTCCCGATCGACCTGCCCGGCCACCTCAACCCCGTCGACGGGCACGGCAGCGGCAACGTCCGCGACAACTACAACGACGTCTACGGTACCGACCGTCCAGAGGACCTCACGCCGGTGCCGTGACCGGGCCGGTGGCGCCTGCGCCACCGACCCTCGTCGGTCAGGCCAGGCGCGCCGCGATGCGGTCGCCGGTCTCCGAGGTGGAGGTCTTCGACGTCCCGCGCTCGGCGATGTCGTCGGAGACCGCCTCGTCGATCCTGGCCGCGAGCTCGGGCCTGCCGAGGTGGTCAAGCAGCAGACCCATCGACGAGATGGCCGCGGTGGGGTCGGCGATGCCCTTGCCCGCGATGTCGGGCGCGGAGCCGTGCACCGGCTCGAACATCGACGGGTACTCGCCGGTCGGGTTGATGTTGGCCGAAGCCGCGAGCCCGATGCCTCCCGTCACGGCGGCCGCCAGGTCGGTCACGATGTCGCCGAACAGGTTGTCGGTGACGATGACGTCGAACTGGCTCGGGTCCACCACCAGGGCGATCATGGCCGCGTCGATGTGCAGGTACTTCCGCTCGACGTCGGGGAACTCCTCGCCGACCTCCGTGAAGATGCGGTTCCACAGCGAGCCGGCGTTGACCAGCACGTTGTGCTTGTGCAGCAGCGTGAGGTGGCCGCGGCGCGACTGTGCGCGCCGGTAGGCGTCGCGCACGACGCGTTCCACGCCGTAGGCCGTGTTGACGGAGACCTCGGTGGCCAGCTCCTGCGGGGTGCCGACGCGCACCGCGCCACCGTTGCCGCAGTAGAGGCCCTCGGTGCCCTCGCGCACCACGACGAAGTCGACGTTCTTGCCGTCGACAACGGAGGGGGCCAGCGGAGTGGGAACGCCCGGGTACAGCTTGGACGGGCGCAGGTTCACGTAGTGGTCGAACGCGAAGCGCAGCTTGAGCAGCAGACCCCGCTCCAGAAGCCCGGACGGGATCGCCTTCGAACCCGGCGCGGCTCCCACGGCGCCGAGGATGATCGCCTGCGAAGCGGCCAGGGTTTCCAGTTCGGAGTCGGGCAGCACCTCACCGGTGCGCTGCCAGCGCTCGGCGCCCAGGTCGTGGTGCACGAAGTCGAAGGCATCCTCGCCGACCACGGTGGTGAGGACCTTGAGGCCCTCGGCCACCACCTCGGGGCCGATGCCGTCGCCGGCGATGACGGAAATGACTGGCTTGTCGGCTGTTCTCACCCGGGCGAGGTTACTGGGACGACCACGCTTCGGACGTCCCTGTCTCACCACTCAGCGGTAGCATGCGCACATGTCCCTGACTTTCCCGCTCCATCGCAACCCCAATCCGGCCGGCGACGACGAGGTCGCGCGAGTCCTGGCGAACCCTGGCTTCGGTGATCACTTCACCGATCACATGGCCGTCGCGACCTGGACGAAAGCGGACGGTTGGGCCGCGGATGAGGTCAAGCCCTACGGGCCGTTCCAGATGGACCCGGCCAGCGCCGTCCTGCACTACGGCCAGGAGATCTTCGAGGGCTTGAAGGCCTACCGGCATGCGGACGGTTCGATTCACCTGTTCCGTCCGGAGGCGAACGCCGAGCGTTTCCAGTCCTCAGCCGCCCGGATGATGCTGCCCGAACTGCCAGTGGCCGACTTCGTCACCGCGGTCGAAGAACTGGTCAAGGTGGACGAGCGCTGGGTGCCGGTTTCGGCGGGTGAGCAGAGCCTCTACATCCGGCCGTTCATGTTCGCGTCCGAGGTGTTCCTAGGCGTGCGTGCGGCCGAGCGGGTCACCTTCTGCGTGATCGTGTCGCCCGCCGGGCCGTACTTCGCCGGCGGCGTCCAGCCCGTCGACATCTGGGTGACCGACGAGTATTCCCGGGCCGGGGTGGGCGGCACGGGTGCGGCCAAGTGCGGCGGCAACTACGCCTCGTCCCTGATCGCGCAGTACGAAGGCTATGAGCACGGCTGCTCGCAGGTGCTATTCATCGAGGCCGCTGACAAGGACCGGGTGGAGGAACTCGGCGGCATGAACGTCTTCCTGATCACCGCGGACGGGCGGTTGGTCACCCCTGCGCTCACCGGCACCATCCTGGAGGGCCTCACCCCCGACTCGATCCTGACCCTGGCGGCCGAGCTGGGCCTCACTCCTGAGGAACGCCGGATCACTCCCGACGAGCTCTTCTCGGGCATTGCTGACGGCAGCACCGTCGAGGCGTTCTCGTGCGGCACCGCGGCTGTGGTCACCCCGATCGGTGCGTTCAAATCGAAGGCCGGCGAGTGGCGCCTGCCCGAGAACGGCAGCCCGCAGACCCTCGCGATCCGCAACGCCATCCTGGACATCCAGTACGGCCGCGTCCCCGACACCCACGGCTGGCTGAAGCGCGTCCGCTGAGCGCACATCTCGTCGAGGGCCGGCCTACCCGAGATCCGTCGGGTTTCCGTCTGCTGCGCCTTGGGTTCATCCCTGTGGCGGGCATTCAACCCGGTTTTGACCGGTTTTGAGGGCCTCACCAGCGGCCCCCGAAAGAACAACCCGACTTTGACTGGTTATGGAGCCGGATTCCGGCCGGATAGCCAGTCAAAGTCGGGTTCATCGCAGACGGGACCACGGGACCGCCGCCATAACCGGTCGAGAGCGGGTTTATCGGCGTCGTCCGCGTGGATCATCGATCACATTCGCATCGGGGAACCGGACTTGGCGCCAGTACTCGCTCCAGGGGGTGTGCTCGCAGGTTTGGCTGG
>RRZT010852622.1_pt1 | contig 13476 bp, 14 predicted proteins | sample 2165551 | NCBI WGS metagenome assembly RRZT01 (sample SAMN10456910, study PRJNA506462) | wastewater metagenome | biome: wastewater; feature: sludge; material: wastewater sludge; isolation source: wastewater sludge with Escherichia coli K12::gfp cells carrying plasmid... | place: USA: Moscow, Idaho... | reverse complement strand
TTGCGAATAAACTCTTTTCAAGAGACCTCACTAAAATGTCATCACACACTGTTTCATATGGACACATCATTGATCCACTTGAAAAAAATGTGGTGGACGAAGTACTCGTCTCTGTTTTTAAAGCACCCAAAACTTATACCCGTGAAGATGTGGTAGAAATATCATGTCACGGTGGGATTCTTGTGACCAAGAAAGTCTTGGCACTATGTCTTGCCAGTGGCGCAAGAATGGCTGAAAATGGTGAATTTACACAACGTGCTTATTTAAATGGCCGTATTGATTTATCACAAGCCGATGCCGTTATGGATTTGATTGAATCAGAAAATGATTTTGCACGTGAACTTGCGATATCCGGTGTTCAAGGAAACATCCACAAACTCATTACCCCATTTTTAGATAGACTTTTAGAAATCCTTGCGACCATTGAAGTCAACATTGACTATCCAGAATATGATGATGTTGAAATGCTTACACAAGATTCACTTTTACCCAGAGCTAAAACTTTCTTAAGTGACTTAAGTGTCATCTTAAAAGAATCGAAAAGTGGTCGTATCATGAAAGAAGGCGTCAAAACGGTTATCTTAGGAAAACCAAACGTCGGAAAATCCAGTATTCTTAATGTTTTATTAAATGAAGATAAAGCCATTGTTACAGATATCGCCGGGACAACGCGTGACCTTGTGGAAGGTTGGATTAAACTTGATAATGTTGCTTTGCATTTAATCGATACAGCTGGCCTTCGTGAAACAGGTGATGTCATTGAACAAATTGGTATTGAACGATCACGAAAAGCTTTAGAAGAAGCAGAACTAGTTATCTTGGTCTTTGATGCATCAAAAGAGCTTGATGAGGAAGATTTAGAACTCTTAGAAAAAACAAAAGACAAAGAAAGAATCATCGTCTACAACAAATCAGACCTTACAGATGTTAAACGTGATGGTGTTCATGTGTCTGCCATTGAATCAGATGTCACCTATCTGGTGGATACCATCAATGATTTATTTGAAAAACACACAGAAGCCTTAAGAAAACCAACCCTTTCAAATGAAAGACATATTGCATCTGTCACCAGAAGTTACTTAGCCATGGAGCGTGCTATTTCGGCACTTGAAATGGGGATTGAACTGGATCTTGTGACTTTAGATCTCAATGAATCCTATACAGAACTGGCTTCAATTATTATGCCACCTCATGATATTGATATCTTAGATGAAATCTTCAGTAGATTTTGTCTTGGAAAGTAGTGTGTTATGAAAAATATTTGGATTGATACCCACGCACATATCTTAAGTGATGGCTTATATGATGATTTCGATCACATTATTCAAAACGCAAAAGATCATGGTGTAGAGAAAATATGTATTATCTGTGGCAGTCTTTTAGAAATAGAACGTTTTATGGAAGTCTGCGCAGATGATGAGATGTTCGATTTAGCGATCGGCGTACATCCAGGCAGTGTGAAAGATATCAGTGAAGCTGAATTTACACAAATGATGTCGTATCTCACTCATCCACAAGTCAAATTTGTGGGTGAGATTGGTCTTGATTATTACTGGGATGAAAGTTTTAATGACATACAGAAACAATTTTTTATCAAACAAATTGAACTGGCAAATGAACATGACTTACCCATCACCATCCATATGCGTGAATCGACTGATGATGTCTATGAGATTCTTAAAAAACATCCCGTAAACAAAAAAGGGATTGCGCACTGTTTTACAGAAGATGTCGCATCTGCTCAAAGATTTATTGATCTTGGATTCTACGTTGGCGTTGGTGGGATTGTATCATTTAAAAATGGCCAAAACATCAGAGATTTAGTCTTGAACTTACCTTTTGATAAAATACTCAGCGAAACAGATTCCCCTTATCTTGCGCCTGTACCTAAAAGAGGCAAAAGAAATGAGCCTGCTTATGTGTCATATGTGGGTGAAGCCATCGCAGAGTTAAAAGATGTTTCTAAAGAGACTGCTCAAAAACAATTATTTGATAACTATCTAACACTCACAAATAAATAAATGTTATGAAGCACCTTTCAGATTTGAGGGGTGTTTTTCTGTGCTACAATAAAGAAAAGGTGGGATACTTAATGAAAGATAGAAAAATATTGCTTAAACTATTAAAACATAATATAGAAAGGTATGAAGAAGATCTTTTTACTGCGTTTAAAAAGGATTTAGGGAAGTCCAAATTTGAAGTCTATACAACAGAAATTGGCATCATCAAACAAAGTATTTCTCATAACATTAAAAACATGGATAAGTGGCTTAAGGATGAAAAAGTAAAGACACCACTGTATCTATTTGGTAATAAAAGTAAGATTGTAAGATCACCTCTGGGTAAGGTGTTAATCATCTCTAGTTTTAATTATCCATTTCAATTACTCTTTGAACCACTGATTGGTGCACTGGCATCAGGCAATATTGTTGTATGTAAGCCATCAGAATTTGTGCCCAACATCAACAGTGTGATTGATATGATCTTAAAGGCAACCTTTGATGAAGGTGTTGTTCGTTTTGTACAAGGGGATAAAGAAGTCACACAAAACTTATTAAAAGAAAAGTTTGATCTCATCTTCTTTACAGGCAGTGAAAAAGTGGGTCGCATTATTTATGAGAAGGCTGCAGAAACTTTAACACCGGTTGTCTTAGAACTGGGTGGTAAAAGCCCTGCCATCGTTTATGATGATGCAAGTTTAGAGTTGGCAGTTTCACGTATTGTTTGGGGTAAGTTTCTAAATGGGGGACAGACTTGTGTTGCGCCAGATTATGTTTTGGTGGATAAAAATATAGAAAAAGTATTTATTGAAAAATGTATTGCTTCTATAGAAAAGATGTTCAGTCTTGAAATCACCAGTATTGTTTCTCAAAGTCATATTAAACGATTAGAGAAACTTATTGAAGCATCGGATGTGATTTATGGGGGTGTTGTGCGAGGTTTTAAAGTGATGCCGACCTTAGTCAAAGCTAATATGAGTGATAAAATCATGAAGGAAGAAATCTTTGGGCCGATCTTACCCATTGTTACTTTCGAAAACGATCCAAAACCTTATATCACAAAAGATCCTTTATCTCTTTATGTTTTTACTGAAGATAAGAAGAAAGCCAATGCCTTAATGAGAGAGGTCTCCTTTGGGGGTGGTATGATCAACAATACGATCTTACATCTTTCAAATCCATATCTTCCTTTTGGCGGCATTGGATCATCAGGTATGGGTGCTTATCATGGTCGTTATAGTATTGAGACTTTTACACATAAAAAAGCAATCATGACATCCAGTACCTTTCTGAATCATAAATTATTAGAACCACCATACAGTAAGCTTCAAATGAAACTGATGCGTCGCATCTTAAAGTAAAAAGAGAACTTTAAAAGTTCTCTTTTATAGTTTATCGAAGGTTGTGAGTGTGATTTGGTATTTGTGAAGTAAGTCTTTGACTTCCTTACTTCTGAGTAAATCAAGCTCAACTTCTCTTTCTTTAAGATATCCTGATTTTTGTGATAAGTGCGGTTCGACAAAAGCTGGATGGCAATTAATCTCAAAAACTTCTGCATCAATATCTTGAATATCTTTCAACATGATTTCTAATTGCTGTAAGGTGGTTTTTTCTTGATAGAATCTTTGGTCAGTTGGATAGGTTGTTTTAAGACTACTTGTATCCGCGAACACTTTGTCTTCAGGATTTCCAATCCAATAGTTTCTTAAAGGCAAGTTGTATTCTTTCGCAAGTTTTTTTGCGACTTCAAAGAGATTTTCAGTAAAACAGTGCACATTATGGTGTGAATCAAGGTGTGTGGGTTTGATGTCAGTGGATAAGAAGCGTTCAATTTGTGCGCGCCATTCATCTTCTACTTCTTGAAGACTAATGTGATTTAGAAAGTCGCTGACATGATGGAAGGTGCCGTCTTCTTTTTGTAAGGAAGGCACTTTGTTTCCTAATAATGGTTTTGTGTCTTGTAAGGTAAGTCCCAGATGGACACCAATTTTAAGACTTGGAACATGTTTCGCAAGTTTCATACTTTCCATAAAATGTTCACTCACAGGAAGCGCTGTTGTGGAAGTGACGACGCCTTCTAAATGGGCACATAAAATGCCATAAGAGACGCCATAAGTTAAACCGAAATCATCGGCATTGATAATGAGTTTTTTCATCGGATAGACTCCTTTCGTAAATACAGTATAACGAAAAAAAAGGATTATTGAAAATCCTTTTTTAATAACTCAAATGCTTCTTCAAATTCCTTTATTGGAAACATATAATATGTGCCATGTTCTGAAATATCTGGATCACCATGGTAATAGTCTTCACCATATTTAAAATAGGTTGTCGAATAGTTTGACTTTTCCCAACTAATAAGGTGAAAACTGGTGAATTCAAGTGTCAGTAAGACTTCGACTTTATCTTGATCAAAAATGGGAATTCCTACATAGCTGAAGGGTAATGTATCCAAAATATTTCGAAATTCTTTTTCTGGATATACTTTTCCTTCAAGTTCAATGTTGACATAAGTTTCAAGGGGTACTTCTTTAAGGTCATAACTGGGTTTATCCACAAACGATACATAATGATACGCAAAATAGTCGGTGGTACCTGTGTAAGTCACAAGATACATGTCATCTCTGAGCGCTTTGGTATCAAAGCTGGTGTTTACGACCTTACCGTTAGGAACTTCAACGTATTTGGGGTTAATCTCTTTTTCAACTGTTTTTAGAAACCACTGTCTTTCATTAATGGGATAAGCGATGTAACGTTCATTTTTAGAAATGAATAAATTACGTGGTATCAAATAATGACCATCTTGATGATTTAAGAATTCAAACATATTATTTTGACCATAATTATGTTCTTTGGTGAGAAAGAGTGCATTTTCGAAATTATAGACTTTAATCAACCCGTCAAAAGAAACAATGCTGAAATCTTTATCATCGTATATGACTTCATAGTTTTCACTTTCACTTAAGATAAGGTCATTTTTATAAATTGATGTTCTGGAGAATCGATATCCTTTAAGAAATATGATGGTTGAAAATAATAGAATATTAAGGATAAGTAGTGTGATAATTTTTTTATTCATCAATACGGCCTCCTTTTTCAACTGTCAGGACTTTGACTTTATCTTTATCACCCACATGGACAAATTCTAAATAGAGTGTGTCAGGTGTTTTTTCTGTATTGACGACGATGAGTGATTGATTTGTTTGCATGAGATTGATGCCGTAGTTATTCATACTGATAAAGTCTGTATTAAAGCATTCAAATTCTCGGCAACCTTTAAGAGAGTAAACAGTATCACTGATAAGAAATGGATTTACTTTACTGGCTTTATATAAAAGCACTGTCCGTCCATCTTTTAATGTGTAGAGCTTTTTGAAATTAAGATGGATATTTCCCAAGGTGATTTCATCATTCAGTTCATAAACACTGTCTATTTTTTTGTCGATTTCTTCTTTTTCACCTGGATAGAGTGTAAAATTGTTGTTAGCGAAGGTATGTTTGATGGCGTAGAGTTGTGTCGCTGTATAAATAAGCATGCCCACAAGACTGAGTGTTAAAAGTATTTTTAAAATACCACGGTCTTTGTAGACTTTGTTGAATTCTTCTGCAATCTCTTTTGGATTTCCCATATCATTGATAATCTCCTTTTCGCTAAGGGAAGAAGCATCGCGTGCCTCTTCAATATGGTTTTGAAGTTCCTTTCTTATTTTGTGTCTCACAAAAGGGTTTTTGATGTCATGTGAGATTGAGTCTAGAAATTCTTCCATCATACAAAGTTCATCACCTTCATGACACCTTGTGAAAAAACTTCCCATGATGTTTTTTCTTCATCCAAAACTTTGATCCCTTTTTTGGTGATTTGGTAATATTTTCTTTCACGATTCTGATCGGTAGTTTTTTTGTATGATTTTAAAAGTCCTTGTTTCTCTAAACGGTGTAAAAGGGGATAAAGTGTTCCTTCTTTGAGTTCAAAAATGTTTTCTGATCGAATGCGTAAGTTCTCCACAATTTCATAACCATACATATCTTGATTGTTTAATAGTGACAAGATGAGTAGGGGTCCACTATTTCTGATTGATTCTGATTGTTTCATTGGATGCTTGTTCCTTTCTTTTTATGATCTTACTGAAGTATACATGCGTTTCATTCGACCAAGCGTCTTTTATGAGATGTGTGTGTTCGAAGAATTCTAAAGTGATGTTGTGGTAGACAAGTTGTAGTTTTCCTAAATGTGTTTTGTCCATAAAGCGATATGCTTTACTTGAAACATGATAAGAGTCGACCGATCCATCTGGGTTAAAATAAACAAGTTGAAAATCTGGGTCGTCTTCTAAGACATCGCCCTTGATGTAGGGGTGTTGCCATATTTCGTAGTTTTTTTGTTTTACATTGATGCATGGATAAAGTGCTATGTAATCTTCTTCTTGAAGAATTGTGCCGTCTTCCGTTTTCATTAAATTCCTCCCTTGTGTCTCTAGGTATATAATACATAGAAGCGCAAAGTATGTCAATAAAAAAAGAATCACATTTGTGATTCTAGTGTGTTGTCTTTTTAGCGATGTAAGATCCAAGTCCTTGAATGAGTGAAACAATTAAGATAATCACAAAGACTGAGATATAAAGGATGTCACGCATGTTACGATCATGTCCATAGCGTTTCACAAAAATCCCTAAGCCCCCTGGTCCAAATGATCCAGCGATGGTGGTAAGACCAAATAATACAATTAAAGTGATCGAGGCACCGCGTGCTAAGCTGGGAATGCTTTCTTTTAAGTAAACACGGATGATGATGTCTTTATTTGAAAGACCCATGGATTGTGCAGCTTCAATGAGGCCTGCATCAATATCTAAAAGGGCTGATTCAACTTGTCTTATAAAGAAGGGGATTCCACCAATCACAAGAGGTATGATGGCACCTATAACAGAGAGTGATTTTTGTTTAAAAAGAAAACTCACTGTAGGAAAAAGCATCATATAGAGAATAAAGAAAGGAATGGACCAAATAAGGTTTGTGAATGCATCAAGGAAGCGGTTCATGTTTTTATTCTCTAAGATGCCTTGCGGTTTTGTGACGACAAGAAAGACCCCAATGATTAAACCAATAATGATAATGAGTGATCCTGAGACCAACATCATCTGTAATGTTTCTTTAATGGCGATTTTGAAATCATCAAAGTAATAGATGAAATTTGGCATGAGTTCATTAAGCATGGATGAGGACCTCTACTTTCGTATATTCTTTTAAGTATGAAATAGCTTCTTCTTGAATTTTAACATCACCCTTTAAAATTACAATGAGTGATCCTAAAGGCATATTCTTAATGACATCGACGGTACCATAGATAATGGATGCGTGAATGTCGAACTTTTTAGAGATATCAGAGATTAAGGGGACTGCAGTTTCAGAACCGATAAAATCAAGTTTGAGTACGTATTGATTGTTGTTAATATCTAAGACATCATGGTTTTCGTTGAGTATGTCTAGAATCTTATCCACATTGCGCATGGAGGATGTGAATTCTTTGGTGATATCACTGATGGGATTGGAGAAGACTTCTTGAACACTGTTATCTTCTACAATGAACCCGTCTTCCATCACAGCCACATGATCACAAATTTCTTTGATGACAGACATTTCGTGTGTGATGATCACAATGGTAATGCCCAGTGTTTCATTAAGCTCTTTGAGTAAGGCTAAGATTGAATGGGTTGTTTGTGGATCTAAGGCAGAAGTTGGCTCATCACAAAGAAGGACCTTTGGATTATTTGCCAAAGCACGTGCGATGGCGACGCGTTGTTTTTGTCCGCCTGAAAGTTGTGAAGGGTAAGCATCTTTTTTATCTTCAATACCCACAAGTTTAAGCAGTTCCATGACTTTCTCTTTATCATGGTTTTTACCCAGCGCAAAGCTGACATTTTCATAGACGGTTCTTGAGGCGAAGAGGTTGAATTGTTGGAATATCATCCCAATTATTTTTCTTTTTTCGCGAAGGTCTTTATCAGAAAGTGTCATAAGGTCTGTACCATCCACAATGACTTGACCAGAATCGGGTCTTTCTAGTAGGTTGAGTAAGCGTACCATGGTACTTTTACCAGCGCCACTGTATCCAATGATGCCGAATATTTCTCCTTCTTTAACATGTGTAGAAACATTTTGAACAGCCTTGACCGTGTTGGATTTGGTTATAAATGTTTTTGAAACGTTGTGTAGTTGTATCATAGTATCATCCTTTAAAATAAAAAAAGTACCTGCTAAGGGACGAATAAGTCGTGGTACCACCCAAATTTATATCAATAAGATATCTTCAAAGTGTTAACGGGTCTACCGGCATCATTTAATATAATTTCGATGATGCTACTCCAAGGCCATCCTTTATCTTATATGTTGTCTTATTACACCAAATTAAGACTCTCTTTGAACATGTTTTTGATAAATTCTTCTTTTCTTAGTATTTAGTGATATTTTGACTTAAATGGACATAAAAGTCAAGATAAACACGATTTTGTGATATAATACGACAGGAAAGTGGTGTAACTATGAAAAATAAAACAAATGAGCTGGTTTTACAAGCTTTGATTGCGGCTGCTTATGTGGCACTTACCTTTGTGTTTCAAAGTTTGTCTTTTATGCCTTCTCAATTTAGAATCTCAGAATTTTTAATTATCGTTGTGTTAATTCATCCTAAAAATACATTGGGTATTGTTTTGGGAACCTTGATTGCGAATCTACTCAGTCCAATTGGACCTTTAGATATTGTGCTTGGAACCTTTGCGACATACTGTGCAATTTGGATGATGGTACGTTTGAAATCAAAGGGTCTGAAATATTTGGCACCTGCCATTGCGAATGGTGTGATTATTGGACTGATGTTAGCATTTGTCTTAGATATGAACCTATGGGTTGCGATGAGTTCAGTATTTGCATCTGAAGTTGTGGTGACCTTTGTGCCTTGGATCCTCGTAGGTGATAGAATTTTGAAAAATGATGGAATCCGTGAGATTTTGGGCTAATCCCACAATCTCCCATAATGTTGTGATTTTGATAAAACCCACTGTTTAGTGGGTTTTCTTCATGTTTGAGATAAAAACTCATATGAAAAGTGTAAATATTTGACCTTAAAAACGTCTTGTGTTATTGTTTGACAGTCTTTTTTGAAAGGAGACATTTGATGAAAAAACATATGATGTTTATAATCACAATGATAACAATGGCTTTATTAAGCGGTTGTGCAATTAGTGCGGATACAACAACAGATTTGGTTTATCCATCATTTGATACACAAATAAATAAAATCGAACCTAAACCCTATAGAACAGAAATTGAAGAAGAATTAGTCGATCTTGAGGAACCATGGGTGGAAACACAAAATGGTTTACACGATGTGCCCGGCGGCGCAAGTTTCATTAGCGCCAAAGTCAGCGATGGTGTGAGGGGACATGCAATTAAAAAGTTTGCGGTTTCTTATAACATCGATGATACGCGACTAACACGTGTAGAACTTCCTGAAGAGAAGGAAGTAGTCCCAACAACACCGACAATTTATGCAAATGGCCAGGCCGCCAAACCAGGCGCAACCTTTACATCTTCAAGAATGACCCGTTATGGTTATGACTGTGTAGGATGTAATTATGCCAATGAACGTGGGAATACTTCAGCTGGAATCCAAATAGGAAACAACGAAGTACGCCAAAAAGACGGTTCATGGAAAAAAGGGATTACTTATGAAGGGTATTATATTATCGCAACTGATGCAGCCATTCCGCTGTGTACGATTGTCGAAGTTTCAAACCATACCATCAGTGGTTATGGTATTGAACCTAACAAACCTTTTAAAGCCATCGTTTTAGATAGAGGTGGCGCTATAAAAGGATCTAAGACAGACCTTTTCATTGGATCTGAAAGTGATCCAACTGTTTATATGGGAAGAAAATACCCAGTAGACATTGAAATCATTCAGTTAAACAGCCGAACAAAAACAAATGGTATGTTTAATTGTGGTGTATAAAATAAAAGAAAAAAATCCTCGCTTCATGCGGGGGTTTTTTGTCTTCAATATCGATGATTCAAAGTCGGCATTTTTCATGGTATAATTTGATTATGAAAAAACTCAGCATTCAAGAAGCTATTGTGGTTGAAGGCAAACATGATGGGGATAAAATTAAATCTTGTATTGATGCAGATATCATTTATACACAAGGCACCCATCTTTCTTTAAAAACTTTGGCTCTCATTAAACAAACAAATAAAACGCAAGGTGTGATTGTTTTTACAGATCCAGATGGACCGGGAGAAATGATTCGTACAAGAATTATTGAAGTAGTCGGTACGTGTAAACATGCATCACTTTCTTTAAAACAAAGTAAGTCTAAAAGAAAAGTAGGCATTGAACATGCATCGTGTGAAGATATTGTAGAAGCATTAAAAGAAGTTGCGACTTTTGATGTTCAAAAGACAACACTTTCTCAAGAAGATTTTTTTGCGCTGGGGCTCAGTGGACAAAAAGACTCGCAAGAAAGACGCGATTTTTTATCGGAAAAACTCAACATTCCACATACCAATGCGAAGCGTTGCTTTAAATATTTAAACATGATGGGAAAAACAAAAGAAGAACTAGAAGATTTATTGAAGGAGAGATACATTGGAAACAATCGCAAATAAAACAGTCAGTATGAAATACTTAGAAAAGTACGAGCGTTATGCGAAAAAGAAGTTTGGCCAGAACTTTATCATTGATCCTTCAGTTGTGAAGACCATAGCGCGCCACAGCGGTCAAGGACCGCTTGTTTTGGAGATAGGGCCCGGTTTGGGCGCTTTGACCCAACAGCTCGCTTTAAACTACGATAAAGTCATTGCGTATGAAATTGACGAACATATGGTCGAAATTTTAAAAGAAAGCTTAGAAGGATTAGACAATGTGGATGTCCACTTGGAAGATTTCTTGAAAGCTGATATTGAATATTTAAAAGGGACACCCTTAGATGTATGTGCCAATTTACCTTACTACATTACAACACCCCTTCTTTTTAGACTGATGGAACTTGATGTGAATCATATGACCTTAATGGTTCAAAAAGAAATCGGGGATAGACTCAGTGCAAAACCTGGCACAAAGGACTATAATGCCCTAAGTATTCAAATTCAATATTACTTTGATGTGAGTATTGCGATGCGTGTGTCTAAGGAATCCTTTCACCCACGCCCACAAGTAGAATCCATCGTGATGAATTTAAAACCAACGGACAATACCATGCCTTATGATGAGAAGGCATTCTTTGAATTCTTAAGAGCATGTTTTCAATTTAGAAGAAAAACACTTTTAAACAATTTAAAGACTTTAAATGATACAACAGATTTTAAAAAAGTTTTAGAAGACTTGGGCTATGAAGCCAACATTCGTGCAGATTATCTATTACTGGATGATTTCTTAAAGATTTATGGTGCGATTTATGATGCGTAAAAAATCTTACGCCAAAATTACCCTCTTTCTTTATGCTTATAAAGAGGGCGATATCTTGAAGTTTAGAAATGTGATTGTGCCCATTGATCTTTTTGATATGGTTTATTTAGAAAAAAACGATGTAATGGAAATCAGTACCAATAAAAAATATTTACCCAACGATAAAAGAAACACAGTTTATTTAGCATTAGATCTTTTAAAGAAGCAATACGGGATTACAGATAACTTTAAAGTTCATATCGTTAAAAACATCCCAGCACAATCGGGTCTGGGTGGTGGCTCCAGTAATGCTGCTACAATTATTAACATGTTTGATGAAATGTATGATTTAAAGATGTCTTTAGAAGAGAAAAATGACATCGCAATGCAAATTGATGAAGATACACCGTACTGTGTCTTATCGAAGCCAGCCATGGTTGAGGGTATTGGTGAAATTGTGACCCCTTTTGATTTAGAGATGGATCTTTATTATATTGTGGTGAAACCTGGATTTGGGGTAAGCACAAAGTCATTTTTAAGAAAGTTTAATGATGTTGATTTAGCCTATGCATCACACATGGAACTGATGAAAGATGCCCTTTTAAATCAAGATTATGATGAGATGATTTCGCTTCGTTATAACGGTTTTCAAAACACCGTCACCAAACGCTACAATGCCATGAGTCATGTGATTGATCGTTTAGAATCCATGGAACTTGATGGTGTGGGGATGAGTGGCAGTGGGTCCGTGGTCTTTGGACTTTCAACATCTAAAGAAAAAGTGATGGAAATATATGAAAAAATTGCGGTTGAATATCCATTTGTGAAATATGGACGCGTATTAAAATAGGAGGAAGATTTATGAAATATGCAATTGTACTTGCGGCTGGTAAAGGAACCAGAATGCAATCGAACATCAACAAGGTGATGCACCCTTTACTTAACAAACCCATGATTGGCCATGTGGTAGACCACTTAGAAGCCATTGATATTAAAGAAACTGTTGTGGTTGTCGGACATGAAAGTGAAGGGATTAAAGATTATCTTCAAGATCGCGTTCAATATGCCACACAAACTGAACAAATTGGTACTGCAGATGCGGTTAAAAAAGTAACACAACTTGAATGTAAAGTGGGCTCAACTCTCGTTCTTTTTGGGGATGGCGCTTTAATTCAATCTGAAACTTTAGAAAGTATCTTTGAAGCACATAATGGTGCTGAATTAACGATTGTGACGGCAGTGGTGAAAAATCCAGGGCGTTATAACCGCGTCATTCGTGATACACAAGGAAATGTGAAGAAGATTGTAGAAACTTCAAAAGCAACAGCCCTTGAAGCAACTTCCAACGAAATTAACTTGGGGGTATATGTCTTCAATAATGAGCTTTTATATAAATATTTACCTGAAATTGATAATGATATGAAGGAAGAGCTGAATATAATTGACCTTGTATCTATCATGCGTAAAAATGGTCATTCAATCCAAGCGATTCGCGTTGAAGATGAAAGTGAATTTATGGGAATCAATGATCGTGTTGAACTTCATAAAGCCAACAAGTGGCTTCAAACACGTATTAATGAAAGACATATGTTGGGTGGTGTCAGTATTTTAGATATGGATTCAGTCTTCATCGGTCCTGATGTTAAAATTGAAGCCGATGTTACAATCCATCCCAATGTACACCTTTATGGTAAAACAACCATCAGTGAAGGCGTTGAAATCTTACCTGGATCATGGCTTGAAAATGCTGAGATAGGGGATCACACAAAGATCGATGCTTCTAAAATTGTGAATTCAAAAATTGGTGTCCATACAACCGTGGGACCTTATGCCCATATTCGTGAGCATTCAGACGTAAAAGACCATGTTAGAGTGGGTAATTTCGTTGAATTAAAGACCACAACTTTAGGAGATCATACAGCTTGTGCACATTTAAGCTATTTAGGTAACGCAAAGGTTGGAAAATATGTTAATATAGGTTGTGGAGTCGTGAGCGTCAACTACGATGGTAAGACAAAAAATGAAACCATCATTGGAGA
>RRZT011227702.1_pt1 | contig 13479 bp, 8 predicted proteins | sample 2165551 | NCBI WGS metagenome assembly RRZT01 (sample SAMN10456910, study PRJNA506462) | wastewater metagenome | biome: wastewater; feature: sludge; material: wastewater sludge; isolation source: wastewater sludge with Escherichia coli K12::gfp cells carrying plasmid... | place: USA: Moscow, Idaho ... | reverse complement strand
GATGAACAATAATCAACTAAAAGTCGGGCTACAGGCACTTCAGCCTCAGGGTCCTCGCTTAATGATACACGAATGGTATCGCCAATACCATCAAGTAAAAGAGCCCCAATACCGACTGCAGATTTTATTCGCCCATCCTCACCATCGCCAGCCTCGGTAACACCCAAATGCAACGGATAATGCATATCGTGCTTTTCAAGCTCATCCACCAATAACCGAACAGTATGTACCATCATCACGGTATTGGATGTTTTCATTGAAATAACCACATTATGAAAATTCTGTTCCCTGCAAATCTCGAGAAATTCAAGACAGGAGGCAACCATCCCTTCCGATGTATCACCGTAACGATTCATCATTCGCTCACTTAACGAGCCATGATTCACTCCAATTCGTATAGCGGTATTATTTTGCTTACAGATATCCAGAAAAGGAATGAACCGTTCCCTAATCTTCTGATTTTCTGCCACAAATTCCTCTTCGGTATAATCAGTTGTATCTGATTTAATACTTTTCACATAATTACCGGGATTGATGCGTACTTTTTCCACATTTCGCGCAGCTACATCGGCCGCATTTGGATTAAAGTGAATGTCGGCAACCAAAGGTGTTGAATAGCCCTTTGCACGAATCCCATCGTGAATTAGTCTGGCACTTTCGGCCTCGCGAATACCCTGAGTAGTGTAACGGACCAATTCAGCGCCCGCTTCAATAATGCGAATTCCCTGCTCTACTGAACTTTCAATGTCATTTGTATCGGTATTTGCCATTGACTGAACACGTACCGGAAATTCACCACCAAGTTGTAAACTACCCACGTGCACTTCACTTGCCGGACGACGACTGTATTTGAATGGATTAATTTTCCACATATATCTTCAATTTTTATTACTGTTTAATATTTAAATTATTGTTCAGATAATGAACAACAAAGAGTTTAAAAAGTTAGTTTCAGTGTATTTTTTTTCGTATTAATGAAATATTTTGTTTGAATTTTTGATAACCAGCCCGCTTTATTGCCGAATTCCGAAACAAACTATTAAATTCTTCAACTCTCAGACTATTCCAATTGTCAACACCATAACTATAAATCTCTGGCAATGGTTCTAATTGTTTTGTAGCATGAGGTTTGGCCCATTTTTTATTCCACGGACAAACATCTGCACATATATCACAACCAATCACACAATTATTCAGATTTGGTATAATTTCAGCATCAACTTCAGATTTCTTTTCAATGGTTTGATATGAAATGCACTTCCCGGCATGAAGGCTAACCCCATTGAGCGCATTTGTTGGACACGCATCAATACACCTTGTACAGCTTCCACATCGGTTTTTTACAGGTTCATCGTATTCTAAGCCAACCGAAAGAAAAAGCACTCCGATAAAACAATACGAGCCAATGTGCGGTGCGATAAGTTGTGTATGTTTTCCAATCCAGCCCAATCCGGCACGTTGAGCCCAACGCCGTTCCAATACCGGAGCTGAATCGACAAAACGATGCTGAAAACCGGAATTCACCACCTCAGACCCGTACTTATCAACTATAATTTGCTCTAAATCAGATAGCATTGATTTGATAACTGTATGGTAATCAACAACCGAATGCGCATAACGTGCAATACGAGGAACATCAACAGGCTGCTGTTTATCAGTGTAATAATTCAGCAAAACAACTACTACCGATTTTGTACCCGGAACCATAACGGTGGGATCAATTCGCTTCTCAAAATTTCGTTCGAGATAGTGCATATCAGCGTTCATACCCTTTTCTAACCACGACTTTAAAAAGGCAGCATCATCAAAAAGGGCTTCGGCACGTGCCACTCCACATGCGTCAAAGCCCAGCTCCATTGCTTTTTGTTTAATAAAATCGGTCATTCGTTACAATTACAAAGCAAAGATAGAATTTTTTAGCTTTCGATGGTGTTTAAATATTTAAACGCATTACCAAAACAGTTAATCACATCGCTTGCAATCAACGATTCTTCAGACTGTTGTTCCAAAGCCAAATCGGCAGCCAATCCATGTAAATATACACCCAAAATTGCTGCGTTTAACGAACTATAGCCCTGTGCAAGCAAACCGGTTATTAACCCGGTTAACACATCGCCGGTACCGGCAGTAGCCAGACCACTATTTCCTGTAGAGTTAAACACACATCTGCCAGATGTATCAACCACAACTGTATGGGTGCCTTTTAACACAATAATCGTTTTAAGCTCTGCGGCTTTGACCCTTGCAGTTTGTATACGCTGCCAGGTAGATTTATGACAACCAAATAACCGATCAAATTCTTTAGGATGAGGAGTTAATACAGAAAAAGCCGGGATTAAATTCAATAAGTGTTTGTTTTCTGACAATAGATTAATGGCATCAGCATCAATTACACAAGCGGTTTTCAATTGCATAAATAAGCTCTTTAACATATCAGCGCCAGTACTTTTCAAACCAATACCGCAACCAACACCTACCGAATTATAATTTGCCATAGATGGAACAGTTGATATATAATCTGCTTCAGTATCGGCAATAAAAATTAGTTCGGGGATAGCAGTTTGAGCAATAATACGGTTTGAAGCACAGGAGTAAAGCGTTACCAGACCTGCTCCGGAGCGCAAACAGGCCTTTGATGCCAACAATGCAGCTCCAGCCATGCCAACACTTCCGGCAATGATGAAGGCATGCCCGAATGTTCCTTTGTGCGAAAACACGGGACGAGTCCGGAAGATTGATTTTAAAAACGTTGCGTCTACCAGATAGTAGTCTGTATCGGCATTTTCAATGGCTGACGGTAGTAAACCAATATCTGCAACTATCACTTTGCCTGTACACAGATTCTGTTCAGGCAGAAAGAAGGCTATTTTTGGCAACTGAAAACTTATAGTATACGATGCACGAACTACTACCTCATTACCAACACCATTATCTTCACAAAACATTCCGGAAGGTATATCAACCGACACAATTTGTTTTCCGGATAAATTCATCCATTCAATCACATCTTTATAAATTCCTTCAGGCGAACGGGTAAGCCCCGAACCAAACAAAGCATCAATTAACAGTACATTTTCTGATTTCAATTCAGGAAGGGCATCACTATCTGTAATTTCAGAGATTATAATATCAGTTGAATTTTTAATTCTTTGGTAATTCGCTGCGCAATCGGCAGATAGTTTTCCTTTATTTATTAACAGAATTTCCACCTGATATTTGTGACTGTTTAAAATACGAGCAATTGCCAATCCATCGCCACCGTTATTACCCGGACCAGCTATAACAACTACAGAATAACTGTCTGAAAAAAGATTAACAAACACATTTACAAATGCGTTTGAAGCCCTTTCCATCAAATTTATTGACGAAACAGGTTCGTGTAGTATCGTTAGGTCGTCCAGCTTTCGGATTAAATCAGCCGTAAATAGTTTTTTCATGAATGAAAAGTATTTATTGCGTAAAAATAATTCATTATAATATCATTTCCAAAACATTTTTTTTGCAATTGAAAAGACAAGCTTATTGGAAAAAATGCTGAAAATAACATCGAAATTATGTACCTTTGCAACCCGAAAATCGTACCTATACGATGCGTAATAATTTGTGAAAGAAAAGAACTACATCTACAAATCATTTATATTTGTACTACTTATTGCTTCTGTTTTTGGTGGATTGAGTTTAGTCAATACCGAATATAAATTATGGACTTTGGATTTGAAGCCCGTTGATATGTTTTCGGATATTATTGCCGACGATACGGAGCAAGAGGACAGCTTAACATTGCAACCGGTGGCGAATGAAGTAGCCAAAGTGGAAGCCGACACCTGTCCAGAAGGGGTGGTTTGTATTCAGAATTTTACAGACACTCCTCACCCACTCGACAACATTTCAGCTAAACTTTTTCGTGCAAAACAAGGACGTGAAAAAGTGCGTATTGCCTGGTTTGGCGACTCGTTTACAGATGCCGACCTGGTGGTATGCGATTTACGTGATACACTTCAGTCTGTTTTCGGGGGAAATGGAGTTGGCTTTGTTCCAATAACGCATGAGGCTGCCGGATACCGCCGATCAATTATTCATACATTTGGAGGATGGAAAACCAGTTCTGTTTTACATCGGAAAGGAAATAACAATTTCGGAATCAGTGGTTATTGCTACAGGCCTGATTCAATGAACTTTGTACGCTTTGCTGCCAGTAAACGCTACAAACATACCCGTCGGTTTGATATTTTCAGATTATTCTATACTTCCGAATTTGAATTTGATGCAAAAGTTGCATTCAACGACAGTGTAAAACACGATTTAACGCTGGAAGCATCAACTCAACCTCAAATGTTGAGTTTATCGCTCGAAAACATTCAAAAAGTTCGGGTTAAAATTAGTAAATCGGCCCACACAACGATTTTCGGAGCTTCGCTCGAAGATAGTACGGGTGTCTATATTGATAATTTTTCAATCAAGGGAAATTCCGGAATAAGCCTTTTATCCATTCCTGATAATAATCTGAGAACATTTGATAGTTTATTGAATTACGATTTAATTGTACTACAGTTCGGGTTAAATGTAATAACTCCTGAATCCCGAAAATACACTTCGTACATGCAGGGTATGGAAAAACTGGTAAAAAAGTTCAGAGAAAACTTTCCGGGAACGCCTATTTTATTGCTATCAGTATCGGACAGAAGTGAGCGTAGGAACGGGCAGTTTGTTACCATGAAAGCCGTTAAAAGTCTGGTAGCAGCGCAAGAACGATTTGCATACAACCAAAAATTACTTTTTTGGAATATGTATGAAGCCATGGGTGGCGAAAACTCAATGGCAGCTTTTGTAAACTCAAATCCGCCTTTAGCCAGCAAGGATTACACACATATGAGTTTCGAAGGCGGAAAAATTATCGGACATAAACTAGCCAAAAGCATTCTGTACGAGAGTGAAAAATATGCAGAAAGACGCAACCAATTTGTTCAGAATTAACATAATAGTGTATTTTACACTGTTAATTCCGGTTGTTTACTCTCAAACAACCGATTTGCGTTTTCCTACCTATAACCCGGTAGCCGACACAATAATTAACGCCGGTCAGTTGAATAGTTTTTTTGATAAACTCCATCAACTGGAAGCCGACAGTTCGACACAAACCATACACATTGTACATATTGGCGACTCGCACATACAGGCCGATTTTTTGACAGGAAAACTCAGACGATTGCTGCAAAACCGTTTTGGCAATGCTGGCAGAGGGCTTATGTTCCCGTTGAGAATTACAAAAACAAATGAAGCACGCGATTACAGAACTTCTACAAGCGACAGCTGGCAATGGCAATCAATACGAAAGCGCAACAGAACTTTTGAGCCCGGAGTAGCGGGAATTAGCTTACTCAGCTGTTCAACTGATATTTCAGAATTTTCAATCAGCGTCAAAAATACCGATAGTGTTGATAACAACTCAAATGTATTTAAACTCATATGCAGAAATGATGCAGATAGTTTGATGGCATTTATAATCGATAGAAATACGCAAAACCGAGCGCTGATAGGCTTTGCAGGAGATACGTGTTATACCGCAAATCTGAGTACCGGAACAACCGATTTTTCAGTAAAAACAATTGGTAAAGTATTGATTGATGGTGTAATAGGATTAAACAATCAGAAAGGAATATGCTATCATTCAATAGGAATTAACGGAGCTCATTATGCCGATTACAATGCCGCACCGGTATTTTTCAACGAAATGAAATTTCTGAATCCTGATCTGATTCTCGTTTCTTTGGGCACAAATGAAGGGGTAAGTTCGCGAAATTCCGCTCAGTATATGACCAACGAAGCCGGAAAATTTATCAGCACCCTAAGAAGGAATGGTATAAATGCACCAATTGCAATCCTTACGCCATTTGCAAATTATCGGGGGCGAAAACCTAACCCCAATTTATCGATAGTAAGTAGCGGATTAGTAGAAGCAAGCGTAAAAAACGATGTTGCCTGTATTCATATGTTCAATATTAGCGGAGGTACCCAATCGGCATCCGTTTGGCGTAGCAAAGGTCTGTTAAGTAATGACCGTATACACTACAAAATTGCTGGCTATGAGATGCAAGCTGAATTCATCTACAACACTCTGTTAAAAAGTTATCTGAAATATGTCAACAATTGATTTTAATAAAATACTTGAGCAACTCACCTATAATCCTCAGGCACCTGTTATTTTCAGCAGTGGCTTTTTTCTATATTTATTTGTGGCTTTTTTTGCTATTTACCTTTTAATATTCAAGAATGAAAAGCTGCGTATATTCTACTTAACGGCTTTTTCAGTTTATTTTTACTACAAGTCCAGTGGCTGGTATTTTTTACTTCTGTTATTACTTACAATTTCTGATTTTAATTTAGCCCGCCTGATGGCTAAAACACAAAAAAAAGCCTATCGGATTACGCTTTTGGTAAGCAGTTTAACAATAAATCTGGGAATGTTGGCTTATTTCAAGTATACCAATTTCTTTTTCAGCAGTTTTTATGAATTAATGCATAAACCATTTGAATCGTTTGCCATTTTTTTACCCGTAGGAATTTCCTTTTTTACTTTTCAAAGTCTCAGTTATACAATTGATGTGTACAGGAATAATATCAAACCCCTAAAAAATATAACTGACTACGCATTTTACCTTACATTTTTCCCTCAAATGGTAGCAGGGCCTATAGTAAGAGCATCTGATTTTATTCCACAAATATTCAAAACCCCGCATGTAAGTAAAGAAGACTTTGGAAAAGCCATTTTTTTGATATCGGCAGGTTTGTTTAAAAAAGCTGTTATTTCTGACTATATCAGTTTCAATTTTGTAGACAGAATATTTGAAAACCCCACACTTTATACCGGTTTCGAGAATCTGATGGGAGTTTATGGTTACTCACTACAAATTTATTGCGATTTTTCAGGTTACTCCGATATGGCTATAGGTATAGCCTTACTTTTAGGCTTTAAACTCAATATCAACTTTGATTCGCCATACAAATCGGCGAGTATTACCGAGTTCTGGCGTCGTTGGCACATTTCCCTATCGTCGTGGCTGCGCGACTATCTGTACATTTCGTTAGGTGGAAACCGAAAGGGAAAAATTCGCACCTATCTAAACTTACTGATAACAATGTTATTAGGCGGACTTTGGCATGGTGCTGCTTTGCGTTTTGTAATTTGGGGAGCCCTGCATGGAATTATGCTTGCAGTTGAAAAATATTTGAAATCACTGTTTAGTATACCACAGAATAAAATCACAAAAGTGCTGGGCATACTTCTCACCTTTCATTTCGTGTGTTTTACATGGATTTTTTTCAGAGCTTCGGATATGCAAACAGTAGGCGAGGTTCTTTTGCAAATAAGTACAAATTTTCATCCCGAAATCATATCTGAATTCATAGTAGGCTATCCGATGGTTATTTCATTCATTGCTATTGGCTTTCTATTGCATTTTACAACAACAAGAACAGAATATATATACCAGAATTTTATCATTCGTTTGCCATTTATACTAAAAATTGTATATTTGTCGCTCATTATTTACCTCGTAATACAGGTAAAATCATCCGATATTCAACCTTTTATCTATTTTCAGTTTTAATCATTTCAAAAACTTACTTTTCAAAAATAAATAAATCACAAACAATTTATTAAAAACAACAATTTTATGAGAAAACTTGCTCTTGCACTTGTAGTGCTAATTGCAGTAGCTACTAAGGCTCAAACCAACCTTCAGGTTCATTACGATTTTGGCAAAGATCGTTCGTACGTAACAACTACTTTAGAAATGTTCAAACCCGACAAATGGGGTAATACCTTCTTTTTTGTTGATTTTGATTACAACATGGGAAAAGAAAATCACCCATCAGCAGCCTATTGTGAAATTGCTCGTTGTTTGAAATTCTGGGATGGCCCACTTAGTGCACACGTTGAATACAATGGTGGCCTATTTGAACTTGAAGGTGCAGCCATGCCAGTTAACAATGCCTATTTAGTAGGTTTGGACTATGGCATTAACAATGCCGATTTCACTAAAACATTAAATATCAAAGCACTTTACAAACACATTCAAGGCAAACAAAACTCATTTCAACTTACTGGAGTTTGGGGCATTCATTTCTTGAACAAAAAAATGAGCTTCACTGGTTTTGCTGATTTTTGGTTGGAAGACAATATGAATTATAGAAATGCACAAGGCGAATCAATCACACCTGAAAGCACAAAAACAGTATTTATAACCGAACCACAACTTTGGTATAACTTCAGCGAAAACTTATCTGCTGGTACTGAAATAGAAATGGCTTCGAACTTTGGAGCTGTTAAAGGCTTTAAAGTTTGTCCTACACTGGCTGTAAAATGGAATTTTTAAAGTATAAAATCAAAACAAACAAGTCATGTTAGATAAACTCTTTAAACTGAAAGAAAACGGTACTAATATCCGCACCGAAATTGTAGCAGGTATTACCACCTTTATGACAATGGCCTATATCCTGTTTCTGAATCCAAGTATTCTGAGTGTAACAGGAATGGATACCAATGCAATTTTCTTTGCTACAGCTATCTCGGCCGGTTTTGTAACTATCGCTATGGGATTAGTAGCTAACTTCCCGATAGCGCTGGCACCTGGAATGGGACTAAATGCTCTTTTTGCAACGGTGGCATTAGCTGGTGTAGGTATGCCCTGGCAAACAGCACTGGGTGCTGTATTTATTTCAGGACTGGTTTTTATATTATTAACCGTAACAAAAATTCGGCAAATTCTGGTAGTTGCAGTGCCCAACTCGCTTAAAAAAGCCATCACTGTAGGTATCGGTTTGTTTATTACCATTATTGGTTTTAAACTTTCCGAAATAATGGTAGTTACAGCCAGCGTTATTCCTCCAACCATTGAATCGATGGCTAAAGGTGGCCCTGTAACATTAAAATTCTTCGAATGGAATATCGGAATGGGTAGCTTTACTAATCCGGCAATGTCGCTTTGTTTGATAGGCCTGGGTATTACTGCTGTATTGATGGCTTTGCGGGTAAAAGGTTCATTACTCATTGGTATCGTTGCTGCTACTTTAATTGGTATACCAATGGGAGTAACTGTTATACCGGAAAACTTCAAAGTATTTAGTTTACCTGATTTCAGCAAATTAGCTGTTGGTGCACTCGACATTAAAGGAGCGTTAAACATGGGAATATGGACTGTGGTTTTCACTTTTACCTTTGTGGAACTTTTTGACACTTTTGGAACTTTGGTAGGTACTGCAGGCAAAGCCGGATTGGTTGACAAAGATGGTAATTCTCCAAAAATCGGCAAAGCTATGTTAGTAGATGCCTTTGGTGTATCGTTTGGTGCATTAATGGGTACAAGTACAGTAACAGCCTATGTTGAAAGCGCTGCCGGAATTGGCGAAGGAGGACGTACCGGCCTTACAGCTGTTACAACCGGAATTTTATTTTTAATAGCTCTTGTTCTGGCTCCGTTAGCGTTAATTATCCCAAGTGCAGCTACAGCTCCTGCTTTAATTATTGTAGGTGTATTAATGGTTTCATCAATTGTTGAAATTGATTTCAATGACTTTACCGAAGCATTCCCTGCATTTCTTACATTTATATTAATGCCTTTAACTTATAGCATTGCAAATGGTATTTGTGGAGGTATTATAGCATACACTGTATTAAAAGTAATTACCGGAAAAGCAAAACAAGTTCATTGGATGATGTACATTTTATTTGCACTGGTTGTTGCCAGATATATATTCCTTTCGGAATAAACATTCAACAAAAAAACAGAAAGCACTGATGAATTTTCATTGGTGCTTTTTTTGTTAAAAAAAGCGGATTTAAATTTGCAAAATCCATTTAAAAAGCATTAATTCGCATATTATTCACTTCAATACCGAATCAATATGCTAATTAAGAAAGCACTCATCAGTGTGGCTGGTCCTGATCAACGAAATCTGGCATTACAAACTCTGGTAGATAAGGACGGCGACCGCAAAACAGTACTCGAAATCCTGATAAATGAAGCACGCCAGGCCGGAATTGAAGAAATCGGAATTGTAGTGCAACCCGGCGATGCAGACAACTATAAATCGCTGGTTAACAACGATGAACTGATAACATTTATTGAACAGGATAAACCCCGTGGATATGGTTATGCTATCTACTGTGGTGCAGCTTTTGTAGGTAAAGATTATTTTCTGCACCTGGTAGGCGATCATCTTTATGTAAACCGTTCATCAATACCGGTTGCCAAACACCTGATTGAAATTGCTATTCGTAATAATTGTTCGGTATCAGGTGTTACTTCTACCCGCGAAAATCTGATTCCAAATTATGGTACTATAGGTGGACATCGTATTCATGGTGCTAACGACTTATATCAAATCGAAAAAGTAATAGAAAAACCTACACCAACTCTGGCTGAGCAAAAACTAATTATACCGGGACTTCGTGCCGGACATTATTTGTGCTTTATGGGTATGCATGTACTTTCACCAACAATAATGGATTTACTTAAAAATCAAGTCGAAAACCCTAATGTAAATCGCATTGGACTAAGTGAATCACTCAATGAATTAGCACGTAGAGAACAGTATTTAGCTTTGGAGAAGAATGACCTGCGTTTTGATATTGGTTCAAGGTATGGTTTGCTAAAAGCACAACTTGCACTCTCGCTAACCGGAAACGATCGGGAGCAGATTATGTCTGAATTATTGGAGTTTTTTGCAATCCAAAACATCACCGACCTAAAAAAATAACGATGAGTCAATTAATACCAATTATTATAGCCACGAATCCGGACATCAAAAACCGTTCGTTGGACGATTTCTGCAAAAATGCCACTTTAAGCGAACTTCTCACCGAAACGGCAGAGTTAGAAACATACAGACAAAACGAAGCAAATCTCTATAACCGGGTTAGAGCATTGTTTTTTTTATATGCCATTTATCGTTTTTACATACCCATTCAGTTTAAAATTGATACAAGAGGATTAATACCTTATCAGGCTTTTGAACATTTATTGAAGCGAAGGTTTGAGGAGGCTATAAAAATTTTCCTACAACTTCAATCTGAATATGGAGCAAACGAAGGATTATGTAGTGGTTTAGCTGATGCGTACCATCGCCTGGCATTTCAAACATTGGCCGATCAGGTCAAAATCAGTGTACGCTCAACAGCTGGCAATCGTTGGATGTTTCGTATTAGCCATCCATTGGATCAGCCATTGAAAATAGTTAACCAACTGAAACAAAAAGACGAATTATCCGGTTTGTATCCATGCTTACATGAAACTACTCCCGTTCGCATGGATATTAGTCACAGTGGCTGGAGCGATATCTTCTTTTTAGGAATGGATTATCCCGAAGGAGCCAAGGTTTTGAACATCTCAGTCGATTTATCAATCCATAAACCGGGAAGCTCTTACAAACCCAAACCTCCTATCGAAACATGGCTACGAGTTATTGAAGAGCCTGTAATTCGATTAACCAGTATCGATTTGGCCACACATACTGACATTATTGACCTCAACGATATATTTGATTTTGCAAAAGATTACACCGGCTTACTTAAAGCTGCTGTAATTGCATCGGGTATTGTACCTCCGGGAATGGAGGGTGCAGGACTTCCTCTGAGTTTTTTGCTCGAAAAAATGGTGGGTAAAGGCTTGGGTATTGAAATTGCCAGTAAGGTAAACAATATTCCGAAGGGTTCACGTTTGGCTGTGTCTACCAATTTACTGGCATCTCTTATATCGCTGTGTATGCGCGCTACCGGACAAACCGATAATTTAACCGGAACTTTGCAGGAAGAAGACAGACGATTAGTTGCAGCCAAAGCCATTCTTGGTGAATGGATAGGAGGCTCCGGAGGCGGATGGCAGGATTCAGGAGGTGTATGGCCGGGTATGAAACTAATAAAGGGCGTGGAAGCTAATGAGAACGATCCTGAATTTGGTGTAAGCAAAGGTTGTTTGTTACCACGACATACTTTATTAGCGGGCAAAAACAATACAACAGATATTCACCAACGTTTGCAGGAAAGTTTGGTAATAGTACATGGCGGTATGGCTCAGGATGTAGGCCCGGTGCTTGAAATGGTAACAGAAAAATACCTCCTACGTTCTGCCAATGAGTGGCAGGCAAGGCAAAATGCGATAAGCTATTTTGAAGAAGTGGTTGAAAAATTACAAAAAGGAGATATTAAAGCTGTAGCAGGTTTTACCCAGAAAAATTTTGATGGCCCCATTCAAACCATTATTCCATGGGCCAGTAATTTATATACTGAAACTATTATTTCAGAGGTAAAAAGCTATTTTGGCGACAATTTTTATGGTTTTTGGATGATGGGAGGTATGTCTGGAGGTGGTATGGGCTTTATGTTTCACCCCGATTATAAAAACGAGGCGCAACTTAAGTTACAGGAAATCATGTCAGCTACAAAACGTAAACTTGAGCACGGTATACCCTTTGCTATGGAACCCGTAGTGTATGATTTCAGGATTAATGAAAATGGCACATTTGCCGAACTACTTACGGGCGAACAGGCCCTAATGAGTGAGGATTATTATACTCTTAATTTGCCCAGGTTACTCAAAAAAGAACTTTCGGAACTTACTGTATGTCAGCGCAATGAACTGTCGGTACTTAGCAACACTTATAAATCGGAACAACAGTATAACAATTTCATAAATAACCTTTTTGAGCGCATAATACCTCAAAAAACGAATACTGATGAAAAAAAATTATCATTAAATCAGTTATTGGAAGATTTGGGTTTCAACCCCGGTCAACATGCTCAAATTAGTCAGGATTTGAAATCGGGCCGAATAGGCCTTTCAAAAAACCGAATGCCGGCGAATACCAGTATTCAGGATGTTGATAGCCAAGAACTTGCTGGCAGTGAAGTGCTTGAAAATCCGGACTATATCCGAATTGGAACCGAGGCCCTGAACAACAAAGAATTAGCTATAGTTACTCTTGCCGGAGGGGCTGGTAGCCGATGGACCAAAGGTGCCGGAGTAGTTAAATCGCTCAATCCATTTGCTCGTTTCGGTGGTCTACACCGTAACTTCATCGAAGTTCATTTAGCTAAATCGGCCAAAACTTCTGCCAATAGTCGAACATCACTGCAACATATATTTACAACAAGTTATCTTACTCACAAACCTGTTGCATCGTTCTTAGAACCGTATATTAAAAAAAATCCGCATATTCGAATCTCGCAGGGTAAAGTAATCGGTCTCAGGTTGATACCTACTGAGCGCGACCTTCGTTTTATATGGGAAGAAATGCCTCAGCAACAACTTGATGAGCAAAAGCAGAAGGTGCAGCAAAGCGTAAGAGCCGCATTAATTAACTGGGCAAGAAATAGTGGTGAAGCAACTGATTATCGAGATAATTTACCATCGCAATGCATTCATCCTGTTGGTCATTGGTACGAAATACCAAATCTATTCCTGAATGGTACACTTCGTGAAT
>RRZT011354193.1_pt1 | contig 13484 bp, 11 predicted proteins | sample 2165551 | NCBI WGS metagenome assembly RRZT01 (sample SAMN10456910, study PRJNA506462) | wastewater metagenome | biome: wastewater; feature: sludge; material: wastewater sludge; isolation source: wastewater sludge with Escherichia coli K12::gfp cells carrying plasmid... | place: USA: Moscow, Idaho... | reverse complement strand
CCTACGCGAGCATCGTGAGTTGAATTATGTTCTATTTCAAACACTTCAAGTTCAAGGCTTTTACAAGAGCCAAGTCGTGTAACCGAAGAGGTAAATTTAGGGTTGAAACTTAGAGTCAAATTTTCTTCTTTTGCTTGAAAATCCTCAGGGAGAAAATTATTTTCAAGGAAATCTACAAAATTCTCACGATTATAGTTATTGCTGAAATTATACATATTGCTTGTTTTTAGAATAATACATCTGAATTTGAAATGACGCTATCGCTTTCTATCTCTTCGGCAAGAATCAGCGTTTCTGATCCATGCGAAATGTTATCGTAAGTGTGCAATGCTTTTTGTATGTAAATGCGAGATACTTTTTCAGGTAAAGTTACATATTCGGCGGATTTCATCCGATTTATCAATCGTAATGCATAACCAGAGATAGCATCGAACTCCATTGCCGTCTTTAAATCTTCAAGATACTCTATATCACACGCTTTTGTCTGTATCATGATTCGAACTTTATCTAAGGCATCTCTTTTTGTCTTTTCAGTATCGCTTTCGGAATCATCTGAAAAGAGGGAATCCTTTATCGAATTGAACGTCTTTTCAAAAGCATCTGATATCTTATAAGGCTGTTCTTCTTTGATTGTTTTCAGTAATTTGAATGCATCTTCCGGAGTTCTATCATAAGGTTTTTCATTTCCAACACCATACTTAAATACAAAATCACTCCCTTTTTTTGCAAAAACTAAAACACCTTCTTCGGAAAGTGAAGTTTTTCTACGGATTTTTGTCCGTAAAGGTAGATTCAAAGCTTCTTTCATATCTTTACTATGAATAACATAATCTAACTCTGTGCGATATTCAGCATCCCAAGATTTACGCTCATCATTTTCAATAATTGTTTTATACTGCTCAATGAAAAACGCACGCAACTCTTCTTCTGAAGTAAGTACTTTGGTGTCTTCTCCCATTATTGCATGAATCATTGCCATTTTTAAAGTAGAAATCTCTTGAATGCGAATCTCACTTTCGCCTATGTCTGTTGGAAAATAATTGTAGATATATAGTTCATCAAACATTTTTTTGTTAATTCGATTGATACGTCCAATCCGTTGAATTACTCGAGTTGGGTTGTATGGTATATCGTAATTAAAAATTGTCCCAGCTCTATGGAGATTGTATCCTTCAGAAATGGCATCGGTGGCAACTAATACTTTGTATGTGTTTTGTTGCTTATATTCATCATATCCTGCATCAAAATTTGCCTTTATTATTTCTTTATTGCGTGGAGAAGCCTTTCCTGCCGTGTATGAAAATACAGGGAGCCCTATTTTGGTTAATTTTTCGGCCAAATAATCTGTCGTATCGGCAAATTGGCTAAACACTATTATCTTTCTCTCAGGATCGTTGGTTAACTGACTATTTAATACCTTGATAAATTCATTTATTTTAGGATCTTCATCAACCTTATCCCATTCATTTTTTAGTTTTTGGAGTATTTCAATATCAGAATCTAAATCTTCAAAAAAGTTATCAGTTAAATATTCTGTTTTGATTTCAAACATCCCCCTTGTTTGTAATCTTTCGATAGCATATTCTACCTCATCATCAACCATTTCAGGAATAATATCATTGGTAGACTCGCACATCGTTTCAATATCTGGCAACATTCCTTTCTTAAAAACCGGAATGGCTTTCCTTCTCTCAATCCATTTTTTTATGTTTTTATGACTGGCAAGCATATTATCTAAAGATATTCGGAATGCTACTTGAGAACTTTCAAAACGTCGAACTAATAATGTACGCATAAATTTCGACAAATTTCGTTGAGTTCCTTTGAACAGATTATATTCAAAACCAGCTTTCTCAATTAGTTCTTTTACCTCATCATCACATTCTGGTTTAACATACATAATAGACTTGTATCGCGTAGCATGGAAAACTTTTGGTGAAATAACTTCATCTTGGATATCATCGGAATATGTATAATCATTCATATCAATATCTTCTTCGTAGCTCTTACGCGAAATCTGTTCCAGCGTTGAAATATACAGATTGCGAAGATTACCCAAGTCATAATCTAGTAACTTTGGAGGAGCTGGTTTTGAAAATTCTATTTTTTGCTTTATCAAATCCTCTCGATAAGCAGGAATAGCATCCAAATCTAATCGGGAACGTCTAATAATTAAAGGGGAGATAATTGCTCTAATTTGCTGAGCAATACTCTCAATTTCAATTTTCAATTCACTTTCTGAAAGTTTTTTGTCTTTCTGTTTTTTCTTGAGATTTTTATGTAGGCTGATTAAATGGCGGAAGCTATATCCTAAATTATTTACAGTTTGAAGCGTGGATTTTGTCGGAATCTGAAATAACTTTATCATGGAGTAAATGTCAGACGGTTGGTTATTAAATGGTGTCGCTGTTAAAAGCATTACTTTATTTCCTTGACACAGTTCGTGTAGCATTCCATAATCCTGCGTAAACTCATTACGATAATTATGCGCTTCATCAATAATTATGAGCCATTTTTCATTCTCCTCAGTTCTTGTACGGTAGTGTTCCAATGCTTTAGAAATGATACCACGACTAAATACACGAGCCGTATTTATTTTAAATTCATCTACATAATCTTCCCATTGTTGTTTTAAGTGAGGAGGTGAGATTATTATTGTTCTTAAATTTAAATTATTAGCAATCGTAGAACCAATAATACTTTTACCAAGACCCACCACATCGGAAATAATAACTCCATTGTGCCTTTCGATGGTTGAAATCGCCATTCGAATAGCATCTTCTTGATATTTAAGGTTGGAAAATTTCTTATTTATATCATGTGGCGTCCGAATTCTCTTAGAAGTATCGATATTGAAATACTCATACAAGACTCTTAGGTACAATAGATAAGGAGAAGGTAGTTTTTCGTACCATATATGTTTAATTACTCCGTCTTCAAAGTCGTTGATATGGTCTTTGTCTGCCACTACAATAGCATTTTCCCATAACGCATTGAAAATGCTTTGAGCATCACTAAATTCAGTTTTGTGTTGAAATCTCACATTTATTTCATTTTGCCCGCGTAATCCTTTGTAAGTTAGATTGCTTGATCCGGTAATTACAGTGCCAGGGGTTTCACCTTCTTCCGAAAATTCTTCTCTATACGAGAATATGTACATTTTTGCATGGCAAGGTTCTTTTGTCTTTCGGATTTCCAATGTTCCATTCTTAATTTTCTCATAGTAAATCTTAAATGCTTCAGTTTCCTTTTTCCCTTCAAAAAAATCTGTTTTGTTAAATAGTTCAACAAGAGAGTGATTAAATTCATTTCTAATCTCTTGACGAGAACTTTTCTGCTTCTTCCATAAAAAATCTATTTCGGAAGTTTTATTCAAAAGTTCTTTCTCCATCTCAAGCCCCACTAAAATTCTCATTTTTTTATCAGAAATATGCTTGTAAATTTCTTCTATTCCTGAGAAATAAAAATATCCTACAAGAAAATCTAAGCAATCTGCTTTTGCAGGTAAGATTCCTTTTATAATTTTAGCGAGTGTTTTTTCGCCACCATTGGTAATGAAGTATTCGCTATTTAACTTGGTTTCCATATTCTACTCAGCTATTTTACTAATTATCTTCTCAAAAGATTCAGCAATCTCTTTTTCATTAGGTATTTCGGTAAAAGCCAATTGAGTCAATTCATTTTGGTAGGTACCTCGCAAGTCCTCCCATAAAGCCATAAGACTAACGATCAACGGCGACTCCATAATACCTTTCATTCGCCAACCCTCTGGCGTATCAAAAGCTTCTTTATCATGCGCTAATAATTCCGAAAAATCGGTTTTAAATTTAGCTGCTCCTATGTACTCAGCACATTCGGCATCTTGCGCCAAGTAATAAAGGTCATAAAAATGACGGATTTTAGATTGTATGGCTTGCGTAGGATTTTCAGAGAAAGAGAATCGAACAAGCGACACAAGTTTCTCTATCAAAGTGCGGCGCTTATCAAGGATATTCAATGAAAAACCTTGTAAATTATATTTTTCAATTGTTTCTTGCTGATTTGTCTCCAATAGAAACTCTGTAATGAATGACGTTATTTCTTGCTTTACATAAGGATAAGGATTTGCGAATGAATTGATTTCTACAATGATTCGCCTTGCTGCATTCCCTGTTAAAATGCCGGAAATAGAAGACGGATATTCAAAAACTGATTTGCGAAACATAGAGCCTTTGCTGGTTATATTAGGCTCTACAGTCTCTGTAAATCCAACTGTAATTTCCTTTTCAATGTTTCGTATTTTAGTTTTCAAAGCATTCCCGCTTAAATTCTCCTCAATCATAGCGATGTCGATATCTTCCGAAAATCGGTTGATTAACCTATACCCTTTAGACAAGGACGTTCCTCCCTTAAAAACCGTACTATCTGAGTAAGACGAATTAGTCAAGTTGTAGAGGATTAGCGTAATCCAATAATCCTTTTCCACAAAAGCAGGCGTCATTCGCAAAGATTTTGCCGCTAATGTTACGAGAGTCGAAAACAATTCTTTATCATTATGTAGTTTCATTTGATATACCACCTTTCTTGATTATGAAGTATTTCTTTCGAAATTCCTAATTTGTATGAGGTTTGAGGATTGAGTTTGCTCAACAGTATATTTGTATCTTCATTCTTGTCGAGTGTTTGCAACAGAGCCCCTAGCAATGCTATTGTTGAAGGGTTATACTTCAATGCCAGCTTTTTAACTTTTGCGATTTGAGTTTTGTCCAGCTGTGAAAACAGATACAACAAACGCTTACAAGTTTCATTCGGCATTGCATCGGGTACATTTTTAAAGAAACGCAAACAATCAAGCAGCCGAAGCAAAGGAATATTTTCTTTGGTTATCGCGTTTTGCTGTTTGATAAAACTAATCCGGTAAACATCACGTCGGATTGCTTTTTTTTCGTTTCTCACACCTATTTGCAAAGAAAAAGGGACTTGAGTTGTTAATCCTAATTCGTTAAACACAGAATACCCCGTGATATACCCCGTAATTTTCCCATTCTTTTCTATTAAATCCTTTACAATTTGATAGGTATCAGGAGGTAATTCTCCAAACTGTGTTATTTTTGGTTTATAGAAACGACCTTTGGATAAACGACGAATTTCTCCTGCAGCGACCATATTGTTGAGAATCCTATTAACAGAGGCTTGTTTACCTGAATCAATAGGAAAGTCGCTCGGCGTAAATACAAAACCGAATGGAAATCTGCCAATGGTTGTTTTTATTGTGTCGGTCATTTTTTCTCTGAATTACATTTGCAAAGATAATACAATTCTTGTTTTTACGGGCAAAAACAAGAATTATTTCAATCAAACTTAGCTATCATAAGACAAATGGCTATACTACGAACATGACAGAAAGCGACAGACAAACACCTCTACATATTTTTTCCTTTTTACATTTTGTAAACATCTCTTCTATGGAAAGAATAAATTAGGCAATACTTTTGCGGGAAATACTACCCGAAGTGGAGCGGAGGTGTGGAGATTTCGCGTAAAACCGCTTGCGGCTTGATGTTGACGTTTTATTCTTGGAATATACCTTTGTTTGTCCAATGAAAAAGGAGTTCATTAACCAATTCTTCTGCCTTTCTTCTTTTTCTTTTGTTTTCGTAATGGCTGTTTATCTTCCGGATTGGGATTACTTACATCCGCAGCAGTGGGAAGTATGGAGAATAGTGAAGACAGAGCATTTTGCCCACTAATGCTATTGCTTGTTTGATTAATCGATTGACTGGCTGGCTGGTCGTTTGACTGGTCAAATGTTTGTGCGTTTGGCTGTATGTCCGTACCAACGTTGGCACTCTCTTGCTTTTTACTATTCTCTATTTCAGACACTAAGGGTTTTCGAGACTGCTTCAATTCTTGCTCTTGCATCTGCAACTTGTCTTTTATACTACCATTTTTCATTGTATTACAGTACACAAACGTCTCCTGCAAATTCCGTTGATAATCGAAGAGTTTGTCAAAACCGGCTTCTGCTTGCTGAAACAAGTTTGTTCTGTCGAAACCGCCTTTGATTGCTCCCTTCTTGGTATTCTTGTGATTGGTAAGTGGCGATAGCTTCTTTTTATTCGACAGATCTTTCCGGCTGACAATCAAATGGCAGTGCATATTCAACTCATTATCTGACCTGTTGCGGTCGAAATGAATTTTGCCATAGAATTTTATATCTTCTGCGGATAATCCTTTGTTGAAGTTCTTGGCATATTCAGGAATAAAAATTTCCCGGATGTACCGTTTCATGGCTTCGGCTTGTTCTTGTTCGGTGTTGCCCATTATTTTGAGTTCCTTTTCTGAGGGGCTAACGTGTATTGCATAGAATTTAGCGTCGGTTTTTAGGAGCTGACCTATGTTTGTATCAATAGCCTCAATAACATCGGCTTTATACAGATTCTCTTCTGTCAGATTGAAGAAGCCCTGGGTATAAATACCTTTCTCCATGCGTTCCAAGTCTTCATGTTCGAGGTAATTTGCCAACTGTCGGCAACCTCCGGCATTATTGTATGTTCCTTTAGAGGGCGGTGGAAAGTCGATATTCATACTATTACTCATTTATCAAGTTGATAATCTCTGCTTTTAGATTCTCTTTTCGCTTACCATCCATAACTCCACACGTTGCCAGTTCGGAATAGAGACTAATCAGATTTAACAATTTCGTCGTATTACGCTCTTGACTCTGTTGCAATGATTTTGATAGCCGTTCTATAGATTGAGTATTGCCGTCTAAAACCCGTGCTTGATTATTTATAACCTCTGCTTGTCTGCCGAAATGCTCATCCAATTTTTTAAGAACCTGAATCAGTATATTCTTTGAGTTTTCCGTTTCCATATCCAACTTCTCTGACAGCGTTTTGACAACCAGTTCAAATTTGGTCGCAATCGAATGCGTCGCCCGAATCATCGGATTCAACTCCTTTTCTTCAAAGTGGCGGATAAAACGAATCAAGTCATCCTGCCGCTTGTTGATTTTTGCCAGTTCTGCTTTGACAGATTCGGGAGGTTCGGACGGATTGATACACGCCTTATCCATATACTCGAAAGCGAGCTTCACAATCTCTCCTTTTTTCAGATCGTATCGCTTACAAAGTTTATCTATCTGGCGATTTGTAGAGTGGTCAATACCAATCGTCGTTAATGCTGTTTTATTCTTATTTCGCTCCATATTATAACTTTTATATAAGAATTCATTTTATTAATCGCCTAATCAATAGATTATTAGCGATTTTGTTTATACGAGTCTTTATAAAACTCGTTTTCAATATCTTGCTGATTAACAGTAAGTAACCCCGTAGGGCAAGAGGATAGAACAGGACTTGTCCAGTTCCCTCTTGCTACATTGCTCGCGAACAGAGAGCCCATTGAAATGAAAGCTTAAACTCGACGGCTTTCACCATTCAAAGTGATAAAATTAAACATCACTTTGAGGCGGTCGCCGATCATTCCACCATAGAACTCATCGGATGAAAGTGTAGCAAAAGTAAAGTTCGTGGTTCCATGCGTTACTACTCCAATATCACTTCTCAAACTCAACAGTTCGGATATAGGTCGGCTAACATTCCCATAGTCCTGAACCATTTTCGACTCCCGCCCAAATTCGTCTATGATCAACGGTCGCCTGGCAAATACACTTGCTGACTGCTTTGTAATTTGTCCCTGCAATTCCACAGACTTGATAAACGTAAACAAAGGCTGATTCAAATGGAATCTTCTCACAACATGATTGTGAAGCAATGAATATGTTTCAAGAAGGATCGTTTTGCCGCAACCATATTTGCCTTGTAACATAATTCCTTTGTCCAAATCACCCGAGAAAGTAGAGTTGTTAGTTATGTAGTAATAGAGTTGCTCTATCATGGGCTCATTGTTTTTGTCAATGACAAAATTCTTAGCCTGATTCCGGTTATGCAAACAAATCGTACCAAACTCGCAAAACAAGCTCTGAAAATCTGCATACGCCAATGGTAAGGGCAAACGTTGCTTCTGCATCTTTTCTTTTTCATGGGAAATAATTTCCCGAGCATCTTCCCGCAATGCCTGAAAGGATTGCTGATTAGTCGAAATCACTTCCCGTATGGACAAATCCTTTCTTTTTTCCATAAGAATTTATATTAGAGTTTTTGTCTTTAGTCTTTATATTATAGGGTGAGGGTTTAAGGTCTGACTTAGGTGCTAAAATCTGATACTTAGTTTTAACCCTAAATCCGCCTCCGGCAACATAGTTCAGCAATCCCGCATTCTTCAAACGTTCTCGCGAAGACTTCAACACTTGCAAGGAGATATTAACAGTGCCAACCATGCGTTTGTCTGCAAATACAATCCACTCTGCCCAATATGAACGGTTCGCCAAATGAATCAGGAAAAAATACAATCGCGTTTCATTTCCACTAAAGTTTTCATGTTCGTCCACTCGCCAAAAATTGGCTAACAAGTCGAACAGGTTCATCTTCGTATATTTTTACGCTTATTGTATTCTGCCTCTGCTTCGGACTCTATTTCCTGCAAAGTTTTCTTTTTGCCTTTGGAAATCCATTCGAGCAGTTCGTCTTCAAAGAAATAGAGTTTCTTACCGTTCTTATAGCAAGGAATTAGTCGTTTACGCACAAGAGCGTACACGGTAGGTTTCGCTTTGCCGATGATCCGGCAAGCTTCTTCAATGTCAATTGGAATTCGTTTCTGAGGGATAACAGGTGTTTGTCCCTTTTCAACTAAAGATTTGATCTCAGCCAGTTCACTGACTAAATGCGCTACTGCCTTAGGCAGGTTTTCAAAAGAAATTTCGTTTGCTTCCATAATTGTTGATTTTAATAATTACGGTGCAAATGAAGAAAGTGTTTCTACGGTGTCTGGGTGACACTGGAGAAACACTTAGAGAACACTTAAAGTGCTGATATTTTGTGGTTGTTGGTCGTAAAAAGACAGAATCAATGTAACAAAACCATCGTTTTAGTATATTATCAAATCATTTATTTTTAGATCAGCCCAAAATTTCTCATAGATGTTTATCATTCGAGTTGTTATTGCCCTAAAATGATTCTGCACGTTGTCATCCCAAATTCTGGCATCAATATTTTTCCAATGTTGCCAGTCATTATTTTGGATAAATGAGTACTCTCTTTCAGTTAAATTAGAAATATTTTGAGGAGATTGTTGGTTGCTTCGGCTTCTGTTGTGCTCAAGTGATATAGCTCGAAAATTACCATTCGTATTATTCCAATCTCTGATACCTCGATTACAATAGACTTTTCTATACACCCATTCGCTCGGATAAATATGATCCCAATCCCAAGGAGCATTACTATCCTCTATATCATCCATTTGATTAAAATCTCTAAAAGAAGAGTTGATATAATCACGTTGAGCAAATAAGATCAATTGCCTAGTATGTTGAATTTTATCAATGAATTTCCAAAAGTATTCATTAGCTACCTCTAACGAAATATCTTCTGTAAACTTTACTTTGTTGAAATACTGTATTATTCTTTCGCCAACACCATCTCTGCAAAGCCCCCATCTATGCTCGTCATTTTTAATAAACATATTTTCTACTTGTGGTTGTGAATAATACTCTTGCAATAATTTAGGTTCAATTAAAAAGTGTATCCCGTCTTTTCCATTCCACCAAATCAATTCATTCAAAGGTTCTTCCCAGAAAGATATATTTGCTATTTTTTCTTTCCATAGCCGTGGAATATTTTCAAAGTTAAACCATGCAAAAGAAAAGAGTTTTGCAATAATTTTCAACTGTGTTTGTTCTGATAGGGTTTTAGAGTTGTGCAGGTGTAGCCAATAAATAAAAAAGAGAAAAAGTTCTTGATTCTTTTTAATAAGTTGTTTGATAATAACAGGAGGAATTTCACCAGCAAACAATGAATTATCTCTGCCTGATAAAATCGTTATTGCTTGTGTGAACAATTTCTCCATTTCATTAGTCTCTATGAGTTGATTTAGACTATCCTTAAAATTATCAAGTTTTATTCTGCGTTGAAAATCTCTCACATTCATTTTTTTAACAAAACTGTTCCCTTCCAAATCAGAGGCGACAATTCGGGAAACTAGGGAAAGCACTTGGGGTGGCGAAATAAAGCTTAGTCCAATATTTTCGATTAAATTTTTAGCTGCGGGAAATATCGCTTTATATATTGAATAAATTAAATCATCACCTGTTAATGCTGTTCCTGCCGAATTAATTCTTACGAATAAGGTTGGCTCTTCCATCTCAGTTTCTTCATTCAGAACCCTATCTTCAATAATATTTGATGTAATTTCAAATTCGTCAATCTTTTTAATTGTATCAAAAATTTTAGAGAGTTCCTCATATAAATCACTTTTCAACAAATTGATAAAAGAAGCTTTGTTTTCAAAATGCCCCTCCTTTGTGGAAAAGTATTCAGGTAAATATTTTTCAGCCTGTATTATCACTTCATCTATATTTTTTGATTCGAGAAGAAAGGAAAGAGGCAAAGGGTAACAAGCATCAAAAGGAAAAACAGTTGAGTTTTTAAACGAAGTGTATCCTCCTTTATTATCTGAATGCTGTCTAAACAAACTTAATGCTTTATTTCTATTAGATATACTTAACCTTGTGTCATTGTTGTTTGCTTGATATCCCCAAGGGTGTGAACGAGTGATTATTCGAGTCAGATATTGACTGGAATTCGGCTTCGCATCAGGTAAAATATCAATCCAAATAACAGGAAGTTCACCTTTTATAGTCCACGCTTTAGTAGAGTGATTTGTTTTGAAAGGATTGAAATAACCTAAAAATATAGAAGTTGCTCTTTGTTGACCATCCATTAAATAAAGTTTCTCTCCTGTTCTTGAAAACAAAAAGGAGCCAATAGGATACCCCCTTAAAAGAGAGTCCCATAAATCTTCGATTTGTTTTGGCTTCCATACAAAACCCCTTTGGATAGAAGGTAATTCTACTTTTGATTGTTCTGAATTTAGTTGCCAATCAGCAATTTCCTGTAATGTAAATATTTTATTCATCTTTTCTAGTAAACGTTTTCTGTTATCTTAATCAGCCCCTTTAACTCATCATCCTTCAAGTGACGTTTAATACTCTCTACTTCCGTTTCTCTAAAAATATCCGGAAAGACAATTTTCAGAAAATTAGCAATATCTATCTGATTCCTAGGTTTGAAATAATTCCAGATATTCCATCCGAAGTGGCGGAGGTCGAGAGCGGATAGCTCTTTCACTTTAACCGGCTTCAATTCTGTCTCTTCTAACTTGTTCATATATACCCGGACATTCCGGCAAAGAACTTCAAGGTCTTCATCTGAAAGATAAAGGGCAAACGATTTTCGGGTATAGCTCAAAGCGACATTCAACTTCTCTTCCAGTTCTTTGTCGATATTTTGTTGTTGTTCGCTCCGGATATCCTTCAAAGATATAGTTTGTCCCGGTTCAATATTAACAACATCATTCTCATCGTCAACAACAATATTATCTTCTTCCTGTTCCTCAATAATCGGAGTTTGCCTTTGCTCTATCTTATTCCGAAAATAAGGAATCTTAGCCAATCCATTCCCGATCCACGGCAACATCAGATTTTGTAATACCGCATGAATACTCAAATACACTATAGCCAGAATAGCAAAAACAATTATAAAAACCATGAAAGCAGTAAAGCCATCAAAGCCCATTAAGACTGCGGACATACGAGCCAGCGTTGCAATGATTAAAGCTACGCAGGCAATAATCACATATAATATAATGTATTCCAGAATGTTGTTTTTCATGGCTCCGCATCTTTAAGGGTGTTTAACTGAATCGCTTGTGCTGCTTTGCTTTTCTTCTCGTCCACAACTTTTGCATAAATCTGGGTGGTTTTTACATTGGTGTGTCCGAGCATCTTACTAACAGTGTAAATATCTGTGCCATTGGATAATTGAAGGGTAGCATACGTGTGCCGAAAGCAATGAAATGTAATCCGCTTCGTGATTCCGGCAGCTTCTATCCAACGTTTCAGTGGCTTAGAAATCCACGCAGGATCGGGTAAATCTTCGAATACGAATTGTTCCAGATCTCGAGGTTCACCGCATAATTCAAGTGCTTGTTGGGAAATGGGCATATATTCAACGCCTTTTGTTTTTTGCTGCGTGAAATGCAGTTGAGCTTGATTGCCGTTCATGCTGATTTCTTTCCATCGTAATTTCTGAATATCACAATGACGCAAGCCGGTAAGAGCCGAAAACAATGCAGCCCGTTTTAGAACATCCCGTTCGCATGGTGTGCCGGCGAGAACATTGAGTTCTTCAACTGTTAAATACTCGCGTCGAGATTCTTGTTCCGGTATGCCTTTGATTTTTGCCGATAAGTCTGTCGTCAGGTATCCATCAACAAAAGCTTGTTTTAAAGCTGCTTTGAAAATGGAGAAGTAGGTTACAGCTGTATTGCGAGAAATGGTTCCACTTTTATTTCCTCCACAAGGAGCAGACAAAAGATACAACTTGAAATCTTCTGCAAAACGATTGTCTATTTTGGAAAAAGGCAATGTATCTCCGGCGAAAAGCTTTATTAATTCGTATGCTCGTTTCCAGTTCACACGAATAGAGTCTGAACTCTTTGCATGGCGTTTCTTAGCTGTTGCGTTAAAATATTCTACAAAATTATGTTGTGAGCGTTCTTTTTGTTCAACTTGTGCACTTTCGGTATCGCTATATAAATCGGCATTATCGTATTCTCGTTGGCGAAGCTTGCGAATTCCATCGGCATATAGCATGGTCTCTTGGTCTTTTTCGCTCCGACAAACGATTATTCCATTATCATCGCGCTTGGGTTTGTAGCTTTTTGTTCCATCCGCATCAGTTCGGGCAGTACGTTTTTTATCCCATTCAACAGTAGTGACACAGCGATTCAGATATTCACGGACACGTTGCGGCGTTTGCTTGCCGGGAACATTTACCGGATAGCTTTCAATATAAACATACCACTCTTTACGGTCTTCTGCTTTGCGAATCCGGACAGTTACTTTTGTATTGGAGAGTTGTTTCATGTGGTATATTGTTATTGATTATACAAATTATCTATTTCAGTTTTCGGAGCATAAACATAGTTGCCAATCTGTCGAGTTGGAATAGAATATTTGCGAATATGTTTATATACTGTGCTATCTGAGATGCCAAACTTTTTGGCAATCTCGCCGATTGTATAACAATCTTGTGGCTCAAGGCTATAAAGCTTTGTTGTCGGCTTCTCCTTTTTAAGGGGTGTTTGGCGAACAGGAAACATTTCCTCTATCGCTGCTCGGTCTATCCGAACAAGACGAGCCCCTAAGTTGATAGCAGGAATTCGCTTTTGCCGAATAAGGCGATAGAGCGTACTCTTGGCAACACCGAAAAGTGCGATTGCTTCAGGAACGGAAATATAGAGACGGTCATCTGGTATTTTAGCTACGACCGCTTGCTTTTCTTCTTCTTTTCGCTTTTGCCGTTTCTTTTCACGATATGCTG
>RRZT012695375.1_pt1 | contig 13488 bp, 17 predicted proteins | sample 2165551 | NCBI WGS metagenome assembly RRZT01 (sample SAMN10456910, study PRJNA506462) | wastewater metagenome | biome: wastewater; feature: sludge; material: wastewater sludge; isolation source: wastewater sludge with Escherichia coli K12::gfp cells carrying plasmid... | place: USA: Moscow, Idaho... | reverse complement strand
TGGCGCTTTGCGAGAATTCGAAAGCAGCTTTTTCGTCGAGGGCCGTCAGTACCAGGCCGCTGTTGACTCCCTGTGGGCGAGCGGTGAGTTTGGGTTTCCCTGCCGCTGCGTCGTCGGCGACGAGCGGTGGCGCAGCGAGCAGGAAGATGGATGCAAGTAGCGCGTGAGAGAAGCGACTATTCACAGGAATGGGCAATGGACGAATCAGAAACCGGACTGCGCGTCGAGGATGGCCCCGAGCAGTACTAGTGTCAGCTGGATCAGCGAGGCGTGAAAGCAGATCATCGCCGACTTGCGGCAGGGGTCGCGAGTCAGTCGCCAGGCCTTCTGAATGAACAGGAAGCCGCCAACGATGGCGCCGACACCATAGATCGCGCCGAGGCCGAAGAGCAGTGGCAACAGGCTGGCTGCGACCAGCGCCAGAGTGCTGAGGAAAATCGTGTTCGCCGCTTGCTGATCGCCGACGACGACTGGCAGCATCGGCACGCCGGCGGCGGCATAGTCGTCCCGAAAAGCAATCGCCAGACTCCAGAAATGCGGTGGCGTCCATAGAAAGAGAACCAGTGCCAGCGCCAGCGGGACGACGCCGAGCTGCGGATTGGCGGCGGTGGCGCCGGCGAGCACCGCCCAACTCCCGGCCAGCCCGCCGAAGACGATGTTCAGCCAGGTACGCCGTTTCAGCCAAACCGTGTAAACGATGGCGTAGAAGAAAGCGCCGAGGAAGACAAACAGCGCCGACCAGGCATTCAGGGCGATCCAGGCGGCGCCGACCGACAGCGTCATCAGGGCGGCGATGACCAGCAACCAGACCGGTTCGTGCCGAAGTTCACCGGTGACGAAGGGTCGCTTGCTGGTTCGCGACATCAGCAGGTCGCTGTCGTGTTCGTAATACTGGTTGAAGGCACCGGCGCTGGCCGAGGAAAGCAGTACCGACAGGGTCAGCACGAGTAGCTGCAGCAGACTCAGGCTGGGGCCGGAGCTGACCGCCAGACCGGCAAGGGCGGTGAAGGTGATGACGACACCGATGCGCAGCTTGAACACGCCGAGAATGGCGCGGATGGGAAAGGTGCTGTTCGATGCGCGGATGGATGGCATGGGTGTCGATAGGGTAGCGGTCAAGGTGATGATCGGGTGGCCTGTGCGGTGGACCTGCTTGAATCGGGCCTGTGGTGACCAGGACCGATTGAGGCAGGCCCCCACGCCGATGGTGTGGGGGAGGTGCCAGATCAGCTGAGCAACCAGACTTCGGAAAGGTACTTCCAGTTGACGAAGTAGTAAAGGACGAAGCAGACGAACAGCAGCAGCGCCAGGACGACGGTGCCCGGAACCGGGACGTGGTCGCTACCGTGTGCCACCGCCGAAGCGGCCTGGGTGTTACCCGGGATCGGCGTCGGCCGGTCGGATACCTTGCCGCCGTCGAGTTTCTTGCCGAACAGCAGCGAACCGACGACGAGCAGGATCCACAGCCCACCGCCAATCACGGCGATGACGCCGAAGATCCCGGTCAGACCCATCATCAGGTAGGCGGCACCCGGCCATTCATACTGGAACGGTGCGCCCGAGAAAGCCATGTCCCAGTGCCGGCGGGAGACACCGAGCGTTCCGGCACCCATCATCACCAGTCCGAGTACCGACATGCTGATGCCGAACAGGTAAGGCTGGATCTGGCAAAGCTTCGGCAGGATCATTTCGCGCCGGAACAGGACCGGCACCAGCAGATAGGTGATCGACATGAATGCCAGCGTCGTGCCGGTCACCACCGTGGTATGGAAGTGGCCCGGAACATAGAAGGTGTTGTGCATCAGCATGTTGATCTGCTCGGTACCGAGCACGACCCCCGAGATGCCGCCGAGAAAACCGAAGCTGACCAGCGAGATGAACATGCCGGAGAACACCGGGTTGCCCCAGGGCGCTTTGCGCAGCCATTCGAACAGGCCGTTGGTGTAACCCTTGCGCCGCTGTGCCGCTTCGATCGCTCCAGGAACCGTAAAGCCGTGGATCATCGATGCCATCACCGCAAAGTACATGAAGTAAGAGGTGTTGAGCACCTTCCATTCGGCGCTCATGCCGGGGTCGGAGAGCAGGTGGTGTGCGCTGGCGAGCTGCAGGAACAGGATGTAGAGCAGGAAGGCGAAGCGCGACACCTTCTCGGACAAGGGCTTGGCTCCGAAGATCACGGCGGCGGTCAGGTACCAGACGGCGACGTGCGCGGCCACGTTGATCTGTTGCGACGAGTGTCCCAGACCCCACCACACCATGCGATACAGCTGCGCGTCGATTTCCTTGATCAGTCCGACCGACCACAGGAAGGTCGGCAGCAGGATGCCGGCGCCAGCGAGAATCGTGAAGGTGGCGATGATCGCTGCGGTGAGAGCACCGAAAGTCACCAGCGGCAGTGAGCCCTGATAGGTCTTGTCCTTCTTGGCGACGACCAGTGTGCCGAAGAAGACGGCGACGCCGAGGAGCGCGCCGACAGCGACCAGGATGATCCCCAGGTAGAAGTGGGGGGCGGCCTGCATCGGCACATAAGAGGTGAACATCACGCTCGACTCGCCCTGGAAGATGGCGACGTTGGCCATGATGCCGCCGACGACCATCAGCCAGAAACCGAGCCAGGCGATCTTCGGCGTTGCCAGCCGGCAGCGCAGCAGCGTCGATGAGGCAAAGTAGAGAACGGCCATTTCGAAGAACAGGATCCACAGGATCAGCATGTCGATGCCGTGGGCAGTGAGAATCAGGTAGAACTGGTCGGCCGGCAGCAGCTTGATCGCCGGCCAGCGGGTGAGGATGACCAGCAGGGCGGTGATGCCACCGACGAGCAGCCAGAGGACGCCGGCGACGGCGTTCCAGCGCATCAGTTTCTCGGCCTGGTCCTCGAATTGCAGTCCGGAGACGGGACAGGTACGGTAGGTCGTTGCCATCTTGTTTGTTCCTCCCTTATTTCACGTAGATACGGCCGAGCATCGAATGGTGACCGATGCCGCAGTATTCGTTGCAGACGATGGCGTAAGTGCCTTCCTTGGTCGGCGTCATCTTGACGACGTGCTCGTAGCCCGGGATGACCTGGATGTTGATATTGACGGGCTGCAGCGAGAACCCATGGTTGTAATCCATCGACGAGAGGTGGATCTTGTAGGTCTGCCCCTTCTCCAGTTCAAGGATCGGATACCATGCCCACAGCCGGGCGATCAGGTAACCGTCACCGCCAGCGGGTACCTTGACCACGGGGATGTTCTGATCGGTTTCGGTACGGACGGTGTTTTCGGCGATGAACTTCTCGGCCTTGGCGGCGAACATCTCGGGGGTGGTTTTATAGGCTTCATTGGACAAGTTCTGCTTGCCGTAAACATGCCAGTAAATCATCATCGCGAACATGATCATCCCCCAGACGAAAGCGATCGCGATCCATGCCCATTCGACCTTGTCGATGGGTTGCTTCCACCAGAGCCGATCCGACGGCGGCAGAATTGCACTCATAATTGACTCTCCCTGAAGTGACTGATTGGCTTACTTGGCGAGCGGCGTATTCATGATGTCGATGATGCCCCACAGGATGTAGAGCAGACCTGGTGACGCCACGCCGAGAAACAGCAGCAGGAAGTGGTTGTCCAGCAGCTTCTGCATGAACGGAACGTCATCATCGTTGTTGACGGCCATGTTTGTATCCTCCATCAATGATTTGCGCTTGTGGCGGCTGGTAAGTTGCGGATTAGGACGAATTTCTTGGGCCTTCCGGGCACAATTGGGCAAAGGATACCTGCAGCCGAGCTGCCATTGATTTGATTCAGGTCAAGAACCGGGAAACCCGATGCTGGTCGGCAAAGCCAGCAGGCATGGGCATCGCAGGGTTGCGGCTGCGACCAAGGGTCGCAGGACGCCGGAAGGACGGGAGAGCATCGTCAAGGGCATATAATCCGTGGCTTCGCTTTTTACCCGGTGATCGGTCATGGATCAAGTTGCTCGCCGACAAGTTGCGCTCTGGCTGCTGATTTGCAGTGCCATGGTTTTCGCCATTCTGGTGGTCGGTGGCGTCACGCGTCTGACCCATTCCGGCCTGTCGATCGTCGAGTGGCAGCCGATTGTCGGCATCATCCCACCGCTCAATCCCACCGAATGGGATGAGGCCTTCGAGAAATACAAGAAGACCCCGGAATATCAGCAGGTCAACCACCAGATGAAGCTCGAAGAGTTCAAGAGCATTTTCTATTGGGAGTACTGGCACCGCGTTCTCGGACGTCTGATCGGGATGGTCTTCCTGCTGCCGTTCCTCTACTTCTGGTTGCGAGGCAGGATTGCACCGCCGCTGATCCCGAAGCTGCTGGGGATCTTCGTGCTCGGGGGCCTGCAGGGAGCGATGGGCTGGTACATGGTCAAGAGCGGCCTGGTCGACGACCCGCGCGTCAGTCACTATCGACTGACCGCGCATTTGTCGCTGGCTTTCCTGATTTTTCTGTCGATGTTCTGGGTGGCGCTGGGTCTGCTCACCGAGCGTAGCCGGGTCAGTCGTGATGTTGCGCTACAAGGGCTGCAGCGGACCGGTTTCTGGTTGACGATCCTGGTCGGCTATATGGTCATCAGCGGCGGCTTTGTCGCCGGCATTCGCGCCGGCAAGGCCTACAACAGCTTTCCACTGATGAACGGGCACGTGCTGCCGCCGGAAAGCTTTCTCATCGATCCCTGGTATTTGAATTTCTTCAACAACATGGCGCTGGTCCAGTTTGACCATCGCCTGGGCGCCTGGCTGCTGGCCTTTCTGGTGCCCTGGTTCTGGTGGAAGATCAGGAATGCGGCCGTTTCCGCTTCGGCTCGCCTGGCGGCAACGCTGTTGTTGGGAGGGGTGTTCATCCAGATCGCGCTGGGCATCGCCACCCTGCTGCTGGCGGTTCCGGTGGGCTTGGGGGCTGCGCATCAAGGCGGGGCGATGGTCGTCCTCGGCTTGCTGCTGTGGTTGAACCACGAACTTCGGGCGGCGCGCTTGCCGGGCGACTCAGCCTGACTCCGAGCCAGGCCTGCGTCTGAGGAATGTCCGGGCGACCGCGCTGTTGTTGGCAGTCCTCTCGCTGCCTGTCAGCGAGCTACACCGAGAACGAGGAACCGCAACCGCAGGTCGAAGAGGCGTTCGGGTTCTTGATTACAAACTGCGAACCTTCCAGCCCTTCCGTGTAGTCGATTTCGGCGCCGACCAGATACTGATAGCTCATCGGGTCGACCAGCAAAGTGACGCCGTTCTTTTGCAGCGCGGTATCGTCGTCGTTGGCTACCTCGTCAAAGGTGAACCCATACTGGAAACCCGAACACCCGCCGCCGGTTACAAACACCCGCAGTTTCAGATCCGGGTTGCCTTCTTCTTCGATCAACTCTTTCACCTTGCCAGCCGCGCTGTCGGTAAAAACAAAGGGCATCGGCATGTCTGTCGCTACATTCATTACATTATTCTCCAAAATCTGATATCTGCGCCGATTCGAGCCAGGATCGGTCAGTTGTGGCCAGTTTGTGTGCTACGGTTCTGATGCCTGCCTGATCGGACAGGCGCTTGTCAAGCAGCATGACGCTCTTCAACGTCAAATCAGACAGGTCTGCTTGCGAGGAGTTCCAGAGGTTCCAGGACTCCGATCGCATCCATGTCGATGCCCCTGATCATAACATTTTTGTGCTTGCACCTTGCGGATCGGTTCAGGTTCAGGGAAACACCGCCAGTTGCCAGAGCCCTGCGGCTTCGGGCAGGCCGAACATGATGTTCATGTTTTGCACCGCCTGGCCTGCGGCGCCTTTGACGAGGTTGTCGATTACCGAGAGCACAACCAGAACATTCCCCTCTTGTGGGCGATGCACCGCGATACGACAGATGTTGGCGGCCCGCACCGAGCGTGTATCGGGATGTGAGCCCGGCGGCAGGACATCGACAAAAGGCTCGTCCTGGTAACGCTTGTCAAAGATTGCCTGAAAGTCAGCCTCATCCTTGATGCGCGCGTAGAGGGTGGCGTGAATGCCACGGATCAAGGGAGCCAGGTGAGGAACAAAGGTCAATCCGACCGGGCTGCCAGCCATTCTCGACAGGCCCTGCCGAATCTCCGGCAGATGTCGGTGACCGGGGACGGCATAGGCCTTGAAATTGTCGGCAGCTTCCGAGAAGAGGGCAGGAATCTCGGCCTTGCGTCCGGCCCCGGAGACGCCCGATTTGGCGTCTGCGACCAGATGATCCAGTTCGACCACACCGGCTTCGAGCAGCGGCAGGAAACCCAATTGCACCGCCGTTGGGTAACAGCCTGGATTGGCTAGCAGACGAGCGTTGCGGATGTCCGCCCGATCGTATTCCGGTAGTCCATAGACTGCATCGGCGACCCATTCCGGGCTGCTGTGCTGCATCCCGTACCACTGGCTCCACTCGGCGACATTTCTGATGCGGAAATCGGCGGCGAGGTCGATCACGCGCACCCCGGCGTCGAGCAGTGCCGGTGCCTGCTGCATGGCCACGCCGTTGGGTGTGGCGAAGAAGACCACATCACAGTCCTGTAGATTGGCGCTGGCCGGATCTTCGAACTGCAAGCTCAGTCGTCGGCGTAAGCTCGGGAACATGCTCGAGACTGCCGTTCCAGCATCTCCTCGGGAGGTGATGCAAACGAGTTGCACTTCTGGATGCTGCGCCAGCAGCCGCAATAATTCGACGCCGGTGTAGCCAGTGCCTCCGACGATTCCAACCTTGATCATAAGAGTCTCCACGAGAGCCGGCAATGATAGCTCCCTGCCCCAGAAAATACAAAAGCCGCCCAAAGGCGGCTCTCGCTGTGCAAGTGGATGCGATCAGCGCTTGGAGAACTGCTTGCGCCGGCGGGCCTTGTGGAAACCAACTTTTTTGCGCTCAACTTCACGAGCGTCACGAGTGACGAAACCTGCTTTGGAAAGCGCCGGTTTGAGCGACAGGTCGTAGGCAATCAGTGCCCGCGTAATGCCATGCCGAACCGCGCCAGCCTGGCCGGACTCGCCGCCACCGGCGACGTTGACGAGAATGTCAAAGCCTGTCGTCTGCTCGACCAATTGCAGTGGCTGCCGAACAATCATGCGCCCCGTAACTCGAGAGAAGAATTCATCGACCGGTTTGCCATTGACGACGAACTTGCCGCTGCCGGGCTTCATGAAGACGCGCGCGACGGCGCACTTTCTCCGTCCCGTACCATAGAAGTAATTTTCAGCCATTGTGACCCCTTAGAGTTCCAGAACTTTTGGCTGCTGGGCAGCGTGCGGATGCGTTGCGCCGGCGTAGCACTTCATTTTCTTGAGCATTGCGTAACCGAGCGGTCCCTTGGGGAGCATGCCCTTCACGGCCTGTTCAAGGACGCGCCCCGGGAAACGCTGCTGCATCTTGGTGAAGTTCGTTTCGTAGATTCCCCCCGGGTGGCCCGAGTGGCGATAGTATTTCTTGTCATCAGCCTTGTTGCCAGTGACGCGCAACTTCTCGACATTGGTGACGACAATGTAGTCACCGGTATCCACATGCGGAGTGAATTCGGGTTTGTGCTTTCCACGCAGGCGGCGAGCAATTTCGGTCGCAAGGCGACCCAGCACCTTGTCGGTGGCATCAACCAGAAGCCATTCGCGTGACACTTCGTGCAGTTTGGCAGAGAAAGTCTTCATCAAGAACGCCGTCCTTTTTTGCCTGATAACGGAAAGCCCGACATGCTATTGCAAGTCAGCGACTGGTGTCAATTGCTGTTTCGCCCATTCCTTCATTCCTTCCGGGGCAATTGACCAGAACGGTTCAAACTGGCTATACTCCACAGGTTTTTTCGGCGTGCTCCAGCCTGCGACTGTCCGGCGCTGGGTCGAACAAGAGGTGATATGGACTATCTTTTTTCTGTGGTGCTGGCGGTGCACATTCTGGCGGCGATCGGCGTGATCGGCCTGGTTCTGGTTCAGCACGGAAAAGGCGCCGACATGGGCGCTGCTTTTGGTAGCGGTGCTTCCGGAAGCCTGTTCGGCGCCACCGGTTCCGCCAACTTCCTGAGTCGCGCTACTGCCGTTCTGGCGACGGTGTTTTTTTTGACCAGCATGTCGCTTGCCTATCTGGCATCGAGCAAACCAAAAACGACTGGCAGTGTGATGCAGGATGCGGTAAACTCCAGGCCTGTTTCAGCGCCGCCTGCGAGTGGCGTTGAGCAGGGAACAGGTCTGGCGGGTCCCGATTCGAAGGCCAAGGATATTCCCAAGTAATCTGGTTTCAAGGTGGCGGCGAGAGATGCAGGATTCCTCGGTTGACTCGTCCGCTGTCCGTGGTAGTGCCGACGTGGTGAAATTGGTATACACGCTATCTTGAGGGGGTAGTGACTTAGGTCGTATGAGTTCGAGTCTCATCGTCGGCACCAGGAGAAGCCATCCGGTCGGGTGGCTGAAGTCTGAAATGAGCACTTGTGGGGCGGATCATGCTGGAAAGCTATTTCCCGGTATTTGTCTTCATACTGATTGGCATTGCCTTTGGTATTGCGCCCGTCGTGACTGGCCTGGTGGTCGCGCCGCATCGCCCGGACAGCGAAAAGCTCTCTCCTTACGAGTGTGGCTTCGAGGCTTTCGAAGATGCACGCATGAAGTTCGACGTGCGTTATTACCTGATCGCCATCATCTTCATCCTTTTCGACCTTGAAGTGGCCTTTCTGTTGCCCTGGGCGACGATCTTCAAGGAAATCACGCAGACCGATTCGGTCCGGTGGTTCGGTTTCATCGAGATGCTGGTCTTCATCGCCATCCTCGTCGTGGGTTACATCTACGCCTGGGCCAAAGGCGCGCTGGATTGGGAGTGAGTGATGGGCATTGAAGGCATTCTTCAGGAAGGCTTCGTCACCACCACGGCCGACAAGCTGATCAATTACGTTCGAACCGGTTCGATTTGGCCGATGAGCTTCGGGCTCGCCTGCTGCGCCATCGAGATGATTCATGCCGGTTGCTCGCGCTATGATCTGGACCGTTTTGGAATCGTTTTTCGCCCCAGCCCTCGGCAGTCCGATGTGATGGTCGTTGCCGGGACTCTGACCAACAAAATGGCGCCAGCGATGCGCAAAGTTTACGATCAGATGGCCGAGCCGCGCTGGGTGGTTTCGATGGGTTCCTGCGCCAATGGTGGCGGTTACTATCATTACGCGTACTCCGTGGTACGCGGTTGCGATCGGATCGTTCCTGTCGACATCTACGTTCCGGGTTGCCCTCCGACTGCCGAGGCGTTGATCTACGGCCTGATTCAGTTACAGAACAAGATTCGTCGGACCAGTACCATCGCCCGCTGAAAACAACCAACCGAGAGTGAGCCATGTCCGCCACGCTGGAAGCGCTTAGCCAGAATTTGCAGAAACATCTCGGTGATCGAGTCAAATCCCTGAAGGTGGCGCTCGGTGAAGTGACCATCGAGGTCGATGCCGCCGACTACCTGGTGGTGATGCAGACTCTTCACGACGAGCCGGAACTGTGTTTCGAAGAATTGATCGACCTCTGTGGCGTCGACTATTCGGTCTATGGCAACGTGCAGCGAGAGGGGCGGCGTTTCGCTGCGGTCAGTCAGCTCTTGTCGATCAGCAGGAACTGGCGGCTGCGCGTTCGCTGCTTTGCGCCCGATGACGATTTCCCCTCTCTGCCTTCGGTTACCTCGGTCTGGAACAGTGTCAACTGGTTCGAGCGCGAGGCTTTCGACCTGTTTGGAATTGTTTTCCCAGGGCACGAAGATTTGCGCCGCATCCTCACCGACTATGGCTTTATCGGACATCCGTTCCGCAAGGATTTCCCGATTTCAGGCTATGTCGAAATGCGCTACGACCCGGAGCAGCAGCGGGTCATCTATCAGCCGGTGACCATCGAGCCGCGCGAGATCACGCCGCGGATCGTTCGCGAAGCGACCTACGGGAACGTCGACAATGCCTGAACTGCGCAACTTTACCCTGAATTTCGGGCCGCAGCATCCGGCGGCGCACGGTGTTCTTCGGATGGTGCTTGAGTTGGACGGTGAAGTGGTGATGCGTGCCGATCCGCATATTGGCTTGCTCCACCGCGCTACCGAAAAGCTTGCCGAGAACAAGACCTGGATCCAGTCGGTGCCCTACATGGATCGCCTCGACTACATGTCGATGATGTGTAACGAGCATGCCTACTGCATGGCGATCGAAAGGCTGTTGAATGTCGAGGTGCCGATCCGTGCCCAATACATCCGGGTAATGTTCGACGAGATCACCCGTATCCTCAATCATCTGCTCTGGGTCGGCTGTCACGGCCTCGACGTCGGTGCGATGACCATGGTGCTTTATGCCTTCCGGGAGCGTGAAGACCTGATTGATGCCTACGAGGCGGTTTCGGGCGCACGCATGCATGCCGCCTACTATCGGCCGGGCGGTGTTTACCGCGACCTGCCTGATCGCATGGCACAGTATCAGGAGTCGAAGTGGAAGAGCGCCGCCCAGATCAAGCCCTTCAACGAGGTGCGCAGCGGCTCCCTGCTGGACTTTCTCGACGATTTCGTGAGTCGCTTTCCGAAGTTGCTCGACGAGTACGAAACGCTGCTCACGGATAACCGCATCTGGAAACAGCGTCTGGTGAATGTCGGCATCGTTTCACCGGAGCGGGCGCTGCAGCGCGGCTTTACCGGGCCGATGTTGCGTGGGTCCGGTATTGCCTGGGATCTGCGCAAGAAACAGCCCTACGAAGTCTATGACCGGATGGATTTCGACATCCCGGTAGGCGTCACCGGTGATTCCTACGATCGCTATCTGGTCCGCATGGAAGAAATGCGCCAGTCCAACCGCATCGTCAAACAGTGTATCGACTGGTTACGGCAGAACCCGGGTCCGGTGATGTCCGACAATCACAAGGTTGCGCCGCCGGATCGCGAAGCGATGAAGTCCAATATGGAAGAATTGATCCACCACTTCAGGCTCTGTACCGAAGGCATGCATGTGCCGGAGGGTGAAGTCTATTCAGCGGTCGAGCACCCCAAGGGAGAGTTCGGCATCTACGTGATTTCCGACGGTGCCAACAAGCCCTATCGCTTGAAGATCCGTCCTCCGGGTTATGTGCACCTGTCGGCAATGGATGAGATGGTGCGCGGCCATATGCTGGCCGACGTGGTGACGATCATTGGTTCCCAGGACGTTGTTTTTGGCGAGATTGACCGCTGATGTTGACTTCAGAATCCCTCAAGAGAATTGATCGCGAAATTGCCAAGTACCCGGCTGACCAGAAACAGTCAGCGGTCATGGCGGCGCTCGCCATCGCGCAGGAACAGCTGGGCTGGCTCTCCAGCGAAGCCATCGAGGCTGTTGCCAACTACCTTGGCATGCCGCCGATCGCCGCCTACGAGGTGGCGACCTTCTACAACATGTACGACCTCAAGCCGGTTGGCAAGTATAAGGTGTCGGTGTGTACCAACTTGCCATGCATGCTCACCGGCGGAGTCGATGCCGGCGAATACCTGCAGAAAAAATTGGGAATCGGCTACAACGAGACGACTCCCGACGGACTGATCACGCTCAAGGAGAGTGAGTGCATGGGTGCCTGTGGCGACGCGCCGGTGATGATCGTCAATAACCGTCGCATGTGCAGCTGGATGAATCCCGAGCAAATCGACAAACTGCTGGCGGAGCTCAAGTAATGGCGATTCTCGGTGCACTCAACCCAATGCTCAGCGTCGGTCTGGACGGCGACAAGGCCTGGCGCCTGGCGGATTACGTCAAGCGTGGCGGTTATTCGGCGCTACGGCGAGTTCTCGAAGAAAAGATGCCCCAGGGCGAGGTCATCAACGAGGTCAAGAAGTCGGTTCTGCGGGGTCGCGGCGGCGCCGGATTTCCGACCGGCCTCAAATGGAGTTTCATGCCACGTTCCTTTCCCGGGGATAAGTACGTGGTATGCAATTCCGATGAAGGCGAACCCGGTACTTTCAAGGATCGCGACATCCTGCGCTACAACCCGCATTCGGTAATCGAGGGGATGGTCATTGCCGGCTACGCGATGGGCGCCGCACGGGGTTACAACTACATCCATGGCGAAGTCTGGGAACTCTACGAGCGCTTCGAGGAAGCCCTCGATGAAGCTCGAGCCGCTGGCTTTCTCGGCTCCGACCTACTGGGCTCGGGTTTCAATTTTGAACTCTTCGCGCATCACGGTTACGGTGCCTATATCTGCGGCGAAGAAACTGCGCTGCTCGAATCGATCGAAGGCAAGAAGGGGCAGCCGCGCTTCAAGCCGCCTTTCCCTGCCTCATTCGGCCTTTATGGCAAACCGACCACGATCAACAATACCGAAACCTTTGCCTCGATCCCTTACATCATGAATCTTGGCGGCGAGGCCTATCTCGAAGCCGGTAAGCCGAATAACGGCGGGACCAAGCTATTCTCGGTTTCGGGTCACGTAAACCGGCCAGGGAACTACGAAATTCCCCTTGGGACACCGTTCGCCACGCTGCTCGAAATGGCTGGCGGCATGCGTGGTGGTCGGAAATTGAAGGCCTGTATTCCGGGTGGTTCCTCGGCGCCGGTCGTTCCCGCGGCGATGATGATGAATGCCACCATGGACTACGATGGTATCAGCAAGGCGGGCTCGATGCTGTGCTCGGGCGCGTTCATCGTCATGGACGAGACGACCTGCATGGTGAAGGCGCTCGAGCGGCTCTCGTTCTTCTACTACGAGGAATCCTGTGGCCAGTGCACGCCATGCCGTGAAGGAACCAGCTGGCTTTACAAGGTGGTGCATCGAATAGAGAGCGGCAAGGGTCGTCCCGATGATCTCGAACTGCTCGAGAGTGTGACCACCAACATCATGGGCCGCACCATTTGCGCGCTTGGCGATGCCGCATCGATGCCGGTACAGAGCTTTATCAAACATTATCGCGACGAGTTCTCGTACCACATCGAACACAAGAAGTGCCTCGTGCCCGTTGATGTGCAGCGTGCCGGCAGTGGCTTCTTTATGGCAACGGTTTAGGGTACGAGACGATGGAAATCGAAATCGACGGCAAGATGGCACAGGTGCCTGATGGCAGTACCATCATGGATGCTGCACAGCAGTTGGGGGCCTATATCCCGCATTTCTGCTATCACAAGAAGCTCTCGATCGCTGCCAATTGCCGGATGTGTCTGGTGCAGGTAGAGAAGGCGCCGAAGCCCCTGCCTGCCTGCGCGACGCCGGTGACCAACGGCATGAAGGTATTCACGCACTCCGAACTGGCCGTCAAGGCGCAGCAGGGCGTGATGGAGTTCCTGCTGATCAATCATCCCCTCGACTGTCCGATCTGCGATCAGGGTGGCGAGTGTCAGCTGCAGGACATGTCGGTCGGTTACGGTCCGATGAAGAGCCGCTACACCGAAGAAAAGCATGTCGTCTTCCACAAGGATGTCGGCCCGCTGATTTCGATGCAGGAAATGAGCCGTTGTATCCATTGCACTCGCTGCGTGCGCTTCGGCCAAGAAGTGGCTGGTGTGATGGAATTGGGCATGATCCATCGTGGTGAGCATTCCGAGATCA
>RRZT010630370.1_pt1 | contig 13489 bp, 8 predicted proteins | sample 2165551 | NCBI WGS metagenome assembly RRZT01 (sample SAMN10456910, study PRJNA506462) | wastewater metagenome | biome: wastewater; feature: sludge; material: wastewater sludge; isolation source: wastewater sludge with Escherichia coli K12::gfp cells carrying plasmid... | place: USA: Moscow, Idaho ... | reverse complement strand
CAGTAGCGCGCAGATCACGCCAAAAAATATAAATTCCCCTACAAAAATCAGCACAAGTTGCTGCTGTTGTGCGCCTAAACAGCGCAAAATGGCGCAAGCATCTAAATGCCGACGCATAAAACGCTGGGCGGCCAAGCCAATAGCCACCGCCGCTAAAATTACGCACAGCACCGCTGCCAGGCGTAAAAAGCGTTGTGCGGCGTCGAGCATGCTGCGTACTTCTGGACGGGCGTTTTCGATGTTTTCAACACGTTCTCCCCGGCCCAGCTGGGGTTTGACCCATGTTTCAAATTCACGTACTTTTGCTTCGTCCCCGGCGGCATGCAAACGCCAAGTAGCACGCGCGCCCGGCGCTAAAAGGCCGCTCGCGGGTAATTGTTCTAATGCAATGAGGGCCCGGGGCGCCAGGCTAAACATATTTGAGCCCCGGTCGCTTTCAAAGGTGAGTTGCGCGGTGAGCTTGAGCGAGGCGTAGCCAATGTCAACCGTGTCGCCCAATTTTAGGTTTAAAGCAGACATGGCCCGCTCGTCCAGCCACACTTCGCCCATGCCGGGCAGGGCCGTGGGCGTAGTTTCTTTGGGTGTGGCGAGGGTGCGAATCTTCAACCCGCCACGCAAGGGGTAGGTGGGGCTGGCCGCTTTTAAACCGACCATCAAGGTGCGTTCGCCCGCGCTGGCCATGCTGTTTAAAAGAATGGTCTGGGCTAAGGATAAGCCTAAAGTATTGGCTGTTTGGCTAACCGATTCTTTCCAGGGGTGGTCCGCGATAAGTAGCACATCGCCGCCTAAAAGCTGATTGGCTTCGCGCTCTAAACCCCGGCTTACACGGTCTGCTAAAAACCCGACACTGGTGAGCGCAGCCACGGCCACAATCAAGGCGGCACCGAGCAAATTAAGTTCCCCGGCGCGAAAATCTCGAAAAAAAGCTTTAAATACTAAAGAAGCCTGAAATGCCATAAGTGATCAAAGTTTAAAGTTAAAAAATGGGCGTTGCCATAGACAACGCCCAGGCGAATAGAGAAATGGTGCAAAGTTTAGTCTTGTAAAGCCAAAGTGCCATGTTTTAGGGTGTTATCTTCGGGGTCATTGTTCAGCACAAAACCTAGGTTTTGTACGAATTTCAGCATTCTGTCGTTATTAGACAGGAAAATCCCCGTCATGGCTTTTAAGCCGCTGTTGCGCGCATTTTCAATGAGCGTGGTCATGAGCTGGCGCGCTAAACCCCGGTGCTGCCAAGCATCGGCCACCACAATGGCAAATTCGCAGGTTTCCCCGTCCGGGTTAACAGAATAACGGCTCACGCCAACTTCCATTTCTTTGCCTTCTGGTTTAACCGTGGCAACAAAGGCAATTTCCCGGTTGTAGTCAATTTGCGTGAGACGGGCAATCATGGCGGGCGGCATTTCTCGCATGGTGTTCATGTAGCGCAAGTATTTGGTTTCGGGTGAAAGATTGCGCACAAATTCCCCGGTCATTTCGGCGTCTTCTGGCTTAATGGGCCGGAGGATGACGTCTTGGCCATCGGGCAAGGTCCAGGTGCGAATGAGGTGCGAAGGGTAGGGGTGGATTGCCATGTGATCGTAACGCCCGGCGGCCGGGGAGACGTTTTCTATCCAAATGCGAGCGTCAACAGCCACCAGGCCATTTTCATCCACAATAATCGGGTTGATGTCGAGCTTTTGAATCCAAGGCAATTCACACACCATTTCGGACACGCGTTGCAGCGCAAATTCCAACGCCTGCATGTTGATGGCGGGCATATTGCGGAACTTGCCCAGTTGGTAGGCCACATGCGCGCTGCGGATAAGGTCTTGCACTAAATAGGTGTTTAAAGGTGGCAAGGCGACAACTTGGTCGCGGGTGAGGTCGGTGCGATTGCCGCCTTCGCCAAAGGTGATAAAGGGGCCAAAAATGGCGTCTTGCCGCACGCTAATCATCAGTTCCCGGCCGTTACGTTTGAGCACCATGGGCTCAATGGCCACGCCATTAATTTCTAAATCGGGAATGCTTTTTTTGACGTTTTCTAAAATGTCTTGATAAGCGCTGCGTACCGTTGCCAAATTGCCGATGTTTAAACGCACACCGCCGGAGTCTGCTTTATTGACCACGGTGGGGGAATCGATTTTCATGACCACGGGCAAACCAATTTCTTCGGCCAGCACCATGGCTTCTGTGGCAGAACGCGCAATCACCGTTTGCGCAATGGGAATTCTGAAAGCGGCCAAAATGGCTTTAGATTCCATGGCGTTGAGCACCCGGCGCCGTTCGTTGAGCGCGGTTTCTATAACTAAACGGGCGCTTTCGATGCTCGGCGGATTAAGCTCTGAGAGGGATGCCGGGGTTTGGACTAAAAGCTTTTGGTTACAGTAGTACGTTGAAATGTAGTTGAACAATTCCACCGCCGGTTCAGGCGTTCTAAAAACCGGGATACCCGCAGCTTTGAGCACTTTGCGCCCTTCATTAACCGTTTCTTCCCCCATCCAGGTGGTAAAAACGGGTTTGTCCTGATTTTTACTTAGCTCTGCCACATCCTTCGCCACAGCAACAGGGTCAATGGACGCTTGTGGGGATAGCATGACGAGCGCCGCATCGACATTGGGCGTGTCTAAGATAATTTTGAGTGCTTCTTGGTAGCGCGTTTGCGTGGCGTCCCCCAGAATATCGAGAGGGTTATCAATGACGCAATTAGGTGGTAGCACCGCCTTGAGTTTGGCTTTGGTTTCGCTGGTAAAGCCCGCTAAAGGTACGCCTAAATCTGCAGCCCGGTCGGCGGCCATCAACCCCGGCCCCCCGCCGTTGGTAATAATGGCGAGGTGATTGTTAGCGGGTTGAAAATGGGAGAATAGGGCGCTGGCTGCAGCATAAAGTTGCTCCATGCTGGATAAACGTACCACCCCGGCCCGGCGCAGTGCGGCATCAAAGACATCGTCATTGCCCGGTTTGCTGGCTGAGTGAGAAAAAACCGCGTTCATCACATTGGGGTGGCGGCCAATTTTAAGCAGCAGCACCGGTTTGACGCGCGCGGCACCGCGCAAAGCGCTCATGAATCGCCGGGCATCGCGTACACCTTCCACATAAAGAAAGATGCTTTCGGTGCGCGGGTCTGAAATCATGTATTCCAGCACCTCACCAAAATCAATGTCGCCGGAGGAGCCTAAAGAGACAACACTGGAAAAGCCAATTTTGTTGGGGAGAGCCCAATCTAAGACAGCAGAACACAGCGCACCAGATTGCGAAATGAGTCCTAAATTGCCCTTAACCGCGTTGGTGTGTGCAAAGGTGGCATTCAGGCCAATTTGAGGGCGAATCACCCCCATGCAGTTGGGCCCCAAGAGCCGAATGCCGTAACGGCGCGCTGTTTCTAGCAGCGTGCGCTCAAGTGCAGCGCCTCTAGGCCCGGTTTCTGAAAACCCGGACGAAAGGACAACGACGGCTTTTACTCCCGCGCGTCCGCAGGCATCTACAATGGTTGGAGTGCCAGCGGCGCGCGTGGTGATGACGACTAAGTCTAGGCGTTGTGGCACATCTTCTACGGAGGGATAACAGGGTAGTTTTTCTACCGTTTGATATTTTGGATTGATGGGAAAGAGTTTGCCTTTAAACTCGGCTTTGAGCATGTTCCGCAGTACCATGCCCCCCAGGGAGTCATGACGCTCGCTGGCGCCAATGATACCGACGGCGCGCGGATCAAATAAAGGAGTCAAATAGTGTTTTTCTGCCATATCCATAGAAGCGCTCCGAATTTAAAATACGGGTCAATGACGCTAGGCTTCTGCGAGTGACGCACAGCGGCCCGCCTAATACCGCCTTCGCTAAGGGCTAATTAAATACTCAAGCATCAAAACGATCTGAAATTAAAAAGATTATCCGCTTTTTAGCTTTTTTACGCAGCATAGAATCAACCCGTTATGATGCGTTCTTTTACTTATCGAACCAAGCCTATCATGCCCAATACGCCTCCTCTTTGCCAATGGACCCATCAAGGTCAGTCCTACAGCGCGCCTTGGCGCAGCCAAACCGGCGCACACTGCCCCAAGCGGCTGGTTGTGGCAGATGAGCATTTACGTGCGGATGACGCATACCGCCTGGCTTGCGAAGGCACCGGCCTTGTGTGGCAGGGGGATTATCATAATGCCCGCATGTTGCTCCAAGCCATCACGCGTCGCTTGGATCGTAAAGCCCCACCCCCCGCCAGTACTCCCGAAGCCGCTTTTATCCAACAGCGCCGGGCGCACGCGCATCGCAACCGGATTTTAGGCATGTTGCTGCTGCAGTTTAATGCGGACCATCAACTCAATTTACCCCGTGCGCCGGATGTCCAAGCTGCTTGCACTGCTGCGCATGGCCCGGTTTCCAGTGCTTATCTAAGCCCGTTGCGTGAACTACTTGGCATTATTGGTGCGTATGAATGGTACAAAAAAGGCGTTCATATTCCAGCTTTAAACGCGCATATTCACCCGCATTACGGTGTATTTGCGCCGATTCGGAGTGAATATATTGACCTCGTTGTCCAAACGCCTTTGCCCAGTAAAACGTTGGCTTTTGATATTGGCACGGGCACCGGCGTGCTAGCAGCCGTGCTAGCGAGCCGGGGTGTCAAAAAAGTAATTGCTACAGATAATGCGCCTCGTGCACTCGCCTGCGCGCAAGAAAATATTCAACGCCTGGGGCTGGCCGCTCGTATTGAGCTTTTAGAGGCTGATCTTTTCCCCCCCGGGCAGGCCGATCTAATTGTTTGTAATCCGCCCTGGGTGCCCGCACATGTCCATAGTTTGTTAGATCAAGCCGTGTATGACCCCAACAGCCAAATGTTGCAAGGGTTCTTAAAGGGCCTTTCGGCGCACCTTACACCGCAAGGGGAGGGGTGGCTAATTTTGTCAGATTTAGCAGAGCATCTTCATTTACGCACGCCCAACGCGTTGCAAGAATGGATTGCTCAGGCGGGTCTTAAAGTACGCGCCAAAAAAAGTATTCCCCCTCGCCATCCCAAAGCCCGGGACCAGACAGACCCACTACACCAGGCTCGCGCAAAAGAGCACACCTTTTTATGGCAACTGGTTAAGGCATAAAGCTGTACTTCGTTTTTAGATTTAACGCAAAAGAAGTTGAAAAATTCAGTAAAAAATCTGCTATTCATGCAAAACCCGGGAGCGTAGAATCGACGAGAACCATCAGCAGTTAAGCAGTCAGTTTTTTGAACGAAAATGAAGGCATGTCTGCAAAAATGGACTCTCTGGAAACAATTTTCTCTGCTCACAACAGACAGTTTCTCGGTCTCTGCATGGCGGATCTTACACGGCAAGTACACCTTGCCGGTAAGTGTATCCGCAGATGTGTTTCATACCCCCTCATCATTATTGACCACGCCGGCCAAATACAAACCAAAGTTGATTTTAGTAATCGCGAAGCGTGCGAAAAATATTGCATTGCTTGGCATCAAATTACGTCAAAAACAGCCTTTCGTCAGAATAAAAATACAGATTCTTTAGAGCAATATCTCAATCAAAAAGTCAGAGAGCATTCATTCTTTTTTGAAAGTTTTAAAAGAAAACGGTTTAGGCATATCGCAAAAAATTTACATGGGCCTCCTTGTTTGTTTTTTACGTATGCAATCTTCAGGGTGGGGTAAAACAGTTTGTTTATTTTATGACTGAACACTATCAAAGCATCAACTGTAAAGGAGCGCAAATATGACTACGATTGCTATCATTATTGCCATCTATATGCTGATCATGATGGGTATTGGTATTTATTCAAAAACCAAAATTAAAGATAGTTCAGACTACCATCTGGCGGGGCGGCGTCTTGGGCCCATCATGCTGGCAGGTACCTTAGCAGCAACTGAAATTGGTGGGGGCAGTTCTGTTGGTGTTGCATCCAAAGCCTATGGTACATGGGGGCTTTCTGCAGGTTGGTACGTTGTGTCTGCCGGGCTAGGTATATTTTTGGTGTCATTCATTGCACCCCATATGCGCCGTGCACTAGCCACTACGGTGCCAGAAATTATCGGACGGCGTTACGGCAAGGCAAGTTATGTGATTACGAGCGTGCTCTCATTTCTCGCCTTGATTGCCTTGGCTGCCGCGCAAATTACAGCCACGGCCACGATTGTGAATGTACTAACCGGGTTTGATATGACCATGGCCATTCTCATTTCCGGGCTGGTTGTGGTGTTTTACACTTACTTGGGCGGGATGTGGAGCGTCACACTCACAGACTTTGTGCAGTTCTTTTGTATTGTGTTCGGTTTTGCCATTGCGGTTCCCTTTGCGCTGAATAATATTGGCGGCATTAGCAGCTTAGAGTGGAGCAAAATTGTTGCAGGGTGGCAAACCGTCTCAACCACTTTACCTGAGGAGAAATTTGATTACACCAAAATCGGCTGGGGAACTATTATTGGGCTGATTATTATGTATTTCATGACCTTCTCTACCGGGCAAGAGGCTGTGCAGCGTTATTACTCCGCACGGAATGAAAAAGTAGCGGTTGCGGGTTCTCTTTTATGTAGCTTGCTGATGACCATGTATGCCTTTATTCCCGCCGTATTGGGGCTTATTGCGCTCACCGCTTTTCCTAATATTCAGGCTAATAATGCGCTGGCCACTCTTTCTGTTAACCTATTACCCCCGGTCATTAGCGGTGTTTTGCTTTCAGCAGTGATCTCGGCCACCCTTTCGAGCGCGTCAGGTGATCTATTAGGGGCTGCCAGTATCTACGTTAAAGATATTCACCCCATGGCACGTCCAAACCACCCATTAGAAGGCGATAAAGAGCTTTCGATGAGTAGGCTTATTGTGTTTATTGTTGGCATTGCCGCCATTGTGGTATCGGCCTCCAGCAAGCAAATCATAGGGCTCTTGATGTTTGCCTTTACCCTACGTGCAACCGGCCCCTTTGCAGCCTATATTTTTGGACTGACCAAGGAGGATGTGACTGTTAACGCCGGGCTTTACTCGATTATTGCGGGTTCTATCTTTGGCTTGGGCTGGCAGCTGGCCAAAGAGCCTTTCGGGATCATGGCTATTGTTGTAGGTGCAACGACGAGTTTGATTGTATTTTTCGCGGTGAATATTGCAGAGAAAAAGGCCGGTGTGCCTAATGCGCCCTCTGCTTTTTTAGAGAAAAACAAACCGACTGAATCAGCATAAATTTTGTACTAAACTATCCACAGGGCAGCCTAGCTGCCCTTTTTTATGGGCTAATTTTTGATTTCTGAAAACTATTATGTTGTTCAGGGATATGTCTAATTCAGCAGAGAGAAATTGAGTCTATTTTCTTAAATTATCTTGCAAAATATCTTTATTTCATCAGATCGAATTTTTAAGAAAAAGCGCAAATTAAATAAAACAGAAAATAAGCTATCTATCCTGCATTGGGGGGCGTAGAATCGACGTGCGTCATCAGCAGTTAAGCAGCCGATTTTTTAAATAAAAATGAAGGCGTGTTTTTGGAAATGGCTACTCAAGAACCAATTTCTATCCCCAACTGCTGTCAGTCTTTCGGCCTTTGGATGACCAATTTACCACGGCAAGCTCGCCTTATTATTGAGCATATCCGTAGTGATGTTTCGTGCGTATTTACTAACATAAATCAGGCTGAACTAGCACGTATTAGAATAAGTTTTGACGATCAAAAAAAGCGTCGAAGGCGTTGTCTTGTTGGGTACTGCATTATTCAAAAAATAGGGTATCGAAAAAATAAAAATAAAAGTTTCGGGGCGCAGTGCAGTGATAAAAAAGCCGAAATGTGCCGCTTCTATTTTAAAAGCTTTAAGAGAAAAAGGCTTTATCACGCCATAAGGGGCTAAGACGAGTCCCGTATTTGTTTTCAGAATATGCAATCGTTTGGGATGGGACAAAGCAGTTTTTTGATTTTATGCCCGGGCGCTATTGAGGCACGAATTGTAAGGGAGAACAACATGACTACGATTAGTATCATCATTGGCATCTATATGCTGGTGATGATGGGAATAGGTATTTATTCAAAGACTAAAATTAAGGATAGTGCAGATTACCATCTTGCCGGGCGACGTCTTGGGCCTATTATGTTGGCGGGTACTTTAGCCGCGACTGAAATTGGTGGGGGCAGTTCTGTTGGTGTTGCATCCAAAGCTTATGGTGCATGGGGGCTTTCTGCAGGTTGGTATGTTGTGTCTGCCGGGCTTGGTATATTTTTGGTGTCATTTATCGCGCCTTATATGCGTCGCGCTTTGGCTACCACGGTGCCAGAAATTATTGGACGACGCTATGGAAAGACAAGCTATGTGATTACCAGTGTCCTTTCTTTTCTTGCGCTCATTGCGCTAGCTGGCGCGCAAATTACAGCTACGGCCACGATTGTGAATGTATTGACCGGGTTTGATATGACCATGGCCATTCTTATTTCCGGGCTGGTTGTGGTGTTTTACACTTACTTGGGCGGGATGTGGAGCGTCACGCTCACAGATTTCGTGCAGTTCTTTTGCATCGTGTTTGGTTTTGCCATTGCGGTTCCCTTTGCGCTAAACAATATTGGTGGGGTGAGTGCTTTTGAGTGGGATAAAGTTGCGGCGGGCTGGCAAACTGTGGCAACTACGCTGCCGGCTGAAAAGTTTGACTACACTAAAATTGGCTGGGGAACCATTGTTGGCCTCGTCATCATGTACTTTATGACTTTCTCTACCGGGCAAGAAGCTGTGCAGCGTTATTACTCCGCACGGAATGAAAAAGTAGCGGTTGCGGGCTCTCTTTTATGTAGTCTATTGATGACCATGTATGCCTTTATCCCGGCCGTATTGGGATTAATTTCGCTCACCGCTTTTCCTAATATTCAGGCCAATAATGCGCTGGCCACCCTTTCCGTTAACCTATTACCTCCGGTCATCAGCGGTGTTTTGCTTTCCGCTGTGATCTCCGCCACCCTTTCAAGCGCTTCTGGGGATTTATTGGGCGCAGCTACCATCTACGTCAAAGATATTCACCCCATGGCACGTCCAAATCACCCATTAGAGGGCGATAAAGAGCTGTCGATGAGCAGACTTATCGTATTTATTGTTGGGATCGTAGCTATTGTTGTATCAGCCTCTAGCAAGCAAATCATTGAGCTTTTGATGTTTGCCTTTACCTTGCGCGCGACAGGACCTTTTGCAGCGTATATTTTTGGACTGACCAAGGAAGATGTGACTGCCAATGCCGGGCTTTATTCGATTATTGCGGGTTCTATCTTCGGCTTGGGCTGGCAGCTGGCTAAAGAGCCTTTCGGCATCATGGCTATTATTGTAGGCGCAACGACTAGCTTGGTTGTATTTTTTGCAGTGAATATTGCAGAGAAAAAGGCCGGTGTGCCCAATGCGCCTTCTGCTTTTTTAGAGAAAGACAAAACGACTGAACCCGTATAAATGCTGCATTAAAACATCTACCGGGCAGCCTGGCTGCCCTTTTTTATGGGTGTTTTGATCAGGGGACTGATTTTTGCGTTGTGGAGATTATGGTGTGACAGCTTGAAGTTTGAAGGTATTCTCTACAGTACAATCTGCTTTTACCGTTCATGATAGGCAATGGCATTTTAAAATGAAGCTAATTAGCATTCACCATGTTGCGATTATTTGTAGTGACTATGCTCGCTCGAAAGATTTTTATATCAACGTACTAGGCTTGAGTCAGGTCGCTGAAAACTGGCGTGAAGACCGACAATCTATGAAGCTCGACTTGCGATTACCCGGGGGGGGACAGCTTGAGATTTTTTCTTTTCCCAGTCCGCCACCCCGGCCCTCTCGTCCTGAAGCGCAAGGTTTGCGTCATCTTGCATTTAGCACGCACGACTTAGCACTATGGCATACGCATTTATCGAATGAGGGCTATGCCCCCGAGCCTATTCGAATTGATGAATACACTGGGCAGGCATTCTTTTTTCTAAAAGACCCTGATGACCTGCCCATTGAATTTTATGAAGTGCCTGCTTAAAGCAGCAGGAAGGCTGCCATTGCGACGCAAGTGGGGAGGGCGGCTGCTAAAAATAAGTTAACCGGTTTTACCGTTCCTTCGCTAAAACAGTCTCTTAGAATTGACATGCCGGCAGGATTGGGGGCATTGGCGATAACTGTTAATCCCCCCCCTGTAACCGCACCGGTGACCAGCGCGTACTTAAACTCATCGGAGAGGCCTTCAACCAAAGAACCTAAATAGGTGAGAGCAGCATTGTCTGTAACAGCCGTTAGCCCGGTAGCGCCAAAAAAAACAGTCGTGCTGCTCATACTCATGAGCAAAGGTTTGAGCCACCATTGCTGTAACCCTCCTAGCACGACAAGGCCTGCTAGAAAGAAAGCAACTAAAAGCCCTTCACGTAAAATCAAACGATCTTGGTGGCGTTCATACGCATGTGCAACGCCTAAGAAAAATAGAAACAAGCCCATGAAAATTGGGGGGTAATGTGCACAAACCACCACCGCAGTCAGAAAAAACAGGTGCGCCAATGTTAAAGCTAAGGGTATGCGCATGGAAGCTGGCTGAGGCTTGGGGGCTGATAAGGCTCTAAGTTCTTTAAAAAAAAGTGCACTCAATACAGAAGCATTGATTAATACGGCAACAGCGGCTTTCCATCCAAATGTTCTAATGACAAATGAACTATCCCAATTCCACGCATGGGCTACCATTAAGATGGGAGGAGCTGCAAACGATGTAAGCGTGCCCCCAATAGAGACATTGACAAAAAGTACACCCAGCGCCGCGTATTTTAGTTTGCTTGAAATATTTTTTGAAAAATAGTGTTCTTTGAGCATTAAGGCCGCTAAGGTCATGGCGGCGGGTTCTGTGATAAATGAGCCTAGTAACGGGACAAGAGCGAGTAGCGTAAAAAATACGCCAACGCTCCGGGGTAAGGGTAATATTTTGCCGATGAGCCGAACAAGCGCTGAAGCTGCGTGTAGAACTGGGCGGCTAGCGGCTACGACCATAATGGCAAACACAAACATGACTTCTGTAAAGTTGCGGCTATTCATGTACGTGACAGCCGAATGTGCGCCTTCGAGCAGGATGATGCCAATCATGAGTACTAGAGCCCAAAAGCCAAATACAACCTCAACCTCACCCAGTAAGTGAAACAGGCCGGCATGTGCTGGGCGCTTATGCGCTAAACGCTCAAAAAATTGAGTTGAGAAAGTATGTAAAATGGCTAGAGCAAATAAAATGGCAGCGAGGATTTGAACCGATGTGGCAGACAAAAGAACTTCCTTCCTTATAGCACGTGAATTGATAAACTAATCTTACATAGCGTATATGCCTTCAGTATCTATCAATTTACCTCCTTCTGTTAAGCTTCGTGCTACCAGGTACGATCGGCCCCCGGGTTTAGAAGGCTCATTTAAGTCAAAATTCACAAAAAATAAAATCGATTTTACAAATAAAAAAACGGGTGCCAAGGCCCCCGTTTTTTCTAGCGCAAGTTCAAATATTAGAACTTGTGACGCAGACCCATACCTACGGTTGTAACGCGATCACCGGAAACGTCGCTAGCGAAGCTAACAGATTCAACGGCCTTGTCATTGTCTAGGTAACCAAAGCCAGCATATGCTGTTGTACGCTTAGACAAATTGTGATTGTAGCCCACACCGAAGCCAACAGAACGTGAGCTATCAACTTTTTCACGCTTGCTCATGGATACTAAGCCGTAAAGTTCGCCAGCAGAGCCAACTTTGAAAGATGCGCCAATTTGACCTTGGTTCCAGTCTTGGTCAGAACGTTGTACGTCTTGACGTTGGTAAGAACCAGACAATTTGAAGGAGCCGAAGTCGTAAGCAGCGCCAATCAAGAACTCATTTACGTCAGCAGTTTTTACGCCGCCAATGTTTTGAAGGCCGTGGTACACAGCACGAACGTCCAAACCGCCTACTGCATACTTAGCACCCAAGCCAACAACGCCTTGACGGCTGCCATTGTTTTGCTCGCCGAATGAGTAAGCACCGGTGAAGCTGAAGCCACCCCATGTTGGTGAAATGTAAGCAACAGCGTTATTCAAACGTGCTGGCTCGCCTGAAATAATGGTTGCGCCAGCAGCTTGTGCTTGAGCAACCATTGGGCTAAACCAGGCTGCGCCAGACATATCCATATCGCCTGCAGCGTAGTAGCCAGGTGCTTGTAAACGACCTAAAACGGCTGTACCGAAGCCACCAGCAACACCAACATAAGCTTGGCGTGTACCGCTCAAACCGCTGTTACCGTCGATTTTAGTTCCAAACTCATAGTTGAAAACACCCTTCAGGCCACCACCGAGTTCTTCCGTACCACGGAAGCCCAAACGGCTGCCTGATAGACCGCCACTGTCGATACCGGTTTTGGTTGTGCTACGACCGTCGGTATTGTACATATAAGCGTCAGCAATACCGTACATTGTTACGTGTGTTTGCGCGAAAGCAGGTGCAGCTGCCAAGCTAGCAATAGCTAAGGCGATAAATTTCTTTTGCATAGGTTTCTCCTCTAGTTCAAGTTGAGACCGCGGACTGGCCCGTCGGCCCGACTTACCTCTCTAATGAGAAGTTGCCGCAGATTGTGCTGACTGACACCCCATCTACGCAAGTGTAAATGGCGAATAAGGCGACAAAAAAGCAAATTGTGTTGCGCGTCCGCAACACGCCGCCAGCATCAGAAGCGTTAAAGACACGGGGTTGTGCAGGGGCTATTGTACCCGGATCTTTATTTGTAAATTGGCGGTGTCGTAAAAAAACACAAAGCAAAATTCCGGGGTTTTAGCACTCTATTGGCAAGAGTGCTAAAATAGAGGCTGAAAAGGAGTCTAATGTTATGAAAAGCGTTTTATCTTTTCCGTGTCCGGCAACCTTAGGTAGTATTGACCAGTATATTGCTGCGGTCAATCGTTTCCCTATGCTGAGTAAAGAACAAGAACTAGATTTGGCTCAGCGCCATCATAGTACGGGAGATGTTGAGTCAGCGCGTACGCTTGTGCTTTCTCATTTGCGGTTGGTCGTAGCCATTACGCGTGGCTATTTGGGCTATGGTTTGCCTCATGCGGATTTGATCCAAGAAGGCAATATTGGCTTGATGAAGGCTGTGCGCCGCTTTGATCCGGCACACGGTGTGCGTCTTGTTTCTTTTGCTATTCATTGGATCAAGGCTGAAATCCATGAATATATTCTTAAAAACTGGCGTTTGGTGAAGGTGGCAACGACCAAGGCGCAGCGCAAGTTGTTCTTTAATTTGCGTAGCATGAAGAAAGACAGCACAACCTTGACCGTAGATGAGGTGAGGGACGTTGCGCGTACGCTTAATGTGAAGCCTGAGGAAGTGACTGAAATGGAAACCCGGCTCACAGGGCGCGATATTGCGCTTGAGGCGCCGGAGGACGATGAGGACAGTGCATATCTTGCGCCTGCCGCGTACCTGAGAGATCCGCATGCAGAACCCTCTGAGGCGCTTGCTGATGCTCAGCAGGCTCCGCTTAAGGAATCTGGCCTTTAAAATGCGCTTGCTTCACTGGATGCACGTAGCCGGGCGATTGT
>RRZT012780201.1_pt1 | contig 13490 bp, 14 predicted proteins | sample 2165551 | NCBI WGS metagenome assembly RRZT01 (sample SAMN10456910, study PRJNA506462) | wastewater metagenome | biome: wastewater; feature: sludge; material: wastewater sludge; isolation source: wastewater sludge with Escherichia coli K12::gfp cells carrying plasmid... | place: USA: Moscow, Idaho... | reverse complement strand
TAAAAGTTTTAAAGTTTGATAGAAAAACTGCATTTTTCAGCTCAACTCCTGGTGGTGTTGTGGAAATGGTAATTTTAGGAGAAGAACAAAAAGCAGATACTTCTAAAATCACACTTGTTCAATCTTCAAGACTTCTGTTTGTTGTTTTATCTTTGCCTTTTATAATCCAATATGTTTTTCATCTTGATATTAGTGGAAATCAACTAATCACAAAAGCTATAAAAGATACAAATTTAATAGAATTTTTCTATCTAATCATCATTGGAATTTGTGGAGCCTTTATTGCTAAAAAGATAAAAATGTCCGCTGCATTTTTAATTGGTCCTATGATTTTAAGCCTTATTGTTTATAGTAGTGGAGTAATTCACACTTTGATTCCCGATGAATTAATCAAATTTGTTCAAGTTATTTTTGGAACAATTATTGGTTTTACTTTTAAAGGTGTAAAACTAAAGATGATTATAAAAACCCTTATAGGAACTTTTGGGCATTTTATAATCATGGCTTTATTTTCTGGATTATTTATTTTTATTGCCTACTACTTTTTCGGTTTTCCAGTAGTTTCTACACTTCTTGCATTTAGTCCAGGTGGTCAAACAGAGATGAATTTAATAGCATTATTAGTTGGAGCAAATGTTCCATATATAACAATCCATCATATCATGCGACTTTTTATCGTTATGAATTTAGCTCCTTTAGTTGCAAAAAGATTATAAAAGTTCTAAAATCTCATTTTATTACCCATTTTGGCTCAAATGCTACTCGTTCTCCATCATCTGTTGTATATTCTTCAAGTGAATTTTCTTTTGATTGAACAACCATATAAATCATTGTTTCATGTGAATCATTTCTAATTCCTCTAATTCCAGCAGGTGCCACACGGATAACTGAACCCTCTTTTATTTCAAAAAAATTTCCATCAACTTGAAAAAATCCATAACCTTTTAAAATAATATATGTCTCTTCATTTTTATAGTGAATATGAAAATATGGCTGTTCTGTTTTTGCTGCCAATGAATTAAAAGAAATTTCAGTTCCAGTTGCATTTGTTGGTTCTTTTAAAAATACTTTACCTTCAATTTTTTGTTTATTTACTTTATGTATTAAAGAATATTCCATAAGTTCATCTAAATTTCCTAAATTTATTGCCGTGTAATTTTTATCTTCAACTATTTTTTCAACAACTTTCATTTTAACTCCTTTAATTTTATAATTGACTAATCAGTCAATAAAAGTATAACAAATAATTGACCAATTAGTAAAGAAACTATATAATTAATAAAATTTAACACTTAGGCATATTGTGAAAAATAAGAGTGATACAAGACAAAAACTAATTGATGTAACTTATGAAGAAGTATATGAAAAAGGCTATCAAGCTGCTTCTTTATCTGAGATTTTATCAAAAGCACAAGTACACAAAGGCTCAATGTACTACTTTTTTGCAAACAAAAAAGAGATGGCACTAACTGCTTTTAAAGAAAAAATGGAAAATAGATTTTCTACAAGATATGAAAGTTTACTTCAAAATGACTCAAATATCATAAATAAACTTTTTGATGTTCTTATGGATTTATCTTTGAGAGATTTTAACAAAGGTTGCCCTTTAGCAAATATGGTTCAAGAGATGTCAAATCTTGATAGTGATTTTGATGCAATAAGTAAAATGTTTTATCAAAATTTAAGAGCTGTAATGAAAGCTATTTTAGATAAAGCCATAGAGTTAAAAGAGTTAAAACAATGTGATAGTTCAAAACTTGCTTTATATATCACTGTTGTTGTTGAAGGTGGAATATTAGCTTCAAAAGCAACTGGTGATGCAAATGATTATCTTCAATCTATAGAGTGTTTGAAAGAACATCTTGATAGTTTTAGATTATAAAGAAGAGTTATTTATATCCTTAAACAACTCTTCCATTATCTCTTCAAAGGTTTTATTTGTATTATTTACAAATTCATATGGTTTGTTTTCTTTTACTAAAACCTTTTTATCATAAGTAAATGTTTTTACTAATTTCTCATCTTTTAATAAATCAAAATTTATTTTCAAAATAACATAAGATTTATTTTCATTTATTTCATGGTAAAGCTTAATTACATTTGTTTTTAAAACATAATCATAATCTATTTTTGCATCTTCAAAAGAGACTAAAGAAAACATTTTACTACTTTGAAATGACTCAAACAAAGAGTTATGAATCATACTACTTGGAAGATTTATCCATCTATTTTTTGCATATTCTTCAAACAAATATGGTTTTTGACTATAAAAAATTGAGCGTGAATTAAAACTTTTATTTACAAGTGGCTCTTCAATCAATATTGATTTTTCACTATTTTTATAACTTTTGTTTTTTGAGTTAAAATCAATAGAATAGCTATTTATATCCGTAACTTCTTGTTTTAAAGAACATCCAGAAATCAAAACTATCATTAAAAGATAAAAAAGATTTTTCATATTTATTCTCCTGGTCCATTTTTTATATTTTTTTGTTTAAATAAAATATCACTTGGACTTTGATTTAAACTATCTATTAGATGTTGAGTTTGAGAAAGTGTAACATCCAAACTATTTAAAAGAGTATTCAACCTATCAAAACTCTCTTTTGACATATCTTTCATATCAAAACTTCCTTTTTTCACTTCAACTAAAAGTTCATTTGAAAGCTCTTTAAATGTATTTGCTGATTTATCAATACTATCAAATGATTTTGTTCCTGTTTTTGAAAGTGTTGAAATATTGGTTAAAACCTCATCAATTCTTTTTTCATTTTTTACAAGATAAGAGCTAAACTGTTCAACATTATTCATACTTGTTTCAGTTTTTGCAAGTATTTGTGAAATTATTTTTATGTTTTCATCATTTAAAAGTTTTTTTATTTGACTTAATACTATTGTTAATTCATTTGTAATATCTGTTGTAGAATCTACCAAAGTTGTCAAATCTGAAATTCTTGAATTAATGATTCTTAATCCATTTTCATTTATTTCCAAAAGTTTTGAGTTATTACTTCCACCTTTTAATTCTATATATTTAAGTCCTGTAATTCCAAGATTTCCAAGAACTGCAAAATTATCCTCTTTTATTGGAGTATCTTTTTTTATTGAGACGTCTACTTGTATCTCTTCTGAATTATTTGGATTAAATTTTATTTCACTTACTGTTCCTACATCAAAACCTTTATATTTGATTGATGAACCAATATTTAATCCAGCTACTGATTCTTTAAAATATATAGAATACTCATCAAACTTTTTTTTCTCAAAACCATATTTTCCAAGCCAAAAAATCAATATTAAAAGTGCAGTTACAAAGGCTATTACAAATAAGCCTATTTTTAAAAAATTTATTTTAGTATCCATTATTTGCCTTTATTTGTTAAAAAATCTTTTATAAATTCATCATTACTATTTAAAGCTTCTGTGATATTTCCATCAAATATTATCTTTTGTTTTAATATTATAAATCTATCTAAAACTGTTTTTATTGTCTCTAAATCATGGGTTATTATAACTATTGTAATATTTAAAATATTTTTTAGATGTATTATCAACTCATTTATTTTTTGTGTACTTGCTGGGTCTAATCCACTTGTTGGTTCATCCAAAAATAAAATCTTTGGTTGCATCGCAAGACTACGTGCCAAAGCAACTCTTTTTTTCATTCCACCACTTAGTTGTGATGGATATAATAATGCTGAGTTTTTTGGAAGTCCTACAATTTCAAGATTTGTATAAGCTATTTTTTCTATTAAATCTTGTGGTAAATCTGTATACTCTTTTAGCATTACACTAATATTTTCAATCACGTTTAAAAATGAGTATAAAGCTCCAAATTGAAAAAGATATGAAAACTGCTGTTTTAAATCTTGGCTTTGTTTTAAAGTCAAATCAGAAATATCTTTTCCTAAAATCTTTATATTTCCCTTTTGAATATTATCCAACATAACTATTTGTTTTACAAGAACTGTTTTTCCAGAACCACTTCCACCTAAAACTCCAAATATTTCTCCTTGATTTACACTAAATGAAATATCTTTGTGAACTATGTTTTCACCAAATATTGTGGATAAATTATCTACTTTTATGATTTCCATTAGATACCAATCTCTGTAAGAATAACTGAAAATATCGCATTTAAAGCGATAACTACAAAAATAGCATTTACAACACTAATTGTTGTATATTTTCCTATACTTGTAGTATTATTTTCTACTTGAAATCCTCTGTAACACCCAATAAGTGCAATTGCAATTCCAAAAAATATAGATTTAAAAACTCCAATTAAAAGATGTTTTACAGGAACTTCTTGCCCCATTCTTGATATAAACTCAGTAAATGTCACATCTAAATTAATATAAGCTATTACCATTCCTCCAAATATTCCAATAATATCTGCAAAAAACACCAATAAAGGTAAAGAGATAACCAAAGCAAAAATCCGTGGTAACACCAAAAACAATGTTGGCTCAAAATCCATAGTTCTCATGGCATCTATCTCATCTGTTATTTTCATAGCCCCAATTTCAGCCGTATATGAGCTAGAACTTCGTCCAGCTATTACAATTGCCGTAACCAAAGGTGCAATTTCTCTAAACATAGTAATACAAATCATCTCAACTATAAAAATATTTGCCCCAAACTTTTCAAGTTGAACAGCCCCTTGATAGGCAATTACAATCCCAACTAAAAAAGATGTAATTCCCACAATAAAAAGCGCATTTACAGCTGATGTATCAATATATTTTAACATGGCTTTAAATCTTATTTTTTTTGGATTAAAAAGTGAATAGATGAAATAATAAAAAACTTTTCCCACAAAATCTACAAAATTTATAGTTTCTTTATATCCCGAATAAAACTTTTTACCTACTATTTCTAAAAAGTTTTCTTTGCTTCTTATATCTTGAGTATTATCTTGATAGTGTTTTTCATAAAATCTATAAATATTTTCAAAAGAATCTAAATTTTTAATAGTTAAATTTTCTTCTTTAAAACCTTTAAAAAATGAAATAAGATAAATAATCGCCGTAGAATCACACTCTTTTAGATTTTGAAAATCCACTATTAGTTTTGAGTTTGTTGAAATATCAAACTTTTCTAAAGCTTTAATATTTTGAGTTAAATTCTCTTTTTTCCAAATATTTGTCAATAAAAGTTCAAAGGTGTTATTATCAAATTTTATTAATTCAAAATCATAATTTTTCATAACAACTATTTTCCCTTTATATATTTAATCCCGTAGTTTACAGTAACTCTAATAAAAATAGCTGTAATAAGGAGCTTTATATACTTTATATTAAAAAACGAAGATATTATCAAAATAAATTATTTCAAAGCTAACTTTTTATTTATCTTTGTAAAATTCGGCAATTTTAAATAAAAAGAGAAAAAATGTATATTCTAAAAAAACTTCAATTATTAACTATTTTATTTGCTTTTGTATTTTTTTCAGGTTGTATAAAAAAACTTGATAGCGATGGTTTGACTTTGAAAATCCAAGAGAGTGAATTAAACAATTTTTCACAAGAATTTCCAATAAATCAAGATTTTGTATTTGCAAATATCCAATTACAAAAACCTCATATTTATGTGAAAAAAAATACAAACCGACTTGCAGCTACAATAAATATGAATTTTGCAACAGTTTTTATGCCAAGTTCAAATGGAACTTTTGCCCTAACTGGAACTCCTTATTTTGATAAGGAAAATTCTGCAATATTTTTAAAAGATATTCAAATAGAAGAGCTAAAACTCACAAATGTAGCTATTGATAAAAACTTTGTAAACGCACTAATAATAAATACAAAACCAATTATTGACAATGTTTTTAATACAATTCCAATTTATAAAATAGATAAATCCTCATTTAAAGGCTCATTTATAAATGATATAAAAATCGAAGATTCAGAGCTTTTGGTAACTTTTGGATTTTGATTTTATAGCTAATAAATATTTATCTTCACTCTTCTAAGTAAAAAATATATATAATAAATTATTATATAATTTTTGGAATATTATGCAAGTATCAAGACCTGGAAATAAAGAAGAATTAAATCAAGTAAAATTAGATGCTATTAAAAAGCCTATTACAGAAAGCAAATTTGAAAATCTAATAAGTGAATTAAAAGTTGAACTTTTAGATAAAGAGAAAAGTCTATTCCAATCAATTATTGTTGATAGAAGCATTTCCCAAGAAGAATTAAATAGTTTAAGTTATGAAGAGATGAAAAAACTAAGAGAATTACTACATAGAAGTGACTTAGATGGTAGTTTTAAGGCTGATTCTCTAGTTTTATTTGAGAGCTTAAGTATGGCACCTTATTTAGAAACTCCAAATTTAAGTGATGATGATTATTTTAATAAAGCTGTATTTGAAACTTTAAAGCAGTTAAATCTTTCTCAAGAAAAGGGTTTTAATCTTATTCGAGAGCTTGGTGATTTTATTAATAATGAAGAAAAAAAAGATTTTGAAAGTAGACTTACTAATAGTCAATATGACTCAGGAGTAAAATATAAAGTCTATATGGGAAAAGATATGCAAGAGTTTATATCTAATCGACTTGAAGTCTTAAATGAAGGTTTATCAACTACTAAAGATAAAATAGTAAAAGAAGATTATGAATATTTAATTAGTATTTATAATGACATAAATTCGAAATATAATATTCTTAAACAAAAAGATGAAGCTCTTTTAGAACAACATACAAGAAATACAAAACCAAATCCTATTTATACTCAAGAAGTAATAAATCTTTATAATGATGTAGTAAAAGAATATGAGAAAGAAGATAAAAAAGAGTTTCAAGAACTTTTAAAAAAGTTAAAAATAACTAATTTATCAGAAGATGAAAAAGAGAAGTTTCGATTAATATTAAAAGATGAAGAATTTTCAAATATTGAAATGGATAATTTAAGTTATGAACAGATGAAAAAAATAAGTCAACTTATCTCTCAAAGAGATTCAAATGATATTCCTATCGAAGGAACTTTTGTCGCTTTAGGAAGTAGAACGGAAGCATTACTTAAAACAGTAACTGCAACAAATGATGATAGTTTCAACAAAGCTTTATTTAAAAAAGTAAAAAGCCTCAATACAATTGAAGAAATAAATAACTTTTTATTACCTCTTTTAAATCATATTGATGATCAGTTAAAAAAATTTGATGAAATAATAAAATTAAATATGAGTAAAGTATTAAGTGGGTTAATAACTAGATTTCAAAAAGAGCGTGAGAAAGCAGAACATCAAGAGATAAAAGAACATTATCAAGGTATGATTGATATGTATAGTGATTTTCAAGAGTTCTATGAAAAAATAAAAAAAGAAGATGAAACTTCTTAAAATAAATATCTAAGAAGAGAAATTAAACGATACTTTTGATACAATCCCCACTTATTAAAGAAATTTTAAACAAATTTTATAAACAATCAAAAAGGAAATTATTATGCCATTATTAGACAGTTTTAAAGTTGACCATACAATCATGCCAGCACCCGCAGTAAGAGTTGCAAAAACGATGAAAACACCAAAAGGTGACAATATTACAGTATTTGATTTAAGATTTTGTGTACCAAATAAAAAAATATTAAGTGAAAAAGGTATCCATACTTTGGAACATTTATTTGCAGGATTTATTAGAAATCATCTAAATTCTGACACAGTTGAAATCATTGATGTTTCTCCAATGGGTTGCAGAACTGGTTTTTACATGAGTTTAATTGGAACTCCAGATGAAAAAACAGTTGCTACTGCTTGGGAAAAAGCAATGAAAGATGTACTTGAAGTTAAATCACAAAACGATATTCCAGAACTAAATGAATACCAATGTGGAACTTACACAATGCACTCACTTGAAGAAGCAAAAGAGATAGCAAATGATATTTTATCTACTCAAATTGGTGTTATGTCAAATGAGGCTTTATATCTTTGTGATGATAAATTAAAAGATTTAGGAAACTAAAAAGTGCAACAAAAACTCAATCTTTTCAAAGAGTTATTTGCAGATTATACAAATATTGCAATTTTACATATTGATAATTCTTTGGGGCTTGTGGATGAAACACTTGAGCAAATCAAGATTCAAAATGAAGGGAATATAAAATATATTCCTTTCGTTGATGAATCAAGTGCCAAACTAAAAGCAACAGCAAGAGAGTTTGAGTATATTGTTTTAGGAAATATTCTTTCTTATTGTGAAGATAAAACTAATATTTTAAAACTTATGTATAAAGCCATAGAAAACTCAGGAAATATAATCATCCTAGAAAAAATCTCAAATGACAATAGATATGAAATCTTAGATTTATTAGAAAGTATTGGTTTTCAAGCACCAAACTGCATTGAACTTTTTGATGATGTTTATATCTTCACAGCAAAAAAAATGCACCATTGGGACAATGGGCTATAAAAAGTGCAAGATAATATAAACTCAATTGTTGCCACAAAAGATGGCTCAAATACCCTATTTTCAAAACTATATAATCAACACTATCACAATCCAGATGATGGAGCGATAAACGAAGCTTTATCAAAACATATAATTCCAGCTTTTACATTTCATAAAAACAAAAAAGAACTTGTTATTTTAGATATTTGTTTTGGGATTGGATATAACACCTTTTCAACTATTTATTATGTAATCAAAAATAATATAGATGTAAAACTAAATATTTTTTCCCCTGAACTTGATGGAAATCTTGTAAAATCTTTAGAAACTTTTGAGTTCCCAAAAGAGTTTGAAAATATTAAACACATTATAAAATCAGTTGCACAAACGGGAAAATATGAAGATAAAAAAATCAAAATTGAAGTTTTTATTGGAGATGCGAGGGATTATATTAGAAATTTAGAAAAGAACTCTTTTGACATAGTTTATCAAGATGCTTTTTCAAGTGATGTGAATTTTGAGCTTTGGACAAAAGAGTATTTTGATGATATTTATAAACTTTGCAATGACACTTGTATTCTGAGTTCTTACGCAATTGCCACACCAATAAGGCTTTCTATGTATGAAGCTGGATTTTTTATCTATGAAAATAGACCCGTTAAGAGAAAAATAACATTAGCATTTAAACAAAAACAAGATTTAATTGAAAAATATGTGGATATGGAACTAAAAAAACAAAGGAATAAAGAGGCTGTTGCTTTGTATGATAAGTAGGCTAAAGCCTACTTATTTATTTTGAAAGATTTTCTAAAATATATTTTTCTAAATCTCTTTTTGAAACTTCTTCTCTCATGGCATTTTCAAAAATCTCATCTATTTTTGAAGAGTAATCTTCATAAGAAAAAAATGGAAAATGTAACTTCCAAGACCTTTTAATAAGCTCTTTTGTAACAGAATCTCTCATTCTATCCCTAAAAAAATTAAATCCCATAAATATTGCAGCTGTGATTGCCATTGCTCCAATAATTGAAATATGTGGGTCAATCTTTGCTAAAGGCTTATGAGTCAAAAGAGAAATAGGTACTAATACAGCTAAAACAAGTCCAATATAAACTATATAAGCACGAATAAGTCTTATTCTAAACCCAAGTTTTGCAGGGTCTACATGCATTCCGTCATTGTGTTGTCTATTCGCAACTAACAAATCTTTTAATAAAATTGGTTGTTTAGAAATAGTATATACATACTCTAAGATTTTATCTTTTATTGTTTTTTCTTTAGACATTTAAGTTCCTAAATTTAATAATAAGTATTTTATCTTACTTTGTTATAATGTTGTGTTAATAAAAGTATAAATTATAAAAAAGGAATAAACATTAAAAAACTAATTTTATTTATATTGCTTTTCTCTTTATCAAATGCTTCTAATTTACAAAAAACATCTGTACAACTCATGTGGCTTGATCAATTTGAATTTGCGGGATTTTATGCAGCAAAGGAAAAAGGATTTTATGAAGATGTTGGACTTGATGTAGAACTCAAAAAATTTGACCCAACACTAGACTTAACAAAAAGAGTTTTAAATAATGAATCAGATTTTGGATTAAACTCTTCATCTTTACTTATCGATAAATCAAATGGCAAAGATGTTGTTTTATTAGGAACTATTTTTCAATCTTCACCATTAGTTCTTATTGGATTAAAAAACTCAAATATCAAAACTTTTTCTGATATAAAAAATAAAAAAATCATGATTGCAAATAACCAAGAAAACTTTGCCCCCTTACAATCAATGTTAAAGAGCCAAGGTTTACGAGTAGAAGATTTAAATTTCATAGCTCATTCATTTAATGCAGATGATTTAATAAACAAAAAAACCGATTTAATGTCAGCATATATAACTAATGAGTTATTTATTTTAAATGAAGAAGGTTATGAAACTACTATTTTTAATCCAAAAGATTATGGATTTAATTTTTATGAAGATATCTTATTTACCTCAAAAGAGTTTGCTTTAAAAAATCCAAAACTTGTAAAAGATTTTTATAATGCAACAATGAAAGGGTGGAAATATGCCTTTGAAAATGTAGATGAAGTTGCAAAACTTATTTATGAAAAGCACAATACTCAAAATAAAAGTCTAAAAAGCCTTATTTTTGAAGCTAATGAAATGAAAAAATTAGTTTATGATGAAAATGGCAAAATGGGGACTATTTCCCATGAAAAAATAAACCTTATTTTAAATACATATAGAGTTATGGGATTAATCAATAATCCTGTTGATTTAAATGATTTAATTTATACTAAACATCTTGAAAACAATATTCTTTTAGATGATGAAGAAAAAGATTATTTAAAAAAGAAAAAAACAATTACCATGTGTGTAAATCCTGATTTAATGCCTTTTGAAAAAGTTGAAAACGGTCAACATATGGGAATTATTGCTGATTATTTAAAACTTGTTGAAAACAAAATAAAAACTCCAATTACCTTAATTCCTACAAAAACATGGAATGAATCATTGGAAAAAAGTAAAAATAAAGAGTGTGATATTTTATCTCTTGCAATCAATTTACCACAAAATAATAAACATGTAAATTTCACTAAACCTTATTTAACAACTCCTTTAGTAATTGCATCGAATATAAATACTTCATTCATTGATAATATTAGTCAAATTAAAAACCAAATTTTTGCTATTGAAAAAGATTCTATTTATAAAGAGATGATTGAACTTAAACATCCTAATATACAACTTGCCGAAGTGTCTAATATTACAATTGGTCTAAAAGCAGTAGAAAGTGGAAAAGTTTCTGGATTTATCGGCGCACTATCAATGGTTGCTTATCAAATTCAAAATAATTATATTGGACAATTAAAAATAACAGGAAAATTTGATGAAACTTTAAATTTAGCAGTTGCTACAAGAAGTGATGAATCAATATTAAATAATATCTTTAATAAGGCAATTGAAGATATTACACCAAGTCAAAAACAAGAAATTTTAAATAAATGGGTTTTAGTTGAATATCAAAAAGAGTTAGATTATTCATCTTTATATAAAATATTAGGAGCAGCAGTAATTTTAATATTTATTTTAATTCTAATTTATAGACAACTATTATTAAAAAAATTAAATATTAGACTAAACGCAAAAGTAAAATTAGAAATTAGAAAAAATGAAGAAAAAAATAGAATTCTAATACAACAATCAAGAATGGCATCAATGGGAGAAATGCTTGAAAATATTGCCCATCAATGGAGACAACCTTTATCAACAATTAGTGTTGCTGCTTCTGGATTGGAAGTAAAAAAAGAGTTCAATAATTTAAGTGATAAAGAGTTTTATGATGCTATAAATCATATAAAAAATGCAACTTTATATCTATCAAATACAATTGAAGATTTTAGAAACTTTTTTAGTAAAGAAAAAGAGTTAACTACAATAAATATTTCCCATGCAATTGAAAAATCATTAGAATTAATGGGTAATACATTTATGCAAAATCGAATTAATTTAATAAGAAATATTGATACTAAAGTTGAAATCTTATCTATTGAAAATGAACTTATTCAAGTTTTAATGAATATTTTTAGTAATGCAAAAGATGCGTTAAGACCAATAATTAACGAAGAAAAATATATTCTAATTAACGTATATAAAGAAAATAATAATATGGTTATTCAAATAAAAGATAATGCAGGTGGAATTAAAGATGATATTATTGATAAAATCTTTGAACCATACTTTACTACAAAACATAAATCAAGGGGAACAGGAATTGGTCTTTATATGAGTAAACTTTTAGTGGAAAAACATTTAAATGGAACTCTAAGTGCTAAAAATGAACAATACTCCTTTATGAATAAAAATCATAAAGGAGCTTTATTTGAAATAGTTTTACCTATTTCTTCATAGCCATATTTAGGATTTCTGTAACTTTTTCTAAAGTTACATTTCCTTTTTCACCAATATTTGTCATACCATGTTTTTTAAGAGCTGATGTAATATTTTCAACAACTTTATCATCAATTTTATAGTCATTTAAATTTGTTGAAACACCAATACTGTGATACATAAACTCTATTGCTTCAATTACCATCTCATAATTATGAGGCATTCCAAATACTTCTTTTCCCATTTGAGTTAATTTTTCTTGTTTATCTTCAATCATAACTCGTAAACGTTGTGGTTGAACAACAGCTAAACTTTGGGCGTGGTCAAGCCCATAAAATGCTGTAAGTTCATGTCCAATCATATGCGTTGCCCAATCTTGGGGAACTCCTGAACCTATAAATCCATTTAATGCTTGATTTGCTAAAAGCATTAAGTTTTCTTGCCAAACTAACTCTTTTCTATTTTTCCAATCAAGTGCTAATTTATGTAAACCTTTTAAAATAGTTTCAGAATATCCATCATGTAAAAGAGAATTATTTGGATAAGTTAAATATTGCTCACAAGTATGCACAAACGCATCAACTAAACCATTTGCAAGTTGTCTATCATCTAATGTACTCATTACACTTGGGTCTAAAACTGCAAATTTTGGATAAACCAACGCTGAACCAAAATATCTTTTTTCATTTGTAGAATTTTTTGAAATAACAGCCGTTGTGTTTGATTCACTTCCAGTTGCAGGAAGTGTTAAAATTGCACCTAATGGTAGAGCATTTTCTACTGTTTTACCTTCTAAAAAATCCCAACCATCTCCATCATAAAGTGCAGCTGCTGCTAAATATTTACTTCCATCAATAACAGAACCACCACCAACTGCTAAAATAAAATCAATTTTTTCATCTTTTATAATTTTTACGGCTTTATTTAAAGTTTCTATTGAAGGATTTGGTTCAACCCCTGAAAACTCCAACCAAGAATAACCATCAAGTGCTGTTTTCACTTGTTCATAAACGCCATTATTTTTGATACTTCCACCACCATAAACAACTAAAACTTTTAATTTTTTATCAATATAATTTACTATTGATTTTATTTTTTCTGTTCCAAACTCAATAGAAGTTGGATTAAAATATGTATAATTCATGAGAAGCCTTTATAATAATTTTGAAGCTTTATTATAGGATAATTAACATTTCTAAAGG
>RRZT012033810.1_pt1 | contig 13492 bp, 12 predicted proteins | sample 2165551 | NCBI WGS metagenome assembly RRZT01 (sample SAMN10456910, study PRJNA506462) | wastewater metagenome | biome: wastewater; feature: sludge; material: wastewater sludge; isolation source: wastewater sludge with Escherichia coli K12::gfp cells carrying plasmid... | place: USA: Moscow, Idaho... | reverse complement strand
TTTTTCCGCTCTTTTTTATTGGGTTAAAGATAACAAAAAGTATCATGGCAAACACTTGTATTATGCAGAAAGTTTTGTTAAGTTAGATTTATTGGTTTAATCAATTTATGGGAACGTATACGATGAAAAGCAAATTATGTTTGGTTGTGGCATTGATGTTGGGTGTATGGCAAGGCGCATGGGCGTGCGAGCGTCCCAAGGTGGGCGGCTATGATTTTGTAGGCTGTTTGTCTGAAGGTTTGGCAAAGGTTGATAAAGACGGAAAGCAGGGCTTTGTTGATAACACAGGCAAAGTGGTTATCCCCTTACAATATGATGGTGCTTGGAATTTTAGCGAAGGTTTGGCGGCGGTTATAAAAAATGATAAACGAGGTTTTATTGATAAAACAGGCAAAGTCATTATCTCTTTGCAATATGATGGTATCGAAAGTTTTAGTGAAGGTTTGGCAATGGTTGTAAAAGGCTATAACAATGGCTTTATTGATAAAACAGGTAACGTGGTTATCCCAATACAATATAATAATGCTGGTACTTTTCGTGAAGGTTTGGCATGGGTTAGCAAGGATGGCAAGGACGGATTTATCGATAAAACAGGTAAAGCAGTTGTTCCTTTGCACTATGATTATGTCAAAGATTTTAGCGAAGGTTTGGCGGCGGTTGCAAAAGATGATAAGTATGGATTTGTTGATAAAACGGGTAAAGTAATTGTCACTTTGCAATATGATGATGTTGGTAATTTTAATAAAGGCATGGCATGGGTGAAAAAAAATAATCAATATGGTTTTGTTGATAAAACAGGTAAAGAGATTGTTCCTTTACAATATGATCGTGCTTGGAATTTTCGTGAAGGATTGGCATTGGCTAATCAAGATAGAGAGTTTTTTGATATTGACAAAACAGGCAAACGTATCAATTAACCAAGCCCCTACCGCCCACTAATCTCAATCACCCAAATTTCCGATTGCGATCCCAAGCGAAACGGTACACCCCAAAAACCAAAGCCAGACGATACCACAACGTCCATATTACCCAGTTTGGCATGACCGTAGCTTACCGTATTTAGGGCTTTGACGATAAAATTGGCAGGGAAAATCTGTCCATTATGGGTATGCCCCGACACTTGCAAATCAACGGCAAGTTTGGCGTTGCTGTCCACTTCACTGGGTCTATGATCCAGTAAAATGGTCGGTAGGGTACTGTCCACTTGCTCTAGCAGTTTGGCGGTCGGCAGTCTATGCTCGGCGTGTTCATCAAAGCGACCCACGATATTAAAGGTTGTTCCGCCAAGTGTGGCTGTACTTACTTTATCATCAAGTAGCACCGTGCCTGTCTTGCGAATGGCACTGGCAATGGCAAACCGCTGTTTGGCATTATATAGGTCATGATTGCCAAGACTGGCGTACACTTTACCGCCACTTGCTTGTACCACTTGTTCAAACGCTGTTTTCATATTATGCTCATCATAGACGTGCGTATCATCGTCCATGATGTCGCCTGCCATCAGTAGGGCATCTATTTGCTGTTTTTGCAAAATATCCGCCAATTGATATAACTGCCGTGAGCCAAACAGCGTCCCCAAATGTAAATCCGACACCAACGCCACTTTAACAGGGTGTGTTATGGGCTTATCTATGGTAATGGACAGATGACGCACCGTGGGTGTATAAGCGTTATATAAGGAAAATCCAATTAGGGTGCCAAAACTTGCCACCGCCACCGCTCGCAAAACATGGGTATGATGAGCAAAATTACCAGCGACTTTATTTAAGATAAAACCAAGCGTCAAGGTTATCAGCGTGGCAAGCATAAACAGCCAAAGGATTGCCAGATAGCCCATGCCAAAACGAAACTGCCCGATAAACAGCGTGCCAAGCATGGCATGACTTAGGATAAATAGGGCAATGGTTAGCACCTTTTTATTGACCGTCAAATATGGGGCGACCCACCAGCACAGCCCCCGAGCCAGCACCCAAGTAAACAGCTCGACCAACAGAACGATACTGCTTAAGAAAAATATCCGCATTATCTGCCTGACTTATCCAAACCAAAAAACGTCAGTGCTTGCCCTGCCACAAAGTCAAGTTTAAAGCGTTTGTCCCCAAAATCATAATCCACAAAGCCGATATGACCGCCGTGTTTGGTGGTTAAAAGCTCGACATCGTCCGAGACATCGCCGCGCACCGCTACCACGCCAAGGAACGGATCGTCCGTGGCGGTGATGATTAAGGTTGGGCGGACAATACTTCGCAAATAAGGCAGGGCGGACGCTTGGCGGTAGTAGTCGTTTTTGGAGCGAAAGCCGTGGCGTGGGGCAGTAAACACATCATCAAAATCGCCCATGCGTTTGGCTTTTTTAAGGGTGGCTATCTCATCAGCGGTTAGGCGGTTGTCTAAGGCTTTTTTGATGATTGGGTTAAGCAGGTACGGGGTATAGACATGACGACCAAGCAGACGTTCCATTGCCACGCTGGCACTTGCCAAATCCACAGGGGCAGACACCACCACCGCCCGTTCTACTAGGGCAGATGAGCCATATTCGCCCATATATTTGGCAAGGGCATTGCCACCCAGTGATACGCCCACCGCATAGATTTGATTAAATTTTGTGCTAAGATAAGTTAAATAATGGTGCAATTCTTTGGTGTCGCCTGCGTTATAAAACACGTCCCCCGACACCGCCACCCCGCCACACGAGCGAAAATGTGCCACCACAAAATGATAACCTTGAGCATGGACACATTCGGCAAGCGTTTTGGCATAATGGCTTTGGCTTGAGCCTTCCATGCCGTGAAATAGGACGACAAGGGGTGTGGTATATTTGCCCGTTTCGTCTTTGTTATCATCAGCATATAAAAAATCTAGGGCGACATCACTTTCATTTAAAGAATCTTTAATCAACGTCCGCTGATAATTTGGTGTAAATTTAACCAAATAACGGGGAATGATTGTTTGTAAATGGGGGTTTTTTAACCAGATTGGCGGACGAAATTGGCGGTTTGGCATGATATTGACTTAATTAAAAATTTTGGTATGCGGTCATTATAAGGTCGCTTTACACAAATACAATACGCATTTATGCCCCGTTAAGTCAGTTTTGTTACAATGGAACTTATTTACAAGCCAAAAAATCATGCCATTGTTACAAAAAATCACCTTATTAAGTTTAGTGCTTACCGCTTTAACCGCTTGCCAAACATCACAAATAAGCCAAAACTTGCAGCCCAAAACCCCCAAACCCTATACATGGCACTCACCAAGCCACACTTTGACAAATGACATGAGCCTAAGAGCCAAAATCGTTCAAGTCGCCAAAGACGAACACCAAACATGGGGATCGCCTTTTTTGGATACAAACGGACGCTTGGCAAAATACCGCTCACTAGAAGCCGATCATACACCGCTTGCCAATGGTAATATGGCGTGGCAACAGGTGATGAGCTATTGGTACGACAGTGGGGCATTACAAACCGTCCCCAATTACGAAAACCTACGCTGTCAGTCGGTGGGGCTAAGTGCTCGCCATAACAGTTGTCGGTTTTTTGTGCTTGATGTGGCGTGGTCGGCGGCGTTTATTTCTTATGTGATGACACAGGCGGGCGTGCCTGATTTTGCGGTGTCGGCTCGTCATTTTGATTATTTGGCACAGGCGTATCGGGGCGTGGGGGCATATCGTTTGGGCGACCCAAAGGCGGTTTCCCCACAGCTGGGCGATATGCTGTGTTATGTGCGTGGACGTGATGATATGACGGGGTTTGCGGATTTTAACGAGTATCTGGCAAGTGCCAAAAAATGGCTACCTGCTCATTGTGATATTGTGGTGGAAAAGCGTGCCGATGAACTTTGGCTCATTGGCGGTAATGTGCTAAATGGCGTAACTTTGCGTAAGATTGCCACTGATGATAAGGGCGTGGCGATTTTGCCTTCTAAAAGTGATGAGCTGTGTACGCCTGCTGATGAAACAGCGTGTAATTTTAACCGTCAAACATGGGTTGCGGTGATGAGTTTAAATGATTAAAAGAATAAGGTCAATTAATCAATTCGATTTCTAAAAAGCTGAACATACATAAAAATCAATGCTGGTGAGATTGTTAGTATAAAGATTAAATTAAAAATTTTGCTTTCCTTATTGCGCTGCATGATTTTGGTTTGAGCTTCTTGATAACTTATGACTGATTTGCCGTCAATGTCTAAAGTCACCATTCTTGGATTTGGGTCATTAAACCATAAAAAGGGTTTTGGTATATACCAGCCAATTTTGGCAGGTTTGTTTAAATAAGATCTTAATTCGTCATTGCTTTTAAGACAGCCTCGACCCGCTCTGTCACCAACAACAGAATAATCACAAATATAAATGGCTTCTTGGGGTTTGCTATTTGTGGTTTTGGCAAGTTGTATTAATACCCCTTTATATGTGTTTCTACCTATGTTTACGCCAACTTGATAGGGTTTAAAAATCCCTTCCGTGTAGTGTAATTCATGTTCTTTGGGGAAATCTACGCCTTCAATAGATGCAATAAAGTGTACAGAAAACCAAAATACCAATAAAAAACTTAACGTAAAAAATATGACAGAAAATTTATCAAAGGATTTTTTGTTTGTTTGTGTGTCATTGACGTTAGGGTTATTTTGCATCATCAAACATTATCATAAAAATCACCAATAATAATCCTTTTATCCACAAAATACCATTAAAACACGACTATTTACCCATTTTACCCCACCAACGTCTGCGTGGTTGGATAACGAATGTGCGTAGGTTTTGGTGTGGCAATAAAATAAGCAAGGGTCAAAGGCCCAAGCCGACCAACAAACATCATAACCATGATGATGATTTGCCCCATAGGACTTAGCGTGGCGGTATAATTTCTGGATAGTCCCACCGTTGCCGATGCCGAGATGACTTCAAATAGGCTGTCCACCAACTTGCCGTCACGTTCCACGCACACCAAAGCAAATGCCCCCGTCAGCACCAGCACCAAATAAATACTCATCACCGCAAAGCTTTTTTTGATCAACGGTTCGCCAATCGCCCGCCCAAACAAGATGACTTGTTCACGCTGACGCAAATACGCCCATGTGGTCGCCAGCACAATCACAAACGTACCAATTTTTATGCCCCCGCCTGTGGACATTGACCCCGCCCCAATAAACATCAAAAAAAAGCTTAGCAGGGTGGACGCATCGGTCAACGCCCCAATATCAATGCCGTTAAAACCTGCCGTGCGTGTTGTCACCGCCATAAACCACGCCTGCGTCATCTGCTCGCCCGTGCTAAGCCCCCCAAGCGTCCCCATGTTGTCATATTCAAGGACATAATACAGCCCAAAAGCAAGTATATTGGTAATGGCGGTGGCACTAAGCATGACTTTACTGTGTGTGCTAAAGCGTGCCCAGCGTCGCTGTTTAACCACGTCCATGATCACCAAAAAACCAATCCCGCCTGTGATGATGAGGCTGCTGACCACCAACGCAATCCAAGGGGTATGTACATAAGCGGTTAAATTATCGCCCGTCAAAGCAAAGCCTGCATTATTAAAGGCAGAAACCGATAAAAACAACGCTTCAAACGCCCCGTCCGCCCCCTTGCCCGATAACGCCAAAAATAATAACATCGCCCCCATAAGCTCACTGATTAGAGCAATGGCGATGACCGATTTGGCGGTATTTACCAATTGGCTGGCGTTATGTTGCCCCAAGGCATCTTTGGCAAGGTCGGTGCTACGCATGCCCATTTTACCTTGCACGCTTTTAAGTACCAAAATGGCAAAGGTCATAAACCCAAGTCCGCCAAACTGAATGAGTCCCATGATGACCCAATGCCCAAAACGGGTAAAGTTGGCGGTATCCACCACGCTAAGCCCCGTAACTGTAACCGCTGATGTGGCGGTAAAACCAGCGGTTAGCCAACTGATCGGCGTATGGCTTGCTAGGGGAAGTTTAAGCAGGCACGTCCCAAGCACAATCATCGCCAAAAAGCCCAAAGATAAAATGGCAGGCGATGATAAGGGCGGTTTTTTAAAGGGGGTGGCGGGGGTTTTGTGCTGTGATGATGTCATAAGACACCTATGAGATAAATGTAAGTGAGTGAGATGTGACGGTAAATGGGGCTAGTAACTGTCTTTAACCAATTGACGCAGTGCCAACGATTGCCCTGCCACGATCAATTTATCATCAGGGGCAACCACCCAATCATCATTGCTGTCATGCATTTTTTTGCCCCGTTTTACTAGGCATAATGTCACTTGATTTTGCCGTTTTAGGTCATGCCAAGCCACACCATGCCAACTGCTTGGCGGACTAATGGCGATCACATAATCATCATCGCCTAGGCTCATGTATTGCTTCACAATCGGGTAATTCATGTTTTGGGCGATTTTAATGCCCATGTCTTGTTCGGGGTGAATGATGTTTGTGACCCCTAGACTTTGTAAAATCTGATGATGAGCGTCGGTTTTGGCTTTGACCCACAGATTTGCCACGTTCATTTTAATCAGCGACAAGATGCATAATAGGCTGGCTTCCAAATCATCGCCAATGGCAACCAGTACCCCATCAAACTCGCCAATGCCAAGCTCTGCCAGTGTTTCGGTACTGGTGGCATCGGAAATCACCGCACGGCTGACCAAAGGGGCAATCTCATCAATCAGCTTTTCGTCAATGTCAATGGCAAGGACATGATTACCAAGGCTTTGTAATTCTTTGGCGCACGCTCGCCCAAAAACCCCAACTCCGATAATGGCGTACTGCATGGCGACCCCTTATTTTGGTGTTTGCTTTGGGTGTATTTTAACATATTGGGTGGGGGTCAAATGATATTATTTTAAAGTGGAAATTGTTTTTAAAGCCCGCCAAGCGTCCCTTTGTTTATCTGTCAAAGGCGATTTGGGTAGTACCATGACAAGGTGTAAATACAGCGATCCTGCCAATCCGCCAACGTCATGGGGCGGTATGCCTTTATTTGGCACGTAGTAGGGCGTTTGTAGGTCATGATTTTCGGGCAGTGTGATGTTTAGCGTCTCGCCTTGGTGCGTTAGGGTTAACCGCTCACCCAGTGCCACTTGCCACGGATAAACCGATACCGTGCGGTGTATGTCTTTGCCGTGTATCGTGATGTCTTTGGGTGTATCAATGTCTATCACAAACCACACACCACGCCCTTGTAAATTTAATTTGATTTTGGCATTGGGATAAAGACCTTTGGGCAGTGTGGTTTTTATGGTTTGACCTTGATACGTGAATTGATGTTTACCGCCATAATACGCCATATCGAGATCAATGATAAGCGTGGGCGTATTGGGGGCAAATTGATCGCCCAATTCATGTAGAATACGGCTTGCCCCTTTTGCCCCTTGTTCGTGTAGCTGTTGTTTGGCGGTTTTAAACAGCTTGCCCAACTGCTCGCCAAAACTTTGCCAAGGCACACCACTGGGCGACTGCACATAAAAAGTATAAATGCGGTCATAATTTTTGCGTTTTTCGGGGTCTTTTAGTGTTTCATAGGCTTCATTGATAAGAAAAATTTGCTCATCAGCAGTTACCGAGCGGTCAGGGTGATGTTTGCCTATCAGGCTGCGATAGGCTTTTTTAATGTCGTCTGTGCTGGCATTTGGGCTTACACCAAGTAGGGCGTAATAATCGGGCGGTGTATTCATAGGTGGCTTATAAGCTATCTTGCAAGGTTTCTAATTCGTCCATTTTAATGAGTAGCGCCTCTTCTAAAGTATCAGTGTCTTTTTGTACTTTGGCTTGGTTATCCAATAAATCCAGCAGTTTTTCTTTATTGACATCATCATAAAGGCTGTTATCGGATAATTGTTCACTGATTTTTGCAAGTTTTTGATAAAGCTGTTCCAAGTCTTTTTCTAGTTTGTCAATTTCTTTACGCAATGGGGCGGTTTTTTGCCGATTTTGAGCGGCAAGTTTGCGTTTGTCTTCTTTAGAAATGCTGTCATTGGGCTTATCTGTTTTATCGGCTTTGTCATTTTGTAATTTGGCAAGTCGCATTTCTTTTAAGTGCGTGGCATAATCATTCATATCGCCCGTAAATTCACGACATGCCCCATGAGCAACCAGCACCAAACTATCACACACCGTGGTAATCAGATCACGATCATGCGACACCAAAATCAGCGCCCCTTGATATGCCCCCAGTGCCAGCATTAGGGCGTTACGCATGTCAAGGTCTAAATGGTTGGTCGGCTCATCAAGAATCAGCACGTTGGGACGTTGCCAAACAATCAGTGCCAGCGTCAATCTTGCCCGTTCGCCCCCAGAAAACGCAAGGCAAGGGGTATCAATCTTATCGCCCCGAAAATCAAAACTGCCCAAAAACGCCCGCAAATCTACATCAGACGTTTGCCCTGCCAGTCGCCGTAGCATGACAATCGGGCTTGCGTCATTGTCGAGTGCGTCCATTTGGTGCTGATTAAAATAGCCCAATTGTAGGTTTTGGGCGGTTTTATGTACGCCACTGATCAGCGGTAATTCGCCTGCCAACGCCTTGATCAGCGTGGATTTACCTGCCCCATTTGCCCCCAATACCCCAAGGCGAGTATCAGGGGTGATTTGTAAAGTGAGCTTATTTACCAAAGGCTTATCAGCGTTATAGCCGATCACTGCATTATCTAGTGAAATCAGTGGGGACGACATAGAAGCGGGCGGATAAAAAGCAAAACTAAAGGGGCTGTCCGCCATGACAGGACTAAGCTCGCTCATGCGTTCTAGCTGTTTGATACGGCTTTGGGCTTGTTTGGCTTTGGTTGCTTTGGCACGAAAACGGCGGATATAGTCTTCTAGGTGGGCTTTGGTCGCTTGTTGTTTTTCAAAGGCTTGTTGCTGTTGGGCTAACCTTTCGGCTCTGGTACGCACAAACTGGCTATAATTGCCCGTATAAAGGGTAATCGCCCCCTGCTCAATGTGTAAAATATGACCACAAACCGTGTCCAAAAACGCCTGATCGTGGCTAATGAGTAGCACCAAACCCGTAAATTTACCTAGCCACTCTTCAAGCCATAAAATGGCGTCCAAATCCAAATGGTTGGTCGGCTCATCAAGCAGTAACACATCAGCACGCTTCATGAGTGTGCGAGCAAGGTTAAGACGCATACGCCAACCGCCCGAAAATGAGCTGACCATACGGCTATGCTCATCAGATCCAAAGCCAAGCCCCGCAAGGATTTGCAGCGCCTTGGCAGTGGTGCGGTAGCCGTCTATTTCATCAAAACGTTGGTGCAGTTTGGCAATCTCAATCTCGCTAAAACCGATTGGATTATGAATTTGGGCATTTAACGTGTACCATTCATCATCGCCCGATAAGACATAATCAAGGGCAATTTGTTCACTGGCAAGCACTTCTTGAGCCATATGAGCCGTTTGCCAAGATGTAGGCATTTCTATCGTGCCTGTTTCTGTGGGGTGTTGACCTAATATCGTGGCAAACAGCGTGGATTTACCTGTGCCATTATTGCCTGTTAAACCAATTTTTTGCCCAATGTGTAATTGTATATTGACATTTTGGAATAATAAACGACCTTCTCGGGCGACAGACACATCTTTAAATTCAATCATAAAAACTTTATATAAAAATAAGAAAAATAGAAATCAGGGGAAGTATTAAACAAGGTAAATTTAACTGATATTATTGATTAAAGTTTGCCAAAGCTGATTTTGCACCCCTGCCACGCTATCATCAGCGCAAATTTTGTGAATACGTGTATTGTGCTGATGCTGATAAACAAACCCTTGATAAACCCGCTCAAAAAACGCCATGTCATTACTTTCAAAACGATCGGCAGCACTGCGGTTTTTTGCTCGCTTCATGCCCGTTGCCACATCAAGATCAAGCCAAAAGGTCAGATCGGGCAGTTTTGGCACAAAATCGCTGGTTAAACGCTTAATTTTTGCCAAATGATCCGCATGACCAAAATATCGCCCAAAGCCTTGATACGCTACGGTACTGTCAATAAAGCGATCGCAAACCACCCAAATGCCCTTTGCCAAGGCAGGTAAAATCACTTGCTGCACATGATCCGATCGAGCGGCAAACATCAATAAAAGCTCGGTATCATCATGTAACTGGCTTTTTTTATCCAGCAACAAACTTCGCAAAGTCTCGCCAAGCTCACTGCCCCCCGGTTCTCGTGTGCGAATAAAGGCAATGCCTCGGGCGGATAACTGCTGACAAAAACCGTCTATGGCGGTGGTTTTGCCCACGCCTTCGGTGCCTTCAAAGCTGATAAACTGAGGCTTGGCGGTTTCTAAATTTAACATATAATCCCCCTTATTTAGCATCAGTTTTGGGTGTTTCGGGCGTGGCGGTTTCTTTTTGTTTGGCGACTGTGGCTCGGTATTGTCCCACTGCCTGATTGTGCTCGTCTAGCGTCACGCTAAATTTATGACCGCCCGTTCCTGTAGCGACAAAGTACACATAAGGTACATCACTGGGGTGCATGGTCGCTTTAATGGCTTCGGCAGACGGCAGGGCGATTGGCGTGGGCGGTAAGCCGTCTATTTGGTAGGTATTATAGTCGGTTTTTTCGCTGATGTTGCTTTTATAAATTTTGCCGTCATAGCGATCAAACAGCCCATAAATAATGGTCGGATCGGTTTGTAGTCGCATATTTTGACGCAGACGATTGACAAACACCGCCGACACGTCATTACGCTCGGACTTAATGCCTGTTTCTTTTTCAATGATGCTTGCCATGATTAGGGCTTGGTAGGGATCTTTGTAGGGTAGGTTATCTGCCCGAGACTGCCATGCCTTGTCTAATCTGTCTTTTTGAATGCGGTATAAGTGCTTTAAGATGACCGTATCGCTGGTCTCTTGCGAAAAAAAGTAAGTATCGGGGGCGAACCAACCTTCCAAATTGCCATTAGGTGTACTGATGTCCAATGCCTTTGCTACGGCTTGGTTGTCCCGAGCCACGTCCACCCACGAATAGCCGTCCGCTTTGGGGGTTAGGGTTTCAAGGCGAATGCCATCGGTATTTTTTAGGATATGGTATAGGTCTTTGGTGGTTTTGCCTTCAATGATTTGCACTTTAACCATTGCCACGTCCGCCCCTTTGCCTAAAATATCAATGACATCTTTTAGGCTTGCCCCTTTGGGAATGTCATAGACGCCTTGGTGTAGCGTGGGATTGGCATAAAATTTAATGTATAAGCGAGTGGCAAAACTACTCGCCAAAGTGTTTTGTTGCCACGGCTTAGTAACAAGTAGGCTATGATAAGTGTCGCCTTTGTCCACGCTTATTTTTTGGGCAGGGCGGTCGGTTTTAGCAAATACACTTTGATATGTAATGAGTGCCACAAGCACAATGCCACAAAAAATAAGCACCGCCACAATATAAGTCAATAGGGGTGGTTTGGGTGTCGGGGTATTACTTGGCATGGACATGGCTATCTCGTTTATTTTAATGGTAAATTTAAAATGCTTATTTTAGCAAAACTGGCGTAAGATTTTGTAAAGAAATTATGAAAAAGCGTGTTTCTATTTTTATAAAAAAACACACCAAAAAAATTTTTGATGTGTTTTAATAGTTTTAAATTTATGCCACAAGCACCGCTTGCCTATCTTTTAGCCAATTTATCAACTCGTCAATCTTGGCTTGTAATAACGCCTTGTCGCCCCGAGTTTCCACATTTAGACGGATTAAGGGTTCAGTATTGGACGAACGCAGGTTAAACCGCCAAGTACCAAAGTCCAAACTTAGTCCGTCTAGCGTGTCTTTATTTGGCTTCTCCGCTTGATAGTGGCTTTCTAGCCCTGTTTTGATGTCATCAGCCGTGATATCGCCAAGCGTAAAGTTTAATTCGCCAGAGCTGGGGAAGGCTTCTATATAGTCATCAACAAGCTCTGACAGCGATTTGCCTGTGGTAGAAAGCAGCTCAATGACCAGCAGCCACGGAATCATACCGCTGTCGCAATAACAAAAGTCCCGAAAATAATGATGTGCTGACATCTCGCCACCATACACCGCCCCTGTGTCACGCATGACCGCCTTGATGAACGAATGCCCTGATTTGCTGATTTGGGCGACACCGCCATTTGTGGCAATGACGTTTTGGGTATTGTAGATCACTCGTGGGTCATAGACGATTTGTTCGCCTTGGTGTTTGTCCAAAAACGCCTTGGCAAGCATGCCGACCACATACGAGCCATCAATAAATCGCCCCGTCTCGTCAAAAAAGAAACAGCGGTCAAAATCGCCATCAAACGCCACGCCAAAATCCGCCCCAATCTCTTTGACCTTCTCAGATGTAGAACGCTGATTGGCAATGATCATCGGATTGGGAATGCCATTGGGGAACGAGCCGTCTGGGGTGTGGTGCAGTTTGACAAGGCGGATAGGGGCGTTTACTTGTTGTAGGCGGTTTTCTAGCATATCAACCACAGGGCCCGCCGAGCCGTTACCACTGTTAATGACCAAGGTCAAAGGGCGAAAGCGAGCAGTATCCACAAAGCTCATCAGTTTATCGATATAAGCACTTTTATCGCTCAAATCAGTTACTGTGCCTTTGGTTGCAGGGCGAAACTTACCACTTTGTGCCAAGGCTTGAATGTCGCCAAGCCCTGTATCGGCGCTGATTGGGCGAGAGTCTTCACGCACGAGTTTCATGCCATTATAGTTAATGGGGTTGTGGCTTGCGGTCACTTCAATACCGCCAATGGCGTGGTAATGACTGGTCGCAAAATACACTTCTTCAGTGCCTGTCATGCCAAGGTCAATGACGTTCGCCCCTGCATCTGTCATGCCGTCAATGGCGGACATTTTAAGAGCGTGGCTAGACGGACGAATGTCGCTACCGATGACGATACTGGGAATCAGTTCGGGGCGAGTGCCGTCCAATTGCGAAAGCAAAATCTGGGCAAAGGCACGCCCAATGCGATAGGCGATAGTCTCATCAAGATTGACCCCAAGCTCGCCGCGCACGTCATAAGCCTTAAAAGAAGTGATACTAATTGGATTAAAAGTTGTCATGGTTGTTCCAAAGTTATAAAAATCAGTCTAAGTGTAGCAAAAAATAAAGGGGAAAGCCACGCACAAAGTAACCATAAACCGTCATGTTCCACGTGGAACGTTAGGATAAACCGCCTTTATATAAAAGTCGTAAAATTACCTTTAAAATAACCTGATTAAAATCATAAGGTTGTCAATTTTTTAACTAAATTTTCAAAATTTTCTCAAAAAATACTTGACCCCACCCCAATTTCCTATATAATACGCCCCACTTAACGCAGTTAAACAAACAAAACAGTTTGTTAAAAGCAATCTAAATTGATGAAATGCTGGTTGTGTTAAGTTTAAGTTTTTTTAAGCTTGAAAAATTTTAAAAAACTTAAAAAAACACTTGACTAAATAACTTTCCATGTTAAAATGTTAAGTCTTGATTGCAAAATCAACCATTCAAACTAGCCGATAGTTTGAACACTATTTAACAACAAAACTAAAGAACAACTTGTGTGGATTTTTGTCAATACAAAGTAACA
>RRZT012032107.1_pt1 | contig 13492 bp, 12 predicted proteins | sample 2165551 | NCBI WGS metagenome assembly RRZT01 (sample SAMN10456910, study PRJNA506462) | wastewater metagenome | biome: wastewater; feature: sludge; material: wastewater sludge; isolation source: wastewater sludge with Escherichia coli K12::gfp cells carrying plasmid... | place: USA: Moscow, Idaho... | reverse complement strand
GGCTGCCTCGGACGCTGCTGCCAGCCTACAAGGAGAAATCGTGAAACCGCGTCGTGTCCTGATTGCCAATCCTTGCGTTGAAACACAAAGACTTGCCATCGTTCTGCAAAAACACGGCTGGGAAGTCATTTCCGAGACACGACTGGACCGGCTGGCGCAGGCCTGCAAGCTGCACAAGCCGACCGTGGGACTGTTCCGCCTGGATGACGTGCAGATTTCCCGGCTGGACAACCAGGTCCGCAGCCTGCTGGCGGCCACCCGCATCGACTGGATTGCCGCAGTATCGCGCCGCTGTCTTGACCAGCCGGCCTTGCAGGCATTGCTGTACGACTGGTTCTATGACTTTCACACCCTGCCTTACGACCCGGAGCGGTTGATGGTGACGCTGGGGCGTGCATACGGGCGGGCACAGCTGTTTGCCGGACGACAGGAGGACAGCCAGATCACGCAGCCTGTCGATTTCTGCGATTTCGTCGGCCAGAGTTCCAGCCTGCTCAAGCTTAAGGAAGACATCCGCAAGGTAGCCACCACCGATGTCAGCGTGCTGGTAACCGGGGAGTCCGGCACCGGCAAGGAAATGGTGACGCGGTTGCTGCATGCCCTGTCGCCACGGCGCGAGGGGCCGTTCGTACCCGTCAACTGTGCGGCGATTCCGGCGACACTGATCCAGTCCGAGCTGTTCGGCTATGAAAAGGGCGCCTTTACCGGTGCCAACCAGCGCAAGATCGGACGCATCGAGGCTGCCGACAACGGCACGCTGTTCCTCGACGAAATCGGCGATCTGGCGCGCGACCTGCAAGCCAACCTGCTGCGCTTCCTGCAGGAGGGCACCATCGAGCGCGTGGGTGCAGCCACCAGCAAGGCGGTCAACGTGCGGGTGGTATCTGCCACCCACGTCGACCTGCCGGCCTCCATCCGCGAAGGCAATTTCCGCGAAGACCTCTATTACCGGCTCAACGTATGCCACCTGCACATCCCGCCCCTGCGCGAGCGCAAGGACGACATCGTGCTGCTGGCCGAGCGCTTCCTGGCCGAGTTCATCGCCCGCGAGCGTCTGCCGGCCAAGCGTTTTGCCAGCGAAACCATCGCGTCCATGCTGGCACACCGCTGGCCCGGCAACGTGCGCGAACTGCAAAACCGGGTGAGCCAGGGCGCCGTGATGTCGTCAGGCCGGCTGGTGCAGCCGGCTGACATGGGGCTGGCCAGCAGCGGCCTGGAAGAAAGCGTGGTGTGGCAGACGCTGGACGAAATCCGGGGAGATGCCGAGCGTGAAGCCCTGCAACGGGCACTGGTGCTCAGCCGTCACAACCACTCGCAGGCCGCCACCCAGCTGGGCATTTCCCGCGCCACCCTCTATCGCCTGCTGGAAAAGCACAACCTGTCGTCAGGCGAGACACCTTCCGACCTGAAAGACGGCCCGCCCTCTACCATCAGCTGATTCAGGCCGTCGCCGGAAACGCCACCAGATGTTCCGGTACCAGCCGGAATCCGGTCCGGCGGCCAATGTCGATGCGCTGGTGGCTGGGAGCCAGCGCCAGCAGGGTATTGCCGGAGTCCAGCCGCAGGGTATAGAGGAATTCTGCCCCGCGGAAGGCGCGTTGTACCACTTCTGCCGTCGTGGGAGAGCCCGGCTCCAGCTGCACGTCGTCCGGGCGCAGCAGCACGTCGACACGGCAGCCTTCGGCCAGCCCGGTCGAAGCGGCATCCAGCTGGCAGAAGTCGCCAGTTTCCAGGGCGACGCAGCCCGGCTCGTGCCAGATGCCGGGCAGGAATGCTCCCTCGCCGACAAAATCCGCTACAAAGCGGGTCGCCGGCTGGTGATAGAGCGTATATGCATCGGCCCATTGCTCGATGCGGCCGGCGCGCATGACACCGATCCGGTCGGCCATGGCGAATGCCTCGCGCTGGTCGTGGGTCACCAGGAGGGCTGCCACGCCTTCACGCTTGAGGATGGCGCGGACTTCCTGTCCCAGCTGGTCGCGCAATTCGACGTCCAGGTTGGAAAACGGTTCGTCCAGCAACAGCAGGCCCGGGCACGGTGCCAGCGCCCGGGCCAGTGCCACCCGCTGCTGCTGACCGCCTGACAGTTCGTGCGGATAGACATGGCTGCGGTCGGTCAGGCCGACCAGCGACAGCAGCTCTTCGGTACGTGACTGGCGGGCGTGGGACGGCAGGTCGCCGAGTCCGAACATGATGTTGCCTGACACCGTCAGGTGAGGAAACAGGGCGTAATCCTGGAACACCATGCCGATGCCGCGCCGGTGGGCCGGCAACTGCCAGCCGGCACGGCTGATGACCGAACCATTTAGGTGGATGTCGCCACCGGTAACGGCTTCAAAACCGGCAATGGCGCGCAGCACGGTGGTCTTGCCGCAGCCGGAATGACCGAGCAGGCAGCCGATTTCACCGTGGGCCAGCCGGAACGACAGGCCGTCAACCACGGTCTGGCGACCATAGCGCACGCAGATTTCATTGAGGTCCAGCAGGGCAGGGGTCATGAGCGGGTCTCGCGGGCAAGCAACAATACCGGGATCAGGCCGGTCAGGACGATGGCCACCGATGGCAGGGCGGCCCGGTCCCACTGGCCTTCACTGGTCATTTCGAAAACGCGTACGGCCAGCGTGTCCCAGCCGAACGGGCGGGTCATCAGCGTGATCGGCATTTCTTTCATGGTGTCGACCAGCACCATCAGCAGGGCTGTCAGCAAACCGCCGCGCAGTTGCGGCAGGTAAACCCGCCGCAGGAGCGGCAGGCCACGCATGCCCAGCAACCGGGCCGATTCTTCCTGGCTTTTGGGGATGCGTGCCAGGGCACTGTCGACCGGAGAAAAGCCCACGGCAGCAAAGCGCGCAGCCAGTGCCAGCAGCATGACGGCCAGGGTTCCCTTGAAAATGGCCGTCTGCCCGGCGAGCCAGGGCAGGTGGTTGAGCAACTGGTTGTCGAGCCAGGCCACCGGCACGAACACGCCGACCGCCAGCACGGTGCCGGGTACGGCATAGCCCAGTGTGGCCAGCCGGACGGCCAGCCGGGTGGGCAATGAGGCATCCCGGCGCTGGGCATAGGCCAGCAGCAGTGCCAGCGTGGTGACCAGTCCGGCCGTCAGCAGGGCCAGCAGCAGGGTGTTGCCGACAAAGCCGAAATAGCGGGCATCGAGATCGGTTTCCATGACCGACAGGGCCCAGACCAGCAGCTGGGCAAACGGCACGCCAAAGGCCAGCAGCAGGACCAGTCCGGCTCCGGTGGTGGCCAGCCAGGCGCGTTTGCCATGCAGCGGGGTGCGCGGCAGCGGTGCTGGCTGGCGCTGGACATAGGCGCGCCGGCCGCGCGCACGTTGTTCCAGCCAGACCAGGCCGAACACACCGATTACCAGCAGCGAGGCCAGCTGGGCAGCAGCCGGCAGGGAGAAGAACGAAAACCATGCCTTGTAAATGGCGGTTGTAAAGGTGTCGAAGTTGAACACCGATACCGTGCCGAAATCGGCCAGGGTTTCCATCAGTGCCAGCGACAGGCCGCCGATGATCCACGGCCGGGCCATGGGCAGCGCCACCCGCCAGAATCCCTGCCAGGGCGACAGGCCGAGCGAGGCGGCGGCTTCCAGTGCCCGCCGTCCCTGGGTGGCGAAGGCATTGCGGGCGAGCAGGTAGACGTACGGATATAGCGACAGGCTCATGACGATGATGACCCCGCCGGTGGAGCGGATGGGCGGAAAAGCCACTGGCCCGTCGGCCAGGGTGCGCAGCCAGGTTTGCAGGGGGCCGGTAAAGTCCAGCAGCCCGACCATGGCAAAGGCCAGCACGTAGGCGGGCATGGCCAGTGGCAGCATCAGGGCCCAGCTGAAAAAGCGCCGTCCGGGGAAATCGTGCACGGCCGTGAGCCAGGCCAGCGGGATGCCAAGCAGCAGTACGCCGATGCCGACGCCGGTGAGCAGGATGGCGGTGTTGGCCAGCAGGGTGGGCAGGACGATGTCACCCAGGTGCTGCCAGAGCGAGAGGTCGATCTGGCCGAGGGATGACAGGATGACCGCCAGCGGTATGGCGGTGAGCAGGGCGATGCCGGCGCTGCCCAGGCGCCAGCGCCACAGTGACTGGTTCAAGGTGCGTACCACAAACGACAAGGCGCCTCCGGTGGCGGAGGCGCGGGTTGACAGGGGGATGGCCGGATCAGCGATAACCGGCACGATCCATCAGCTTGACCGCTTCGGCCTGCATTTCGCCGGCTTTGGACACGTTGATGTAGTTATGCTTGAAATCGCCCCAGGCAGCCACTTCTGCTGCCGGTTTGACCTTCGGATTGACCGGGTATTCCATGTTGATGTCGGCAAACAGGTTTTGTGCCTTGTCGGACGACAGCCATTCAAGGAAACGGACGGCTCCCTTTTCGTTTTTGGCATGGGTGGTGACGCCGGCACCGGCGATGTTGACATGGGTGCCGGAGGTCTGCTGGTTGGCCCAGAAAATGCCCAGTGGCAGTTTGGGCTGCTTGTCCATCAGGCGGCCGTAGTAATAGGTGTTGGCGATGCCGACATCACACTGGCCGGCGGCGATGGCTTCCAGCATCTTGGTGTCGTCCGGGAACGGTGCGGTGGCCAGGTTGCGGACCCAGCCCTTGACGATCTGTTCGGTTTTGGCCGCACCGTGTTCGGCCATCATCATGCCGACCAGCGACTGGTTGTAGACCTTCTTGGAGGTGCGCAGGCACAGCCGGCCGCGCCACTTGGGATCGGCTAGCGCTTCGTAGCTGGAGAGGTCGGCCGGTTTGACGGTGCGGGTGTTGAAGAAGATCGTGCGGGCCCGTACGGCCAGCCCGAACCATTGTCCCTTGGGGTCGCGCAGGTGCGCGGGCACGTTCTGCTCCAGTGTCCTGGAATGCACCGGCCTGAGGAGCCCGGCATTGGCCGCCTGCCACAGGTTGCCGGCATCGACGGTCATCAGGATGTCGGCCGGGGTGTTTTTGCCCTCGGCAGCCAGCCGCGCCATCAGCGGGCCTTCCTTGTCGGTGATGAAACGTACCTGGACGCCGGTTTCCTTGCTGTAGGCGTCGAACAGCGGCTTGATCAGCTGCTCGTTACGGGCGGAGTACACGGTGATTTCTTCGGCAGTGGCCACGGCGGAGGCCAGTGCAGCCAGGGTTGCGAGAGTCAGGCCGGTGAGTTTCATCATGAGCGGACGGGATGGCTTTAATTGAGAACAGATGTCATTCTGCTGGAATGTGGTCTGTCTGACAAGACAAAATGAGAGTGGATCGCATCTGTCTTGACGGAACAGCGATTCGTAGTAAATGATAGCAGCTCTCAATTGTGTTGATTGACCGGAGGCTGACATGAAGGCATTGCTGGTAGGCGCAGATACGCTGGGCAACATTCCTGACGTGCTGGCTGAATTCGGAATTGCGGTTCGCGGGCACCTGACCGGTCGTCACAGTGCGCATCAGCGGCGTTCCAACACGCTGCCGGCCGATACGGATCTGGTCATCCTGTTTACCGATTTTCTGGGGCATAACGTGATGAAGCATTTCCGGGCGCTGGCCGGCCAGCGGCAGGTCCGCTGCGTGGCGTGCCGCCGGTCGACGTGTGCCCTCAAGCTGGCCTTGGCCAGTGCCGGTCTGTCCGGGTGCCAGGAGGCATGTGCGGACTGTCCGGCAGGTAAGGGCGCAAGCGGGACATTTCCTTTGTCCCGGCGACCGGGACGGAAGGGGTAGCCGGGCGCAGCTGGCAGAAAAGCCAATGGCCACCCTTTCGGGTGGCCATTGTGCTGGTGCAGCTTGCCGGCAAACGGGCCGGATCAGTGGTGATGACCACCTTCGCCGTGCACGTGACCGTGTTCGAGCTCTTCCTGGGTGGCCGGGCGCACTTCGGTGACCGTACCCTTGAAGCGGATGGTCTGGCCGGCCAGCGGATGGTTGCCGTCCACGACAACCTTGCCGTCGGCGATGTCGGTAATGCGGAAAATGATGACGTCGCCGGTTTCCGGATCATCGGCTTCGAACATCATGCCGACTTCGAGTTCCACGTCCGGCGGGAACACGTCAGCGTCTTCCACGCGGACCAGTTCTTCGTCCGGCTCGCCAAAAGCATTGTCCGGATCCATCTTGATGTCGATACTGTCGCCAACGGACTTGCCATGCAGTGCCTCTTCGACCAGGGGGAAGATGCCGTCGTAGCCACCGTGCAGGTAGCTGATCGGCTCGTCGGTCTGGTCGAGCAGGTTGTTGTCGGCGTCGTACATTTCATAGTTCAGCGACACGACCGAGTTTTTGGCGATTTGCATGGGATTGAGTTCCTGGAAAAGTCATAAGGCACGGCAAGCAACGCCGTGCCGTGTTGCCCCCGATTGTAAACCAGAGTGCCCGCTACTGCCGGGCAAAACACCGGATATGATGGATAAACCCCTTGCCCTGCTGGGCGGCCTGACCGCCCGCGAATTCCTGCGTGATTACTGGCACAAGCAACCCTTGCTGATCCGTGGTGCCTTGCGTGATGTCGGCGCACCGGCTGATTTTGAGGTGTTGGCAGAGCTGGCCCGGCGCGACGATGTCGAGTCGAGGCTGATCGAGAACCGGGCTGGTGGTCGCTGGCATGTCGAGCATGGCCCGTTCCAGCCTGCCCGTCTGGCGCGCTTGCCCGAGTCCGACTGGACGCTGCTGGTACAGAGTGTCAATCATCATCTGCCGCATGTTTCCGATATTCTGTGGCGTTTCAATTTCCTGCCTTATGCACGGCTGGATGACCTGATGATTTCCTATGCGCCTCCCGGGGGAACTGTCGGTCCGCATTTTGATTCTTATGATGTGTTCCTGCTGCAGGTCGGTGGAAAAAAACGCTGGCAGGTGGGATCGCCGGACAATGATCAGCTGGAGGACGGGGCGCCCATCAAGGTGTTGTCGTCGTTCGATGCGCTGCAAAGCTGGGAACTGGAACAGGGGGACATGCTCTATCTGCCGCCGAAATTCTCCCACTATGGAGTGGCGCTTGAGCCGGGCATGACCTATTCAATCGGCTTTCGGGCGCCAACGACGCAAGAACTGGCCGAGCAGTTTCTGACCTATCTGCAGGACACGCTGTGCCTGGATGGCCGCTACGCTGATCCTGACCTTGAGCCACCCCGGCATCCGGCCGAAATCAGCGAGTCCATGGTGGAGCAGGTACAGGACATGCTCAAGGCAATCCGGTGGGACCGGGACGGAGTCGGCGAGTTTCTCGGGTGCTATCTGACCGAGCCCAAGAACCATGTTTTTTTCGATCCGCCAGAAGATCCGCTGGACGAGGATGAGTTTGCCAAAGCCATCCTGCGTGATGGTCTTGTACTGGATCTGAAAAGCCAGATGCTGTTCAGGAATTCAATATGCTTCGTGAATGGTGGAATCCATGCCGGAATGGATAGCGATCTGCCTGTCTGGAGGGAATTGGCCAATCAGCGCCGATTGGCTGGTCAGGCAATTAGCGACGGGATGACGGAGACTTTATATGCCGGATATCTATCCGGATGGTGGCGGCCTGCCAATCCAATAGTTGATTGAATTGGCAGGTTTTCCCAAAAAAACGCTATCGCACTGCAATACGGAAAGCCCGGAATCTGGCGAAATCCCCTTGACTCACAGTAACTTTGTAACACTTTGTAGGATTCCCGTGTATCAAGGGTTTGCAGGGTTTGACCCGACTTTTATTAAGATGGAAACGTGCTACAATTGGTCCCAACAGCTAACCGCATTGCAACATGGTTCCAACGGTTGAGCTGGTGTTTTTATCCAACGCACTCCCTTGAATAGGTAGATCAAGAAATGAAACAGTCGCTCCTCGTTGCTGCCCTGCTGGCCGTTGCCCTGTCCGCTTGCGGTAAGAAAGAAGAAGCTCCGGCTGCTGACGCTGCTGCTGCTCCGGCCGCTGAAGCTCCTGCTGCTGAAGCCGCTGCTCCGGCCGCTGAAGCTCCTGCTGCCCCGGCTGCTGACGCTGCTGCTCCGGCCGCTGATGCTGCCCCGGCTGCTGACGCTGCTGCTGCTCCGGCTGCTGATGCTGCTGCCGCTCCGGCCGAAGAAAAGAAGCAGTAATTCCTGCTTCCTGAATGGTGGTTTCGGCCACCATGAAACAAAAACCCTGCTAACGCAGGGTTTTTGTTTTGGGGAGAAGGCGCCTCCGGATCAGTAAAAGCCGGGTATCTGTTCCTTCTCTTGCTGTTGTCTGCCGTGATGTTGTATCCCGTCAGGAACGATGTGTTTGCCTGTTTGTCCTTCCCTCCAAAAACAATAGTCGATACAGAGTCCGGTTCCGGTCAAGCGCGTGATCATGAAGACACGGCAGTCTTTTGTGGATCAGGTCCTATGGGACTTGGAGGCTGATTCCGGATTCGGCGTATGACCAGAGCAGCTCATGCTGCTGCATGCACTGCGGGGACAGGCAGGTAATGGCTACCAGCAATGGCGACTCTGCCCGCCCAAGATCGTAATGCTCGGCAACAGGTGCGTTTGCCGGCAGCAGGAGCCATGCAAGATGAGGATGGGTCCGGAATACCATGGCACCGCAATAACTGCAGGTAGCGACCGGATGGATCGGGTGAGGGAACAGGTGCCGCCAGCCATGACGGATCTGCAGCATTGCCACGTCCTGACGAAAGCAGGTGTCATTGCAGTAGCAGTGCATCATGAAGGGCTCGTGGGTTTCAATACGCGCCTCATGCGCATCCTGAGACAGGCCTGCCCAGCCTGTCAGGCGGCTTTCCGCACGTACCAGCTGGAGTTCGGGGGATGGGGCCTCTCCGCGGCAACCGGCGCAGTTCTGGGCGAAGTCCGACGGATGCATACGAATATCCTGATAGACACAGAGGTGATAAGCCATTCTGGTACAGCCCTAATGGACTGACCAGCAGGCAGAATGGATTTTGTATGCCCGGATGGCGGAATGTTGCAACTCTGCGACGAGCGGATATGAAAAACGGGGCCGGCAAAGCCGTACCCCGTCAGTTTTTTTGCCGCAGCCCGGATTACTCAACGTGGTAGTTCGGAGCTTCCTTGGTGATCTGCACATCGTGCACGTGCGATTCGCGCATGCCGGCCGACGTGATTTCGACAAATTCAGCCTTGGTGCGCATGTCGTCAATGGTGGCACAACCGCAATAACCCATCGAAGAACGCAGGCCGCCCATCAACTGGTGAATCACGGCCACGACCGAGCCCTTGTACGGCACACGGCCTTCAATGCCTTCCGGCACCAGCTTGTCGGCGTTGGCTTCGTTGTCCTGGAAATAGCGGTCGCTTGAACCCTGCTGCATGGCGCCCAGCGAACCCATGCCGCGATAGCTCTTGAAAGAACGGCCCTGGTAGAGTTCGACTTCGCCCGGAGCTTCTTCGGTGCCGGCCAGCAGGCCGCCCAGCATGACCACGTTGGCACCGGAGGCAATGGCCTTGGAAATGTCGCCGGAGAAGCGGATGCCGCCATCGGCAATCAGCGGCACGCCGGTGCTCTTAAGGGCTTCGCTGACATTGCTGACGGCCGTCAGTTGCGGTACGCCCACGCCGGCCACGATACGGGTCGTGCAGATCGAGCCCGGGCCGATACCGACCTTGACAGCATCAGCGCCGGCTTCTACCAGTGCCAGTGCCGCAGCAGCCGTGGCGATGTTGCCGCCGATCACTTCCACTTGCGGGAAGTTCTGCTTGACCCAGCGCACGCGGTCGAGCACGCCCTGGCTGTGACCATGGGCAGTATCCACCACGATGACATCCACGCCGGCTTCCACCAGCAAGGTGACGCGCTCGTCCGTGCCTTCACCCACGCCGACGGCTGCCCCGACGCGCAGGCGGCCTTGTTCGTCCTTGCATGCCAGCGGCTTTTCGCTGGTCTTGATGATGTCCTTGACGGTGATCAGGCCCTTGAGTTCAAAGGCATCGTTGACCACCAGTACCCGCTCCAGCTTGTGGGCGTGCATCAGTTCGCGGGCTTCTTCCAGCGAAGCGCCTTCGCGGACCGTGACCAGACGCTCGCGCGGGGTCATGATGTCGCGGACCGGTGTGTCCAGACGGTTTTCAAAGCGGATGTCGCGGTTGGTGACGATGCCGACCACACGGCCGTTTTCCATCACCGGCAGGCCGGAAATCTTGTTTTCACGCGACAGGCGGATCACGTCGCGCACCAGCATGTCAGGCTTGATGGTGACCGGATCCTTGACGATGCCGGACTCGTGGCGCTTGACCTTGCTGACTTCGGCGGCCTGTTTCTGGGCCGACATGTTCTTGTGCAGGATGCCGATGCCGCCTTCCTGGGCCAGGGCAATGGCGAGGCGGGCTTCGGTCACGGTATCCATGGCAGCAGACACCAGCGGCAGGTTGAGCCGGATGTTGCGGGTCAGGCGGGTGGCAAGGCTGACATCACGGGGCAGGACGGAGGAATGGGCGGGAACAAGAAGGACGTCGTCGAAGGTGTACGCTTTCTGGACGATGCGCATGGTGCTTCCTTTGCGGCAAAAGAGCATTATACCGGCCCGTCCCGGTCCAAGGCAAAACGCCTTGCCGCCTAACACGTTGACAACACAGCACTAAGTCATCATGCCCGATACCGCTCCTTCTTCACCGTTCGACTACCAGACCGTGCTGGCCAGTCTGCCGGCCTTGCCCGGTGTCTACCGCATGCTGGACACCGAAGGACAGGTGCTCTATGTCGGCAAGGCCGTCGACCTGAAACGACGGGTTTCGCAGTATTTCCAGAAGTCCGACCTGAGTCCGCGCATCGAACTGATGGTGCGGCAGATCGCTGCCATAGAAACCACGGTGGTGCGCAGCGAGGCCGAGGCGCTGGTGCTGGAAAACAACCTGATCAAGTCGCTGGTACCCAAGTACAACATCCTGTTTCGTGACGACAAATCTTATCCTTACCTGATGCTGTCACGGCACGCCTATCCGCAGCTGGCCTATTATCGCGGTGCGCTGGACCACCAGCACCAGTACTTCGGTCCGTACCCGAACGGCTACGCCGTGCGCGAGGCGATTGCGATCCTGCAACGGGTCTTCAGGCTGCGCACCTGTGAAGACAGCGTGTTTGCCAACCGCTCGCGTCCATGCCTGCTGTACCAGATCAAGCGCTGTTCGGCGCCCTGCGTCGGCCTGGTCGGCGAAACGGACTATGCCGCCGATGTGCGGCGGGCAGCGGAATTCCTGTCCGGCCGGCAGCATGCGCTGACCGAGGACATGACCCGGGACATGCTGGCAGCCAGCGAAGCACTGGAGTTCGAGACAGCGGCTGAACTGCGCGACCAGATCCAGGCGCTGGCCCGGGTGCAGGAACGGCAGTTCGTCATGAGCACGTCCAGCGACATTGACTGTGACGTGGTAGGGATTGCGCGGGAAGGCGGGCTGGTGTGCGTCAACCTGGTGTTGATCCGCGGCGGCAGCCAGCTGGGCGACAAGCGCTTTTTCCCCGACAACGCCGACGATCTGGACGACAGTGGCGTGCTGGAGGCGTTCCTGTTGCAGCATTACAGCCATCAGCCGGCTCCGGGAACTGTTTATGTCAGTACGGCGGTCAACCCGGTAATGGGTGAAGCACTGTCGGCCATTGCCGAACGGCGGGTCAGCGTGATCAGCCACACGCTGGGCGAACGACGGGTCTGGGTAGAAATGGCCGGGAAAAACGCACACCTGTCGATCCAGCAGAAGCTGGCCAGCCGCAGTACCCAGGAAATGCGGATTGCCGCGCTGGCCGAGGCACTGGGCTACGACCAGGTCGAGCGGCTGGAGTGTTTTGACATCAGTCACACCATGGGCGAGGCAACGGTTGCCAGTTGCGTGGTGTATGACCACGGGCAGATGCGTCCGTCGGAGTACCGTCACTTCAACATCAGCGGCATCACGCCCGGCGATGATTACGCCGCCATGCGCGAGGCGCTGACCCGCCGTTACCAGAAGCTGGCCGCTGGAGAAGGCAAGCTGCCGGACGTATTGCTGATCGACGGCGGCAAAGGACAGGTGGGTGTGGCGGTGGAAGTGCTGGCAGAGCTGGGCCTGAACGAATTGCCCATCGTCGGCGTGGCCAAGGGCGAGGCGCGCAAGCCCGGACTTGAGACACTCGTCTTGGTGCGCGAGCAAAAGACGCTACAATTGCCGGCGGATCACCCGGCTTTGCATTTGATCCAGACTGTCCGCGACGAAGCGCACCGCTTTGCCATTACCGGCCACCGGGCCCGACGGGCCAAGGCCCGTACCACTTCGACGCTGGAAGAAATCCCCGGTGTCGGTCCCAAGCGGCGGCAAAGGCTCCTGACCCGTTTTGGCGGGCTCAAGGGACTGGCGGCAGCCAGTGTCGAGGACATTGCGCTGGTCGAAGGCATCAACCGGGTGCTGGCTGAAAAAATCTACGCTGCCCTGCATTAGACGGGCAGTCCAACCTCCTGAAGCTGTCCATGCCATTCAACCTGCCGATTCTGCTGACCTGGTTACGCGTTGCGCTGATTCCCGTCTTCGTTGCGCTCTTTTATCTGCCTGCCGACTGGATTACACCGGTGGCAGTCAATGTCTGGTCTGCCGTGATTTTTGCGGTGGCGGCGGTGACCGACTGGTTTGACGGATTCCTGGCGCGGCGCTGGGGGCAGACTTCGGCCTTTGGGGCGTTCCTGGACCCGGTCGCCGACAAGCTGATCGTGGCGGCTGCACTGATCCTGCTGGTACATCTGGACCGGACCAGCAGTCTCCTGGCGATGATCATCATCGGGCGCGAGATCACCATTTCCGCCCTGCGCGAGTGGATGGCTGAAATGGGGCAGCGCAAGAGTGTGGCGGTGGCATATATCGGCAAGCTCAAGACCACGGCGCAGATGCTGGCGATTCTGCTCTTGCTGTACCACGAGCCGGTCATCCCTTATGTCTCGACCGATCTGCTTGGAAATGTCCTGATGGTTGTCGCAGCTGTTTTGACTTTGTGGTCAATGGTTTATTACCTGAAAATGGCTGGCAGTGAACTGGCCTCACCGAAAAAAGCCGGCTGAAGGCTTGACAGTCAATCAGCGATCCATATAATTCGCAATCTCTCGCAGCGGCAACGGTGCGGGAATCAGCAAGTCACACGATGCGGGAATAGCTCAGTTGGTAGAGCGCAACCTTGCCAAGGTTGAGGTCGCGAGTTCGAGCCTCGTTTCCCGCTCCAGAGACAAGCTGAATGATGTGGTTTGCGGGAATAGCTCAGTTGGTAGAGCGCAACCTTGCCAAGGTTGAGGTCGCGAGTTCGAGCCTCGTTTCCCGCTCCAGAACCGCAATGCGGGAATAGCTCAGTTGGTAGAGCGCAACCTTGCCAAGGTTGAGGTCGCGAGTTCGAGCCTCGTTTCCCGCTCCATGATTTCCGGCATGGCATCCGGAAACGCCTTCGATGGCGGGGTAGCAAAATGGTTATGCAGCGGATTGCAAATCCGTCTATGCCGGTTCGATTCCGACCCCCGCCTCCAGATTCAAGCCCGTAAATCAACGATTTACGGGCTTTTCACGTGCAGCTCTCCTGATTTCATCAAAACACAGGCTT
>RRZT010697041.1_pt1 | contig 13495 bp, 15 predicted proteins | sample 2165551 | NCBI WGS metagenome assembly RRZT01 (sample SAMN10456910, study PRJNA506462) | wastewater metagenome | biome: wastewater; feature: sludge; material: wastewater sludge; isolation source: wastewater sludge with Escherichia coli K12::gfp cells carrying plasmid... | place: USA: Moscow, Idaho... | reverse complement strand
TGTCGCCCAGGGAGCCGCCCTCATCCGAGACGTTCTCCAAGGCGGGAGTGTGGGTCAACAAGTCGTAGAAGAAACCGACGTCGTGGCGCTTCTCCGCCAGTTCGAACGCCCGGTGGCGCAGTTCCTCGTCCGGTAGGTCTTCCAGAGCCTCGGCCATGCCCCGACTCTAGCCGACCCGCGGGTGCACCCAATCGGCCGCTGAGTCCGCATCGTTCGTGCCGTCGTCGTCATCGTCGCCGTCGCCCTTGATGCGGCAGATCCGCTCGAGCCACAGGGCCGCCGCGACCACCATGAGACCCGCGATGACCGCCGCCATCGATGCGAAACCCCGCGCCCTGGCGGCCTCGATCCACCACTGACCAACGAACCACACGAGGAATCCGGCGTACACGCCCGTGGCGATTGCGCCGGTGCGCGAAGCGGCCATCGCGAGGGCCGCCGTGCGCGCGGCAACGAACGGGTCGACGCGCTTCTCCCGCAGGCGACGGCGCATGCCGACAGCCCAGAAGACCAGCGCGACCGCCAGGATCGCCAGCGTTGCGGGAGCGGTCCAGGGGACAGGAACGCTGCGCCCCGCCACACGATCGATGACGTCGGCCAACACCCATCCGGCCACCGCACTGACCACCCCCAGTGTCAGGAGCAGTCGGGTGCTGGTCGGGGTCACGGCTCCACTGTACGCAGCAACGGTCCCATTCGGCGAACGCCTGCGGACGGCACGACCACGTCACCGACCCGTCGACCGTCAGGCAGTTCGAACTCCGCATCGATCTGGGCCCAGGGGATCATCACGAACGCGCGCTGCGTGGCGCGCGGATGCGGCAGCGTCAACGCCGGATCCTCACTGACGAGTTGTCCGTAGGCCAAGACATCCACGTCCAGCGTGCGCGCACCCCATCGGATCTCCCTGGTCCTGCCCTTACCCTGCTCGGCCGCATGCGCGGTCGCCAGTACGTCCGCCGGCGACGCTTCGGTCTCCAGGACGACCACAGCGTTGAAGTAGTCGGGCTGCTCCGGCCCACCGACGGGGTCGGTCTCGTAGACATCAGACACGGCCACGACCTCCCCGAGTGCGGCCAACTCGTCCACGGCGAACTGCAGGGCCTCGACCCGATTGCCGAGATTCGCGCCGATCGACAGCGCGACCCTCATCGCGTGATCCGCACGATGACATCCTCGAAGACCTCGGTCACCGGGGCATACGGCTTGTGCACCGTGACGGTGACCTGGTCCACGCCGGGGAAGGCCTTCACCCGCTGCGCGATGCTCTCGGCAAGGGCCTCGATCAACTGGAACGGCGGCCCGGTGATGATCGCGGCGACCTCAGTGGCCACGGCCCCGTAGTCCACCGTGTGGGCGAGGTCGTCGGAACGCCCCGCCTGTGCGATGTCCACGGCCATCTCGACGTCCACGACGAACGTCTGCCCCATCTCCCGCTCGAAATCGAGCACGCCGTGCCTACCCCGGGCCCTGATACCCATCACTGCGATCGTGTCCGTCATCGGCCCTCCTGCCATGCCTGCGCGACGAGCACCGCGTCGCGACTACCGGGAACATCGTGTACCCGCACGCCCCACACACCCTGCGCTGCGGCGAGCGCACTGACCGCAGCTGTGGCGGCGTCGCGACCCGCGGGCTCCCTCGGCGCGCCGTCGGCGGCGAGCAACTCCCCCAGGAACCGCTTGCGCGATGCACCCACCAGGACCCGCGGGCCGATCGCGAGGATGCGCGGCAGGCCGTGCAGCAACTGCCAGTTGTGGTGCGGCTCCTTGGCGAAGCCCAGACCCGGATCGAGCACCACCCGGTCACCGGCGATGCCGGCCGCCTCACACGCAGCGAGCCGCTCAGCGAGTGCCTGGGCGACCTCCTCGACCACATCGTCGTAGGCGGTGAACTGCTGCATATGCTGGGAATGCGCCCGCCAATGCATCGCGACGAAATCGACCTCGAGTTCGGCCACAGCACTCAGCATCTGCTCGTCGGCAAGCCCACCGCTGACGTCGTTGACCATCCGCGCACCGGCCGCCACACACGCCCTGGCCACAGCTGCTCGGGTGGTGTCGATGCTGACGGCCACACCGGCCTGGGTCAGCGCCGAGACCACCGGGACCACCCGCTCGAGTTCGGTCTCCAGCGACACCCGCTGCGCCCCGGGACGCGTCGATTCACCGCCCACGTCCACCCACTGCGCTCCGTTCGCGACCATGTCGACACCGGCCTCGACGGCCGCGGGGATGTCGGCGTACCGGCCCCCGTCGCTGAATGAGTCGGGCGTGACGTTGAGCACGCCCATGACGATGGTCACCGACCCAGTATCAACGCCATCGCCTCGGCGCGGGTGGCCGAATCCCGCAACTGGCCGCGCACGGCGCTGGTCGTGGTGGTGGAGCCCGGCTTACGTGTGCCACGCATTGCCATGCACAGGTGCTCCGCTTCGATCACGACGATGACCCCACGCGGCTTGAGGATGACCTGCAACGCGTCGGCGATCTGCGTGGTCAGGCGCTCCTGCACCTGCGGGCGTTTCGCGTAGACGTCCACCAGACGCGCCAGTTTGCTCAAAGCCGTGATGCGTCCGTCATCGGCGGGGATGTAGCCCACGTGTGCACGTCCGAAGAATGGTACGAGGTGGTGTTCGCAATGGCTCCACAGTTCGATGTCGCGGACCAGGACCAGTTCATCGTGGGCCAGATCGAAAGTGGTGGTGAGCACCTCCTCCGGGGACTGCCGCATCCCAGCGAACACCTCGGCGTACATGCGCGCGACGCGGGCCGGGGTGTCCCGCAGGCCGTCCCGCTCGGGGTCCTCGCCCACGGCGTACAGCAGTTCGCGGACGGCGGCCTCCGCGCGGAGTTGATCGAAAGGCGGTATCTCACGGTCAGGCAAGCTGATCGGATTGGTCATTGAACCAGTGTGGAGCAAACCCCATCGCGGCGCAGCGCGGTGATCCCCCTGCGTCGGCGCACTAGGCTCTGCGCATGGCAGGAGGCAGCCGTAGAGCGCGGGCGAGCAGGCGCCGCAAGCGCCGGATGGACAGCGTCGAGCACGACCTCGCCGATGCGCAGTGGGATGCGCTGGTGCAGGCGTGGGGCGGATGCGCGTATTGCGGGGCGGGCCCGGATCACCTGCAGCGAGATTGCGTGCTGCCGATCTCGCGCGGCGGTCGTTACACCCTGACCAACGTCGTGCCGGCATGCCGGTCGTGCAACGCCAGCAAGTGCAACCAGGAAGTCACGACCTGGCTGCGGCGAAAAGGGCTGGACGAGCGCGCGTTCCTCGCCAGCCACATCCGCGTACTGGCCTCCCTCGACACTTACAGGGGCGGCTCGGGCGCCGGGACACCGGCGGACCCATTGCCGTTGGATCCGGCCGGGTAGTCCACAGGTCCACGCTCGTGCGGGCGACGGCGCGCGGAACCCGTCCACGCCGGACGCGCGTCACGGCGACGCAGGTCCTCGAAGATCTCGGCCACCTGATCCTTGTCGAGGGTCTCCTTCTCGAGCAGTTCCACGACAAGCCGGTCGAGGATGTCGCGGTTGTCGAAGAGGACCTCGTAGGCCTCCTGGTGCGCCTGCTCGATCAAAGACCGCACTTCCTCATCGATCGCAGCGGCGATCTCCTCGGAGTAATCGCGCACGTGCCCCATGTCCCGGCCGAGGAACACCTCGTTGTTGTCCTGCCCGTACCGGATCGCTCCGAGACGCTCAGTCATGCCGTACTGGGTCACCATGGCGCGGGCCACAGCCGTCGCCTTCTCGATGTCGTTGGAGGCGCCGGTCGTCGGGTCGTGGAAGACCATCTCCTCCGCCGCTCGGCCTCCAAGCATGTAGGCGAGTTGGTCGAGCATCTCGTTGCGGGTCGTGGAGTACTTCTCCTCATCCGGAAGCACCATCGTGTACCCGAGCGCCCGCCCGCGCGGCAGGATCGTGATCTTGTGTACGGGGTCGCTGTTCGGCAACGCCGCCGCGACGAGCGCGTGGCCCCCTTCGTGGTAGGCGGTGATGCGCTTTTCGGCCTCGTTCATCAGGCGTGTCCGCTTCTGCGGCCCGGCGACAACCCGGTCGATCGCCTCGTCGACGGCCTCCGGGGTGATCAGGGTCTCGTTGCTGCGCGCGGTGAGCAGCGCGGCCTCGTTGAGCACGTTCGCGAGGTCGGCACCGGTGAAGCCCGGGGTGCGTCGTGCGATGTTCAGCAGGTCGATGCCGGGAGCGATCGGCTTGCCTTTGACGTGGACCTTGAGGATCTCCTCGCGGCCCTTCAGGTCGGGGCGCTCTACGGCGATCTGGCGGTCGAAGCGACCGGGGCGCAACAGCGCCGGGTCGAGGATGTCGGGACGGTTGGTGGCAGCGATCAGGATCACGCCGCCGGACACGTCGAAGCCGTCCATCTCGACGAGCAGCTGGTTGAGAGTCTGCTCGCGCTCGTCGTGACCACCGCCGAGTCCTGCGCCACGGTGGCGGCCGACCGCGTCGATCTCATCCACGAACACGATCGCCGGCGCATTGGCCTTCGCCTGTTCGAACAGGTCCCGCACACGCGAGGCACCCACACCGACGAACATCTCAACGAAGTCGGAACCCGAGATGGAATAGAACGGGACGCCCGCCTCGCCGGCGACAGCGCGCGCCAGCAACGTCTTACCGGTGCCGGGCGGGCCGTACAGCAGCACACCCTTGGGGATCTTGGCGCCGACCGCCTGGAACTTGGCGGGCTGTGCCAGGAACTCCTTGATCTCCTCGAGTTCCTCGACGGCTTCGTCCGCGCCGGCCACGTCTGCGAACGTCGTCTGCGGCATGTCCTTGGTGATGACCTTGGCCTTGGACTTCCCGAAGTTCATGATCCGGGAGCCGCCACCCTGCATCTGGCTCATGAAGAAGAACAGCAGCAGGACGATCAGCACGACCGGCAACAGGGACACCAGCAGAGTCACGAAGATGTTGTCGCGCGGGACCTCGACCGTGTACCCGTCGGGGAGCTGTCCCGCGTCCTTCTTGGCCTGCAACTGGTTCTGGAGTTCGATGCCCTGACCGGTGATGTACTCGGAGCGGACCTTGGTGTCGTCCTGCAGGGTGAGCTCTATGCGCTGCTCGCGGTCGATCAGCGTGGCCTGCTTGGCCTGGTTCTGCTCGATGTAGTCGACGGCCTGCCACGTGTCGACGTCTTTGACGCCTCCGACTCCGGACACGAGACTGCTGCCGAGCAGCACAAGAAGTACTGCCAGCAGGATCCACAACAGCGGCCCACGCGCCAAGCGCTTCATATTCATCACCTTGAGGATAGAACGGCCTATACCTGTCTGCTCATTCCCGTATCACAAGCGTGCGCTCAGGGCGTAACTGCGAGGTCGTCTCCACTGTGCACACAGGCCCTCAGCGGCGACGCCAGACGTCACTCGTACACAGACGCCGAGAGTTTCGCGACACAGTCCAGATTCCGGTATTTCTCCGCGTAGTCGAGCCCGTAACCGACCACAAAATCGTTCGGGATGTCGAAGCCGAGGTACCGGACATCCACTTCAGTACGCATCGCGTCCGGTTTGCGCAGCAACGTGAGCACCTCGACGCTGGCAGCACCGCGCGACCGCAGGTTGCGCAGCAGCCAGGACAAGGTGAGCCCGGAGTCGAGGATGTCCTCGACGATCAGCACGTGCCTGCCCCCGAGGTCGGCGTCGAGGTCCTTGAGGATCCGCACGACACCGGAGCTCTTGGTGCTCGAACCGTAGGAACTGACGGCCATCCAGTCCATCTCGACAGGGATGGACAGCGCCCGGACGAAGTCCGCGACAACCATCACCGCACCCTTGAGAACCCCCACGATGAGCAGATCCTTGTCGGCGTAGTCGGCGTCGACCTGGTGGGCCATCTGCGCAAGGCGGGTGTGCAATTCATCCGCGGTGATGAGGACACCCTCGAGTTCACCGTCCACGTCCTCAACGCGCACTTTGCCTCCTGGCTACTCGATGCAGGACTAGCCTGCCAGATTCCCGGGTCGCACGAACCCCACCTGGCAGATCCAGCGGACCCTGCCCACGCCATTGCGCGATCAACGAGTCCACGCCCACCAGATGCTCGCGGCTCAGCCCGGCACCGGGACTGCCGGCGAGCAGCGCCATCCGACGGATCACGCGCAGCCGCACGGCCCGGGGGACGCCACCGAGGTCCTCGATCGCCGCTGCGACACCGTCACCGTCCGTGACGGTGATCTGTTCGGCCCATCTGTCCAGCGCCGCGTTGTCCTCCCGCAGCGACGCAGCCGTCCGGGCAAGCCCCAGCACGACCCCGTCCCCGAGATCCTCGACCAGCGCCGGCAGCCCATGGTGACGGATCCTGGCTCGCGCGAAACGGTCGTCGCCGTTGTGGAGATCCTCGTGGGGAGTCAACCCGGCTTCGTCACAGGCCCGGCGCACGTCCGCCCGCCGCAACCCCAACAGCGGCCGCCGCAGATCGCCGTCCACCGCCGCCATCGCCGACAGACTCCGGGCGCCCGATCCACGTGCCAGCCGCAGCAGGACGGTCTCGGCCTGGTCGTCGAGGGTGTGGCCCAACAGGATCGCCGCCGCACCGGACTCCCCCGCCGCCGCGCGCAGTGCCTGGTACCGCGCGGTCCGGGCCGCGGCTTCCGGTCCGCCGGGACCATCGACCGCGACCGCACGCACGAACACCGGGGCCAGTCCAAGCGCCTCGCACGTCTGGGCGGTCCACGCTGCCACGTCGGCCGACCCCTTCTGAAGTCCGTGGTCGACCACGACCGCGCCAATCGGTCGCCCGGTCAACGCCGCACCGGCGGCCAGCGCCAAGGAGTCGGGGCCACCGGAACAGGCCACCAGCACCGACGCGTCCGGGGGGAGATCCGAGAGGTTGTCCAGCACGGCCTTGCGGATGGCCAGCAACCGAGGACGCCCTACAGTCGCTTCAACCACAGCGCCGGGTCCTCGATCTCGGCGCGGGTCGGCAAGTGGTCGGGCGACTCCCACACCGCGTTGAGTCGCGGCATCCCGCCGTCGGCCATCACCGCTCGGACGAACGTGGCACCCTGCGCGTACTGCCGCGCTTTCAGATCCATCCCCAGCAGGCGGCGCAGGAGACCCTCCCAGCCACTGGTTCCCGCGGCGCGGCGCTGCTGGAACGCGGCCCGGATGAACCGCACGGTCGGGATCGCTTTCGGGCCCACCTCGTCCATGACGACGTCGGCGTGGCCTTCGAGCAGAGACATCACCGCGGTGAGCCGGTCGAAGACCACCTTCTGCTCGCCGGAGTGGAAGGCGCCGATGATGCCGTCCTGCTCGTCGCCGGACCGCACCGCCCGCACCGCGGCCGCGAGGCGGGAGAACAACTCCTGAGTGCTCATGTCGGACAGCCGCATGTACTCGTGGATGTTCTCCAGCAGGTATCCGGTGAGCCACGGCGCGGAGGCGAACTGGATGCGGTGGGTCTGCTCATGCACACAGACCCACAGCCGGAAGTCACGTGGCACGACGTCGAGCTGGCGCTCGATGGAGACCATGTTGGGCGCCACCAGCAACAGCCGCGGGTCGTCCTCGGTGAAGATCTCGAACTGACCGAGCACCCGGGACCCGACGAAACCGAGCACAAGCCCGAGCTGGGCGCCGGTGGCCCGCGATCCGATCTCGCGGGCGAATGCACCGGAGTTCTCGAGGCGCTCCGTCAGCGGCTCACTGATCCGCTGGAAGCTGTCGAGGTTCGACCTGATCCACTCGCTGCGGTCGACGACCTTGACCTGACTGGCCAGGTAGGCGTCGAGTCCGGTGGTCTCCTGCACCAACGGGGTCGCCTCCCGCGCGAGGTAGTACAACTCGGCGACGACCTGGTTCGCCTCCTCGGGGGTCATCTTGGGTCCACCACCGACCACCCGCGACCCGAGCGCAGCGGCGAGGTTCCAGTCCACAGCGTCGGCCATACAACGACCCTAACCCGCCACTGACAGACGGCTACTTCTTGGCCTTGAACCGCCAAGTGGCTACAGGACCCCGGCCGGCATCACCAACCGCCTGCACCTGCAGGACGTACCGCTTGCCCTTCTTGAGCTTGGTCAGGCGCAGTCCGTTGTTGGCCAGCGAACTCCACGGCGTCCACTTCTTCCCGACCTTGAGGCGGGCACGGTACGAAGTGGCACCGGCCACCGGCCCCCAGGCGACCACCGCCTTGCCCTTGCCCCGCCACTTCACACTCTTCCCGGTCGGTGCCACCAAGCCTGCTGAGGTGCCGCCGCCGCCCGTGCCGGATCCCGGGGTCACAGTCAGCGGCGCGTCTCCGTAAAGCGGGTTCGGCAGGATGCTGGGGGTCTGCAGCATCGTCGTGGACACCCACGCCTTGTCCCCGTTCACCGCACGGTTGGCGATCACCGGAACGAACACGCTGGCCACCTCGCTGCCACCGGTGATGCCCGAGGCGAGGGTGTATGTGCCGAGTTGGATGCTCCCCCCGGATGCCCCACTGGGGAACACCGCACAGCCGCCGTCGCGGGTTGGCACGTAGCCGGTGTCCGTCTGCGTGATGAAGCAGCGGACGGGGGCAGTGCCGGCCGGCGCCACGGACACCCCATCGGGCAGGCCCAAACGGATGACGGCGATATCTGAGTCGGCGAAGGCCCACGCCAGACCGGCCCACGCATGGATGTAGAGGACCTCGCCCGCGCGCGGAGTCTGCTTCGGGACGTCCACACCGCTCATCGCATAGATCGCGGAGGTGAAGATCGGCGGGAACCCGAAGGTGTACGAGCGCTGGTTGAACCCCACGTCCCCCTTGGTCCACTAGTCGGAGCGGAAGATGGCCCCCGTGCCGTCGGGTACCGGCTCCCCGATCGCGGCGGCGGCCGGGGCGGCGCCGGCGAAGACCGCGGCAACCGCGGTCGTGCCGATGATCAAGGACCTCATGGGCGCAGGCTACTGGGCCGGGTTGATCTTGTCGATCGCCCAAACGATCACCCGGCTGGGAGGATCGACCCATGCAGTTCACCCCTGACACCTGGCAGGACCCCGCCGTCTTCGCGATCGACCGGCTACCGGGGCGCAGCGTCCCACTGGGTCGCAGCACGCTCCACGGCGAGCCCGAACGCATCGATCTGTCCGGACAGTGGGCGTTCTCCCACCACACCGGCGTGGCCAACCTCGACCCCCTGGAACTCGGGCGACGCGGGGCGCAGGGCGCGACGATCGACGTGCCCGGCGTATGGCAGTTGCAGGGTTACGGCACCCCCTACTACCTGGCCAACACCTACCCGCCAGGGATCGGCAAGCGCGCCTCCCGGATCCCCGACATCGATCCGACGTACAACGAGGTCGGCGTCTACACCCGTACGCTCGAGATCCCGGCGGACTGGGACGACCGCCGTCGCCTGATCATGTTCGAAGGCGTCAAAGCCGGCATGGCCTTGTTCGTCAACGGGACCTTCGCCGGCTACACGCAGGGGTCCTTCCTGCCCGCCGAGTTCGACCTCACCGCCCACTTGCGATCGGGGAGCAACACGGTCACCTGCGTGGTCTATCGCTTCACCGACGGCAGCTACCTGGAGAACCAGGACATGTGGGTCTTCAGCGGCATCTTCCGGCCGGTCTGGTTGCACAGCGAGCCGCAGTCGGCGATCTGGGACCTCGCCGTGACTCCGGTACTGCCGGCCCCGTACACCGACGGGGAACTTGTCGTGGAGGTCAGCACCGCGAGGGCGCAGGGGCCGCTCGAGATCCTGTTGCGCAGTCCGGGCAGCACCGACTGGGAGACCGTGGCGGATCTACTCGCCGCTCCCACCGTCGTCCACCGCATCCCGGTGCCTCACGCCTTGACCTGGACCGCCGAGACCCCACACCTCTACGAAGTGGCCGTGCGCATCCCCGGGCACGTCAAGAGCACACGGACGGGGATCCGCAGCATCGAGATCGTGGACGAGCAACTGCGGGTGAACGGCGTGCGGATCATGCTCAAAGGGGTGAACCGCCACGACTTCGATCCCGATCACGGCTGGGCCGTGCCCAGCCACCGCTACCGGGAGGATCTGCTCAAGGCCAAGCAACTCAACATCAACGCCATCCGCACCTCCCACTACCCGAACCCGCAGATCTTCTACGACACCTGCGACGAACTCGGGCTGTACGTGATGGACGAATGCGACCTGGAGACCCACGGAGTGCGCCGCAAGAACGTCCCCGGCGACAACCCGATGTGGACCGCCGCAGTCGTCGACCGCATGGAGCGGATGGTCCTTGCCGACCGCAACCATCCCTGCATCGTCATGTGGTCGTTGGGCAATGAAGCCGGAGAAGGTGGGCCCGACGGCGGGAACTTCGTGGCGATGAAGGCCGCCGCTCGCGCCATCGACGACACCCGGCCGTTCCACTACGAGGGCGACCACAACCCCGCGATCAGTGATGTGGTCTCGCGGATGTACGCCACAGCCGAGCAGATGGCAGCGCTCGGCCGCCACGAGGGACTGCGCCCCTCACCGGCCGCGTTGGTGACCGATCGGTTCCTCACCGACGACAAGCTGATCACCCCGCAGATGCAGGCCGGACGCCCAGTCCTGCTGTGCGAGTACGCGCACGCCATGGAGAACAGCCTCGGCAACTTCGCGGAGTACATCGAGGTCTTCTACACCTACCCGAACCAGGCCGGTGGGTTCATTTGGGACTACATCGACCAGAGCATCCGGCGCACGACGCCCGCCGGCGAGCAGTGGTTGTACGGCGGCGACTTCGGCGACCACCCCAGCCACAGGTACTTCTGCGCCAATGGCATCCTGGCCGCCGACAGGCAGGAGCACCCCAGCGCCCGGGAGGTCTTCTGGGGCTACCGCAACCTCGTGGTCGAAGCCGTCGATGTGCAGCGCGGCCGTTACCGGCTCACCAACCGCCACAGTTTCACCGACGCTGCCGCATTCACACCCACTGTGGAAGTGCTGGTGGACGGGCAGGTGGTCACCAGAACCGAGTTGGACGCAGTGACGGCGCCGCCGTGGTCCACTGTCGAATGGGACGTCCCGGAGGCCGTCCGGCCGGAGGATGGCGACGTCGTGGTGCGCTTCTGGTTCGCCGCACGAGAATCGAGCCCTGCGACACCCGCAGGCTCGGTGGTCGCCTTCGACGAGTTCGAGGTGGGCAGATCGAAGCCGGTGGCTCTGCCACGCGGCACCCAGCCGTCCGTTGTCGACACCGTGGTCACGGCTGGGCCGAGCCGACTGGAGTTCGACCCCGAGGACGGGGCCCTGCTCTCCTGGCAGGTCGATGGTCACGAGATCCTTACCGGCCCTCTGCGCCGCAACTACTGGCGCGCTCTCACCGACAACGACCGCGGCTTCGGCAACTTCGATCCCCGGTTGCAGAAGGTCCTGGTCGACACGTCGTGGCGGGACGTGCGTAGCAGCGTGCGTCGTTTCGCGTCCGGCGGCGTCGGCGATGGGGCCAGAGTGCTGTTCGCCCTGCGCGGTTCGATGTTCTCGAGGGCGCTGCTCTGGTACGACGTGCTTCCCGACGGCTCGTTCATCGCTCATCACGAACTGGTCCCCCGCAAGCCGATGGTGCGCCTGGGATTCACCCTCCGGCTGCCCGGCGTGCAACGCGTCCGGTGGCTGGGCAAGGGCCCCCACGAGAACTACATCGACCGCAACCACGGCGCATGGACGGCGATCCACGACCTGCCGCTGGCCGACCTGCACCACGACTACATGCGGCCCCAGGAGAACGGCAACCATACGCGGGTGCGGTGGCTGGAAGTCGTCGGCGACGCCGCAACGATAAGGGCGCAGGACGTCACCGGCGACCTGCTCGGCTTCACGGCATGGCCGTACACGCAGGAGGCGCTCGATGCAGCCGAGCACATCCACGACCTGACGCACTCCCCGGACACGACTGTGAACATCGACCGGCAACAGCGGGGGGTGGGTGGCGATACCCCCGGGGTGGCGGCCCTGCTGCCTGCCTACCGCATGCCTGCCGGGCGCCGTTACGACGTCACCGTGCGGATGTCTGCCCACCCAGGTGACTGAGAATCGCCAACTTGCAGGCCACCTCTCGCTCTTGCCCGTCCAGGAATGGCGAGGTACGACCGGGTCGCCTCGGCGTACGCTCGACGCATGGAGCACTACCTGGCTTTCGTGGTCGCGTCGGCGATCGTGCTGGCCATCCCAGGACCCACCATCCTGCTGGTCGTGACGCGGTCGTTGAACCATGGCGCTGCTGTACGGCGGGCCACCGTGGGTGGGGTGGTGCTCGGGGATCTGGTGGCGATGACCGCCGCGATGCTGGGGGCCGGGGCGGTCCTGTTGGCCTCGGCGCAGTTGTTCACCGCACTGCGCATCGCCGGTGGCCTGTACCTGGTGTGGCTGGGGGTGCGGACCTGGCGGTCGCGGGGCCAGCAGTGGGTCCTCGACGAACCCGTCGAAGCGGATCCCAAGCGCGTGTTCGCGGAGAGTTTCGCAGTCACCGCCACGAACCCCAAGAGCATCGCGTTCTTCGTGGCGTTCGTCCCGCAGTTCATCAACCCGGCTGCTCCGTGGCTGCCCCAGACCGCCCTGCTCATCGTCACGTTCGTGCTGCTCGGCGGGCTGAACGCGCTGGCGTACGGGTGGCTGGCCGGCAGGGCGCGAGGGGTCATGATGCGCCCTGAGACGCGGCGCCGCGTGGCCCGGACCTCCGGAGGCGTGCTCGTGGCCGGCGGGGCGGCAGTGATCGCGACGGCGCACACATGACGTACTACGAGGTGCGGCTGGCACAGATCCACGCGCAGGACTACACGCAGTACGCGATCGCGGCGGCCGAACGGTTGCTCGCCGAAATCGGACCCGGCGCCGGAGTGGTCCTGGACCTCGGGTGTGGTGCCGCGGACCTCGCCGATGTCGTCATGCCTGCCGGGTACGACTACGTGGGTGTCGACCTGAGCCCCAGCATGGTCGCGCTTGCCAGGAGTCGGCGGCCCGACATCCGCGTCATCCAGGCAAGCGCGTTCGACCTCCCGGAGATCGCAGATACCCGAGCGATCGTCGCAGTGGGAGAGGTCGTCAACTACGCCACCGACCCTCGGGCCGGCCTCGCGGGGATCCACGCATGGTTGCGCGCCTGCCACAAGGCCCTGCCCGCCGGTGGCGTGCTGTTGCTCGATGTCGCCGGACCATTGCGCGCCGATCCGGAACCTGCCACCCGCGTGAACCATGGCGAGGACTACCGCCTCGAGGTCACTACCGTCACCGACCCCTCCCGCCGGACTCTGACCCGCACGATCCGCATCTTCGACGACGCAGGCGAGCAGACCGAGACCCACGTACTCGAACTCATCGACCCCATGGAGATGCTCGCCGCGCTGCGCTCGGCCGGTTTCGACGCGATCGCCCTTCCCGCGTATCGCGACGACCTGCCGTTCCCCCGCGGCTGGTCGGGATTCCTCGCGCGGGTGCCGTGACGCGTCGAGGCCGCCCTCATCGACCCCTATTGCTGCGAAGTTGGCATGACACCCCGGCGTGTCTCCCAACAACGCGACAACAACTGGTGCGG
>RRZT010346175.1_pt1 | contig 13506 bp, 11 predicted proteins | sample 2165551 | NCBI WGS metagenome assembly RRZT01 (sample SAMN10456910, study PRJNA506462) | wastewater metagenome | biome: wastewater; feature: sludge; material: wastewater sludge; isolation source: wastewater sludge with Escherichia coli K12::gfp cells carrying plasmid... | place: USA: Moscow, Idaho... | reverse complement strand
CCGCTGCCGAAGACGGTGTCGAGGACGAAGGCCCGCTTCAGGTAGAGGTGGGCGTCGACCTCCCAGGTGAAGCCCATGCCGCCGTGCACCTGGATGCAGGACTTGCCGTTGGCGATGCCGGCCTCGCCAGCGATGAGCTTGGCGCCGTGGGCGGCGCGGACGGGGTCGCCCACGGAGGGGTCGTCGAGGGTGACGCCGGCGGCGTAGACCGCGGCGCGGGCCACCTCGGCCCGGGTGAGCATGTCCGCCAGGATGTGCTTCACGGCCTGGAAGGTGCCGATGGGCTTCCCGAACTGCTCGCGCTCCTTGGCGTAGGCGGTGCCGAGCTCGACGGTGGCGCCGGCGATGCCCAGGAGCTGCGCGGCAGCGAGCACCGAGCCCTCGAGGCGCCAGCGGGCGGCGTCCTCGGGGCCGCCGATGGCCTCGCCGGCAGGCAGGTCGGCCACGACGTGCAGCGGCGTCAGCGGGTCGAGCGGGTGGCCGACAGGCTCACCCGACACGGCGCCGGACTCGACCAGGTGCAGGCCCTCGTCGTCCACCACGACCAGCGCGTCGACGGCGTCGAGGTGCTCGACCAGGATCGGGTGGGCGGGGCGCTCGACCAGGCCGATGACCCGCTCCCCCGTCACCGCGCCATCCACCAGCCCGGAGGCCAGGTGGGTGGCGAGGACGGGCCCGGGCACGAGGGCCCGACCCAGCTCCTCGAAGACCAGAACGGCCTCGGTCATGCCGAGGCCCACGCCACCGTGGGCCTCGTCCAAGCGCAGCCCGAACACGCCGGTGTCGGCCAGCTCGCGCCACAGGGAGCGATCGACCCCGGCCGAGTCGGCCAGGCCCCGCACCGTCTCCATGTCGAAGCGGCCGGCGCAGAAGCTGCGGATGCCCTCCTGGAGGGCGGCCTCGTCCTCGTTGACGTCGAAGTCCACGTCGCCTCCTCCTACCGGTCCTTGGGGAGGCCGAGGATGCGCTCGGCCACGATGTTGCGCTGGATCTGGGTGGTGCCCGCCGCGATCGAGATGGAGATGGCGTGCAGGAGGCCCTCGACGTGGCTCTTGTTGCCCATGCCGGCCACGTCGTCGACCGCCAGGCCGGCCCGCTCGAAGATGCGTTCGCTGAGGGCACCCAGGCGGTGGCGCACCTCTGAGTAGTGCAGCTTGAAGACCGAGCCGCCGGGGCCGGGGACGCCAGTGCGGGAGGCCTGGGTGACGTTGCGCTTGACCAGTGCCCAGAGGGCGTCGAGGTCGGCCGCGGCCTGCCCGATGTCACGGCGCAGGCCGGCGTCGTCCCATGCCGTGCCCGACCCCCGGGTGACCTTCTTGGCCGCGGCGGCGAGCTGCTCGACGAGCTGCATCGAGTAGAGCATCTCGCTCACGAAGGCGGTGCCCCGCTCGAAGCTGAAGGTCACCATGGCCACCCGCCAGCCGTCGTTCTCGTCGCCGACCCGGTTGGCCACCGGCACCCGGACGTCGTCGAAGAAGACCTCGCTGAACTCGTCCGAGCCGGCGATCGTCTTCAGTGGCCGGATGTCGATGCCCGGGGTGTCCATGGGCAGGATGAGCCAGCTGATGCCCTTGTGCTTGGGGGCGTCCGGGTTGGTGCGGACGAGCATCTCGCAGTAGTCCGCGACCTGGGCGTTGGACGTCCAGATCTTCGAGCCGTTGATGACGTACTCGTCGCCGTCGCGCACGGCCCGGGTGCGCAGAGAGGCGAGGTCGGACCCGGCCTGCGGCTCGCTGAAGCCCTGGCACCAGACCTCGTCGCCACGCAGGATGGCCGGCAGGTGAGCAGCCTTCTGCTCGGGGGTGGCCTCGGTGATGAGGGTGGGGCCGGCGTGCAGGAGGGCCACGAACATCACGCCCACGTAGGGCGCGTTCCGTCGCTCGGTCTCCTCGAGGAAGATCAGGTGCTCGGCGGGCGAGGCGCCACGGCCCCCGACCTCCTTCGGCCAGTTGATGCCGGCGTAGCCCTGGTCGAAGAGCATCCGCTGCCAGGCGGTGTCGTAGGCGCGGCGGGCGTCCCAGTCGTTCTGGTCGGCGGGCGGCGGGCCGACGGTGGGCAGCACCTCGTCCAACCACTCGACCAGCTCGGCCCGGAACGCCTCTTCTTCGGCGGAGTAACGCAGGTCCACGGGCGGCGAGTGTACGAACGATCTGACGGCTCGTCAGATCCTGCCTGTCCTCGAAAACGGGGATGAGCGGCTCGCAGCCGCCCTCGTCCGCTGCGGTCACGATCGTGCTCTGAGCCGAAGGCGTCGACGATGGAGCCGCTCCACCCGTACTCACCCTCCATGACCGACCGCCCCAACCCATCTCCGGTTCTCGGGCCGAAGGGCGGCTGCCTCGGCGATCTGCCGGAAACCGTCGGTTGGTTCCCCCAAGGGTCCGAAGGCCAGACGTATGGGACGTTCGGCACTGTCTGCGGGCAGGTGATCTCCTGAGACTTGTCATCGCACGCCTGTCGCGGCACCCGGCCGCCACTGAGAGGGGACGAGGATGACCGAGTCCGATCGCCGTACGTTGCCGATCCGACGCGAGCGGTCGGGAGGGAAGATCAACAGGACCCTCGCCGGCTCGGAGCCGGACTGGAACCTGATCGGGCACCCGACCGCGCCGGAGGGTGCACCGAACGTCGTGTTGGTGTTGATCGACGACGCCGGGTTCGGCAACGCCGGCACCTTCGGCGGGCCGATCGACACACCGAACTACACGCGGATCGCGGACGGCGGGGTGAAGTACAACCGGTTCCACGTCACCGCACTCTGCTCGCCGACGCGCGCCGCGTTGCTGACCGGGAGAAACAGCCACTTCGTGGGGTTCGGCTCGGTCGGCGAGTTCGCGGGCGGGTTCCCCGGCTACTGCGCGACGTTGCCGAGGGACTGCGCGCCACTGCCGAGGATCCTGCGGGACAACGGCTACAGCACCGCGGCGTTCGGCAAGTGGCACCTGACGCCGGATTCGCAGCAGGGCCCGGCCGGGCCGTTCGACCGGTGGCCCAACGGCTGGGGCTTCGACTACTTCTACGGGTTCCTGGGCGGTGGGGCGAGCCAGTGGGACCCGTGCCTCGCGGAGAACCAGAAGATCATCGGCACGCCCGAGGAGTACTACGACGAGGACGACCCGTACTACTTCCCGGACGCGATGGCGGACCGCACGATCGAGTGGCTGCACGGAGTCCGCGCCCAGGACGCCCACAAGCCGTTCTTCGTCTACTTCTCGACCGGGTGCAGCCACGCTCCGCACCACGTCGCGAAGGAGTGGGCCGACAAGTACAAGGGCTCGTTCGACCAGGGGTGGGACGAGCTCCGCGAGCAGACCTTCGCTCGACAGAAGGAGCTCGGGGTCATCCCGGCCGATGCACAGCTCACCCCCCGCGACGAGGCGTTCCCGGCGTGGGACGACGTCCCGGACGCGTTGAAGGCCTTCTACGCGCGCCAGATGGAGGTCTACGCCGGCTTCTCGGAGAACGCCGATCACAACGTCGGGCGCGTCATCGACGCGATCGAGGAGCTGGGCGAGCTCGACAACACAGTGATCCTGTGGATCTGGGGCGACAACGGCGCCAGCTTGGAAGGCACCATCACCGGCACGTTCAACGAGTTGACCATGCAGAACGGCATCCCGCTCACCGACGAGATGCAGCTCCAGCTCACCGAGCGCTACGGCGGGATCGAGCAGTGGGGCACCCCGATCATGGACCCGCACTACTCAGCGGCCTGGGCGTGGGCGGGCAACGCCCCGTTCCAGTGGGGCAAGCAGGTCGGCTCGCACCTCGGCGGGACCCGCAACCCGCTCGTCGTGCACTGGCCCGCGGGCATCAAGGACGCGGGTGGGCTCCGCTCCCAGTTCACCCACATGATCGACGTGGCGCCGACGATCCTCGAGCTGGCCGGGATCCCCGTGCCCGACACGGTCGACGGGATCGAGCAGGAGCCGATGCACGGGACCTCGTTCTCCGCGTCGTTGACCGACGCGGCCGCGCCGGAGCACCGCACCCAGCAGTACTTCGAGACGGTCGGCAACCGCGCCATGTACAAGGACGGGTGGTGGCTCGCGGTCAAGACCGGCCGCATCCCCTGGGTGCTCACGCCTGAGGCGATCATGCCGTACGCGCCGGGGGCGTGGGACCCAGACGCGGACCCGGTCGAACTCTACTACCTGCCCGATGACTTCTCCCAGGCCAACGACCTCGCGGCCGGGCACCCCGAGAAGGTGGAAGAGCTCAAAGCACTCTTCTGGGAGGAGGCGGAGCGCTACCGGGTGCTGCCGCTGCTGGCCGCGCTCTCCACGTTCTTCGGCCTGCTCCCGCCCGTCCCCGACGACAACACGTTCGAGTTCCGGGGAGACGTGCAGAACGTCTTGTCGGGCATGATCCCGCGGATCTACAACCGCTCGTATTCGATCACCGCAGACCTGGTCGTGCCCGACGGCGGCGCCGAGGGCGTGATCGTGGCCGAGGCCGACCACCTCGGGGGCTTCACGCTCTACGTCAAGGACGGCAAGCTCACCCACACCTACTCCATGATGGGGGTGTTCGTCTTCACCCAGGTCGCGGAGGAGAGCCTCCCCAGCGGTGTGGTGACGGTGCGCATGCAGTTCGACGCCGACGGCGCCACCCCCGCGACCGGCGGCGACGTCAGCCTCTCCATCGACGGCCGTCCCGTCGGCAGCGGAAGGATGGACCACACGGTGCCCGTCCGGTTCTCCGGGTACGCGGGCATGGACATCGGCCGGGACAACGGTGGCGTCGTCGACCTCGCCTACGAGGGCCAGAAGCCCTTCGCGTTCACCGGCACCGTGAAGAAGGTCGTGTTCGACCTCCATCCGCACGCCTCTGCCCAGGACGAGCTCGCCCTCCACGCCGCCGCGCACCAGGGCCACGCAGCCCACGCGCTGTCGGAGTAGAGGCGACGCCAGGACCGTCACCCATCTCGGCCGCGCCGGGCCACTGCGGCCTGTCGGCGGTGGGAGGCCGGCTCAAGCCGGCGCTCAGCGGGGGAAGGCGCCGGCGATGGCGTCGAGGCCGTCGCCGATCTCGGCCACCGTGCTCGCTCCCGGCGGGACGTTGGCCGAGAACGAGGTCACCCCGGCCTCGACCAGCGCCGCCACCTGGTCGGCCGTGGCGGAGCCGTCGACGGCGCCGCCGCCGTCGCGCTTGAGGGGCAGGCCGACCCGGATGCCGAGCTCGCCGGGGTCCCGGCCCGCGGCGAGGAAGGCCTCGCGCAGGACGGCCGACTCGGTCACCACGTCGTCGGGGCGCATGCGACCCAGCGGCAGCCAGCCGTCGCCCTGCTCGGCGAGGCGGCTGGCCAGCGCGGGCGTTGCCTTGGCCCCGAACCAGACGGGCAGGCGCTCCTGGGCCGGCCCCGGCTCGCACCAGATCTCCTCGAAGGACACCGTGGGCGAGTCGAACGACACCGACTCGCCGCGCCCCGCCCAGAGCGCCCGGCAGGCCCGGATGGTGTCGTCGTGGCGGCTCCAGCGCCGCTCCCAGGGCACGCCGGCGGCGGCGTACTCCTCACGCTGCCAGCCGAGGCCGACGCCCAGGTCGACGCGACCGCCGGAGAGGTTGTCGAGGGTCGCCACGGTCTTGGCCAGCAGGACCGCCGGCCGCAGCGGGGTGATGAGCACGCCCGTGCCGAGGCGCACCGTGCTGGTGGCGGAGGCGATGGCCGCCAGGGTGGTGAGCGGCTCGACCCAGGGGTCGCCGGGCGGGAAGGGGAAGTCGCCGTAGGGGTAGGGCTCGACGTTGGCGCTCATCACCACGTGGTCGGGCAGCACCACCTGGTCGAACCCGGCCGCCTCGGCGCGCTGCGCCACCTCGACGATGACCCGGTGGTCGGCGCCGAAGAGCCGGTGCAGGCCGGCGATGGTGAGCGAGAGGGTGGGCGCGGTCACGACACCACCCACCCTCCCGCGCTCAACACGTGATGCCGCCGTCGAGGGGGACGATCGAGCCGGTCATGTACCGGGCCTCGTCCGACACCATGTAGGCGAACAGCCCCGCCATCTCCTCGGGCTTCGAGGCGCCCATGGGCGTCATCATCTTGCGGATCTTCTTGTAGTCGCCGCCCTCGGGCAGCTCCACGAACGAGTGGATGATGGGCGTGTCGACACCGCCGGGGCAGATGGCGTTGCAGCGGACGTTGCGGTCCTTGTACTCCTCGGCGATGGCCTTGGTCAGCTGGATCACGCCGCCCTTCGAGGCGCAGTACGCCGCGCTGTAGGGCTGGCCGAACAAGCCGGCGCTCGACGAGGTGTTCACGATCACGCCGCCGCCCTGCTCGAGCATGTGCGGCAGCACGAAGCGGATCATGTAGGCCGAGCCGTTGAGGTTGACGGCCACGATCTTGTCGAACTGGGCCAGGTCCATCTCGTGGCTGTTGGCGAAGGTGCCGATGCCGGCGATGTTGCAGAGGGCGTCGACCTGGCCGTACTCCGCGATCGTCGCCGCGACGGTGAACTCGACCGCGGATGCCGACGACACGTCACAGCCCAGGCCGATGGCCGTGCCGCCGGCCTCGGTGATCTCGGCGGCGGTCTTCTCCGCGGTCTCGGCGAAGAGGTCGACGCAGACCACCGAGCCCGCCTCCGCGGCGATGCGCTTGGCGGTCGCCTGGCCGATGCCCGAGCCGGCGCCGGTGACGATGGCCACCTTGCCCCGCGAGCGCGGCAGGACGTCCAGGGCCTCGTGGTCGGGGCCCTTCTCGCTGGTGCTGGTCCACTTCGATGCGTCGGCCATCAGTAGGTCAGGACTCCTCGGGCCAGCCGGCCCGCGTGCATGTCCTCGACCACCTCGGCGAAGGACTCCATCGGATAGGTCTTGGACACCAGCTCGTCGAGCTTGAGCTTGCCGTCCAGGTACAGCTGCACGAGCAGCGGGATGTCGTGGTGCGGACGGGCGCCGCCGTAGCGACAGCCGCGGACACCCCGGTCGATGTGGGTGAGGTGCGTGATGGGCACCTCCATCTTCGCCGTGGGGGCGGGCACGCCGATGATCACGCAGTTGCCTCCCCAGTCGAGGGCCTTGACCGCATCCCCGACCACGGCCGGGTGGCCGACGCACTCGAACGACCAGTCCACGCCGCCCTTGACGAGCTGCTGGATCTGCTCGACGGCACCGCCGTCGCTGGCGTCGACGAAGTCGGTGGCACCGAAGTCGAGGGCGAGGTCCTTCTTGGACGCCATGGTGTCCACGGCGATGATCCGAGAGGCGTCGCAGAGCTTGGCCGCCTGGATCACGTTCAGGCCGATGCCGCCCACGCCGAACACCGCAACCGTCTGGCCGTGGGTGACGTCGGCGGTGTTGAGCACGGCGCCGGCGCCGGTGATGACGCCGCAGCCGATCAGGCAGGCCGACTGGAGCGGAATGTCCTTGCTGACCTTCACGGCCTGCACCTGGTCGACCACGGTCACGTCGGTGAAGACGGAGGTGGCGGCGAAGTTGTACGCCGGCTCACCGCCGACGGTGAACGGCTGGCTCATCACGCCGAAGCTGCGCCGGCAGCGGGTGGGGAACCCGGTGTTGCAGGCCGAGCACTGGCCGCAGTACTTGAGGGTGGAGAGCACCACGTGGTCGCCCACCTTGAGCTTGGTGACCTCGCTGCCCACGGCGTCGACCACGCCGGCGCCCTCGTGGCCCATCACCAGCGGCGTGGGGAACGGGATGCTCCCGTCGAGCACGCTCAGGTCGCTGTGGCAGACCCCGGCGTTGACGATGCGGATGGCGACGTCGGTGGGCCCGGGCGGGCGCACCTCGACGTCGGTGCGGACGGCCGGCGCCGTCCCGTCGTACACAATTCCTCGCACGGGATCTCCTACTGGTTGTCGGCGGGGGCGTGCGCTGCGGACGCACGCTCCCGGAGCTCGAACTTCAGGACCTTGCCGCTGGCGTTGAGCGGCAGCTCGTCCACCACCTCGACGAACTTGGGCACCTTGTAGTTGGCCATGTTGGCCCGTGCCCACTCGATGACCCCCGCGGGGTCGAGCTCGGCGCCGGCTCGGGGGATGACGTAGGCCAGCACCACCTCGCCGAAGCGCTCGTCGGGCACGCCCACCACCGCGGCCTGGGCGATGCCTCCGTGGCCGAGGAGCAGGTTCTCCACCTCGGCCGGATAGATGTTCTCGCCGCCGCGGATGATCATGTCCTTCTTGCGGTCGGTGATGTCGAGGTAGCCGCGCTCGTCCATCACGCCGATGTCGCCGGTGTGGAGCCAGCCGTCGGCGTCGATGGCCTCGGCGGTCTGCTCGGGATCCTCGAAGTAGCCGAGCATGACGTTGTAGCCCCGCACCACGATCTCGCCGGGCTCGCCCCGGGGCACCTCGGTGCCGTCGTCGTCGACCACCAGCACCTCGACGTCGGGGATGGCCCGGCCCGAGGTGTTGGCGATGGTCTCGGGGTCGTCGTCGGGGCGGCAGATGGTGGCCGTGCCCGTGCACTCGGTGAGCCCGTACGCGGTGAGGATGGTGGTGAAGGTGAGCTCGGTGCGCATGCGCTTGATCATCTCGACCGGCACCGCGGCGGCGCCCGTGACGGCGAGGCGCAGGCTGGACAGGTCGTACCGGTCGCGGTCGGGGTGCTCGAGGATGGCCATGTAGAGCGTCGGCGCCCCCGGCAGCATCGAGATGCGCTCGGCTTCGACGTTGGCCAGCACCTTGTCCACGTCGAACACGGCCTGCGGGACGATGGTGGCGCCCCGCATGAGGGCTGCCATCCACCCGGCCTTGTAGCCGAAGGTGTGGAAGAAGGGCATGACCACGAGGTAGCGGTCGCCCTCGGTCAGGCCCACGAACGACGACCACGTCTCGAACACCCGCAGGGTCTGGGCGTGGGTGACCATCACGCCCTTGGGGCGGCCGGTGGTGCCCGAGGTGAAGATGATGTCGGAGAGGTCGTCGGGCCGGACCGCCGCGGTGCGGGCCGAGGCCTCGGCGGGGTCGACGGCGCCGCCGGCCTCGAGGTAGTGCTCCCACGTCTCGGTGCCCTCGGGGGCGTCGCCGCGGAGCACCACGATCTTGTCGAGGTCGGGCAGGTTCGCGCCGGCGCTGCGCAGCAGGGCCACGTAGTCGGTGTCGAGGAAGCCGTTGACGGTGAAGAGCACCTTGGCACCCGACTTCTCGAGCACGTAGGCGGCCTCGCCGCCCTTGAAGCGGGTGTTGATGGGCACCAGCACGCCGCCGGCGCTGAGCAGGCCGAGGGCGGCGACAATCCACTCCCAGACGTTCGGGGCCCAGATGGCGACACGGTCGCCGGGCTCGACGCCGGCGGCGATGGCGGCCCGGGTCGAGTGCTCGACCCGCTCGGCCAGTTGGGCGTAGGAGAGGCGCAGGTCGCCGTCGACCAGGGCCTCGGCGTCACCGAAGCGGGCGACCCCACTGGCCACGAGCCCCGGGATCGTCGCCCACGTCTGCCACCCCTCGTCGCTGCTCATGTCCCCCACTCCACCGGAATCTGACAGGGCGTCAGGTTAGCCCCGGCACCCCACCCCGCCCGAAGCCGGCCGAGCTACGCGAACCAGTGGCCGGCGTTGACGTCCAGGGACTGGCCCGTCACCACCCGGGACAGGTCGGAGGCGAAGAAGACGACCGAGTCGGCGATCTCGGCCGACGTGGGCAGGTGGTGCAGGCAGGTCTCGCTGGCCACCTGGTCGTACTTCTCCTCGGGGGTGATGCCCTCCTGCTCGGCGAGGAAGCGGAAGTACCACTCCACCGAGTCGCCCCAGATGTAGCCGGGCAGCACCGAGTTCACCCGGATGCCGTACCCACCGAGCTCACGCGCGAGCGTCTGCACCGCGGTGAGCAGCGCCGCCTTGGTGGCGCTGTAGACGCCGAACTCGGGCTGGATGCGCCGGGCCGACATCGAGTTGATGAACACGATCGAGCCCTTGCCCTGCTCCTTCATCGCCGGGATCAGGGCCTTGGTCATCTGGATCGAGCCGAAGACGTTGACCTCGAAGCCCGTGCGCCAGGTCTTCATGTCGTTGTCCTCGATGGTCTCGAGCGGCGGCTGGACGAAGGCGTTGTTCACCAGCACGTCGACATGCCCGAACTTGTCGACTGCCGCCTTGGCCAGGTCATGGCACTGGGCCTCGTCGGTGATGTCGGTGGGGACGCACAGGGCCTTGCGTCCGACGGCCTCGACCTCGGCGGCGACGGCCTCGAGCTTGCCGGGGGTGCGGGCGGCGAGCACCACGTCGGCGCCTTCACGGGCGAAGGCGAGCGAGATGTCTCGACCCATGCCGGGGCCGACGCCCGAGACGATGGCGACACGATCTTGGAGGAGCATCGGGGAATCGTGGCACACGTGTCCGACCGCTCGTCGCAGGCTCATCGCACCGTCAAGGCTCGTTCGTCCCTCGATCGCCGGGCCGACTCCGACGCTGGCCCTCGCGGGAAGTCCTCAGCTGCGTGACTAGCGTCAGCCTCGTGGCTTCCGTGATTCCCCCGAACCAGCTCGTCTACGGCATGCAGCTGCCCATCCAGTCCCAGAGCCGGATCTACGTCGAGCCGTGGGAGCTCGAGGCCGGCGCCGGCGACCTGGCTGCGGTCGCCCGCAAGGCCGACGAGACCGGCTTCTTCTACATCGCCGTCTGCGACCACGTGTCCATCCCGGCGCCGCTCGACCAGAAGATGGGCGACGTCTGGTACGACACCGTCGCCACCCTCGGCTGGCTGGCCGGGATCACCGAGCACGTCCGCCTGCTGTCGCACGTCTACGTCGTGGCCTACCGCCACCCGCTCGTGACCGCCAAGGCCTTCGCCACCCTCGATGAGCTCTCGGGCGGTCGGGCGATCCTCGGCGTCGGCGCCGGCCACGTCGAGCCCGAGTTCGAGCGACTCGGTGTCGACTTCGCCGGCCGGGGCGCCGCCACCGACGAGGCCGTCGACGTGCTGCGGTCGGTCTTCGACGGCACCTACCAGGACGCTGGCGTCGGCCCCCGCCCGCGCCAGGAGCACCTGCCCATCTGGATCGGCGGCTCGTCCAAGCCGGCGCTGCGCCGGGCCGGCGCCCGCGGCGACGGCTGGCTGCCCCAGGGCACCCCCAAGAAGGACATGCCCGACTCCATCGCTTACCTCCGCGAGGCCAGGGCTGCCGCCGGGCGGGCCGACGATCCCATCGACATCGGCGCCATCACCGGCATCTACTACGTCGGCGAGCCCACCTGGGACGTCGGCTCGTGGACCACCATGGGCTCGGGCGAGGCCATCGCCGAGCAGATCCGGGGCTTCGCCGAGCTCGGCGTCAACCACGCCCAGATCCGCTTCCGCAGCCGCTCCCTCGACGAGCTGCTCGACCAGATGGACGCCTTCCACGTCGAGGTGGCGCCCCACCTCGACGCCTGAGACGGCGGGGACTGATCCGATGGAGGTGCTGTCGAGCCGGGTGCTGATCGCCCCGGTCAACTTCGAGCGCTCGGTGGCGTTCTACGAGGAAACCCTCGGCCTGACCATCTACCGCGAGTACGGCGTCGCCGGCCGGCGCACCGGCGTGGTGTTCTTCCTCGGCGGCGGCCACCTCGAACTCAGCCGCTCGGGCAGCACAGCGGCGCAAGGGGTGGTGACGCTCTGGCTCCAGGTGCCCGACGTCGCCGCCGAGCACGAGCGCCTGGCGGCGGCCGGCGTCACCCTCACCGACCCGCCCCAGCGGATGCCCTGGGGCCTCGTCGAGATGTGGGCCACCGACCCCGACGGCCACCGCCTGTGCCTCGTCGAGGTCCCCGAGGACCACCCCATCCGCCGGCGCCTCGACTGACCGACCCGCCCGCCCGCGCTCCGTCGACATCGTCGTTGGAGGAAATGACCCCGTCAGAGCGGAGTGATTTCCTCCAACGGCTCCTGGATCACCCGGACGGAGCGGCGGCCGTCTCGGCGGCGTCGCGCATGCGCGTCGTGCGGTGCATGGGGTCCTTGTCGAACTGCGGGAGGACCTCCTTGGCGAACAGCTCGATCGAGCCCTGCATGATCTCGAGGGGGAGCATGTTCACGCCGAACACCAGCTGGTCGGCGCCGGTGTCGGCGAAGGATTGGACGCCCCGGGCGCACTCCTCGGGCGTGCCCGCCGGCAGCATCCCGGCCTCGATGCCGACGTCGAGCAGCTCGGGCGAGATCTCGGGCAGCACCTCGGGCCACGGGGGGACGCCCGGCGGGCGCGGGAAGGTGTCGAGGTAGCGGTAGACGTTGCTCTGGAAGTACCCGCCGCCGGCCTTCCGGAACCAGTCCCGGGCCTCCTGGCCGTCTTCCATGCAGAGCATGGTGCTCACCAGGGTGACGTTGTCGTTGACGTAGCCGCCGACGGGGTCGGCGTCCTGGATGGCCTCCTTGTAGGCCTCGACCATCGGGGTGAGGGCCTGGGGCTCACGGAAGGTGAAGCCGAGGGCGCCGAGGCCGAGGCGGCCCGCCTTGGCGAAGGTCTCGGGGCTGCCGCACGCCACCCACATGGGCGGGTGGGGCGCCTTCCACGGCTTCGGCAGCACGTTGCGCTCGGGCATCGAGAAGAACTTGCCGTCGAACGAGTACTTCTCCTGCGCCCACATCTTCTTGAACTCGGGCATCACCTCGTCCCACATCTCGCGGGTGAGCTCGGGGTCGGTGATGCCGAAGCCGGCCTGCTCGGTGGTGGACGAGCCGCGGCCGGTGCCGAACTCGAAGCGGCCGTCGCTGAGGTGGTCGAGCATGGCGACCCGCTCGGCGATGCGGGCCGGGTGGTTCACCGGCGGGGTGACGTTGAAGATGCCCGAGCCGACGTGGATGTAGTCGGTGACCGCGGCCATGTAGCCCAGCCACGACTCGTTCGCCGAGAGGTGCGAGTACTCGTCGAGGAAGTGGTGCTCGCTCGCCCAGACGTACTTGAAGCGGTTGCGGTCGGCGGTCTTGACCAGCTCGATCTCGTAGAGGAAGCGGTTGTGCTCCGCGTGGGGGTCCTCGTCCCGGTAGTACTTCGGGACGTGGGTCTGGGTGAAGAGGCCGAACTCCATCGGAAAACGGTAACAGGTTCTACTGACCTGGACAGGCGTCCAGATCGGCGGCCCGATCGTTCACGAAGCGTCGCTCAGAACGGCATGGCGGCGCCGCCGTTGGGGCGCACGATCTGGCCCGTCATGAACGACGACGCGTCCGAGGCGAGGTAGCACACCGCCCAGGCGATGTCGTCGGGTTGGCCCACCCGGCGCAGGGCCACGCCCTTGCTCATGCGCTTCTCGACCTCGGCCTTCAGGTCGGCGTCGACGTTGCCCTCGGCGTCGGTGAAGTTGCGGGTGGTCATCTCGCTGATGATGAAGCCGGGGGCGATGGCGTTCACCCGCACGCCGGCGGGGCCGACCTCGCGGGCCAGCACGCGGGTGAGCTGGGCCAGGGCGGCCTTGCTCATGCCGTAGCCGGCGAGGTTGGGCGCAGGTGCGTCGATGGCGGCGGAGACCATGTTGATGATCGACCCGCTCCCCTGCTCGACCATCTGGCGTGCGGCGGCCTGGCATCCGAAGAACGGGCCCTTCAGGTTGACGCCCATGATCTT
>RRZT012412932.1_pt1 | contig 13509 bp, 12 predicted proteins | sample 2165551 | NCBI WGS metagenome assembly RRZT01 (sample SAMN10456910, study PRJNA506462) | wastewater metagenome | biome: wastewater; feature: sludge; material: wastewater sludge; isolation source: wastewater sludge with Escherichia coli K12::gfp cells carrying plasmid... | place: USA: Moscow, Idaho... | reverse complement strand
TTGGCAATTTTTTTATCATTTTCTAAGCGTGACAGCAGCAGCAGGTCATTCACTAAAGCATTCATGCGCCGTGTCTGTGACTGCATCTGGTCAAAAGCGCGTTTCCAGCGCGGGTTCAAATCTTCCTGATCGGTAAAGGTTTCGATATAGCCGCTGAGCACCGTGAGCGGCGTGCGCAGTTCATGTGAAATATTGTCGACAAAGTCTTTGCGCATCTGTTCCAGATTGTGCATGCGGGTTACATCATAGGCGACCAGCAGGCGGCTCTCGCCGCCAAACCGGGTCATTTTGACTTGCACATAATGTTCATCAAAACCCGTCGATTTCATTTTCAAGCCATCGGGCGCCTGATCAATATTGTTGAAATACTCAATAAAGCTTGGCTGGCGCAGCAGAGTCAAGATATTGCGCCCGCGGTCGGCGGCTTGAATGCCCAGCAGCTTTTCCGCCGCCGGGTTCCACCATTCAATTTGATGGCTTTCATCAATAAGGACTACGGCTTCGGCCAGCGCCACCAGTGAAGACTGCGCACGGTCAATTAAGCCGACCATTTCCGCCTGAACAATGCGTTCCTGACGCTGCGCGCGGTAAACATTGAACAGCAGCGCGCCCCAGATGCCGTCTAAATTCGGCGGCACATCATAAGGGCGGTTGGAAATCCATTCATTGACTAAATACAGCGAACGCAGCTGCAGGGCAAAGAAGATGCTGAAGGCCGCAAAAATGCAAATCCAGAAATACCCGATCCCAAGGCCAATGCAGCCGCCGATAATCAGCAGAAAAGCCAGCAGGCGCAAATCCTGCTTGGCAAAGGTCCATAAGCTGCTGTAGCGGAACTTCTTATGCTCTCGCGCCAGCTCAGGGACAGGGTAGGGTTCGTACATAAAATACTGCTAACCTAAAAAAGCTTGATCTTGAATGATATCAGCCAAGCGCAACATCTGCACGGGTAGAAAAACGGTAGCCTGTGCCGCGCACGGTCTGCACATAGCGGTCTGCGCCGTAAGGCTCTAGAACTTTGCGCAGGCGGCGGATATGCACGTCAATCGTGCGGTCTTCAATATACACGTTTCCGCCCCAAACCTGATCCAGCAATTGCGCGCGGGTGTAGGCGCGTTCAGGATGGGTCATGAAAAAAGCCAGCAGGCGGTATTCGGTCGGCCCCATTTCTAAAATACTGTCGCCGTGGCTGACGCGCTGGCTGACCGGATCTAAAATCAAGCCATTGGCATCAATGGTTTTCTCGCCGCCCAAGGCATTTGAACGGCGCAATACCGCCTTAATGCGTGAGACCAGCTCGCGGGTCGAAAACGGTTTGGTCATGTAGTCATCTGCGCCGGCATCCAGGCCTTGCACTTTATGGTCTTCTTCGCCGCGGGCGGTCAGCATGATGACAGGGATCTCAGATAAGTTCTCGTCGCGCTTCAAGCGGCGGCATAAATCGACGCCGCTGACGCCGCCAGGCATCATCCAGTCCAGCAGGACGAGAGCAGGGCGCTGGTCGACAATCATCTGATGCGCCTGTTTGGCATCTTCGGCTTGCTGGCATTGAAAACCAGCCATATCTAAAGAGGTATGGATCATTTCCCGGATCGGGAGTTCGTCGTCGACAATCAAAATGTAGTCATCTTTCACAGCGCAATACCCTATTTCATGTAAACGGTGGACCGTTTTATATTTATGACAGGCTTATTACAAAGATTAATTATGACAGTATCATTGCAAAAAGACATCGGGGCGCTATTTTTGAAAGATTTTGTGACAAATATTTGCGTAAAATAGCCGTTCAATTTAAAAATAAGCTTATGTTTTTTAAAAATTAATAAAAATTTTCCAACACTGTAAAATAAGTTTCATTATTTTTTCACTGAGGGTTCATGCTGAGAGAAGGTTTGCAGCAGGGAGAGGAACACAATGCTGCAGGAAGATAGGATTTCATCCATCGACTGCTTAAATCCGCTCATCACCCAGCGGATGGCGATTTGGGTGACATAGCCATTCAGCCCGGTTGCCACCAGCGAAATTTCCCGCTCTGAGCGTCCAATATTCGGCATCATCAGCATGACAAAGGCATGAATCATGCGGTCAAAGCGTGACATTGTTTCGTGAATGGTGGCTTGATTATGCAGTTCCTGCACCAGCATGGCATCAATGTAAATGATGCGGGCCATTTGCGGATTGTCTTTTAATGTGGTCAGCAGGGCTGTGAGGCCGGCTTCAATCATTTTTTTCGGATCTGAAGAGGCTTGCATAATCGCCTGCATGACATTCTGCTGCAGCTCATCAATCAGCTTTAAGAATATGGTTTGAAAAAGATTTTCGCTTTTTTTAAAGGATTCATAAAAATAGCGTTCGGTCAGCTTGGCTTCATTGCAAATGTCTTTGACCGTCACCGAAAAAAAGCCGTGCGTGCCATAGGCTTCAATGCCGGCTTCAATCAGTTTTTCGCGGCGCAGCTGCTTGCGCTCTGTCAGTGACAGGCCTTTGAATTGGCGTTCCTTGCTGTTTTTGGCGGGCTGCTTTTCTTCTGCCGCTGGCTGCTCTGTCATCATCATCATTTTAAGTTGAAACGGATCATTGTCATATCTTATCAATAAATCAGCCGAACACCTATGCCCATCCGCCTTATCCGCAAGTGCAATAGAGCGTCCCAAGATGATATTGACAATATGTATTGTCAAACCTATATTGAAGCAATGAGCTGAGACGAGGCTGCACAAATACAAGCAGCTGATGCCCCGTTGGGCAGAGTGCAAAAGCTTTAAGCTCAGAACCGTTTAAGCAAAGGAAACAAAATGAAAAATTTTAAAAATAAAGTCGCTGCCATTACGGGAGCAGGTTCAGGGATTGGCCAGCAACTGGCGGTACTGCTGGCAAAGCAGGGCTGCCATTTATCTTTAAGTGATGTGAATGAGCAGGGGCTGGCGCAAACGGCGGCGCTGCTGACAGACAGCAATGTGCGTGTCACCACCCAAAAAGTCAATGTCGCGAAGCTGGATGAGGTCCGCACCTGGGCGCAGGACACCGTGCAGAATCATGGTTCGGTCAATATGATCTTCAATAATGCTGGCGTGGCTTTGGGCTCTACGGTGGAAGGCGCCAGCTATGAAGAGCTGGAATGGATTGTCGATATCAATTTTTGGGGCGTGGTATACGGCACCAAAGAGTTTTTGCCGCTGATCAAGAAATCGGGCGAAGGCCATATCATTAATATTTCCAGCCTTTTTGGCCTGACCGCGCAGCCGACGCAGTCGGCCTATAATGCCACTAAGTTTGCTGTGCGCGGCTTTACCGAGTCGCTGCGCCAAGAGCTGGATATGGAAAACAGCGGTGTCAGCGCGCTGTGTGTGCATCCGGGCGGCATCCGCACCAATATTGCCAATGCGGCAAAAATGAATGACAGCCTGCGCAGTTTAGGCATGAATCCGGAAAAGTCGGCGCAAACCTTCAATAAGCTGCTGCGCTGCCCGCCTGAAGAAGCCGCCCGCCAGATTTTAGAGGCTGTGCAGAAAGACAAGCGCCGCCTGCTGATTGGCAATGATGCTAAAGCGCTGGATTTAATCCAGCGCATCCTGCCGACGGGCTATCAGAAAATTACCGCCATGGCGACCAAGCTGGGTCAAGGCAAATAAAGACAATGCAGCAGAACAGCCCGCAGATTGCGGGCTTTTTTACGGGGATTTAAAGCATTTTTTAATTTTTATATAGCAGAAATGCAGTATAGAAATGTCAATTTATTGACAGATTTGCCTCAGCCAATTCGGCATGATGATTTCACAGGCCCAGTGTCCTATAACAATTTTAAAGAGGAAATTTTCATGTCACAGCAATATCAGCATATTCAAGTTCGCCCGATCGGCGGCCGCATTGGTGCAGAAATTCAAGGCGTTCAGCTGTCTGCAGATTTAACGGACGAAGTGGTGCAAGAGATCAATCAGGCTTTGCTGAAGCACAAAGCGATCTTTTTTAAAGGCCAGCAGCATTTAGATGATGTGGCGCAAGAGGCATTTGCCGCCCGCTTAGGCACGCCGCTGAATCATCCGACTGTTCCTGTGAAAGATGGCTCAGCGCATATTTTGGAAATTGATTCACGCGGAGCGCGTGCAGATGCATGGCATACTGACATTAGCTTTATTGATGCCTATCCTAAAGCCTCAATTTTACGCAGCGTGGTGGCGCCAGAAGTGGGCGGCAATACGGTTTGGGCCAATACCGCAGCGGCTTATGCAGATCTGCCTGAGCAGCTGCAAACTTTAGCGGACAGCCTGCGCACGGTGCACAGCAACAATTATGACTATGCGGCCAAGGCCAGCATTCCGCCAGAAGTCTTGGCGAAATATAAAAACTACTTTAACTCTACAGAATATGAAACAGAGCATCCGCTGGTGCGCGTACACCCGGAAACAGGCGAGAAATCCCTGCTGTTAGGCAGTTTCTTCAAAAACTTTGTCGGCTACAGTCAGGCAGAATCGCGCAGTTTGTATGCGCTGTTCCAGGCATATGTCGAAAAGCTGGAAAATATTGTCAGCTGGCGCTGGGATGCAGGTGATGTTGCCATCTGGGATAACCGCGCGACACAGCATCGGGCCATTAATGACTACGGCGACCAGCACCGCGTTGTGCGCCGTGTCACGCTGGAAGGTGATATTCCTGTTGGCGCAGATGGGCTGCCAAGCAAAGTATTGCGTAAGGAAGTGAAAGAAGACCCTGCAAATTTCCGCTATAACAGCGAGCAGGGCATATATGAAAAAGCTTCATAAGAAATGCTGTTTTATTCGCAAACTTTGCATATAAAACGCTAAAGTTTGAAGAATAAATGATTCGTCAGTGCCGATTAATCCATCTAGTATATTTTTCTCTCATCAAAAGATTAAAATAATAGGATGGATTAATCATGGCAGCGCATGCAGATGTATCTATATTTTATAAACGTGAAGTTTATGAGGTTTTAAAGAGGGTATTTAAAAATATATCGGATTATAAAATTCAATCTATTTTAGAAAATTCTAATATTAAAAAATATCAAAAAAATGATTTAATTTTAAGTCAAGAAAATAGCAGTGATGCACTGTATATTTTGCTCGATGGGATTATCCAAATTGGATATTTAAGCCCGTCGGGCCGTTTTCACGCCTTTAGTTATTATTCGGAAAAGCACTTGATTAATTTGCTGCCTTGCCTGAACTCGCAAGCGATTGACTATGATTATTATGCTTTTAATCAAGTGCGCATTTTGCAGATTCCCAAAGCTGTCTTTATTGAAGAAATCAGTCATAGCAATGCTTTGAAGCAGGATGTGCTGGATATCTTAAGCCTGCGCATGCACTATTTAATTCAGCAGGTGAAGTTCTTGCAAGTGGCCAATTTACATCAAAAAGTTTGCAAAATACTGCTGGATTTGTCGATGCAGTATGGCGAAGCGCATGCGCTTGGGACGGAAATCCGCTTAAAAATTTCACAGCATGATTTAGCTGACCTGCTGTCATCCTCACGGCAAACGATTAATAAGGAAATTAAAATCCTTGCACAGCAGGATGTGGTTTTTTGGCAGTATGAAAATATTATCATAAAGAATAAAGATTATTTATCAAAACAGGTTTTATTAATTTAGTTTTATTTTAATAAAACCGATATAAAAATCGTTTTATATTATTTTTTAATTTTTTATAAATGCGTCATGATTAATTTCAAGCAAATAACAGGAATTAAAAATGACCATTCAATCTATTAATGTACGCAATCAATTAAAAGGCACGATTCAGGAAATCGTGAAAGGCGACGTTGTTTCAGAAGTCGATGTGGTTACGGCCTCCGGCGTGTTTACCTCAGTCATTACCACCCGTTCTGTGATCGAACTGGATTTGCAGATCGGCAGTCAGGTGATTGTGCTGATTAAGTCCACCGATGTGTCACTTGCGAAGCTTTAGGTGACGGTTCAGCATGAAACGAATTTATTTAAAACAAGGGGCAGCAGCGCTGACGCTGTTGAGTGCAAGTATTGCTTTAAGCCATGCAGATACTGATGTTGTGCAGCTGCAGCAGCAGGTTGTGCAGCTGGAACAGTCATTAAAACAATTGAAAACTGAGCTGAGTCGCATTCAAGGTGCAGACCAGGCTAAAGCGGACGGCGCAGAAGAAGCTGATGAAAATTTAACCGCAGATGCGGGCGCTGAAACTGGATCAGAAAGCAGTCTTGATGCTGAAGATGATCAAAGCTTTGTGACCCGTGCAGAGCTGCAGGGCCTGCAAAGCGATTTGGAAAATTATAAATATCAGGTGCAGCGTGAACGCGATACGAAAACGGCGCTGTCTACCCGCCAGCTGCTGATTAATGGCGTGGTCCAGACCAAAGCATCTTATATCGATGAGCCGCAAGTCACGCAGCCGCAGGGCGCAAATACAGGCAATGCGGTGAACAGCCGCCGCTCTTCCTTTGATTTAGGCGCGGTGCAAATTGGCTTTTCCGGCAACTTATTTAAAGATTATGAGCAGGGCAAAAACCTCGACTTTAACCTGCGCTTTGGCACGTCACCGCAGTCTGGCACCAATAACAGCTATTTGAACTTGCTGGATGCGCAGCTGATTTATAACGTGCTGCCGACCTTAAGCCCAGATACAGGCCGTTTATCGGTCACTTTGGGTCAGCAGCTGCTGCCCTTTGGCCAAGAGGTGCAGGCGACTGAAGATTTGAAGCCAACCATCAACAATGCCTTATTCAGTTTGCCGGGCTATGGCTACGGCTTGGCTTTGCGTGAGGTGGGGCTGATTGTGCGCGGCGATGCGCTGCCGACGGTCGATTATGGCTACAACTACCGTTCTCCAATGATCAGTTATGCCTTTGGGATTGTGAATGGCAATGGCGCCAATAAGTCCGATGACAATGATGACAAAAACTTTGTCGGACGCCTGCGCTACACCTTGCCTGCCGAATACAACTCGTGGCTGCGTGAACTGAGCTTTGGCGTGTCGTGGTATCAGGGCAGGAGCAATTTATTTGAAACCAGCGGCGCCAGCGCATCCTTTGCCGGCAAAGGCGATGTGCTGCGCAAAGGCTTTGATATTTATTACAACCATCATCCTTTTGGCGCGACGTATGAATATGTACAGGGCGAAGACGATACCTATAGCAGCCAAAGCGCTTCTGTTTATAAACGCGAAAGCGAGTCACATACGGGCACGCTGTTTTGGAACTTTGGTGAGCAGTTTGTCAAGGGCTTCCGCAATCAAGGGCGTTATGACGACTGGTGGCCAAAGTCCTATCAGGCCTTTTACCGCTTTGACAGCATCAACCGCGACACCAATGCGGACAATCAGCTGATTGACATACACAGCCTTGGGCTCAATGCATTTTTTGCAGAAACCACCAAATTTCAAATCAATGTGAATCATGTGAATAACGAACTAATCAACAAGAGCTACAACGAGCTGGTCGCCCAGTTCCAGTACGGTTTTTAAACCTTATTTAAATTATTAGAGGAATTCCGCATGTCTTCATGGACCAAAATTTTATTCAGCAGCGTGATCGCTGTTTCTACACTCGTACCGGCGGTGCAGGCCTTTGCTGCCGAGGCTAAGCCTGCGGTCATCCGTTTTGCTTCGCCATTGGTGGGCACCGGCAACCGTCCTGTCGGTTACGGCAGCTACTATGCAACGGTGCAGACCCAAGGCCTCATTGAAAAAGAATTCCAAAAAGACGGCATTAAAATCCAGTGGAACAACTTCAAAGGTGCAGGCCCTGCAATTAATGAATCTTATGCCAATGGCTTGATTGATATTACTTGGCTTGGTGATTTGCCAGCCCTGATTGGTAAAGCCAGCCGTTTAGATACCAAACTGATTGCCGTAGCTGGGACGCATGACAATACCTATTTAATTGTGCCGCCGGGATCAACCGCCAAATCATGGGCAGATTTAAAAGGCAAAAGAATTGGCTTTTTCCGCGGTACCAGTGTGCATTTAGCATTAAATCAAATTATAAAAAAATATGGTTTTACGGAAAAGGACTTTAGATTTGTCAACGTCGATGGCCCTGTCGGCTACGCGGCTTTGGCCAGCGGCGATCTGGATGCATTATTCAGCAATCAGTCGGTATTTCCTGTGATTGACCGCGGTGTGGCGAAGCTGATTTACAGCTCTAAAAAAGAGCCTGCGCAGCTTCAGAGCTCGGGTTATGTTTTAGTGAACTCAAAGTTCGAGCAGAAATATCCTGAAACTGTACAGCGTGTGGTCAACGTGCTGGTGAAAGAAGCCGCTTGGGAGAGCAATCCAAGCAACAAACCGGCTTTATTTAAAACTTGGGCCAAATCAGGCTTGCCGTATAGCGCATTTGTCCGCGCCAATGACGGTGTGAATTTAAAAAGCCACAGCGCGCCAGTCTTCAATAGCGCCAGTATTTCCTTGATTAAGCAGAAACTCAAAGCAGGTCAGGACTTAAAGCTGATCCGCGGCAATTTTGATGTCGATCAGTGGATTGAGCCGAAATATCTCAATAACGCGCTGAAGAGTCAAAACTTACAGAATTTCTGGACACCTTGAGTGCTGGATCAATAAGCCTTGGTTTCTGAAAGGAGAGATCTGATGCTGCAAGAATTAGAGCTGGATAGCGCAAAACCGATTGCGAAGCCTGAACCGCTGCTGGCGCTGAACCGCCTGCTGCAGCCTGTGCTTCAGAGTAAAGCCGTATTGTGGAGTGTAGGCCTGATTTTCCCTTTGCTGCTGCTGTACACATGGCAAATCGCGGTGGAGCGCAATTGGGTCAATACCTTATTGCTGCCGCCGCCAGAGCTGGTCTGGACAGCGCTGAAAGACCTGTACAGCAGCGGTGAGCTGTGGAGCAATCTCAGTATCAGCCTGAGCCGCATTGGTTACGGATTCAGTGCCGGCATTGTGCTGGCATTGGCTCTGGGCCTTGCCATGGGGCTGTCCCGTACAGCCGAAGCCTATATTTGGCCGACGTTTAAAGTGATTAACTTAGTGCCTGTAGTGGGCTGGATTCCGTTATTAATTCTTTTAGTCGGTATTGATGAAGCGTTGAAAATTATTCTTATTGCCAAAGCCGCTTTAGTCCCGATGACCATCAATGTTTTTAAGGGCGTGCGCAATATCTCGCCGCAGCTGATTGAGGTTGCAGATGTCTATCAGCTGGGCACGTGGTCCAAGTTTAAAAATCTGGTGCTGCCGGGCGCTTTCCTCAGCTTTATTGGCGGCCTGCGCTTATCGCTGGCCAGCGCATGGGGCGCCTTAGTTGCGGTCGAGCTGCTGGCATCCAGCGAGGGCATTGGCTATATCATGGTCTATGGACGGCAAATTTTCCAGCTGGATGTGGTATTGGCAACCGTTGTGGTGATTGGACTGGTCGGCTTTGCTTTTGATGTTTTCATCCGCCTGCTGCAAAAGCAATTCCGCGGCTGGGATCAGGCCAATTAACCGGAGCAAGAAGAATGAAAAATATTGATTATCGCGGCTGGATCATCCCGCTGGTGCTGTTCATTGCATGGTCGGCTGCGGCCGCTTGGAAATGGGTTGATCCAGCTTTGCTGCCAGCACCCAAAGAGGTGGGCAAGGTGCTGCTGGAGTCGGCGCAGTCCGGTGAGCTGTATGAAAATGTCATCGCCAGTTTGCTGCGCAATACGGCAGGCTTTATTGCAGGCGGCGTGATTGGCGCTGGTTTTGGCTTGCTGCTCGGGCTGAATGTCTGGCTGGACCGATTTTTTTCGCCCACTTTAAATGCCATCAAGCATGTCGCAGTTTTTGCATGGATTCCGCTGATGATTATGTGGTTTGGCCATGGCGAAGTTTCCAAAGTGATTTTTATCAGTCTGGTGGTGTTCTACCCGGTGTTTTTTAACACTTATGACGGCGTCAGAAATGTGCCTGTGAAAGTTAAAGAAGTGGCGCAAATTTTCCAGCTCAATCCGCTGCAGACCTTTTTTAAAGTGATCTTGCCGGCTGCTGCGCCCAGTATTTTTGCGGGCCTGAATATCGCTTTGGTTTTTTCATGGGTGGCGACCGTGGGCGCAGAGTATTTCTTTGTTTCAGCTGTGGGCGTGGTCAACCCGATTATGGACGGCCAGAACTTATTTAAAATGGAAGTGGTGCTGTACGGCATGCTGATCATTGGCGCAGTCGGCCTAGTCTTTTCTAAAGCCGCGCAATTTTTTGAACAATACAATTTACGCTGGCGTCAGGCTGCGCAGAAATAACAAGAAGCGAGAACATTATGAATCAAGCAGTACAGCATCAGCCGCATGTGCAAATCCGGCAGCTGGATAAATACTTTCCCAAAGACGGACAGGACTTAAAGGTTTTAGAACAGATTCAGCTGAATATTCAGCATGGTGAGTTCATCAGCATTGTCGGCAACAGCGGCTGCGGCAAGTCTACGCTGCTGCGCCTCTTGGTCGGGCTGGATGCATCTTTTGATGGTCAAATTTTAATTGACGGTCAGCCCGTAAAAGGCACCAGTTTAGAACGCGGCATTGTGTTTCAGGATCACCGCCTGTTTCCATGGCTGAATGTCGAACAAAACGTGGCTTTGGCCTTAGAAAAAAGCGCCTTAAGCAAGGCGGAAAAGCAGGCGCTGATCGATTATCACCTTGAGCTGGTGCAGTTAAGCGCATTTAAAAAGGCTTATCCGAGCCAGCTGTCAGGCGGCATGAGCCAGCGCGTTGCGATTGCGCGCAGCTTGGTCAACCGTCCGCAAATTTTATTGCTGGATGAACCTTTTGGCGCGTTGGATGCGTTGACCCGCGCAAATTTGCAGCAAGAGCTGCAGCGGATTTGGCAGTCTGAAAAAATCACCACCATTTTAGTGACGCATGATGTAGAAGAAGCAGTGTTGCTGGGTGACCGTGTGGTGGTGATGCAGCCGCATCCAGGGCGGATTAAACGCATTGTGCCTGTAGAGCTTGAGCGTCCGCGCAAGCGTGAGGACTACCGTATTGCCGCGATTAAAAATGACATTTTGCTGGATTTCCAAGAACAGCCTGAATTGGCGCTGCCGCATGAGCTGGAGCAGTTTAAGCTGGCGTGGTAAGCGCGTGATCTGGGTTAAAAAGTGAAGCATAAAAAAGCCCCAGATGGGGCTTTTTTATGGCTTGCTGCTTATGAGGCGTGTTCCGTATAGCGGCGCGCTAAAACATATTGGTTTTCAGGGCGCTTCAGGCCTAAATTTTCACGTAAAGTTGTTCCTTCATAGGCCGTGCGGAATAGGCCGCGGCGCTGCAGCTCAGGCACGACTAAATCGACAAAATCATCTAAGCTGGCGGGCGTGGTCGGCGGTAAAATATTAAAGCCGTCCGCAGCATCATTTTCAAACCATTGCTGCAGCTGATCTGCGATTTGCGCAGGGGTGCCAATCAGTGTCCAGTGGCCGCGCGCGCTGGCAATCCATTGGTACAGCTGGCGGATGCTGAAGTTGTTTTTACGGGCAATGTCTAAAATCAGCTGCTGGCGGCTGGCGCCATGACTGAGTTGGCCGATATGCGCCGGCAGCGGCTGATCCAGATCATATTGGCTGAGGTCTTCGGTAAATCCGCCTAAGGCATGCAGCAGCATCAGCCCGACGGAAGGGTGAATATAGCTGTTCAGCTCATCATATTTGGCGCGGGCTTCAGCCTCAGTCGCTGCCACAAAGATAGACACGCCAGGCATGATTTTGACATCATCGGCATGGCGGCCATATTTGCTTAAACGCTGTTTAACATCGCGGTAAAAGCTTTGCGCATCACTTAAATTCTGCTGTGCAGTAAAAATGACTTCGGCATATTTGGCAGCCAGTTCGCGGCCATCTTCAGACTGGCCTGCCTGCACAATCACCGGATAGCCCTGCGGCGGGCGGGCGATATTCAACGCGCCGTCTACCGCAATATGCTTGCCCTTAAAGCGCGGCGCATGCACTTTGCTGCCGTCAAAAAATTGTCCTGCTGTTTTGTCATAGCTGAAAGCATCATCTTCCCAAGAGTCCCAGAGCTTTTGCGCTACGTTAATAAACTCATCCGCGCGTTCATAGCGCGCTTGCGGCAAAGGCGCCTGTTCTAGGCCATAATTTTTGGCAACTTCAGGCTGAGCCGTGGTGACTACATTCCATGCGGCGCGGCCTTGGGACAGGTGATCTAAGGAGGCGAACTTGCGCGCCAAACTATAAGGCTGCTCATAGGTGCTGGATGCCGTCGCAATAAAGCCAATATGCTGAGTCACTGCAGACAGCGCTGAAAAGAGGGTAATGGGTTCTAACCCCGTGTTATTGGCATTGAGGCCTAAATTAGGCGTGCGGTCCGGGTCGACACTGACAGGGATATCGGCAAGGAAATACGCATCAAATAAACCGCGCTCTGCCGTTTTGGCCAGTTCTACAAAATAAGCGAGGCTGTGGTTGTCCTGAGGCCGTGCTTGCGGGTGGCGCCAGCCTGCCAAATGCTGAGAAATGCCGGGTACAAAAGCGCCTAATTTAATTTTTCGTTTTGACATGGTAATAACCTATTTTTATCAGATGCGCTTTGGTTATAACAAGGAACACATCTGTATAAAAATAGGATTAATTTCAAAGGTTATCAGTTTTCAAGCTGAGCGGCTAAATCAGCGCTTGGACGGTTTTTTTCTTCCAAACCAAGTGATAATACAGCCCTTGCATCAGGCACAGGCAGACAAAGGCCAGCGCATAGGCATGCCAAATGCCTTTGAGCCCCCACCGTTCACTGAATAAATAAGCGCAAGGCACTTCAATCAGCAAAATGGCTGCAATATTGATGATCATCGGCACAGTCACGGTTCCGCTGGCGCGCATGATGGAGGCAAAGATTGCACTGGCGCCAAAAAATACGATCGACCACAGCACAATGAACAGCAGCTCCTGACCCAGCACGACGACCCGCGGGTCGGTGATGAACAGCGCCATCAAATATTTAGAGAATAAATAGGCCAGAATAACCAATGTGCCGGTGAATAGAATATTCATGGTCAGCGCGGTGCGGTTGACTTTGTTCAGCAAATCGGACTTGCCGGCGCCAATCGCTTGCGCGGCAAAGATTGAAGCCGCGATGGCAATGGATAATGCCGGAAACTGAATGTAGTTCAGCACCTGATTCACTGCGCCGTAGGCGGCGGTGGCATCTGCGCCGTAGCGGTTGACCAGCCCGACAATCACCAGCCCAGCCACAGAGGTGGTCACCATTTGAATGCCCGTTGGAATGCCCAGCCGCAGAATGATTTTACTCAGTTCCGGCTCATAGCGGATATGGCGGAGCAATGCTGCATCTGGGCGCAGCGGGTGATTTTTTTTATTTAAATAGAAATATAAAAAGATCAGCGCAATGCTGAAACCGATGATTGTCGCAATGGCTGGCCCGACAATGCCCAGCTTGGGCAGGCCAAATTTTCCCGCAATCAGGACCGGGGTAATGATCAAGCCCGTGGCAATTGTCATGCCGGATGCAATCAGCGGGGTCGTGCTGTCGCCGACTCCGCGCAGAATCGAGGTGTAAATAATGTAGATGAACAGCAGCGGGCTGC
>RRZT011660911.1_pt1 | contig 13511 bp, 14 predicted proteins | sample 2165551 | NCBI WGS metagenome assembly RRZT01 (sample SAMN10456910, study PRJNA506462) | wastewater metagenome | biome: wastewater; feature: sludge; material: wastewater sludge; isolation source: wastewater sludge with Escherichia coli K12::gfp cells carrying plasmid... | place: USA: Moscow, Idaho... | reverse complement strand
TATTTTGAAAAAATTGTTGATGCTCAATTTTCTGCAAGCCTTGAAAATAAACTAGATGAAATTGCGGTTGGGCAAATCAATAAAAATCAATTATTGCAAGAGTTTTACGGACCGTTTGCTGAAACTTTAAGTCATGCTGAAGAGGTTATTGGTCAGGTAGAATTACCGGTAGAAGTATCTGATATTCCATGTGAAAATTGTGGAAGACTAATGGTTATAAAACAAGGCCGTTTTGGTAAGTTTTTAGCTTGTCCAGGTTTTCCGGAATGCCGAAATGCTAAGCCTTTATTAAAAGAGATTGGGGTAAAGTGCCCGAAATGTCAGGCGGAAATTGTTGAACGCAAAACTAAAAGACGGCGGATTTTTTATGGTTGTAAAGCATACCCAGAGTGCGATTATGTAACTTGGGATGTTCCACAAACGCAAAATTGTGAAAAATGTGGAAGCTTTATTTTACGACATAATATGAGTAGTGGTAGGTTCTTAAATTATTGTAGTAATGAAAGTTGTGAAACAAGAATTGATCATCCAATCAATAAAATTATAGATAAGCAAAAGAAAAAAGAAGCAACAGACAATGATAAAGTTAATGTTGCTGAAAAAAAGAAGACAGTAGTTAAAAAAACTGTTAAGAAAAAAACTAAGAAATAATGAATGTGAGGAACGGTTGTGACTAAAGTTATTGTAATTGGCGCCGGATTAGCTGGATCTGAAGCGGCATGGCAAATTGCCCAACGTGGTTGTAATGTTGAGTTATATGAAATGAGACCAAGTGTTAATACACCGGCGCATAAAACTGAGTATTATGCAGAATTGGTATGTAGTAATTCTTTGCGTGGTGCTACTATTGAAAATGCAGTAGGATTGTTAAAAGAAGAAATGAGACAATTAAATTCCTTAATTATCGAAGCTGCTGATCATACTAAGGTTCCGGCCGGTGGAGCTTTAGCTGTAGACCGTGAGGAATTTAGTAAATACATTACAGAAAAAATTAAAGCACATCCGTTGATAAAGATAATAAACGCTGAAATAACGACAGTGCCACAGGATGAAATTGTTATTATTGCCAGTGGTCCACTTACATCACCAACCTTATCAGCTGAAATAGCTAAGATTACCGGTGAAGAATATTTATATTTTTATGATGCGGCGGCACCGATTTTAGAAATCGATTCCGTAGATTTAAATAAAGTGTATAAAGCTTCTAGATATGGTAAAGGTGATGATGATTATTATAATTGTCCGATGAATAAAGAAGAGTATTTAAACTTCTGGAATGAGTTGGTCAAGGCCGAAACAACACCGTTGAAAGAGTTTGAAAAAGCAATTTTCTTTGAAGGTTGTATGCCGGTAGAAGAAATGGCTAGTCGTGGTGTTGATACTCTACGTTATGGTCCGTTAAAGCCAGTGGGCTTAGAACATCCTGTTACTGGTGAAAAGCCTTATGCGGTAGTGCAATTGAGACAAGATAATCATGCCGGAACTCTTTATAACATTGTAGGTTTTCAAACTCATTTGAAATGGCCGGAGCAAAAAAGGGTGTTTGGTTTGATTCCGGGGTTAGAAAAAGCCGAATTTGTGCGTTATGGTGTAATGCATCGAAATACCTTTATCAATTCTCCGAAGATATTAAAACCAACAATGCAGATGAAAGAAAATAGCAATATCTTTTTTGCCGGACAAATAACAGGAGTGGAAGGTTATGTTGAATCTGCCTCTTCGGGGTTAATTGCCGGAATTAATGCTGCAAAATTGGCAAAAAATGAAGATTTAATTGAATTACAAAGTGATATTGCCCATGGGGCTTTGTGTCAATATATAACTAATGCTGATATGAAAAAATTTCAACCGATGAATGTTAACTTTGGACTATTGCCACCATTAGAAGAAAGAATAAAAGATAAAAAATTAAAAAATAGAACCATTGCTCAAAGAGCGTTGGATCGCTTAAACCAATATAAAGAAGTACTGTTGAAATAGGAGGGTTTTATGTTTCATGCCACGACAATTGTAGCAGTAAACCACCAGGGTAAAATTGCGATGGCCGGTGATGGTCAAGTTACCTTTGGTGGAAATACTGTTATGAAACACAAAGCTAAAAAAGTCCGTAAATTATACAAAGGAAAAGTTTTAGCCGGATTTGCCGGATCGGTAGCAGACGCATTTACCTTGTTTGAAAAGTTTGAAGCTAAATTGGAAAGTTATAATGGCAATCTTACCAGAGCTGCCGTGGAACTATCGAAAGAGTGGCGGACTGATAAAATCTTAAGACGCTTAGAGGCAATGCTAATAGTTGCTGACAGTGAAAACATGCTGGTTTTATCAGGAAACGGCGAAGTGATTGAGCCTGATGATGGTGTTATTGCTATTGGTTCGGGGGGCTCATATGCGTTGGCGGCAGCGAAGGCTCTTGTAAAATATTCTGAACTGACAGCACAAGAAATAAGTGCAGAAGCCTTAAAGATTGCTGCTGATATTTGTGTTTTTACTAACAATAATATTACTGTAGAATTTTTAGACTAGGAGACAGTTATGAACGAAAAAACACCAAAACAAATTGTAAGTGAGCTAGATAAATATATTGTTGGACAATTTCAGGCAAAAAAATCAGTAGCAATTGCTTTGCGTAATAGATGGCGTAGTAAACGGTTAGCGACAGAGCTAAAAGATGATGTTATTCCTAAGAATATTTTAATGATTGGTTCAACCGGTGTCGGAAAAACAGAAATAGCACGACGCATTGCCAAATTAGTACAAGCGCCTTTTATTAAGGTGGAGGCGACTAAATTCACAGAAGTTGGTTATATTGGCCGCGATGTTGAGTCAATAATTAGAGATTTAGCAGAAAAAGCGATACAAATAGTAAAAAGTAATCATTTACAAAAAGTTGAAAGTGACGCTAAAATTATAGTTGATGAGAAAATTTTAGATTGTTTTATGGAAGAACAAGGAGAAAATAAAAATCAGTTTGAATTACTGTTTAACAATCTAGAAAATAATGAACCTAAAGAACTCAGTATTTCAGCGGAAGCAGCAGCTGTTATTGAACAAGAAAAATTACAAAAAAAAGCAGAACTTAGAAATAAACTTTTAAATCAAGAGTTAGAAGATGAATTGATTGAAGTTTATGTTGAAGATAATAAAGGACCGATGGTAGGGATGATTGCGGGAGCTGGGTTAGAAGAGATTGGCAGTAACATTCAAGATATGCTGGGAAATTTATTGCCGAAAAAGCAAAAAAAGAAAAAAATAACAGTGAAAAATGCCAGAAAAATTTTCATGCAAGAAGAAGCACAAAAAATGATTGATATGGATAATGTCATCAATGAAGGCTTGGATTTAGCACAAAATAATGGTATTGTATTTATTGATGAAATTGATAAAATAGCCGGAAGAAATAATTCTTCCGGACCGGATGTGTCAAGAGAAGGCGTGCAGCGTGATATATTACCGATTGTTGAAGGAACAACAGTAAATACTAAGTATGGTGCTGTGAAAACTGACCATATTTTATTTATTGCAGCCGGTGCGTTTCATATATCAAAGCCGTCGGAGTTGATTCCTGAATTACAAGGTCGTTTCCCGATTAGGGTGGAGTTAACCAACTTAAGTGAAGCTGATTTTAAGCAAATATTAACAGAGCCTGCCAATAGTCTAATAAAGCAATATCAGGCAATGTTAATGGCGGAAAATGTTAAAATAACCTTTAAGCTCGAGGCGATAGAAGAATTGGCCAAAATGGCTCATAAAGTCAATGAACAAATGGAAAACATAGGTGCGAGAAGGCTATATACAATGTTAGAAAAACTGTTGGAAGATTTATCGTTTGAAGCTCCGGAATTAAGTGGAACAACCGTAATAATAGATCAACAATATGTTAAAGATAAACTTGGACATATTATTATAGATGAAGATTTAAGTCGCTTTATTTTATAGGTTTACTTTGAAAGGTAGGATTTAAATGGATAGCTTATTAGATAAAACCAGAAAGATAAATAAATTGCTGCAAAAATCAGAAAATGTTCAGTTCAATGGTATTTCCAGTGTATTAAGCAATGTTATCGTTTCCAATGTATATATTGTCGGTAAAAATGGTCAAATACTAGGCTATTCATTGTTGGACGAATTTGAATGCAACATCATGATGGATAATGTTGTAGCTGTTAGCGAATTTCCTAAAAGATATGTGGAATGGCTATTGAGAATAAATGAAACTTCGCCTAATTTGAGATTGAAAAGTGGTAATTGTGCCTTTGCAGATGGTGATAAGTGTTTATTTAATGATAAAATTACGACTATTGTACCGATATATGGTGTTGGGGAAAGAATCGGCACATTAATATTGGCTAAATTTAGTCAAGAGTTTACTGATGAAGATTTAATTTTGGCTGAATACGGTGCGACCGTAGTTGGGATGGAAATAATTCGTGACTCTACACAAAAGATTGAAGAAGAAGCCAGAAAAAAAGCTAGAGTGCAAATCGCGTTAACAACACTTTCATATTCTGAGAAAGAAGCGGCCATTAATATTTTCAATGAACTTGAAGGTAATGAGGGCTTATTAGTTGCTAGTAAAATTGCTGATAGAGCCGGAATAACAAGATCGGTTATTGTTAATGCTTTGAGAAAGTTTGAAAGTGCCGGTGTTATTGAGTCAAAATCATTGGGAATGAAAGGTACTTATATCAGAGTGCTAAATGATTTATTAATAGATGCGATAAGAAAAATTTGACAAAAAGAAACGTACCTAGGGTACGTTTCTTTTTGTGACTAGAGAGACGTTAGGACATTGTGACTATTTATGGGAAAATAGCTAAAATTTTTTTGAGCTTAAAGGAATTTTTCTAATTTATGTAGAAGTAGAATCTATGTGTTTTTGTGAGTATTTTTAACTTAAACCATAGTTTTAAGTTTTATTTTAATATGGAGGTATAAAATGTTAGATCGAATAACATCTTCTCCGGTAGTAAGCGTTTTACAAAATGCAATGGGAGCAGCTACTTTACGACAAAAGGTAATTAGCAATAACATTGCTAACGTTAATACTCCTAATTTCAAAAAAAGTGAAGTAATGTTTGAAGACTTATTAAGTCAAGAGTTAGATGATTCTAATTCTGGTAAATTGAAAATGGCCAGAACGAACGAAAAACATTTGCCTTTGAAAAAAGGCTTAAAAAATGTTCAGCCGGTTGTTGATCAAATCAATGAAACCAGCATGAGAACTGATAAAAATAATGTAGACATTGAAATTGAAATGGCTAACTTGGCAAAAAACAGTATTTATTATAATGCTGTAGCAACTAGGATGGGTGATTATTTTTCAGGGATGAAGAGCGTTATATCCGGACAAAAATAATGAAGAGATAGGAGTTTTTGTATGAGCATGTTTGGCGCTATTGATGCTTCGGCATCAGGTTTGACCGCTGAGAGACTAAGAATGGATGTTATTAGTAATAATATTGCTAATGCCAATACTACTAGAACAGTTGAAGGCGGGCCTTACAAACGAAAAATAGTTACATTTGAAGAACGTGATAATCAGGGCATTAATTCATTTTCACAAATATTATCGAAAAAGATGAAAACCGGTAGTGGTGTTAGAGCTACCGGTATAATTGAGGATGGGGCACCTGGGAAATTGGTATATGACCCCAATCATCCTGATGCCAATAAAGAAGGTTATGTGGAACTACCTAACCTAAATATTGTTTCGGAAATGGTAGATATGATTACGGCAACTAGAGCTTATGAAGCTAATACGACAGCGATTAACTCCGCAAAAAGTATGGCGATGAAGGCTTTAGAAATTGGAAGAGGTTAAGGAGTAATATTAAATGAGAATTGAACCATTACAACTGATGCCTGTTAAAGCCAGTTTTGTTGATACAATCGGTAATCAACAGCAGGTAGAAACGAAGTCTTTTGGTGAATTTTTAAGTGATTCATTAAAAGAAGTTAATACATTAAAAAAACAATCAGAAGTAGCTAATATGAAGTTGGCAGCCGGACAAGTTGAAGATATTTCAGAAGTTGTTATTGCCGGTGAAAAGGCATCCATCGCTGTGCAGTTAACGATGCAAGTCCGTAATAAGATGGTCGAAGCTTACCAAGAAATAATGAGAATGCAAGTTTAGAATTAGCAATATGCGGTATTAGGTGAAAGGATGAGACGATGGCAGACTGGAAAGAACAGTCTCGACAGGTTTGGAACAAACTTGAAAAAAGGCAGAAATATACTATTATCATCACCGCAGTATTGCTTACTTTAGCGATATTAGGTGGTAGCTATTGGTGGGGTAATAGACCGGATATGGTGCCTTTATTTACAGGGATGGAAGCCAAAGATGCGGGCGAGGTTGCAGCTAAATTAAAAGAGATGAAGATAAAGTATGAACCGCAGGAGTCCTCTAACGGAACGGCAATTTTGGTGCCGTCAAAGGATGTTCATAATGCGAGAATAGAGCTTGCAACATTAGGCTTACCTAGAGGGCAAAAAGGCTTTGAAATATTTGATCAAAATAAGCTAGGTGTTACAGAATTCCAAAATAAAGTTAACTATTTGCAAGCTTTGCAAGGGGAATTGACTAGAACGATTGAGCAGATGGCAGAGGTTGAAAAAGCCAGAGTTCATATAGTATTACCGGAAGATAGTTTATACAAAAAAAATGAAAAACCGGCTACTGCTTCGATTATGTTGAAGCTTAAACCGGCAGCAGAGCTTTCTAAACAGCAAGTCAAAGGGATTGTTAACTTAGCGTCACATAGTATTCAAGGTTTGAAACCTGAGAATATAACAATTGTCGATGTGTCCGGCAAAGTTTTAAATAATTCCAATGAGCAAGATGACTCTGTGGGAACAGTAACTTTAACGCAATTGCAAATGACTAAAAAAGTTCAAGACAATTTGCAAAATGATGTTCAAACACTATTAGATCAAGTTTTGGGAGCAGGTAAAGCTGTGGCCAGAGTTAACGTTGAACTCAATTTTGATCAACGAACTACGGATCGACAAGCTTTTGAACCTGTAGTTGATGATAAAGGGATAATTAGAAGTTCACAAGAAAGTAATGAATCTTACAAAGGTACTGGTAACACCTCCGGCGGACCGGCTGGTACAACTTCTAACATTCCGGGCTATGTTGCTAATAACAATACTACGCAATCGGAATACGAGAAAAAAGAAGTTACACGCAATTATGAAATTAATGAAACTAAAGAAAAAGTTATTGCTGCACCGGGATCAATTAAAAGATTGACGGTAGCGGTGTTAGTCGATGAAAAAATAAACAAAACACAACAGGATAGTTTATTAAAAGCTGTTTCATCTTCGATTGGTTTTAATGCAACGAGAGGTGATGCTATTTCGGTTGAAAGCTTGCCATTTAGCACTGAGTTAATGGATAAACAGCTAAAAGAAGAAGAAGAATTAGCAAAACAAAAAATGTATATGTGGATTGCTATTGGTGTACTAGCATTACTACTAATCTTAGGAATAGTGCTTGTTATCTTAAGAAGACGCAAACAACGTATGCTAGAAGAAGCTGCAAAACAAAGAGAGTTAGAAAGTGCAATGATGAGAACTTCAGAGGGTGGTGTCTTTGTAGCTAGTGGAGAAACTGCTGAAGAAGAGTTAACGCCGGAACAAAAAGCGTTGTTAACTGAACGCGAAGCAATTGAAAAATTAATTCAAACAAGACCGGAAGACGTTGCACAATTAGTACGCACTTGGTTGGCAGAGGAATAATTTTGTTTCAGGGTTATCAATGATAACTCTGAAACAACTCTTATACAGTCGGAGTTAATATTTTAATAATATGTAGGTGAGTATATGTATGGTAGTGAACCATTAAATAATAAACAAAAAGCGGCAATTTTATTTATTACTCTAGGCCCGGAGTATTCCTCGATACTTTTTCAACATTTGCAAGATGAGGAGATTGAAAAACTCACCTTAGAAATAGCAAACCAAAGAAAAGTTACGCAAGAGCAAAAAGAACAAGTTATATCAGAGTTTTATCAAATGATGATAGCGAAAGAATATATTTCCAGTGGTGGTTTAGAGTATGCCAGAACGGTACTGGAAAAGGCACTTGGCTCAGAAAAAGCAGTAAACATAATCAATAGATTGACAACCAGCTTACAAATAAGACCGTTTGATTTTGCCAGAAAAACTGATCCGGCACAACTACTTAACTTTATTCAATCTGAGCATCCGCAAACAATAGCATTGATTATGGCCTATTTACATCCAGAACAATCGGCAACAATATTATCGGCACTTCCTTCAGAACGCCAAGTAGAAGTAGCGAAAAGGATTGCGATGATGGATCGAACTTCACCGGATGTATTAAGAGATGTGGAACGAATCTTAGAAAGAAAATTATCATCGTTGGTTACACAAGACTTTACTACCGCTGGTGGTGTAGGCTCGATTGTTGAAGTCTTGAATAGGGTTGACAGAACTACTGAACGCACAATCATTGAGAACTTAGAAATTCAAAATCCAGAGCTTGCGGAAGAAATTAAACGCAGAATGTTTGTATTTGAAGATATTGTCATGTTAGATGACAGATCGTTACAATTAGTGCTTCGTGAAATTGAGTCTAAGGATTTAGCATTAGCACTGAAAGCGGCAACCTCAGATGTTGGCGAAAAAGTATTTAAAAATATGTCCAAACGTGCAGCTGAAATGTTACGAGAAGAAATTGAATATATGGGTCCTGTACGGATTAGAGATGTTGAAGAGTCACAACAAAAAGTTGTTAATGTTATTAGAAAATTAGAAGAGTCTGGTGAAATTGTTGTAGCTCGTGGTAAAGGGGACGAAATAATTGCATAAGGTGATAAAAAGTGTCAGCTTAGATAAAACACCAAAAATAATTATTAATCCCGAAATTCATATTGAAAAACCTGTTATTAAGGAAGGGCAACAAGCGAAAATCGATCTAGAGATGGAAAAAGCTTGTAATGCGATTATCGAAGAGCAAAATAAAAAAGCAGCTGAATTTATTAAGGCAGCAGAACTAGAAAAAGAAGATATTCTAAAAGAAGCTGAGAAACAAGCTGAGTTTATAATATTAGAAGCTGAAAAACAAGCTGAAACAATAAAAACTCAAGCTTATGATGAAGGTTTTCAACAAGGGCATGATGAGGGCGTAACAACAGGGCTAGAAGATATTAAACAACAAATGCAAGTTGAGATTGAAGAAGCGGTGGAAAAAGCCCAGCGAATCATAAAAACTGCAGAACAGCAGACAAAAGACAATATTTTAAAAGCAGAGCAACAAATTGTGGAAATTGCTGTAGCCATTGCTGAAAAAGTTATTCCGCAGCAATTTAACGAAATGCCAATGTTGGTATTGCCTTTAGTAAAATCAGCGTTGGAGAAGGTTCGTGATCAGGAAAATCTAAATATCAGAGTATCACCTGCTGATTACGAGTTAGTTTTATTAGCAAAATATGAATTCCAAATGATGATTGGCAAAGAAAATGCTATAGTTATTACGGCCGATAAGACTATTGAAAATGGCGGTTGTGTTATAGAAACTGATAGTGGTACGGTTGATGCGAGAGTTAGTACTCAAATGGATGTTTTGAAAAAAGCTGTAATGGATGTAATATAATATGGAATTTGATGTTAATAAATATATTAATGCGATAAATTTGTCTGAACCAATCAAAATGAATGGCAGAATAACGCAAGTTATTGGCTTGGTTATCGAATCACAAGGACCTAACGTAAGTTTAGGAGAGTTGTGTTACGTTAGCTCTAAGACTAATGACTCGCCACCTATTCCAGCTGAAGTGGTGGGGTTTCGTCAAGGCAGAGTTTTATTAATGCCAATTGGTGAAATGCAAGGAGTTGGGCCGGGGTGTGAAGTAATTTCGGCGCAAAGAATGTTAAAGGTTAATGTTGGTAGACACTTATTGGGGAGAATTCTAGATGGTTTAGGTAATCCGATTGATGGTAAAGGTCCGTTAGCGACAAATATGGAATATCCGCTCAATGCAATGCCACCACATCCATTGTCGCGCCCAAGAATAACGACCGAGGTTTCGGTGGGAGTTCGAGCTATTGATGGATTAATTACTATGGGTAGTGGACAACGGATTGGTATTATGGCAGGTAGTGGGGTCGGTAAAAGTACTTTACTAGGAATGATTGCTAGAAATACTGAGGCTGATATTAGTGTTATTGCTTTAATTGGTGAGCGTGGTCGCGAAGTTCGAGAGTTTATTGAACGTGACTTAGGCGAAGAAGGATTAAAAAAATCAGTAGTAATAGTGGCAACATCAGATCAACCAGCTTTAGTTAGAATAAAAGGTGCGATGACAGCAACTGCGATTGCGGAGTACTTTAGAGATCAAGGCATGAATGTTGTGTTGATGATGGACTCGGTAACCAGGTTTGCAATGGCACAACGTGAAGTGGGGTTAACAGTAGGTGAGCCACCGGCAACTAGAGGTTATACACCGTCGGTTTTTGCAATGTTACCTAAATTATTGGAACGAGCTGGTACTAGTGCTAATGGCTCAATTACTGGGATTTATACAGTGCTAGTTGATGGTGATGATATGAATGAACCTATTGCTGATGCTGTACGCAGTATTTTAGATGGACATATTGTTTTATCACGTAGTATTGCTGCACAAAATCATTATCCGGCAATTGATGTGTTAAATAGTGTAAGTAGGGTAATGTTGGAAATTGTTTCGAAGGAACATTATCAAGCAGCACAGAAACTAAGATCAATCTTAGCAGTGTATAAAGAGGCCGAAGATTTGATTAATATTGGTGCTTATGTTGCTGGTAGCAATCCAGGAATTGATAAAGCGATAACAATGATTGGTGCTGTTAAATCTTTTTTACAGCAAGGTGTTTATGAAAGTGATGATTATGACGATACAGTTAAAAAGCTACTAAATTTAATGATAGATTAGTAGTTAAAAGAGGTGCTAGATTGTGAAAAAGTTTAAGTTTCAGTTGGCTACTCTCTTAAAGGTTTCTGAACATAAAAAAGATCAAGCACAAATAATTTTCGCTGAAGCTGATACGAAATTATTAGTTGAAGAAGAAAAAATGGAGCAAGTATTAGCTGCTTATGAACAGTGTTTGCAAGATTATTATGAAGTTACAAAGAAAAGTATTGGGATAGATGAACTTAAGACGTATGCGGTTTATTTTGAAAAACTGCAAAATGACATAAAAAATCAACAAGAACAGGTCAGAATAGCAGTTGAATATAAAAATTGTTGTCTGAAAAAATTAGAAGAAGAAATAAGTAAATTAAAAACTATAGAGCAATTAAAAGAAAAAAAGATTGAAGAATATAAAACTGATTTACTACAAACAGAGCAGAAAGAATTAGATGAAATTGGCTTGCAAATATTTAAAAGAAATGTAAGGTGACAATATGATTGAAGCAATCAGCGGTATTGCCGGTGTTATGAAGCGGATAAGTCAAATTGAAAACATGATGAGTGTGAATCATTCTGAGTTAAGAGGCTTGAATTTTCAAAAAGTTCTAGATAATGAACAACAGAAAATTAAAAATACTGATAGTGGCATTAATAGTAATACTAAAGTTGATGGTGATTTTTCTTTTGAAAATATCATCAATGCCAGTGCTCAAAAATATGGTGTTGATAAAAACCTTATTAAAGCGGTTGCTAATGTTGAATCTAATTTTAATCCAAATGCAGTTTCAGAGGCCGGAGCAGTTGGTATTATGCAATTGATGCCCGATACAGCAAAAGCCTTAGGGGTAGCAAATAGTTATAACCCACAAGAAAATATTGATGGTGGTACAAAATACTTAAAAGAATTATTAAATACTTTTAACGGTGATGTTAAAAAGGCTGTTGCTGCTTATAATGCAGGGCCACAGGCGGTAAAAGCTTATAATGGAGTTCCGCCATATAAAGAAACAGAAAACTATGTCCAAAAAGTGCTTGATATTTATAAATAATAGCAACTTAGAAAGTAGGTTCTATTTATGGCAGTATCTCAAAAAAATAAAAATACTAAAGTGAAAAAAGAAGAAAAAAAAGAAGAAGTAGTAGTTGAAGAGCCAAAAACAGAGCCTCAACCCAAAAAACGCGGATTGCTATTTCGAATTTTTAAAATATTAATGATTGTTATTTTATTCTTTGCACTAATTGGTGGTGGCTTTGCAGTAGGAGTTTACTTAAACTTCTTTACCCCACAAGAATTAGGACAAAAATTAGAATTAAATAAGTATCCTATTATCGGTAAATATTTTGGCGGGGAAGAATTATCAAAGGAAGTTGTGGAAGAAAACCCACAAGCAGTAAAGGTTAATTTCCCTCCGGCAGTGTCTCCTGAAAAGATAGAGCAGAATGTGAAACAAGACTTATCAAAGCCGGTAGCAATTGATAAAGAAGAGTTAAAACGGCAAATGGAGTTAGCACAAAAAGAAGAGTTAAAACGCGTTGGTAAACTAGCAGTGTTATACGGCAGTATGAAGCCTGATGAAGCCGTTGGGCTGATGGAAAAGCTAGAAGATAATATAGTGCTGGCGATTTTTAGCAAAATGGAAGATGAACAGGTGGCAAAAATTTTAGCAAGGTTTGAACCGGATAGAGGGGCAGAATTGACTAAAAAAATGTATTTTGGAAATAATATCAAAAAAAATACTCAAGATAATAAAAATAACCTTGCACAAACTTGATAAATTGTATATGTTAAAATTAGAAGATTAATTATTGAAAGGAGGTGAGAATATGCAAGGACAAGTAGTGATGCAAATGACAAATCAGGTAGCTGTTAATCAACCAACAAAAGTAGCTGTCAATGCTAAAACCGGCAATAATGCTAATTCTAATAATGCTGGGAGTTTTGCTAGTGAATTTAAAAATGCAGCAGACAATATTTCAGAAAGTAATTTGGGCGAAGCTGTAACAGAGCAAAATGTTGCTAACATTTTAAATGTATTAGCACCAATTGGTTTAACTAATTTAATAGTTAACAATTTAAATGCCCCTGTTACAGAGAGTGTAAAACAACAAGGTATTGCTGAAATTGGTGTAGTAAGTGCAGTTCCTTCAACAGCTCAAGTGCAAACTAATAATTTTTTATTGCCGTCTAACAATTTAAATTCTGAAGGTAGTGTTGAGATTAAAGGACAAGTTGACAATAATGTAGAATTACCTTTAGTGGACTTGAAAAATGATAAGGAAATTATACAAACTGTACAAAATAAGATACCAACCAATCAAGTTGCCGTAGCAATTAGTCCAGTTTTGACACAACAAGCTACTAGTGCCGAAATTGCAACGCTAAAACCAACACAACTACCTAATAATCTTCAAAGTAGTGCTGAAAACAACGTGCAGATTTCTGACGAAACTGCGGTTAAAGTTCCAATGGTAGCTGAAAATGTTGCACCAATAACAGTGAATAAGAGTAACGATGTTGTTAAAAACAACATTGTAGCTAGTGTTGATTCTGTTGTTACAAGCACTGTTGCCAGCCAAGATAAAATAAATAC
>RRZT013046799.1_pt1 | contig 13515 bp, 9 predicted proteins | sample 2165551 | NCBI WGS metagenome assembly RRZT01 (sample SAMN10456910, study PRJNA506462) | wastewater metagenome | biome: wastewater; feature: sludge; material: wastewater sludge; isolation source: wastewater sludge with Escherichia coli K12::gfp cells carrying plasmid... | place: USA: Moscow, Idaho ... | reverse complement strand
TGTTTGAACTATTTTTGAATCAATATCTAAATCTTCAATATCATCATATTTCATAAAGTATGGATTGTTTAAGTTAGGTTTTAAAAGTTTTTTTAAAAGATTGTCTGTTGTTATATCAAAATCACTTACATCTTTAAATTTTGAAAGAGCAAGGGATAAAATTATCATTTCATCATTTGTTAAATGGGATTTAGTAATAGAAGCACCTTCACTTAATCTATATTCACCTTTTTTATGCATATAAATTGGAAAGTTTGGCATAAGTTTATCTTTTAAATCTTTTTGAATAGTTCTAACACTAACATTAAACTCTTGGGCTAATTCTTTTGGATTTACAATTTCATTTTGAGAAAATTTTGAAAGAATTGTAATTAATCTTGTGACAGTTTTATCATAATCATGTTTCATTAAATTATTCCATTTTAAATAAATAAGAAAATATACCTTTTTAAAATAAAAGAATAATTAAATTAATAATATTTTTTTAATAAAACGAATTTATATCTTCGTTTAGAGTTTTTATAATTCCTTTAATTTAAAACAAGGAAAACAAAATGAAAAAAATAATCTTAGGAACATTAATATCTACAATTTTATCTTCGCAATTATTTGCAAGTTGTGAAGTATTAAACTTTGGTTCATATACACCAATTCAAAAATTGAAACTTTTTGGAAAAGATGAAAAAACATTACAAGTTGTAGATTTTCAATCAGTGTATTCAACAACAGGAAGATTTTATAGAGATAGTGATGGAAAACTTCAATTAAAAAAGTTTAATGATGCTTATGGAGAGTTTTTTAATTATCTTAAAGAAACAGCATTTGAAGAGTGTAAAACAAATAAATATCAAGGTATTGTAAATGTTGATATAAAGTTTTTTGTTGATGAAAATAGTTATTTCTTTACAGCAACTTATAATCACTTAAATTAAAAAAGAGTTTATTATGAGTTGTAGTTGTGGTGACCCATTTTGTGATGGATATAACTGTAATAATGGTAGAGATGGATTTGCAATAATTTTATTTGTATTACTTTATCCATATTTACCTTTTATGATTTTTGGTTATGAGATAATGAATCATTTAGGAAATGGAGTAAATTTTATCAAATGGTTAGGTGCAATAATTGGACTTGGGCTAGGACTGTTTTTTTATTTTAAATTTTTTAAAAGAGTAGTTTTAGAGTTTTTGGGAATTGAAAATCAAATTTTATATTGGTTTTTTTGCTATATTTTAGCAAGTTTTATGTTTGTGTTTTTAGAACCAATTTTCCCAGATAACCAAGTTTTAAATATAGTAATAAGTTTATGGAAGAAATTTTTTGATTGGTGTTTTTTAGTTTCATAAAAATAAAAATTTTTTACCATCTATAAAATAAACGAACTTATATGTTCGTCTTATTTTTTTATAATTCAAATCAATTCAAAACAACAAGGAAATAAAATGAAAAAATTAACAAAATTGGCAATAGTAACTTCTGCTTTAGCTTTAAATTTATCTGCTCAAAATGTGACAGATTATCATATTGGGGTTTCAAGTGCAAAAGTCTTAGAAAAAGATTTTACGGAAGTAAATGTTGGATATGGAGTAAATTGGTACACACAAAGTGATATTTATGTGGGAATAGTTATTGAGTTTGCTTATGGAAATGTAGATTTAGAAGACGGTAAAAGTGCAGATGTTTTTAGTTCAAATGCAGATTTAAAACTAGGTTATTCAATGTTTGATAACAATCTTGCTTTATATGCTATTGGTTCAGGAGCTTTACAATCTGTTGATACTATGAATGGAGCAGGTTTTGGTTATGGAGCAGGGGTTGATTATAGATTTACAAAAAACTTTGCAATGAATCTTGAGTATAAAACTTATGATATGACATCAGACAAAATGCCTAATTATACATATGAAAAAATCAATACAAATTTTAAATATACATTTTAATAAAAGGGAAAATAATGAAAAATAAAATATTAATATCAACATCTTTAGTTACAATTTTACTTTTTAGTGGTTGTGGGATAAAAATAAATGAGTACAATGTTTCAGCAGACAATGTTCAAACTCTAAGAAATTATAAAGATTTAAAACTTGATGTTTCAACTTTTACTGCATCAAACAAAGATGAAAGCAGTGTAATGTGTAGACTTGCTGAAACTGTATCAACTCCAAAAGGTGAACCATTTTCACAATATATAGAAGAAGCTTTAGTTAGTGAACTAAAAATGGCAAGTGTTTATGATAAAAATTCAGATTTAAAAATATCTGGAAATCTAAATAAAATCTATGGAAGTACAATGTTTGGAAATGCTTATTGGGAAATAAATGTAACAATAACTTCATCAAACGGTAAATCAATAACAGTTAATACAAAAAGAGATTATCCTTCATCATATTTAGCATCAACTGCTTGTAATAATATGGGTACATCTTTTGCACCAACTATAAAACAACTTATAAATGATATTCTAAATCATAAAGATTTCGCTGAACTTTTAAAAAAATAGTAAATAATAATGCTAAATTCATTTATGAGTTTAGCATCTTAAAAATATAAAAAAGGATTAAAATGTATTGTTCTTGTGGTGATCCATTTTGTGATGGAAAAAATTGTAGATAGTGGGGGGAGAGATAGTCTTAGAAAAATTCATATCTGAAGTTTTATCAACATTTATCTTATAGTATTGTTGATTTTAAAATAATAAATAAATTCTAAAATATATAATTTAGGAGTAAGATATGGATAATAATTTAGCTAAACAAAAATTTATTATAGAAGGATATGCTAAATAAAGATTTTGATGTCTTGATGGCTCAAATACTTGGATAAAAACAAGAAGAGCATTTATTTTGATGAAGTAGACTTAGCCTAAGGTATGTTTATATTTTTTAACGGTTTATAGTTATTATTATCTATAGTTTGTATTTTCGTAAATTATATTTTAAAAAAATTATTGATACTAATAAGAAAAATTTAATATTCTTAAGTGAATTTTTTTGTGCTTTAAAGTGTGTAAAACACTTATAAAATAATACTTTTCGGTACTGGAGATGTGCGACTGCGAATAAATACTTATAAATATAGATTTATAGGGTTTTATTTTTACTAAAAAAATTGAAGAACAAAACAAGTAACAAAAATCAAAAGATATGATTTTTAGGACTAGAGTTTGGTTCTGAAAATTTTATAATAATCTTGCCCGTAAATTTATAGAGTTAAATAAAAAAATTATAACTAATTATTAAATATGGCATATATTTAAAATAAAGTATAACCAAGATTATTTTTGATAAACTTTAGTAACAAAATTATATATATCTTTTTTTAATTCGGCATAAAAATTTCAAGACTAAAAAAAATATCAAATAATAGTAGGTAACAATGAATACAGATATAAAATTAATACTATTAGCGAGAAAGCATTTTGATAATGTAATTTTTGATCCATTTAAAAATCATATCATTTCATATGAAAAAGATTTATATTATGAATCATCAATATGGGGTGCTGTATTTTTTGAAAGTTTTGTTTATTTTTTAGCGAATAAAAGAGATATAAATACAACAAAAAAAAGTGCTAATTTAAATTCTATAATTGAAGAATTACGAAAACAAAACAATATGGAATTTTTTATTGAAGATGGTTTTTTAAAATATTTTGATTCTATAAGATCAACACGTAACAGTTTAGTCCACGATACTCAAATAACTAAAAAAAAAGAAATTATAAAAACAGATGCAGATAATATTTATAGAAAAATAATAGAAATTATGCAGTGGTATTTTTATAATTATTTAGAACCAATTGAATCTAAAAATAATCTAATACCAATATTTGTTAGTACTATTAATCCTCATACTCCCGAACAAGTGTTTTTACAAGTATATTTGTTTGATAGTATGCTAAAAAATGGTCTTGATCCTATTAGAGTTGAATTTAATGATTTTGATAAAAAAGATCCTATGACAAAAGTTATTAAGACTATTAATAGTTGTAAAGCAACAATAGTCCTAGGATTAGAAAGAAGCCATGCCTACTTTTTAAAAAGTAGAGAAGGCTCAAAAAATGAGAAAGAAGAAAATCATGTAATTTATACTTCTGGTTGGTTACATATAGAAGCTGGAATGGCTCTAGCATTAAAACAAAATGTATATGTTTTATCAGAAAGAAATATTGTAAGTGATGGAATATTTGATAGAGATTGGAATAGTTGTAATGTAATAGAAATAGATAGTTTAGATAATTATGAAAATAAAATAGATGATTTTATTTCATATGTTGTAAATAATTTGAATTAAAATAGGAAGATATATGACAAGACAAGAAAAATTAAGTGAAATAGGAAAACTAAAATTAAGTGAATACTCTTTAAAAATGATTATTCCTTGTCCTCACAATTTTTATGAAAATAAAAGAACTATATTTGAAAAAATAAAAGATTGGAAAATATTAAATAAATCTTCTGAAAAAGCTTTTAATGCATTCAATATAAAAACATATATTTATGGAAATGTAGTTCCTGAATTGAATGATAATAACAATAATAAGTTTTTAGATAAAAATAAAACTATAATACTTACTAAAAAATTAAATGATAGGTTTGAATTAAAAGATTTTAAATTTATCATTTCAGATGTTCATTTGTGGATATTTGATGAACACATTGCTTTTTTTTCTTTGGAAATAAAATTGCAAGATTTTAAAAACTTTACAATTGATGAAATTACGGAGTTTCATCAATTAATTAGAAGATATAAGTTTTTTAGTTTAAAATATGATGATATACAACAAAAAAAAATTACAGATAAAGGTTTTATCGAAACAGATGAATTTATAAATTATTTATTGAATTTGACAAATATTGATAATAAATCTTTTTTAAACATAATTTTAGATGATTGTAAAATTAAATCTAAAAAAGATGAAATAAATGAGTTGTATCATATTTATAATTCGACTACTAATGCAAAATTACTTATTGGAATGCAAACAGAAAAAACTCAATACTCAGATGGAAAATTGATTGAAGAATTAGAAGAAAATCAAATAACATTTACAACAACAAAAACTATATCTATTTTAGAAGAAGCAACATTTTATATTTCAACTTGTTCATCATTAACTCCTAAAAAAGATTGGACACCAAATGATAGTTATATTTTTGATTGCTTATCTGTTAATAAATTAAGTTTATGGAAATATTCATTGGGTGTAATACTTCATGATAATGCAGTTTTTTTAGGTCTTAACAAAAATGGAGGAAATGTAATTGGAAATGTAAATAGTTCATTCTATTTTATTTATATGTTAAATTTATATATATACAATCAAGTTAAATATTTAGAACATAAAATCATTGATTCTTCATTTGAATCATTAGAAATTGATTATTATTATGAACAGTTACAAAAATTGAAAAATCAATTTATTTCAGATGAAGTTGGAATAAAATTTCAAGAAAATGAACTAAACAGAATTATTGCTAAGGCTTTTAAAATTGAAGATTCTTTGTCTCAAGTTAGTAGTAATCTTGTAGAAACAAAGGAAATATCACAAAATAACAGAACACTTATTTTAGCAATATTAACATATCCTATAATTAATAATTTCATACCCTTTAATTGGATATCAAATAATATATTTTTATCTTCATTATTTGGAATAGTAGGCTTAGTAGGATTGTATTATTTGATTATAAAAAGAAAGAAAATAAAAAAAATATATTACAAAAAAAATTGGTTTAAGAAATTATTTAAATGATTTATAGTTTTATTAAACCAGGAACAGATGTTAATTCTAATGAAGATACATTATATTTAGATGTTGGTAATAAATTATGTGTTGGAATAATTGACCATCATCAATTAAAAAATATAAAAAAAAGTGCTACACGTTTAGTCTTTGATAATTCAGATTTTATTCCTAAAAATTTAGAAAATATAATTTTGCATAATTCTCCTGATTTAGATTGTGTGGCTTCGTCATATTTGGCTAACTATTATTTTCAATTTAAAGAGTTTCCAACATTTGCAAAAGAATTATGTGATTTTTTAGATAAAAGCGATTTTGGTTTAGAATTAGAAAATAAAATAAATCTAAGTTCTTTATTTACTATTATAAAATCAAAGGCTAAAGATGATTCTGAAATAGTTAATTTAGGACATAAATTAATTGAAGATTTGTCAGAAAAAGGTTTTGATATAAGTAATTATCCGCATAACTATAGTGAATATAGAGATGAAATTGAAAGAGATATAAATATTTTTGATAAAGATTTAGTAAATTCAAAAACTATTATTTCAAAACTTTTTAATAGATATTCAAAGAATCATGAAGAAGTAGAAGGTTTGATTTTAAATAATCCAAAAAGTAAACTTTTTAAATATTGGGCAAGAGATGAAGGATATGATTTATTGATTGTTCAATGGAATAAAAAAAGAATAGTTATTTCATTAAAAGGTGATAGTTTTTATACACTTGAGAAATTAGGAAATGAACTAAACAAACTTGAAAGTCAAAAAAGAGAAGAGTTAAATATTTTATTAAATGAAGAAAATAGAGATGGATATAATATTCCTGATCCTTGGTATGATGGACGTGCACATGAATATACAATAATAGATAGCCCAAGAAGAGGAACAGAGTTAGCTTTAAAAGAGGTTATTAATATATTAAATAGAATGTAAAAAATCAAAACAATAGGTTGAAATAATGAAAAAAATAGATGTGAATGAAACGCTTTTTTCAAGATTAAAGTATGATTATGAAAATAATAAGAATGAACAAATAAAATTTCTTAATGGATTAGATTATTTTGAAGCCATGATAAAATTTTTTGGAGTATTAAGTATATCAGTTGTAAAAAATATTGATGAAGATATCTATAATGAAATATTTTTGACTAATTTTAAGATTTCTCCTTCACTGGGAGATTTTAAATCACTTGCGACACAACCTTTTAGTAAATCAAACAAAAAAAAATTAGAAAATAAACATGATTTGTATGATAATCTTTTAAAACTTTTTTCATTTCCTTTTAGTAATATAATTGAACTTGATATGGCAGATGATATTATTGAAGATAATATTAAAGATAATAAAAAGAAAATATCAACTTTATGGGATTTATTTGAAAAATATGTTGTAAATTTTAGAAATAAACTAAAAGGTCACGGAGCTTCTTTTAATGAAAATGATGAAAAACAATCAAAAATAATTCTTGATAATTTAGATATTGTAATTAAAAAAATTGAACTTAAAATTTATGAATTACTAGAAGATGAAAATTTATCATTTCATGTTTTAGAAGAAATTAATTCACAGAAAGAACATAATGCTTTAAAAGTTATAGTTAAATATAAAGATGAAGTATATCAATTATCTCCATTGATAATTTATTTAGAATGCAATAAGTATTCTTGTAAGGATAATCATAAAATTAAACTTTTTTTTTATAATGATGGAAAAGCATCTAAATCATATTATTTAGATTATAGCCATAATCATTATTACTATTTTTCTTCAAACAATGAAATTAATTCCTCTATTCAAGCAGGGATAGCATCTATTCAAAAAAAAATAAATTCTCATAATACATCTGATAATAAAAGAAATAGTGATTTATTATCAATATTTGTTGGGAGAGAAGAAGAACTTAAAATTTCGAAAAAACATATTTTAAATGGTATTGAATCTAATAGTTCTGCTGGTATAACAGTTATTGGAAAACCAGGTACTGGTAAATCAGCATTTATTTCAAAATTACAAGATGAATTAAAAGTAGAGTTTAATAAGCAAGAAAAATTATCTAGTTATATATTTTATGCTAAGAAAAGTAATATGGGTGATGATGAGAATAAATTTTTCTATAATCAAATCAAAGAATATATTTCAAGTCTTAATATAAAAATAACAATAGAAGATAAAGATATGACAGGTATTGAAAGACTTGTAAATCTTTTTAATTTTTGTAATGAACAGTTAACTGAACCGCTATTACTTGTAATTGATGGTTTAGATGAATTTAAAAATCCTATTTCATTTTTAGAAAACTTTCCATTATCAAATTTTCCAAATAAGATTCAAATAGTATTTTCAACTAGACCTTATTCAAATATATTAGATATTTTACAAGAAAAGCTATTAAATAGTGAAATAAAAATATTAAATAGAGATACTTATAAACAAAATTCTTCATCGTTATTATTAACAGGTTTAAAGAAAAAAGAAGTAGAAGTACTTATTGGACAAGTTCTTAGCAAAGATATACTAAGGGATTCTATAGAATATAAGATTATTCAAGATCAAATATTTGATATATCAGAAGGATTGCCATTATATATATATTACATCTCAAATCAACTAATAGAGTTTGATGTGAAATCTCAAAATATTACGGAAGAAATATTAAAGTATTCAAAAGATTTACCACCTGGACTTGAAGATTTTTATTTTCAAGCATTTAAGTCTTTAGATACAGTTTCATCAAATATTTTATACATGTTATATTTCTGTCCAAAAGCTGTCTCTTTTGATTCTTTTTATAATTTGATTCTACTATTACTTAACAAAAGTGAATTTGAATTAGATAAAAAAGAATTTCATAATAAATACTTCTCTTCAATTGAAATGTTTTTAAGTATAAATCACGATAATAATTATAAGTTTTATCATTTATCAGTAAAGGAATCTATAAAATCATATTTTTCTACACAAAATAATTTCAAAGATATTATTGAAATAGAATACAATGGAATAATCATTAAAGATTATCAAATCTCACAGTATAAAGCTTTATTTGACGAGTTTTATTACATTAAAGAAGAAGCAATATTATTTAAAATACTAAATAAATTACAACAAATACTAAAAGGTAAAAAAAATGATAACACATTATCACAGTTTTATATAAATAACTATTTAACTCTTTATTATCAATTAATATTTTTTAAGTTATTTCAAGAGACCATAACATTTAAAGATATTGAAAATAAAGATTATTCTAAATTTGATCAATTTATAATATCTAATTCTCTAAATGATGAGATAACTAACTTCTTTATTGAATATGAACAAAGTGATAAAATAAATATTGATGAGATTAAATTTGCTCATGAATTAGCTATGTTAATAAAAGATTATGAAAAAGTAAAAAAATATTCATTAGACTATGAAAAAGCATTTATAAACTTCTTTATTGAAATAGTTTTTAATATTGATGAATCTTTAAATAAAAGAATTTTTCATAAGCATATAAAACAAAATTTAAAACAAATTAATGATGATATAAAACTCATAATTTTATATCATCCAAAAATGAAGAATCTTACTAATCTTGAAGAAGTACATTTAATAATAGATTCTTTTGATGATTTAAATAAGAAATCAAAAATAGCTAAATATTTAGATATTTCATTTGAATCAGAAGAGATTAATATTGTTTTAAACTATATTAAGAAAATCGATTATAATGAAGTACATGAATTAAGAGAAATTGTAAAGGTGTTTGAATTAATTTTAAAAACAGAAACATCTAGCGATTTAATTATAAATGAAATTTTAAATATTTTAGAAAAAATTAATAATGATGTTCACAATGTTAGATCAAAAAAGGAACTAATTTTATTATTAAATAAATATTCTAATGATTTTCTTATAATATCAAGAATTTTGTTAATAATTGAAAGTATTCCCTTAGATGAAGTTCATAATGTGGATTCAGTATGTGGTATGTTAGATTTAATATTAGATAATATTTTAGATGATGATTTGATTAAGCAAATAGAGAATATAACCATAAAAATTCAAAACTTAGAAAATCCAAGAAATGTTAGATATACAATCAATAGAATAGAAAATGTAAAAAAAGAAATAGATAATTTGAAAAATAATCTAAAATCTAAAAATTTTAATTATATTAAAAATGAAAAAACAAATCCAAATATTATATTGAGATTTTCACAAATTATAGATTCAAAAGAAGATATTCTAGAACTTATAAATGTATATATCTCTTTAAATCAGAACAATTCTTTTGTTGAATCTTTTGAACAAATGAATGAAACAGAAATCAATAAAGAAAAAGAAATAGTTTTATCTAAATTAAATCAATCAAATAATGAGTTTATTAATCATCTAAATAGGATAGATCTAGAAGACTTATGGCAAATCAGAAAAATATTATCTGTAAATGAAAATCAAAAAGAAATATTTTTGAATTATGAAGAGAATAAATATCTTTTTAATAAAATATTAGAGATTTCTCCTAATTGTGTGCATAAAATAAGAGAAGTAGTTAAGCTTCTTGAATTTTATCTAAACTCAGAAAAAAGAAATAGTGATTTAACTTTAGAGAAAAAACAACTTGATACAGTATTTTATATGATTAATGCAAATAAATTTATTTATAAGAATGATTTAAATTTTTTGAATTATATTAAAAATTTCAATGTATTTTATTCTACAATTTTTAATAATATTGATTAAGCTGAAATAAAATAATAATGGAGAAAAGTAGAATGAAATTAGAAGAATTTTTAAAAGATTTAGGTTTAGAAAAATACTTAGTAAAGTTTATAAATGCAGAAATTGAAGATATAGAGACATTAAAAAAACTTACAGAAGATAACTTCAAAGAGTTAAAAGTAGAATTAGGTTCTCGAATAAAACTACTAAAAGCTCTTAAAAATTTAAATAATGATTCAAAAGAAGTTTCACCTTCTTCATCTATAACCTATCCAAAAAATCTATATCCTAATAATATGGTATCTTACTTAGCTCATCCTTGGAAAGAATATGTAGAAGAAACACACTCTAGTGTAAAACTTCATTGGTTAATTGATGCTTCAGAAACTATAGTTAGATGGATATGTGCTTTATTACTAGCTGAAATAAAAGAAGCAAATGAACAAAAAATTCCTGAAGAAATTCAAAAGAAATTCAAAGAAAATATATCAAGACCTACACTAGGAATTTGGTTAAATATTGTAAAAGAGTTAAGTGAAATAAAAATAGAAAATCCAAATATAAAAGATTTATTTTCTTTTTATAATAATGTATTAAATAAAAATGGATTATTCCCAGATGATGGGGATGAAAAAACTTCACTTTTAAAACTAAGAAATAGAGTAGCTCATGGTGGAGGGCTAAGTCAATCTCAATCAAAAATTTATCTAGATATTTATGAACCTCATTTAATTTTATTTCTTGAATTTGTAAATAAGCTAATGAATAAATGCAAATTATATGGAGTATTTGAAAATAGATGTTATTTTTTACAAGGATTAGAACCGAATATTGTAGAAAATAGTTCACAAATATCTGGACCTTTTATTGAAATAAATGGAAAAAATCTATCTTTATGGCCATTGGTTGAGTTTGATAAAATTAGACAAATAGATAATAATGGCATTATTAAAGAATTGTCTTCGATTACTACACAAACATATTTGAGAACTGATAAACAAGGTATTCAATATGTGCCAATTGGAGTAGATGAAGCATATTCAATTACAAATAAACAAGAAGAATTTGAAAATATATTTGGTTTAAATAAAAAAAATGAAAATAGTTCAAAAATAAAAGATTATGAATATACATATAAAGATTTTTTAGTTGAAGCAAAATATTTAAAAGAAGAGTTAATTGGAAGAGTTGAAGAGATAAAAAGTATTAAAAGCTGGATAAAAAGTGCAGATGCTTTTAGTAATGATAAATGTAGATTAATTTATGGTGGACCAGGACTTGGAAAATCAATGATTATGGCATCTGTTGTATCAGATATTTCAAATGATTTGAATCATCATACATTTTATTATAGGTTTAGAGGTGGAGATGGAAGAAACAGTAAGTTCTGGTTTCTAAAACTTTTAAATGATTCACTATATTCATGGAATAAACTAAAAGAGATTTGTTCAGATGAACCTGCGAAAACTTCAAATAGTGATGATTTATTTAAAGATGTTATTAAACGAATTGAAAAAATAAAAGATCTAGAATCTATACAAAGAAAAATAGGAAAAGATAGTAATGAAAATTTAAAACCAACTCTTAGACTTTTTATAGATGGATTAGATGAAATAACAGCTCAAGATTCATCGATGCTAAGAGTTATTGAATTTTTACAAAAAGAGGGTGTACTTACACTTATAGCTTCAAGACTAGAAAATGCAGTATCAAACTTAAAAGAATTATCATGGATTAAACCTTTTGTATTTAAAGATGATATTGAAGGATTACCTCCTATGTCAAATAATGATATAAGAGCAATGCTTATTGAAGGTATCTCAAAATCTCAAAAAAAAGAGCTAATAAAAAATGATAAAGAAAATAAAGATATTATAAATAACCCTATCGTTGAAGAGATAGCTAAAAAAGCAAATGGCTTGCCTTTGTATATTTACTTACTTATTGAAGATATAAATAAAAATAGATATTCAATTGTAGATATAGATAAACTTCCTGATGGTTTAACAAAATATTATAGTGAATTAGTTGATAGAATGGGAATTAGTTCTATTAAAGAGTATCTAACAAAAGTTATTACACTTTTAAGTATAACAACAGAGCCTTTAGATGTTGAATCAATATCTTTATCTTTAGTAAATATAGATGCTGCAAAAGATAGAGAAACTTTAATAAAAGATGTTATACAAGCAGCTGGAACATTGCTAAAACAAGTAACTACAAATGAAGGAACACAAGGATACAGCTTATATCACCAAAGTTTTAGAGATTTTATTTTAAAAGCAGATAAAGATTTAGCCCATCCACTTTATCACACTCTAGAGGATATGAAAATAGCTCTTTATTTAAAAGCTTCATCGTGGCAAGAGTTACCTATTTCAAACTTTAAAAATCATATTTTTAGAGCTGGAAACTACTATACACTTTGGTGGCAAAATAATGGAGTAAATTTAGTAAAAGATAGTTTGATGAATTTAGAATATTTACTAGATAGAACAAAATCTTTAAAAGTTGAAGATTTAAATCTATTAATGGATGAATATGAATTAATAGAGACAAAAATAGAAAAAGATGAATTAAAAGAGTTCAGAATATGGAGTAGTTTTTTTAGAGAAAAAATGCATCTAATAAATAAAATAGATGAAGAGCTATGGAGACCATATAAAACACTGTTTCAAGTAGCTTATGAAGATGGAGATGATTCTCCTTTGACAATTCAAGCGGAGAAACTAATAAAAGAGAATAAGATAGAGTTTGAATGGTTAAAATTAGTAAATAGAGAAAAAAGTTTTACAAGAACTGGCTTATTGAAAGTATTAGAAGGGCATAGTGATTGTATTCGTGGAGTAAAGATTTTAGAGGATGGAAGAATACTCTCTTATTCAGATGATAAAACTCTAAGACTTTGGGATGAAGATGTAAAATGTTTGGAATTATTATAGGGGCATAGTGATTCTATTAGCTGAGTAAAAATTTTAGATGATGGAAGAATGATCTCGTATTCTTATGATAGTACACTTAGATTGTGGGATGAGAACGGAAAATTTTTAGA
>RRZT010517374.1_pt1 | contig 13524 bp, 14 predicted proteins | sample 2165551 | NCBI WGS metagenome assembly RRZT01 (sample SAMN10456910, study PRJNA506462) | wastewater metagenome | biome: wastewater; feature: sludge; material: wastewater sludge; isolation source: wastewater sludge with Escherichia coli K12::gfp cells carrying plasmid... | place: USA: Moscow, Idaho... | reverse complement strand
TCTCGAATCGCGAGTCGCCCGCCGGTCAAGTGCTGACCGGTGAGGGGTGCCTGACTTGGCTATCGACAAGAAAGGTGGAGCTAACGGGATTCGAACCCGTGGCCTTCTCATTGCGAACGAGACGCGCTACCAACTGCGCCATAGCCCCTTGAGTGCCTTGCGGCTCCGCCACTTTACCACTTCGGGGCAGGCGAGGTGAACTCGGTTTCAGGCTCCGGCGATCCGAAGGCCACCGTCGTCCTCGGCGGGAGGCTCGTCGGGAATCGGCACGTCGAAGCGCGTCGGCGCGACGGGAGAGGTCAGGTCGATCGTGCGTACCGTCCGGCCTGCGAGGGGCTGAGACATGTACGTGGGCGCGCTGACGGGAATGGGCTCCCACAGGGACCCTCCGCTGGCCACAGGGGGCGCCAGGCTGACGCTCGCGACGTCGTCTTCGGGCTTGACCTCAACTATCCGGACGGCGATCGTCTCCTCGGTACCCGCATCGGACGCCTCCGCGACGAGCCGATTGGCGCGCCGCCGCACGATCCGAACGCTGAGCGGCGACAAGACGACGAACGCGACGAGCATGAGCCCGGGCGCCACGACCCACGTCCATTGCAGGACGCCGGCACCGGCCAGGACGACCACGGCGATGAGCATGACGAACAGCCCGAGCAACAGGCGACGACGCTGCAGGGCGGCGGTCCGCTTCATGCGGCGCGCCTCGCGGACGGCGGCCCGTCGAGTGAGTGGCGTGGACACCGTGGCCTCGCCGGGAACGGCGCTAGCCAGCGACTCCCCAGCGCGGACAATGGTCATCGTGGATTGGGCCAAGTCGGTGGGATCGGAGGCAGCATCCTGCGGGACCTGCCCGCGTCCACTCAAAAACCAGGGGACGAGGTAGATCAACCACGCGACGCAGATCGCGCCGAAGATCAGTCCCTCCACGCACGCCAGTCTGACCGAACTCGACGCGCCCCCACCCGACCAGGCTCGGAGTGTCGGCAAAAGGCACAAACAGGTAGACGTGCCGCGGGCGCCCGCCGATCAGGACACGGCACCGCGTCGGCTGAGGTAATCGGCGACAACCCCACCCGGAATGTCTTCGGCATTCAGCACGAACACTTCATGATCGCGCCAATCTCCGTCGATGTGAAGATACTTGTGCCGCCGTCCCTCGTAGCGATACCCCAACTTGCGAACGACTCTGAGGCTCTTGGTGTTCTCGGGACGGATCGCGATCTCGATCCTGTGCAGGCGCAGCCACTCGAAGCAGTAGTCAGTGGCCATGGCGACGGACAGCGGGATGATCCCCCGCCCGGCCCACCGCTCGTCGACCCAGTAGCCCATGTTGGCCCACCGCGCCGACCCGAGGGTGATGCCGTTGATCGTCAACTGCCCGACCAGCACCGGTGGGGCGTCGCCATCGCGGTACCAGACGAACCACGGCACGCACTGCCCGAGCCGGGCCTGGCGACGCAGGCCCTTCACCATCGAGACGTAGTCACGCGGACCGTCGAGCGACCCGGGCGGTGGGGTCGGGTCCCAGGGACCACACCAGTCACGGTTCCGCTGCCGCACCTCGGCCCATTGGGCCTCGTCACGGACCTTCACGGGACGCAACTCGACGGGACCCTCGCTGAGGAGCGGGACGTCGCGCGTCACGAATCGCATGGGACGATCAGCGCCCTTCGCCGCGCCACGGCAGGACGGTGACCTCGGACCCGGCGGAGATCTGCTCGGTGACGACGGCCAGACCGTCGGCGTTGTTCATGGCCTGCAGTTCGGTGTGGGGGACGCCTGCGCGCACGGCCAACCCGTCGACGACACGGACAGGGATGAGTGACGTCCGCCCGGGAACGTCGGGGACGAGCAGTCGTTCAGCGGTGGCCACGAAGGCGCCGCTGTCGATGGTGATGCCCTGCAACCGACGCAGCACGGGGTCGACGAAGGCCGCGAACCCGGCCGCGCAGGCGACCAGCCCGGTCGGCAGCATCACCAAGGGGATGGAGTTCTCCAAGACGGCGAACCCGTGATCACAGCCGGGGTCAATGTCGACGTTTGCGAACAACGCGCCAGGACGGTCCGCGAGGACCTCGCGCAGCACGCCGTCAGGTTCGTTGCCTCCGACGGTGATGACGAGATCGGCGCGAATCAGCTGGTCCGCGAGGGCCAACCGCATCGCATCGATGTCTTCGGCGTCGATGGTGACGTGCACAGACAGGGCGCCCGTCTCCCGCGCGGCGGCCGCAACGTACCAGGACGCCGCGTCGTACGACTCGCCGCGGTGGGTGAGCGGCAGACCCGGCTCGACCATGTCCTTCGCGAACGACATGACCACGACGCGTGGGCGGGGCCGCACGAGGATGCGGTCGATCCCTACGCCTGCCAGGACGCCCAGCATGGCGGGGGTGACGCGGTCACCCTCACGGGCAATGATGTCGCCCTCGCCCACATCGGCGCCCTTGGCCCGGATGCCCTCACCGGGGAACGACTCGCTGCGCACGACGACGTCGACCATGCCACCGTCGGTGTCGGCGACGGGGACGACGGTGTCGACGCCGACGGGGATCGGCGCGCCAGCGGCCAGCAGCATTGCGGTGCGCGGAGCGAGAGCCTCCTCGGCCAGCGCACCGGCCTCGATCTGCCCGACGACAGCCAAGGACACGGGATTGGACGGGCTGGCCCCGGCCACGTCGTTGGCGCGCACCCCGTACCCGCGATCGGACGCGGCGTCGAAGTGCGGCACGTCGAAGTCGGACCGGATCGTCTCGCACAGCGGCAGGCCCAGGGCGGCCAGGATGTCGACGCCGAAGGGCTGCATGGTGACGGTGCGCTCCAGCAGGAAGTCGCGATAATCCTGCACCGACAGGGAGGGTTGGACCTCGACGTCCTCCTCTTCTTGCGGTGATTCGCTGACGACCTCGTCATCCTCGGCGGACCGGGCAGCTTTGCGGGAGCGACCGAACAATGGCATGCCTTTACGATAGGACCTGTGACGTCTTCCGCCCTGGCACGACCCTCACACACCACGGGTCAGCCAAAGCAGGAATTGCGGCGTGAGATCCACCGCCGTCGTTCGCTGCGAACCTTAAGTGACCGCGCGGACGCCGATGCGGCGCGCGCTGACCTGTTGCTGGAGCTCGCCGCTCAACACGCGGTGATCGCTTGCTACGTGTCGCACGGCTCGGAGCCCGGCACGAGGACTCTGCTCGACACCCTCATGCGCCAGGGTCGGCGAGTGCTGGTCCCGTGGATGGGGACAGGGGGACGCCTGGAGATCGGATGGGGCGTGTACGAGGGGATGGACGCCCTGGTCGCGGGCCCCGGTGGGATTCCGCAACCGTCGGCGTCCCTCGGCCCAGAGGCCGTTGGTGACGCGTCGTTGATCTTGTGCCCCGCGTTGGGGGCCACACCCACCGGTGAGCGGCTGGGAACGGGCGGCGGCTGGTACGACCGGGCACTGCTGTACGCGTCGGAGCGAGCAAAGACGGCCTGCCTGGTCGACGACGACGAGGTGTTCACCGACCTGCCGACCGACCCGTGGGACCTGCGAATGGACCTCATCGCCACGCAAAGTCGCTTGCGGGGCTGGCGTGAGACGACCGACTTGGCCTGAGCGGTTAGCACTCGTATCATGAGAGTGATAACTCTTTCGCGTTCTTCGCACACCGTGAGGTCGAACCACATGCCCACATACCAGTACCGCTGTGCCGATTGCGGCAACGAGATGGAGGCCGTCCAACGGTTCACGGACGACGCCCTGACCGAATGCCCCACCTGTGGTGGCGGCCTGCGCAAGCGGTACGGCGCCGTCGGCATCGTCTTCAAGGGGTCCGGTTTCTACGCCACCGACAACCGCACCAAGGGTGCGCGAAACGCCGCCGGTGCGAAGTCCGATAGCGCATCGGACTCGTCGCCCAAGTCCGGGGAGTCGGCCGCGAAGACCGATTCCTCCAGTGCGTCCGCGAAGTCCTCCGACAACAGCGCTTCGTCATCCTCGTCGTCCAAGAAGGATGCGTCTGTCGCCTGATCGCGACCGCTCGCAGAGCTGACGGCCGCCTCGCGGCACTCGATCGGCCTGTGGACAACTGACAGTTCCCTCGAGCAGGTCGCATATCGGCGTCATGAAGAGGTTTTTCGGTGCGCTGCGACGCGCGGTTTCCTGGCATCGCCGCTCGCTGGCTGTCATCGCCGCCGTCTTGGCGACGCTCGTGTTGGCGTCGTTGATCGCCCGACCGGACCCACCATCGCAGTGGGTCCTCGTGACAACGGCCGAGGTGTCCGCAGGGGCAGTCGTCACCGACGGTGACGTGTCGCGCGTGCGGATGCCCGAGGCGGCGATCCCCGATCAAGTCGTCAGCGAGCCCGAGGACGCCGTCGGTCGCATGGCCATCGCCGCGTTGCCCCGCAACGCGATCATCACCACGGCGTCGGTGTTCACCCCCGGCGACCTCAAGGCGTCACCCGGCAAGGCGATCATGCCCATTCACCTGCAAGACGCGGGCCTTCGCGGTCTGCTGACGGTCGGTTCACATGTAGACCTGATCGGATTCAGTTCGTCGACGGGGGCGGCCGAGGTGTTGGCGAGCAACGTCCGAATCGTCGCGATCCCCGAGGCCGAGGCATCCGGCACGCTCGACACGGGCAGCGACGACGGCCTGCTCGTGGTCGTGGAGGTGCCGCCCGACAAGGCCAGCGCGCTCACCACGGCCTCGGCGGCCTCCAGCCTGAGCGTCATCATCCGGTGACCACGCATCCTGCGGTGCATCCGGGTTCTGGCTGGCGTCAGTGATGCGGCGGCTTGTCGTCCAGCAGGCGGCGTTCGGCAGCCGTCAGATCCCGGCGCGCAGCCACGGTCGGGGTCGACTGCCCGGCGAGGCCCAACGCGGAGCGGACTTCTCGCAGCGCTGCCTGCATCTGCGCGGGACCCACGGCGTCGAGCAGGTCGGCGGACACGGGGTGCGGCCAGACGTCTGCCTCGGCGGCGTGACTCGCGATGGCCTCGCGGTCCCAGCCGGCGTCACCCAGGTCGTCCACCATGCCTTGCGCGGTCCACCGTGCTGTGGGCGGCAGGGGCACGTCGGTCCCCGTCAGGGCCCACGCGACGGCTCGACGCACGTCTTCGACGCTCACGCGCCTCCCGCCGGGGTGGACGGCGTCGGGTCGCCAACGATGACGGTTCCGGCGCCGATGACCGTTGGCTGGTCGACCTCGAGGCGCACCCGGTCTCGAATGCTCACACCGGCCTCGAACGTGACGTCGCCACGGATGCGCAGACCCGTGGATTCGCGCAGCGAGGGTGCCTCCGGAATCCGTTGCTCGAAGTCGTCCATCAACTTGTAAAACTCGCCATCGAGGTCAACGCGCGGCAGGTCGGTCCGCTGCGCGACGAGGCGCCCATCGGGCAACAGGTCGAACATGTCGGAGCGCACCAGCAGCAGTTCGTTGGTGGTCTTCACCGGAAGGAACCGGGACCGGTCCACGCGCACGGCCGTCGCCCCGTCGAAGACCTCAATGGCGGCCCCCATCGCCGACTCGAGCTGTACGACGGGCGGCGATGCCGGGTCCGCCGGATCGACCGTCTTGCGGTTCTTGATGAGCGGCAGACCGAGGTGGGTCCCACGGACGCTCATCAGGTCGCGCAGCGCCACCAGATTCACCCACAGGTTGTTGGTGTTGAAGAACCGGTGCCGCGAGGCGTCCATGAACGCATCCACGTCTTCGGGCGGGGTCTGGGCGAGTTCGCGCAGGACGAGGTGTCCGTCGCTCTTGCGGATCGCGAGGTGGCCGCCCTTGCGGTCGTTGGGGGTCCGTTCGCAGACCTCCATGGCGAACGGGGCGCCAGACTCAGCGAACCATTGGGCGAGGCGCGCATCGGGAACCGCGCCCAGGTTGTCTCCGTTGGACAGGCTCAGGTACCGGTAGCCGCCGTCCAGCAAGGCGTCGAGCACCCCCGAGGACGCCAGCTTGGAAAACACCTCACCGTGCCCTGGTGGGCACCACTCCTTGTCGGGGTCCGCGGGCCACGACACGGGCGTCAGGTCGTCCTCGGCAATCTTGGGGTACTGGCTCTGCACGAAGTCCACGGGGATGCCGCTGACAGCGATGTCCGGGTACTTCGCCAGTTGCGCCACCGTGTCGTCGCGGGTGTGAAAGCTGTTCATGAACACGACGGGTAGGTGCGCCCCGTACTCGGCACGGACGGACTGGACCTGCTTGACGATCAGATCGAGAAAGCTGAGGCCTTCCCGAACGGGCAGAAGGGTCTTCGCGACAGCAAGGCCCATCGATGTCCCAAGCCCGCCGTTGAGCTTGAGGATGGCTGTTTGGCGTAACGCCTCGCCGCTATCGGATACGTCCCCGTCGCCGACAATCGCCGGGTCCACGAGCGGGTCGATACTCGATTCTGGAATGAGCCCCGTTTCGCCTGATTCCAGCAGACGATAGGCGTGGGTAAATCCGTCTATCTCCGACTCGGAGCAATGGTGCGCCTGCATCTTCGTCACGGCTGCAGCAAGGCCTTGGTCACTCATAGCGCGACTGTAGCGGCCGTGTCTGTTGGTGTGCTGCGCTTCAGGTGTGGTGTCCACGAGGGAGGCAAGAAAAGCCCCAGAACGCATAAGGAGAGCGACGCCGGTCGAAGGGCTTGAAGCCGTCTACCCACCCCCAGGAGACATCATCAACCCGGCGTCGCTCTCGTGTATGGAGCATAGGACACTGCGACGGTGATTCCAACTCGAAACGCACGAATCGCCGCATTCTGAGAAGGCCACAGCCTGAACGTAGTTCGTTCAGTGGACAAAATCGACAAGTGCGCAGTCGCCAACAAAGCCCATCTCGAACGGCACGGGTTGAAAACCCATTCGCCCCATGCCGACCACCCGTCGGACGCACGCCTCCAGAGACCTCCCGAGCTACAACTTTTGTATCATGCGACCAGGGGGTTCGTCTCGCAACCGGTATGCTTGGGCGCCGTTGGCCCCATAGCTCAGGGGATAGAGCAGAGGTTTCCTAAACCTTGTGTCGGAGGTTCGATTCCTCCTGGGGCCGCCAGAGCGAGCGTCCGGCTCAGGGATGTGCAACGCCTCCGTCGTGAGCCGCCACACGTGCGATGGTGAGCCATGACCTCAGTTCAGCGCCTTCGCCCTGCCGGGCTCGTGAACAGCCCCGCCTTCAGCCATGTCGCGGTGGTCCCACCTGGTGCGACGACGATCTATGTCGGCGGTCAAAACGCCGTCGATGCCGACGGGGCACTGGTGGGAGGAGACGACATGGCCGCACAGTCGGTCCGCGCCCTCGCAAACGCCAAGACGGCGCTGGCGGCGGCTGGAGCGACGATCCACGATGTCGTGCAATGGACGGTCCTGTTCGTCGATGGCGTCGACCTGGGTGCGGCGTACGGCGCCATCGCGGCCGATCTCGCCTCGAACGAGCCACCGCTGGTAACCAGCGCGCGAGTGGCGGGGCTCGGCGTACCCGGGGCGCTTGTCGAAATCGGAGCAATCGCGGCCGTTGTCCGCTGACCCACAATGTGTCCGGTCCGGACCAAGCCTCAAAAGTAGCCGGTTCTTTTGGCTATGGCGGTCGAGGGATCGATGGCGTTGAAAGACGTGAAGAACCACCTTTCGGCGGTGGTCGATCAAGTCGGGCGCGAGCACGATCAGGTGATCACAACCAAGCAAGAACATTCAGCTGCCGTGGCCTCCGCACCGCGTTGGCAAGCCTCTGCTCGCCGAGTGGGAGGGGCTTCACAGCGCTCGCCGCGGGAGCTACCGGGCCCTCTACAGAATCGGTGACGTCGTCACCATCGTGGCCATCGAGCACCGCGCCGACGTCTACCGGTCCCGCTAACCCTCACGGACTTGGGAGGAATCACCAGCGCTAACGAAATGAGGCGACGGTGTGGCGGACAGCGGTGTCGAGATCGGTGACGCGGAAGTCGGGGTGGGCGGCGGCGAACTTGTCCCAGCTCATGACGTACGGGTGGTCGAAGTGGTGCATCATCTCCTCGACCTCACCGACGATGGGCACGAACCGTCCGAGGGCCTTGCGTGCGGGCCGGGGAATGCAGACCAGCCGCAGGTTGCTGCCGAGCGCGCGATTGACACTGGCGGCAAGGCCGCGGGCGGTCACCGGTTGGCTCACCGGGAGATGCCACACCTGGCCGTACGCGCCATCGTCGGTGGCCAGCGTCACCATCGCGCGGGCGTTGTCGAGGGTGTAGGCGTATGTGTGCGGCACGTCTGCGCGGCTGAGGAACAGCGGACGCTTGCCGGCGACCATGTTCTCGATGAACCCCGTGTAGATGGGGCTGTTCACCATGCCGGGTCCGATGAAGTTCCCCGAGCGGGCGATCAGCGTGGGACACCGGCCGGACGCGTGGGCCTCCAGCACGGTGTCGGCGATCTGCTTGCGGACCTGAGCCTTGGCGCCGGGCGGATCCTGGGGCGTCCGCTCGTCGAAGGGCTCGGGCAGGGGCGGAGGGCCGTACATGTCGACGTTGTCGAAGAACACGAGCCGCACTCCGTGGACCTCGCAGCCGGCGAGAACGTTGTCAACGATGATCGGCCATTGCGTGCGCCAGGCCTGCGTGCTGTACGGCAATCCCACGCACAGGTACGCGTGGGTCGCCGTGCGCAGGGCCTCGCTGACGGCGAGGCCGTCCATTACGTCGACGAAGGTCGTGTCCACGCTGGGAATCGAGGTGGTGCGTGTGATGGCGGCGACCTCCAGGTCGCGGGCTTGCAGTTCGCCGATCACGGCGGACCCCACCGCTCCGGACCCACCGATCACCACGTGTTTTTCGCTCGGCATCGCGTCTCCCGCTCGGAACCAACCCCTGTGACACTACACAGCGCCCGGTGGATGCGTGCCGCCCGGTGCTAGTGACCTGCGACGCAGCAGAAACGCACGGGACTACGCCATTTGCGTCGCTGGAATAGTGGACGTGTGAACGCTGGGGGGAAGACATCAATGGCACGCGGTCCTATCTGGTTCGACCGGATGATGATCGCCACGGAGAGGCGCTTCTTCCCGACGAGTCGGGCATGGGTGTGCAGCCGAGCCAAGGGCCGGACCCTCGAAGTCGGTATCGGGACGGGGCTGAACCTCCCCCACTACGGGTCGGACGTCGACCTGGTGGGCCTGGACCCGAGCGCCGAGATGCTTGAGATTGCGCGGGGCCGCGCAAAGGACGCGGGAATATCGGCGACCATGATGACCGGTGACGCGATGGCGCTGCCGTTCCCCGACGCCAGCTTCGACACGGTCGTGAGCACCTTCGTTCTGTGCGAGGTACCCAACGACGTGGAAGCGCTATTGGAGATGACCCGGGTCCTGCGGACAGGTGGACAACTCCTCCTCGCCGACCACGTCGAGTCGACCTCAACCCCGATTCGCTGGGGGCAGCGGGCGCTGGAGGCGATCACCCGGAGGGTTTCGGGGGAGTACTTCACGCGACGCCCCAGCATCTGGCTCAACGCCTTGGACACCGAGATCCGCGAATCCGAACGGCTCAAGCGCGGTGTGATCGAGCACGTCGCGGCCGTCCGTTACCGGTCTTAGTCGGCGATTCCGCGACCGCTGGCCGCCCCCTCACCGGCCCAGCGCCAGATCGCGGCGGGTGATTATGGAAAACACAGGCAGGGCCCAACGAACACCAGGAGAGTGGTTGTCATGACAGCACATCCGACGCTTGCCATCGATGGCGGGCAGACCGGCATCAAGGTCCGCTCGCTGACTGACTCGGCCCCCTTCGAGACCACGTACCCCGGCGTCCGGACCAGCGAACCGCTGCTCCCGCAACTCGCCGAGGCGGTCGTGTGGGCCACGAAGGACTCCGGACAGCAGTTTTCGACCGTCGCGATCGGCACGACAGGACTGACCGCCGCCGACGATGACCCGCACCTCATCCTTTCCCTGGCCTCTGACGTCGGTGTGCAGCGGGTGTTGCTGGCCCACGACTCGGTGACGTCCTACCTGGGCGCCCAAGGGCTCGGGCCCGGCGTGGTCGTCGCGGCCGGGACGGGCGTCGTCACGCTCGGCGTCGGCCTCGAGCGGATGGCTCGCGTCGACGGGTGGGGCTTCATCATGGGCGACGCGGGTAGCGGCTTTTGGATCGGCCGACACGCACTTGCTGCCGTGATGCGCGCCTACGACGGGCGCGGGCCCGCGACAGCGCTCACCGAATCGGTCGTCAAGGTGTTCCCCGACCTCGAACAGGCCTACATCACGCTGCAGACCGACTCGGACATGGTGCGGATCGTGGCCGGTTTCGCCAAGGTGACCGCCGAACTCGCTGCGTCCGACGACGTGGCCCATTCGATCTGCGAGGACGCCGGTCGCGAACTGGCCCTGTCCGCCATCACTGCCGCGCGGCGGGTAGACCTACCGACGCTGTCCGACCAGGCCATCTGCACCGTGGGCGGGATGTTCGGCTCCGACGTGCTCCGGGCGGCATTCGTGGCGTCGGTCACCGCCGCGTTCCCGGCGTGCCGCGTGACCGAACCGAAGGGCGCCGGCATCGACGGGGCCGCGCTGCTGGTCGAACTCGGCCCGGAGCATCCCCTCAGCCGACGGGTCTCCCGCGCCGGCAGTCAGGCGTAGCGGGCGGCGACTCCGGTCAACCCTCGGTGGGATGTGGGCCGCGCGCGAGGTGCTCGTCCATCAGCATCCGGCTCTCAAGCGTGAGCCGCGACCACCGCTCGTCGGTGACACCGGCAGCGACCTGATCGACGAAATCGACGACCTCGTGCACCATCGTGTCGGCGGGCAGGACGGCTGGAAGGTCCAGCAGGATCTCCGCGTCCTGCCCCCGCCGACTGAGCATGATCGTCGAGGTTTCCGAGGGATCGTCCATCGTGATCGACCCGTCCTCACCGTGGATGGCGCTCACACCGTTCCCCGCGCTGATCTTCGAGTAGATGACATCGGCGACGAGTGTGCCGTAGTCGAGTTGGAGACTGCCGCCACCCTCGAAGCCGTTGTGTAACCACACGCTGGCACCCGAGTTTCGCGCCGGGGCCCCCAGGAGGTCCAAGGCGGGCTGCAGGCAGTAGACACCGATGTCCGCCAGCGCCGAGTTCCCGAGCCCGGGGTTGAAGGCGTTGATCTCTCCCCCAGCCCGGAACGTGTCGTAACGCGACGAGTACTGAAGCTTCTCGAACCGCGCATGTCGAATCGTGCCGATCTGCGGTAGGGCCTCGCGGACCAGCTGATGCGCTGGGGTGTGCACGTTGCGGACGGCCTCCATCGCGACGACACCCTGGGCGGCGGCCGTGACGAGAATGTCCTCGACCTGCACGGCCGACGCGCCCATCGTCTTTTCCACCAGCACGTGCCGGCCTGCCTCGATCGCCTGCATGGCTTGCGGATGGTGCAGCGCGATCGGACTGGCGATGTAGACGGCGTCAACGCTTTCGATCATCTGCGCGAGGTCGCCGTACGCGTGTTCGGCACCGACCTTCTGCGCGAACTCCCACGCCCGCTCGGGGTCGCGCGAGCACACGCCGACGGCCTGCGCGCGACCGCCCGTGCTCCGGCACGCTGCCGCGAACCACTCGCTGATGAAGTTCGTCCCCACGATCCCGAAACGCACCATCTCGACCCCTTTCGTTGCTGTCACCGACGCTAGTGCAGGCGCGATGCTGACGGATACCGTCACGCCACCTCGCAGCACCGCACGGTGCGGACGAGGCTCGACGCAGTGATTCCCTGTGGCGGACTGGGCCCACCACAGGGAATCACACGTGCTGAGGCACTAGGCGCGAGCGATGACCTCTCGCGCACGCAGGGTGATCGCCTCGGCGTTCAACCCGTAGTGATCCATCAGGTAGGCGGTACTACCGACCTGACCGAACTTGTCGCGCACGCCGACGCGGTACATCGGTGTGGGCTGCCGCTCACCGAGGACCTCGGCCACGGCCGACCCCAAACCGTTGATGACGTTGTGGTTCTCACACGTCACGACGGCGCCGGTCTTGGCAGCGCTGGCGACGATGACGTCGGCACCCAACGGCTTCCACCGGTAGGCGTCGATCACCTCCGCCTGAATCCCCTCGTCCGCCAGGATGTCGGCGGCCGCCAGCGCCTCGGCGACCTCGATCCCGGACGCCACGAGGGTGACGTCGGTCCCCTCTCGCAGCACCATGGCCCCGGCCGTCCCGAAGTCGGTCCCCTCGCGGTAGATCTCCCGCTTGGGAGCCTTGCGGATCGTCCGGATGTACGTCAGACCGCCACGGTCGTACGCGTCGACGAGCGCCGCCTCGAACTGCACGGGATCGCACACCTCGTAGACGGTCACTCCCGGGATCACACGAACCGTCCCCGCGTCCTCGAACGTCATGTGCGTACCGCCGTTGTGCTCGGCGGACACACCCGCGTCCGAACCGACCAGACACCCGCTGAGCCCCGCGTAGGCCAGCGAGACGAAGATCTGGTCCATGGCCCGGCGGGCGATGAACTGCCCGAAGGAATGCGCGTACGCGAACCCTCCGGCGATGTTCAACCCGGCGGCGAGGCTCACCATGTGCGCCTCCATGATCCCGACGTTGACGTAGTGGCTACCCATGACCTTGGCCAGCCCCGACGTGCTCATCGAACTGCTGAGGTCCGCCTCGACAGCGAACACCTCGCGCGGATGGGCCCGGTACAGGTCGGCAACGACCTTGGCGTACGTCTGGCGCATCTCCAGTCCCGAAACCTCAGGCATGGGTGATCCCCCTCTCGGCCAACTGCACGCGCAACTCTTCGATGGCCGCATCGACGGCCTCCAGACCTGCCGCGTCCAGCCGCATGTGATGGTTCTCCATGGTCGAGGCCACGAACTCCACCCCAGCGCCCTTGGTGCTGTCGAGCACGATGCACACCGGCTTGGTCGCCCCGCGTGCCTCCCGCAGGGCGGCCGCGATCGCTTCGGCGTCTTGACCGTCCACGCGGACGGCCTCGAAACCGAAGGATGCGAACCGCGCCACGAAGTCGGCGTCCCCGCTGATGTCGCGCGTCCACCCGTCCAACTGCCGCTTGTTGTCGTCAACCAGCACGACGAGATTCGTGAGAGACCGCGCCGAGATGAACTGGATGGCCTCCCAGCACTGGCCCTCGTTGAGTTCGCCGTCCCCGACGATCGTGTACACCCGCTGCGGACGGTCATTGGCCCGCAGGCCGTAGGCGATCCCCGCAGCCACGGAGATGCCCTGGCCCATGGACCCCGTCGTCATCTCGACGCCTTCGACCTTGAGCCGGTCGGGGTGCGACGGCAGATCCGTCCCGTTGGCGTTCAACGTCCACAGCTTCTCGAGTCCGAAGAAGCCGGTTGCCGCCAAGGTGGCGTAGAGCGCTGGTCCGGCATGGCCCTTGGACAAGACGAAGTAGTCACGTTCGTCCCAGTCCGGACGCTGCGGGTCGTAGGCCATCTCGCCGCCGTACAGCGCGGCGAGCGCCTCCACGATCGACAGGCTGCCACCGAAGTGGCCGTAGCCGATGTTCCGCAATTCCCGAAGTGTCAGGTACCGGATCTGGGCGGCAAGCGTGCTCAGATCT
>RRZT012691022.1_pt1 | contig 13528 bp, 17 predicted proteins | sample 2165551 | NCBI WGS metagenome assembly RRZT01 (sample SAMN10456910, study PRJNA506462) | wastewater metagenome | biome: wastewater; feature: sludge; material: wastewater sludge; isolation source: wastewater sludge with Escherichia coli K12::gfp cells carrying plasmid... | place: USA: Moscow, Idaho... | reverse complement strand
TATGGTAGCGCAACAACACACATGCATGGATAAAATTCAAAACCTGGCTACCCTATTGCCCATCACTGCTAACGAGTAAAAGTACCGGCCTGTAAATCCAGGCTTATGCAATCATATATATATAGGATAATATTTTATTTATAATTTATTTTTAATGGTTGGCTTAAGTGCGTTCGGCTGCTTAGGTCGGGCATGGCAACATATTTGACCGCCCTTTTTCTGTAACGCTGTCATCCCTCCCCCGCTTTAGATTTGATGGAGCCTAGCCTTGTGTGCCTCCAGTTCAAGGCCACTCCTGCGTAGGGTCCCTTGTGCCACCTTCACGCCATCATTTTAATCCGCGCAAGTAAGCTTAATAAAATAATATCATATTATATTAATATAATTATAATCATATTAGTTATATTATTGTCATGCATGTGTTCTGTTGCATAGCTCGGTCATGGCAACATATTTAACCCCCCCTTTTCTGTTCCGGTGGCAGCACTCTCCCGTTTTTGATTTGATGGAGCTTAGCCTTACGCGTCACCAGGTCAAGGCAACCCCTGTGGGGGGCGCTTTGCGCCGCCTTGACCTGCCTCCTTGCAGCGGCTAACCCTGCCCCATCAAAACACGGGTGGGTGAAATGCCGACCCCTATACAGAAAGGGAAAGCCATTATGACAACCGTACAAAATGGAGTCATCTGCATGGATGCGTATGATGTTGGTGATGTTGAGGCTATCCAATGCGCTGAACACCACAAGTATGAAATGTATGCTGCTGCGAAATGGGAAAGGGTGCGGTGTTATGACCCTGAATTGGTTTTATGTGGAAATGATGTGTATCAATTTCTCACTTTTGGACTCACAGAAAAGTTGTTAGATGTCGATTTTGTGAATGATGAAAATTTTGAAAAACATTATTTAGCAATTACTGATGATGGTTGTATTGCATGTACCAAGGATTTGGATGCTTTGTTTGGTACCGCAGTGCCGATGATGTTTTCTAAGGATGATTGGCACAATAAATTTAAAGGTGTCCATATGCGTATCAACAATATTGCAGAGTATGTGAACACTTCAAAGCAGCGATTGTGGCCAGATTAAATACTAAAAGGGTATGTATAATTGGATTAAAACAATAGTGAAAGTTGGATACGATGCCAAAACACATAACGACTGAAAAACAATTATTGGAAATTTTCAGTGAAAAGGATGAGCTTAAAATTCCGCGCGATGGCTTATTAAACTATGCTAATGAAATACTAATAGGAGTGTTTTTTGGTTTGTTGGCAAGTTATATCATCCACTATTTTCACATAAAAGGGTGGGGCTTACAGGTTTTGCTTTTTGTGGTGATTTTTGAGATTGGTACGCTTTCATGGTTATTGGCTGGAAATTATTATGCACAGCATGAAAATAAAGGCATTGAGCACCTTATTAAACCCTTACAAATTTTATTTGGTATGGCTGTCATCGGTTTGGTGATTGCGTTTCACGTGGTATGGAACATCCCAATTCTGTATTGGATGTTAGTGATTAATTTGGGTTTTCATCTACATGCTAAATTCAAATCAGAGCAGAAGAAGTTGCCGGACCTTATGAAGTTTATGCTGCGCGATGATGGTCGAGTTTTGACAATAATTTTTACGGTTTACAATATTTCAAATGAAGCTGAACATGCTGATTTACTGTACAACAATAATGAGTTTCAGGAGCGATTCTTTGTTGTGGCATTGCATGGGCTGCACAGATTCTATGAGCACCCTAATGATGAAGAAGTGATTGTGGCTGATTTGAAAACAATTTATTCCAACATGATAGAAGAATTTTTAGGCAGGTCTGAATTAACACCTGACCAAATTTAAAAACCGCCGCTTGGCGGTTTTTTTATGGCTTCAATTGCTTATTGGTTGTCATGAATGTAACCGGTTCCATGATTCGGTCATGGCAACATATTTACCCCATTTTCTGTTCCGGTGTCAGCACTCACCCGTTTTTTATTTGATGGAGCTTAGCCTTGCGCGTCACCAGGTCAAGGCAACCCCTGCGGGGGGCGCTTTGCGCCGCCTTGACCTGCCTCCTTTCTGCGGCTAACCCTGCCCCATCAAAAAACGGGTGGGTGAAATGCCGACCCCTATACAGAAAGGAAATACTATGCAAACTACTATACCTGCAGGTTGTTACTATGTTGGCGACCCTTGTTATGCTGTTTCTCATGATGAAGAAGGCAGTCAAGCATGGGATGCTATTTTAACCAGCTCAAATATATTTGATGGATGCATTAAAGGAACTTGGGGTGGATTTGAAGTGTATGCAAGCCAAACCGCTTATGGAGATGGTGTTTACACAGACCAAAACAGTGAGTACGAATTCGGAGTTGATGCTGGTTTAATTGGTGTGATTCCTATCGCTTTGGTTGACCATTTTGCAGGTCGTAACTCAGCATATGCTTTGAATTATATAGAATTTGAACGCGATTTTATCTTTGAAACTGTTCAACGTGAAAATGACGGCTTAATCACTATCGGTCATTTGCACATTGCCACAAGCTAAGCGGCTGGTTAAATGCCACTCATGGAGTGGCATTTAAGTTTTCAAACACAGATTGTTGCCATAAATGTAATCGGTTCCATGACTCGGGCATGGCAACATATTTACCCCTCCTTCTGTAAGCGGTCCCAGCACTCCCCCGTTTTTTATTTGATGGAGCCTAGCCTTGCGCGTCAGCAGGTCAAGGCAACCCCTGCGGGGGGCGCTTTGCGCCGCCTTGACCTGCCTCCTTTCTGCGGCTAACCCTGCCCCATCAAAAAACGGTAGGCGAAATGCCAACCCCTTACAGAAAGGGAATGTCATGGAATCCATTCAGACTTTCAATTTAAAATCTGATAATGAAATGAAACCAGTGATGTTACTTTTGGTTGATATGGTTGAAAAAATACGGAGATTAGAAAAACCTAATCCCGTGACCATTGAGTTTGATTGTGTGTTGAGTGAAGTTAATGCTTCTATCATCCAATTAATCAATCGCATATCTGTTAGTCTGAATGATAATGTCTTGGCAGATAAGGCTGACATGCTGGTGAACTTGTATCATACATGGTTAGAAAACACATATAGTACTTTGGACGCATGGATGGAGGAGTGGTTGCGTGTAGATACTAATTCAGGTTTGCCAATGAATAATGGTTGGGTATTTGGCGGGGGAATTGCTTACTTTGAAATCGAAAGTGAAGCTGAATCATATTGTCAGGAGCATTATGGTTGTTCGATTGATGCGCTTTTTTCTGATGATTCTGATGAAGTTTACTGGAGAGACTGGCAGGTATAATTTAGTTCTTAACAGGGGGATACTAATATGCGAATGAAATTAAATAGAAAATACATTTTGAGCAGAGGCCAAATATTTGTTGGGATGTCTATTGGTATGCTTTTGGGATTTACGCCTCAGTTTTGGGCCCCTTGGCCAAAAGATAGTGGTATTTTCTATTTGCAATCGATTGGATTTGGATTGCTTTTGGCGGCCTATACCCTGTTCACGGGATATGTGTTTCAAGGAATTTTGGCAAAGTCTAAATCCATTACAAAACAAGACATATATATATTTTGGGCATGCCTTCCATTCGTTATTATATGTTTTTTTATTTTTACTTGGTTTCAATCAGCGAATAAATTGCTTTACATTTCATATGTTAGTTTTGGAGCGGTAATGACCGTTGCAATGGCGGCCTCTAAAGAATTACCAGATGAAGTGGTTTTTGATACACAAAATAGTCATGAGCTGAAAAACATTCTCAAGCGCTCGGAACGTATTTTTTAAATCACTTAAAGACCAGGTTAAAAGAACTATGCAAATAATAAAAAAGCCCACATAGTTGGCGGTGATATTGACTTTAACATGCAATGGTTGCATCGAGCTGTTAATGAAATGTGATGTACTCTAAAGCGAGGCCAGTTTTAAGCTGGCTTTTTTGCTGCTGTTAGTTGTCAAGGTGTATTAGGTTCCATAAATCGGGCATGGCAACATTTTGCTGGCTTTTCAGTTTTGGTGTCAGCATCCTCCCCGTTTTTTTATTTGATGGAGCCTAGCCTTGTTCGTCACCAGGTCAAGGCAACCCCTGCGGGGGGCGCAAAGCGCCGCCTTGACCTGCCTCCTTACTGCGGCTAATCCAGCCCCATCAAAAAAACGGGTGGGTGAAATGCCGACCCCTATACAGAAAGAAAACTATGGCCATCTACCCAGATCTAGGTGTTCTATCCCCTTCTTCAAATCATCGCTTGTTTGAGTGTATTGAAAACAAGTTCAAAGCGCTTTGTTGGTTTCTGCTTCCACAAATCATTACCCCAACAAAACCTTGTGAGCTGCACTTTGAAATAAGTCCTCTGTTTGTCTTGAGTGTTTCTATCCATCCAGAGCCTGATGCCAATATGGAGATTGGCAAGCTACAAGCTTCCGTAAATGAAGTTTTGCTTATGGCATTGCGAGAGGTTTCAGAATATTTGTATTCGTTAGATGGTGAATATTTGGCTGAGGTTGCCGAGCACTTGCATGTTTGTTTGTATGACTATTGTAACCAACCTATGGACTCTGAGTGATTTGGCAAATTATCCATTTCAGATATTGGAGCATTAAATGAAAACTACTCTTGAGCAATGTAAGCATATTCGTGTGTTTTGGATGTTGTCCAAAATAAATAAATCTAAGTATCGTAGCTTTCATCGAGACATTCACAGAGTATTCCCCCATTTATCTTTTGAGCGATATGAGCTTGAATTTATGATGGTGTATTTGGATGGCTATGCTGGATTAGACATGCAAGAGTTTGTTGATGGGATACCAGAAGAACACATTCTAAGAGTGTATTCACAAGTTTCCGAATTGTGGGATGAAATCGGTGATATTGTTTGGCCGAAAATAACAGAAAAGCGTTATGAAAAAATGCAATATTTGATTCATGCTTCACCTGTATTTTCAGAATTGAATGCGATAGATGCCTCTGAGCCACACAAAAAAGAAATCATCAAGTACATTAAGTCGCATGCCATATACGATAATTTTCCAAGTGTGAGTTTTAATTCCGAAAATTTGATTGGCTTGTTGGAGTTGGCTAATTTTACTGATGGTGTGAATCTGACATGGCGTAGTGGATGCATTCATACTTCTCACAGCTTATATTTAGATCATCATCGTCCAGAATACGTTTTTGATAGCTTATTGGATGACTTCCCAGAAGATTTAGAAGAAATTGATGAGCATTTTGAAAATACCAAACAATTGAAAGCCGATTGGTTGGCTAAATACGATGGCTGTAGCTGGCAATTGGATAGTTTGGAAGATTTATTGGAATTTGCAGAACCATTGTAGGGTTGGTTGTATGTGCGAATTTTGGCTACATAAAGGCCGCACCATACCGTCATTGGTAAGGTGCGGCCTTTATAACAGTTGTCAAAGTGAATTAATTGTCACATATCGGTCATGGCAACATTTTAACTTCCTGTACATGATGAACTTGCTTGGATCAATTCGTTTTTTATTTGATGGAGCATAGCCTGGTCTGCAAGTAAGTCAAGGCCAAGCCCTTTGGGGGCGCTTTGCGCCGCCTTGACTTACTTGCAGCCTGTGGCTACCCCTGCCCCATCAAAAACGAATTGCTTGAGCCCAAGCAACATCATGAACAGAAAGAAAATCATGGGAAATATTTGTACGGTTGATATGCGTTTGCGAGTGCGTAAAACAAATGTTGCTGGTTTAACCAAAACACTCCATTACCTTATGTACTCAGGTGGCATGATGCCCAGCTCAAAAGAATTGCAGGATTTTGTTCAGGTATTAAAGCAAATCAATGGTGATGATTCTGCTTACCATAAGCAGCAGCGATGCATACACACTAACTGGATACGCTTTGATCAAATGCAGTTGGTTGAAAATGATGAGAACTGGATAGTTCAATTGTTTGGCAACTGCAAACACAGCGTATCAAGTGCATTTGTGTTCTCAGGTGGCGAAGATTTTTCGCAGTTATGCAAAGAATGTGATGTGGATTTTTCAATTGCATCGGAAGAATATGGCTGTGATTTTGTTGAAGAGTTTAATTTTATTGATGGTGAGATGATTACTCACATTGTTCATGATTGGGCGGCCTATGTGCATGAGTTGTTGAATACGAAATGGGATCAGTTGGATATGAATATTATTCATGAATCAGTTGAAGAATATCTTGATTTTGACATTGATATGCCTGAATCAAAACAAGACATTATTACAGCTTTTATTGAGTCTGGAACTAACCCTGGCATTGTTGGCATTAATCCAATGGACCAAGCCAAACGCTTATTCTAGAAAGGCTTAAACATGAACAATCAGAGCGAATTAATACAGAAGCAGCAAAAACAAATTGCTCAACTGGAAACAGATATTAAGGCCACAAAAGCTTTGTACCTGAAATACTCTTTAATAAGTAGAAAGCTTCGAATTAAAAATGCAAAGTTGAAAATACAAAATAGTGCTTTAAAAGAACGTGAGTACACGGAAGATTGGGTAAATGAAAACCAAGAGACTGCGGCCACAATATTTTGGAATCTTTGGAAAATGGGTGCAGAGGTAGAACTTGATACCGACTCCAGAAAAGAGATTTTTTTAGGAATATTGGCAGGAGCTGACGATATTACGGAAGAATTGTTGGACCAATTACATTCTGAATACAGCTAAATTTGATTTTGAAAGGCAGTATCATGAAAACATATTATCTTGTCAGTCCTCCAGAAAAATATCCTACTCGTTACAAAAGTCTAAAAAAACTATTGGATACAATAGATGTTACATGCACATTAGTGGGTGAAAGTGATGTACACATTTATAAGAATTTCCCCAAGACCACTGTGTATATTAAAGATCTTTTGAGTAATGTCACTGCAACAGACGTTATTCAAGCAAAACGAATTATGCGTAGATTTTTAAGGAAGGCAATTGAGAAAGGATACAGTTTTCAGTTGTTGGATAAATTTGGACACACTGAATACAGCATGCCCTCAACCAGCATTGATTTTTTGATTACTTATGCTTGGAGAATGGGAGAGGCTCGTTTATTGGCCTATCATGATAATGATGTATGGAATGATTGGTTAATGATAGATGTGCGTGAGGGAATAAATGTTATTCAAGAATGGTCGATAAACTTTGAAACCGTGGTTGAATATGCATTGGAAATACGTCAAAAAATGATAAGTCAGTAAGGTTTAGGATGCGCTAGGCTGCCCAAGTAGCTTAGCGATTCAATTTTCGCGGTTTAATATTAGTTGCCAATATAAACCAGGATACATAACTCGGGCATGGCAACATATTTACCCCTTCTTTCTGTGTCAGTGGCAGCACCTCCCGTCTTTTATTTGATGGACCCTAGCCTTGTGTGTCACCGGGTCAAGGCAACCCTTACAGGGGGCGCTCTGCGCCGCCTTGACCCGTCTCCACCCTACGGCTAACCTTACCTCATCAAAAAACGGGAGAGTGAAAACCCACTCTATACAGAAAGAAAAATTTTAGTATAATTAATTCAAATCGGGTATTGAATATAAAAGGATAAAGGCAAATGGCTACTCTAATGGAAAAAGATGTTTTAATCGAAAAAGTTGCTGCTGTCTTAGCATTGATTGCACGAAACATACCTGTTGAACAACTCCGTGAATCAGAAGATAGTAAACGGTTGAGTGCTCTTTTGCGCAAAATCAACAGAACAGATGAAGCTGAATTGAATTTTAGCGATATTGTTCAACAATGTAATGAAATAAAAGCCCATTATGTTAACTAGATTTGATCGATTGTATGAGGCACTATCAGCAGATGAAAAGAAGGCTTTCGATGCCATTTGGATTCAGTTACATGATACTGATGATTTGAAAAGTGTTGAGCCCCCGCATGGTTATGTATTAGGTGGCCAGCCAGGTGCTGGTAAATCAAGGCTACAACTGGTGAGCTCCCAAGAATGTGCAGATAATTTGGTCATTGCAAACGGTGATGCATATCGAAACTATCATCCAAAATTTGCAGAAATACAAGAGCAATACAAAGATGATTCTCCTAAATATACGGCTGAATTTTCGGGGAAAATGACCCAATTGGTGATTGCTAAGGCTTTAGATAATCGCTATAACCTGCTTGTTGAAGGTACATTTCGTACATCAGAAACCCCTTTAAAAACGCTCAATGAGATGCAAGAAGCTGGTTATACAACTCATGTGTTGGTAAAAACTTGCCCGAAAGAAACCAGTTGGGCCAACACAATTAAGCGATATGAAGGTATGTTGGCTGCGGGAGAGGTGCCTCGACATACAGACAAAAAACATCATGATTTGGTAACTGAGGTTTTGGCTGAAAACTGCGATTCTGTATATAAAAATGGGAAAGCTGCAGATTTTAGGGTCTACAACTATGATGGACTGATTTTTGATAGCAGGATCGATTCGGGTAAATGTTTACCAGGTGATTCTGTTTATGTTGAGCTTAACTCTTTAGCTGGGTTTAAAAATTCCCAGCAGGAATATGAAAAGCTAAAAGAAAATTTATCGCTTGGAATTCAAGCGGGATTAGATAAGATTGAGTCTGCTATTTCTCTTAAGCCAATACCTGTTGCTGAGCGAATAGCAGCAAGACAAAAATTCTGGAATAGCAGAATTGAAAAACTAAACTCTACTTTAGAAGCTGATCTAGATAATAAGTCTAAATTTGATGGCCCAAGATTGTAATATTTTGGTTTTGTATTTATGACATACCTAACAAATTGAAAAAATTCACAAAGCTGCTCCCTTCGAGGAGCTTTTTTCTTAGCATCAGAAATATACAAATAATATTGCTTCAATGGTTTAAATTACCAGTTGCGAAATAATTGCCATAATGGCAATATGTGCACGTAAGTAATTTTGCTTATAAATAAGCTGATTTTAAATCATTAAGGATAAATATTATGGTTAATAAAGAAATAATAGAAAGTTCATTAGTTTTTAATGCACGTAAGTTGTTGAAAATGACGACCGCTGACGCTGGGCAATTACTTGGTGTCACACGCAGGACGTGGGAAATGTGGGAATCTGGGAAAGTGGCAATGCCATTTTCTAAGGTTGAGCTTTTTCTATTAAAACTACAAGGCAAGAGATTATCTGAGGGTAGTTTCATTGTGGTCATTTCACCACAACAAACACCGCTTGCAGTTGTTGCCCAGTCAAATTTTTGCGGAATAGAGCATGTAGGTGATGATAATTACATCATTAAGTCATTGATGGTGAATCGGGTGACAGGACTGCCTTATGTAAGCAGAACGCGCTTTAACATCGATTCCAATGAACACATTATTAGGTATACGAATAAATGGAAAAGTATTGTAGATGACTGAAGAAGTCGTAAATTTTGAATAGCGTATTAATTATTGCGCCCGAGTCCTATATGTTGTCATATCAGTATTAAGCTACATTGTTCGGTCATGACAACATATTACCCCGTCTTTCTGTTTCGGTTGCAACACATCCCGTTTTTTATTTGATGGATCCTAGCCTTGTGCGTCACCAGGTCAAGGCAACCCCTACGGGGGGCGCTTTGCGCCGCCTTGACCTGTCTCCTTTCTGCGGCTAAAGCAGCCCCATCAAAAACGGGTGGCGATGTGCCGACCCTTACACAGAAAGGAAATGCCATGCTTTCAAATACCACAATCGATATGCTGATTTCTCGTGTAAATGCCCGGTTCAATGAGGCTTTGCCCAAGAAAACCCGCCAAGATGGTTTGCTGGATGCTTTAACCCAGTTGACTGAATATTACCAAGCACAAAATTACCTAAAAGGCTCAATTGTTCAAGAATTACTGTTGGCCAAAGCAAAAGTGATTGAGAAAAATTTGTCTGTAGGCGTTTTTCGTGAACGCTATCTTCCAGTTTTGATCAGCACAGCCATCAAAGACAGTATTGAGCATTTTTGGTTGTACAAAGGCCCATTAGGAGGCGTGGTGATTGAAGATGAGCGTTTGCTGGTGGCGGTGTGTTGCAATAAGCACCAAGTTAAAATCAATGTTCGAGTAATTGGTCAAAATATCAGCGGCCGTGAATATCATGACCAAATTTTTGATATACAATCAGGTGAATATGAAAATTGGCTTAAGGTGAATTTGGACTCAAGCAATGCATTGGCTGTTAAAGAAAGTGTGACGAGAATAGCCCATGCTTTGTTGGTGCATTAATCTTAGGCCTTATGAGGAGTCAATCATGGAACTTAATATTGTAAAAAAAATTCCCATTGGCATCGATGCCACCAGTGTGGCGGTGACAGATAACCATGTTGTTACCACCACTGGTCAGGATGATTTCTGTGTGGTGGCTGATTTGGGCCAGAGCGGCAAAAATGCATTATCTGCTCAAAAATTCACGGCCCCAGCCGGTAGAGAACAGGTATTGTTCTCCGGGAAGAACACCGTTGTGGCTTTGATGAATGGTCGTACTGAAGCGGTGATTTCATATTCAGGCCTGGAAATGACCATGGCTTTTGGCAGCCGTCAGATTAATGGTGCTGCAGTGTCCAATGATGGGGAAAAAGTGGCCTTTTTCTTGGAGGATTTACCACTCCCTGCCCTGGATCAAAAGTACTTTGCTCAAGTAGACAATGTGTATGTGATCGAGTTGGCAAACGTGATGGTGCCTGGTTTGGAAGTTGGGAGCGGCCTAAATTTGGATCTAGGCCTCCTCCAAGCTGATATTGCTGGTTTGGGCCATGCCGGGGCAGTGACCACCATGCGGCCTGTGATGTATGAAGATGCGCCGCCTTATTATGAAGCTTTGGCTGGTGCCTTTATTTCTGGCTCTGGCAATGTGTTTATTTTAGCTTTTGACGCGGCTAAAGAGCTCTTGGTGTGTTTTGTCTTTACTGCGGAAGGCGAACCCATAGAGATGGGTTATTTTGATGCGGTTACAAATATGGGCATGAATAACCGGTGTTGTGTGGCTGGTAATGTGGCCTATGCCATATCCAATAAAGGCCAAGTCATCTACGCCTATGATTTGGACAGCTACAGTGAATATTCAATCTTAGTTCGTGACAAACAAATTCTGGACATTGCGGTTTTCAAAGAACAGCTTTTCGCCCTGGTTTGGAATACCCAAACGACCTTGTATGAATTATTGGATCAACAATTGAATGTGGTGGCTTCTGACAGCAGCTATGCAGCTTTGGCGGTTTCAGAGCAATACTTAATCGTGCCAAGTGGCAACTCAGTGTACTTATACCAATAAGGAGATTGTTGTGGCCAGAGATAAAGATACAGCCCAAGGAATTGATTCTGCAGTAACGGATGTCATTGCATCATTTTCAGGCGATGAAATCAATACTGCAGATGCCAGTGCCATCAGTCAGCTCACCTATGCTATTTACAGTGCAGTGCCCCACTCTGCAGATGACAAGCATTTATTTGTGCTTGATGACATCCAAATAAACAGAAAAATGGATGGTAAGGGCTTTTTTGTGCAAATTGGCCAAAACGAAGCATTGAGTGACTCAAACCTGATTCCACCCCGCAAAAAAGCCTTCAATTTTAGCAAACAAGACTTGATTGCCGAATTGCCAAGTAAAAAAGACATACCTGAAAATATCCAGAAACAGAAACAAGCATTGGGTATGCTTCAAGAGGCCATGGACAAAGATCCTCAGTTTGCCGAAACAATGCAGGGCCACTTCCAACAGATACACCAATTGCAAGAACGTGGCTTCCACATCAAAAACTATTCATTTGATCTTGAGACCAACCATGGGGGCCTGACTTTATGGCATGAACCTTCAAAAAGCGTGGTGTTTGCACATAGAGGTTCTGAGAAAAGCGATTGGGCCGGATTGACCAAAGACTGGATCAAAACCGATGGCATGGAGATTGTTTTGCTGGGTAAGCGCCTGAGTAAAGCTGATGAGGTGGCTATTCAGTATGTAGACCACCAGTTCAATGAAATGGCCAAAAAACACCCTGACATGAAAAATGTTTTTGAAACTGGGCATTCTAAAGGTGGGCGTGAGTCACAAAATGCAGCAGCATATTTGGCCAGGAAGATTGGTGGCTATATTGCCATGCGCCAGGTGGCTTATGAGCAAAATCTGACCAATATAAAGCCGCCTGAAAACATCAATTTAACGGCACTCACTTTCAATTCTGCACGGGTTAGAACCACATCACGATTGACCGAATGGGCCAACAAAATTGGGAATGCCAATGTTGTTACCCGGGCATTTTCCAAGACACTTTTGTACGTCAGTCAGAAATTTGAAAGCAGCTTGAATAAGCGGATGGAGGCTTTACAGGCAAAGGATAAAATTCGAGATGTGTTTAAAGATTCTGAACATGGAAAACTTTTACAAGAGCGCATTAAGAGTAATCAGACTGTCCAACCTGTAAAACTGAACCATCTAAACATCAGTTACGCGGATTTGAATGGTAAAAGAGCTGATCCAGTCAGTAATGTGAAATATGGCAATGGCCATCTAGGCCGGCACATTGTTGTGAAGCATGCAATGGTCAATGGTATGTTTGCTGGGCATTTAATGAGCCGTACCCATGAAATAGTTCAGCCAACTATCAATGGTAAATACAATGATTATTACAATGCTGAATTTGCCAATTCTTCTGTAAAAATGTTGGTGAGTGCTGTTCAAGACATACCTGAAGCTGAGCTCAAAGACAAACAGTGTTTATATACAATTGCAGAAATTAATCAGGAATGTCGTGATTATAAGAGCAAATACCAGGAACAAAGCCAAAGTAAGATAATTGAGGCAGGAGTTGATGGAGTTTCGTTTGCTAAAATGGGGTCACTTGAAAGACTAAAAGCCATGAGACAGTCAAAGGTTTCTGAAATTGGTATTTCAAAACCAGAAAATATTGATGGTCCTAGTTTAGGATAGTTGGAATGAATTAATAAATGAAAAAGAAAAAAAATATTGTTTTTGATGATTTTTATAAAAGTGTCATGAAAATGGTCGTAGGGACTACTTTTGTGATTATGTTATTTTTTTTTGATACATATAGTCCTCCATTTATAGACAGTGTAAATATTGTACTTTTTTGTGCCGGAGTGGCATTTTTTCTTGATTTCATATTTAATTTGACTAAATTGGGGATTAAACATTTTGATGAGGTCAAGAAAGAAACAGAGGTAAAAGTAGGAGGTAAAATTATATGCTTGATAATAATATTTATATTTCTCACTGTAGGTTTCTATTTTGGTTGGATGTTAATTTTTATTGATTGGATTAATTCTTGTTTACCTTTTTCAAAAAATGCATTGGTACTTAGCTTGATGGGCAGTCTTATAGGTTCAGGATTTTGTGACATAATATTTCTGGCATTCGCGGATGGAGGAAAGGATTCATGAGCCAACCAATTAATATTGAAAAGTATAAACCACATGCCGTGTTTTATGATTCAGCAGAAGGTGCTAGAAATGCCACTCCTGAGTTTATGGCAAAGGCACGTGAAGCCGTCTTGAGAATTCACGCGAAAAATGCATACCAAGCGCAACTCAGAGAAAGAAAAG
>RRZT010319235.1_pt1 | contig 13534 bp, 12 predicted proteins | sample 2165551 | NCBI WGS metagenome assembly RRZT01 (sample SAMN10456910, study PRJNA506462) | wastewater metagenome | biome: wastewater; feature: sludge; material: wastewater sludge; isolation source: wastewater sludge with Escherichia coli K12::gfp cells carrying plasmid... | place: USA: Moscow, Idaho... | reverse complement strand
TTGGTTTTGGGCTGGTCGGTATTTTTGTCGGGCCGGTGGTGCTGGCGGTGACTTATACCTTGCTTGAGGCATGGGTCGCCGATGCGATGGACAATCCAGGGCAATCGCGTACGCAAACGTCGTAGCCGCATCATATTTTCTTGCGCAGAGCCAATAGATTTTTCGGCGCACGATCTTTAAGGACTCGGCAGTCGTCTTGTTGAAGCTGTCGGTGGCAAAGTCGTATTTCAGTTCCTTGATCCGGCTCTCACAGTCCGCACGGCCGCGATAGATGCGCCAGATAATCTCTGCTGACAAGTTCAAATCTGTTGTCAGCGCAGAGAATCGGTATTTACCGACGACAGGATCGTCGGCAAACAAGCTTAGCGTCTTGCCCTTGGGTAAGGCGCGCCGTTCAATGTATTGGCGTATTTCGATCACCCAGCGGAGCCTGCTCCATGCCGGTGCCTGATAGGTGAAACGGGGCAGTTCGATGCCTTCGACGGACTTGCCGAGTTCATCCTGCAATGCTCACCATCCTTGGGTGTCGACCAATGCCCGTTGTAACGGCTGGTTCTGACGCAGAGCATTCTTGTGAACAAGAATGACTCCGATACTGAAGACAAAAAAAGGACGCTAAGCGTCCTTGATCGTGCGGTGCGTCCTTGTTTCAGCGGTCGATGACTCGACGCGCACCGTTATAACGTTTTACCCAGTAACTTTGGCTCATGTCTTCAACACGAATTTCTGCGCCGGTACGTGGCGCATGCAGAAAGCGGTTATCACCAAGGTAAATGCCGACGTGTGAAAAAGCGCGACGCATGGTGTTGAAGAAAACGAGGTCGCCTGGCTTTAATTCATTTTTGTCGACAACGTTGCCAATTTCGCTTTGTTCTTTGGCTGTTCTTGGTAGCAGTTTACCAATAGCGTCTTTGAATACGAGTTGAACAAAGCCGCTGCAGTCGAGTCCGCTATCGGGGTCGGTGCCTCCAAAGCGGTAATGGATGCCGACAAGCTCCAGTCCTTTGAGAACTAAATCTTTGGCGCCGCTAGTGTAGCGCTCCAGCAATGATGGCTCATCACTGAGTGCTTGTTGTTCGCTTGCATGTGCGCCACCTATGCCGGTTAGGGCAATGATGGCGGCGCTGAGCAAGGATGTGACGTATTTGTTACAAGACATGGAGGCGGAATTTAAAATAATTCCTTTGCGATGTAAACCATTACATACGTTAACATACGTCAATAATATGGGTATTTCCCCTAATCGCTTGCTAACTCTCAGATTTTGCGTGTTGTATTTTTGCAACTCTGGCTTTTTCTTGTAAGGTAACTTCAGGGATTGGCTTGACGCCATGACTTGACTTGTTGGCGTTGCTTCGATCGGCTTCGATACTTCGATCACATTACTTGCTTGAAATGGCGTGAACGATTAGCTTTAACAACTTGCCCGATGTTTTTAATTTTATTGGGAACAACAGGCGGTTGCATCGTTGTCAAACGCTGTGCGGATTAGGATGCATCTCACAGATCAGTAATTTCGGATAATGCGATACATGGAAAACCCGAATCAGTTACCCCGCATATTGATTGTTGATGAATCGCGTATGGTACGAGCGATGATCAGCAAACATATTCGCGAGTTCTACGATTTTCGCGAAGAGGCGAATGGCGAAGCCGCATGGCAGGTACTGGTGCTTGATCATTCCATCGAGCTGGTCATTTGTTCTCTGTCAATGCCCGTGCTCGACGGTAATGGGCTGTTGGATCGGGTGCGAGCCTCGCGTTTGACACGGCTTAGTCAAATGCCGATGTTGATGATCTCCGGTGACGATGATGAGGCAAGAGAACGTGCCAAATCGCATGGTGCTTCAGACTTCATTAGTCGAAGCACAGGCGGCCCCGAGTTGCTGTTACGTGTCGATACCTTGCTGAAGCTTTCTCAGGCACAGAGCCAGCTCAAGGAAAATCTTGAGCAGCACGTCCAGAACCCGGAAACCGGCATATTTACCCGCAAGTATATTGAATTGCAGGCCGTGCAGGCCATGTCTCAGGCGATGCGCCATGGTGGCGAAGTGAGCGCCATGGTGATGGGGTTTGACAATGTAGGTGTCCTGCGTGAAGAGCAGGGTGCTGAAGTGGTGAAACAACTGCAACAGCGCTTTATCGGCATGCTGACGAGCAAGATTCGCAGGGAGGATAGTCTTGGGCATTTTGCGGGCAGTCAGATGGTACTTGTCTCGCCCGGAACGCCATACCCTGCTTGCGAATCCTTTGGGAACCGCCTGCGTGAAGCAATTCATTCGGCAAACATTTCCGTTCACGGACGCAAACTGAACTTGTCGGTCAGTGTGGGTGTCAGCAACAGCCCTCTGGATGGGGTGACTTCAGCCGGAGCGCTTATCGAACTGGCCGGAGTTCGCTTGAAAGAGGCGCAACAGTCTGGCGGAAACCGCGTTATCGCATGCAATGCGCAGGCTTCCACGGAAACCGCCGTGCCAAGAATTGAACAGGCTATTGCATTGCTCAAAGCGGGTCATGAAAGCGAATTGTTGCCACATCTGGCAGCGTTGGGGCAGCAATTATTGCCGTTCTTGAAACTGCTGGATCGCGATTTGAAGATGCATCTGCCTATTGCAGATATTGAGAAGCGCTTACAAGATTCCGGATTAAGTTCGGAGAACTCGCCGGAAGACGAAGTGCAAGCCTAGTTTTTTATAGATGCAGAGAATCAAGAACCAGCGACAAGGAGTTATATGGCGGCAATTGAGGCGTTTCACCAACATTCCATCGATAACCCTGATGCTTTCTGGGCAGACGAAGCCTTGCTTATCGACTGGCACAAGCCTTTTTCAAAAACACTCGATTTTTCTCGTCCGCCCTTTGCCAAGTGGTTTGTCGGCGGTGAAACAAACCTCTGTTATAACGCTGTTGATCGTCATGCAGCTAAACGTCCGAATGATCGGGCAATGGTTTTTATCTCAACAGAAACCGACACGGAAATCGTATATTCCTTCGCTCAGTTGAAGGCAGAAGTAATGCGCATGGCAGCCATCATGCAAAGTCTTGGGGTTGGCAAAGGGGATCGTGTACTGATCTATATGCCGATGATTCCCGAAGCCACTTTTGCCATGCTCGCCTGCGCGCGGATCGGGGCTATTCACTCGGTCGTTTTTGGTGGCTTTGCTTCTGGTTCGCTGGCTACACGTATCGATGATGCGACGCCGACTTTGATCGTTTCCTCGGATGCTGGTATGCGCGGCGGCAAGGCTGTTCCCTATAAGCATCTCCTGGATGATGCTATCGCGCTGGCGAAACACAAACCGGCCAAAGTGTTGATGGTTGATCGTGGACTCGACAAAGGGTTTGCCAGAGTCGAAGGGCGCGATGTCGACTACGCCATGCTACGTGCCCAGTTTATGGAGGCCGACGTACCAGTAACCTGGCTCGAATCTTCCGAACCCTCGTACATTCTCTACACATCAGGAACGACCGGCAAACCGAAAGGCGTACAACGCGATACCGGTGGTTATGCTGTGGCGCTGGCTTCGTCGATGAAATACATCTATTGCGGGGGCGAGGGCGAGACCATGTTCTCCACCTCCGATATTGGCTGGGTGGTTGGCCATTCCTACATCGTTTATGGTCCGCTGATTGCCGGCATGTGCACCATCATGTATGAAGGTACGCCATTGCGCCCGGACCCCGGCATCTGGTGGCAAATCGTCGAGAAATACAAGGTCAACGTGATGTTCTCTGCACCGACGGCTGCGCGCGTGCTCAAAAAGCATGATACGGAGTATATGCACAAGTACGATTTGTCTAGCCTGAAGCACCTGTTTCTGGCTGGCGAGCCTCTGGATCAGCCAACCCACGAGTGGATCATGGGCGAACTTGGCTTGCCGGTCATCGACAATTACTGGCAGACCGAGACCGGCTGGCCGATTCTGGCCGCCATGCCGGGTATTGAAAAAACCGAGATCCGCTACGGCACACCGAGTTTTCCGGTCTATGGTTACGACCTGCAGATTTTCCGCGAAGACGGCACGGTCTGCGATGCGGATGAAAAAGGGATTGTTGGCATTGTTCCGCCGCTACCGCCAGGTTGTTTGTCGACCGTATGGGGCGATGATGAGCGATTTGTTTCAACCTACTTTTCGCTGTTCAGGGAGCCGCAGGTTTACTCGTCATTCGATTGGGGCATCAAAGACAAGGAAGGCTACCACTACATTCTTGGCCGTACCGACGACGTGATCAATGTCGCAGGACACCGCCTCGGTACACGCGAAATCGAAGAGGCGATCCAAGGATGTCCGGCAATTGCCGAAGTCGCCGTGGTTGGCGTGGCGGACCACTTGAAAGGTCAGATGCCGATGGCGTTTGCGGTGGTCAAATCTGCTGCCAGCATTGCCTCGCCAGAACTACGTGCGACGCTGGAAAAAGAAGTGATGAAGCAGGTAGACCATAGTCTTGGTGCCATCGCCCGCCCGAGTCGGGTACACTTTTTGACGGTTTTGCCAAAAACACGCTCTGGTAAACTTTTGCGTCGTTCAATTCAGGCTTTGGCAGAAGGTCGCGATCCAGGCGACCTGACGACGATCGAAGACCCGGCAGCGCTTGAACAACTCCAAATGGCACTCGGTTTTACGACCTCCTGAAATATCATGCTTTGATAGACACCTGCCAATTTCCTGGCGGCAGGTGTTGGACGTGGTGGTGGCAAGCCACATCTAAAGCCTCCGAAAACTCATTGATTTGCAAGACCTAAATCGGCTACAATGCTCGGCTTTTCCACCTTGCTCCACCGTTCGCATGGCGGGGGGCTTTAACCGTAAGGAGTGTTCATGCGTCATTATGAAATCGTTTTTATCGTCCATCCGGACCAGAGTGAACAGGTCCCGGCGATGGTCGAGCGCTACAAGGCGCTCGTTGCCACGCATGGTGGCCAAGTCCACCGTCTTGAAGACTGGGGTCGTCGTCAGCTCGCTTATCCGATCCAGAAGTTGCACAAGGCGCACTATGTTCTGATGAACATCGAGTGCTCCGGTGAAGTGCTTAATGAACTCGAGCATGGCTTCAAGTTCAACGATGCCGTACTTCGCCACCTGACCATCAAGATGAAGAAGGCTGTTACCACGCCCTCACCGATGATGAAGGAAGAGAAGTCCAAGTCGATGATGGATGCCCGGGAAGAGGCGACCGGCGATGTTGCTACCGAAGCCGTAGCCGAGGCCTGATTATTGAGGCTCAACTGAATTGCGTTGAGCTCACTGGGACGCTGATTGAACGCAAGGCCCTTCGTTTTACCCCGGCCGGTGTGCCGGTAACGGAATGTGTCATCGGGCATCAGTCGGAGCAAGTCGAAGCAGGAAGTCCAAGGCTCGTTGAATGTGAAATCCAGACCATCGGTCTAGGTGATACAGCCAACTGGCTGCAGGCAGCGACACCAGGAGTCAGGGTTCATTTACGTGGCTTTTTTGCCGCCAGAAGCCGAAACAGCAAACAGCTGAGATTGCATGTAACTACGATCGAATTTGTAGAAGGAAATTAAAATGGGTAGGTTCTTCAAGAAGAAGGATGACAAGAACGTCAAAAAACGTGGTAGCGGGCTGTTCAAGCGCCGTAAGTTCTGCCGCTTTAGTCTGGAAAAAATGGATGGCATCGATTACAAGGATGTTGATCTGTTCAAGGAATACATTGCTGAGAACGCCAAGATCATGCCGGCTCGTCTGACGGGCACCAAGGCGGGCTATCAGCGTCTGCTGTCGGTGGCCATCAAGCGCGCACGCTTCCTGGCACTGCTCCCCTACACCGATAACCACCAATAATCGAGGAAAAGACGATGCAAATTATTCTGATGGAAAAGGTCGTCAATCTCGGTAACCTCGGCGATCTCGTCAAGGTCAAGGACGGCTATGCCCGCAACTTCCTGATCCCCCAAGGCAAGGCCAAGCGTGCCACGCCGGTCGCGATGAAGGAATTTGAAGGCAAGCGTGCCGAACTCGAGAAAGCTGCAGCCGAGAAGCTGGTCGCTGCGCAAGAATTTGCCGGGAAACTGGAAGGCGTGCAGGTGTCCGTTACCCGCAAGTCTGGGGTCGATGGCCGTTTGTTTGGCTCGGTCACCAACCATGACGTGGCTGATGGCCTTAAGGCACTCGGTTTTGATGTCGAGAAGTCCAGCATTCGCATGCCAGTAGGTCCGTTGAAAATGGTTGGCGAGTCTTCAGTGGAAGTTTCTCTGCATACCGACGTACTGGCAAACGTGAAGGTTGTTGTGATTGGCGAATTAACCGCCTAAAGTAGTTTTGCGTGGCCGTCGGCCACCGAAATAGAAAGCCTCGCTTGTTCGTCAAGTGGGGCTTTTTTGTTACTGCCCACCGTTGCATGCTGGCAATTGAGCGCGAACGGCTAACGGAGCCATGTAGTCCTGCAGTGTTTATCGGACGGTTATGAACTGATCCAGAGCGAAATCAATTCAATCGGATCTTTCAATCAACCTGGAAAAATCAATTAATCACAGCGGGCACAACGTAAAAACAAAGAGTGACATGTCCTTGAAAACTCACCAGAGAGAATAGACAAGCGCCACGAAGCTCCTTGCGCTGCGGGGCATCGGGCTTGATAATCGCGAAGAGGCACGAGCCTGAAGAATTTTTGGAGATATCCAGAATGAAAGAACGCAGCCGCTTGCAGTGCATCCCTGGAGGCGTTCCATTGCTTTCCGTGTTGCGGAACTACCCGGTCAACTGGCTGGAAAAGGATGCTATTGCCGGCCTCACCGCATGCATCGTGATGATCCCGTCCGTGCTCGCCTACGCCGAGTTGATGCATTTGCCACCAATTACAGGGATATACGCGGCGCTCACGGCCTGTATCGGCTACGCGCTGTTTTCCAGTTCGCGCCACGTCATCGCTGGGCCCGACGCGGCAATTGGTTTGCTGGCCGGATCGGTCATCTTACCGCTGGCCGGCGAAGATCCGGCCAGAATCGCCGTACTTGCGGCAGAGTTGGCGGTATTGTCCGGCGCGGTTCTTTTGATCGCCGCGCAACTCAAGCTGGGGATCATCGCTGATCTGCTGTCTCGCCCGGTATTGATCGGATATTTGAACGGCGCTTCACTCGTGCTGATTGCCACTCAAGTCGGCAAGATATTTGGCATAAAAACGCAAGGAGAGGAGTTCTTTCCGCTGATTTCCAGCGTCGTTGAGCGATTGTCGCAGACACACTGGCCAAGCTTCGCGCTCGGCATCGCCTTGATTTTGCTATTCATTGTCCTTGTCCGCTACTTGCCACGCATTCCTGGGGCGCTCGTTGTTTCAGCAGTCGCCGTCGTTGCGGCTTATCTGTTTGATCTTGAGGGCTATGGGATCGCTCTGGTCGGTACCGTCCCCTCTGGCGTTCCGGAGATCACGGGCTTTGTGCTGCACAGGGCGGATCTGGCTGCGCTTGCGCCTGCGGCGGTAGCGATTGCCTTTCTCGCTTTTTCCGACGGCATCTTGCTGGCGCAAAGCTTTGCCGAAAAAAACGGTTACGAAGTCGATGCCAATCAGGAGCTGCGCGCTTTGGGCGCAGCCAATATCCTTGCTTCGCTGGGGCAGGGTTTTCCCGTTTCGGCCAGTCAGTCACGCAGTGCGGTTGTCGATGCGGCAGGTGGACATTCACAGGTGGCACAACTTATTGCGGCGGCAGGCTTACTGCTCTTCCTGCTCTTTCTGACACCGCTCATTGCCCTGATGCCGAAGGTGGCTCTCGGCGCGATTCTGATTGTGGCTGCCGTCGGGATGCTGGAAATGGCATCCTTGAGAACCTTGCTCAAGATTGATCGCAATGAGTTCAGCATTGCCGTCGGCGTCACGGCGGTCATCCTGCTGATGGGCGTTGTTCCGGGAATCATCGCTGGCATGCTGCTTTCGCTGATCGACGTGCTCTACGAAATTTCGCGGCCACGCGATGCGGTGTTGCGGCGTTTGCGCAGCGATGGAAAGTTCCACGATTGCCTGGACGAAGACGAAAGCGAAACGGTTCCCGGACTGCTTGTTTATCGAATCTATGCCCCGTTGATTTTTGCCAATGCACGATATGTCATGGCGCGTATTCGCGAGCTGGTTGATCAAGCGGGCATTGACCTGCAGTGTCTGGTGATTGATGCGCAAGCCATCTCGGACATGGATGTCACGGCAGCGCAGCGCTTTGCCAAACTGCATCAGGAGCTGACCGAACGTGGTATCGAGATCAAGCTTGCAGATTCGCCGCGACCTTTCCGCGAGCAACTGAACAAAGTAGGACTATCGACAACGCTTGGCGACGAGCACTTTTATGTTTCCGTCAAAAAAGCCGTTGAATCCTTCGAATGCCAGCGCATCAAACGAGATACGGATAGCGCGGGTACAATAGATGTATATTGATCTGTAATACAGAAAGCGAGAAGCAATGACTACAGCCAAGAGGGCTGATCCTGCCGCTGCAGAAAAAGCTCCAATCAAAAGAATGATGCCATCCGCGCCGGAAACCGGTTCCGCTCACCCCAAGAAACGAAAAAGACTGGCCAAAGCCTTTAAGCGTCCCCTGGATAAGAAATTGCGATCGACCCAAGTGCTGCGCGAGAAGTATTCCTTGTTGGCAGATGAGTATGAACAATTACTTGCGCTCAAGAAGCGCTTGTCCGATCAAGGCTTGCCCGTCAAGAAGGGCGACCTGCTACGCGCTGGTCTGGCCCTGTTGGTCGCGCTTGATGACGACGACCTCAAGGGCGTGGTGGCGACCATAGTCTCAATTGCAGAAGCAGCAGAAGTAACAGACTAAGCCGCTAAGCAGTTCCCTTTGTCTTTTTTTCCGGCTTGTACTGCTTGAAGACGGTACGCGCGTCCTGTTCGGCGCGTTCTTGCGTACAAAGCGATGGATCGTCGTCGTGTGGGCTGAAGTATTCGTCTTCCTGGGCGCGCATGACGATGCCTATCGCCGTTTCATCGCTCAAGGTATAGATTTCTGTAAGTAGCGTGGCAATTTCATCAAGATATTCTTCGTAAGTCATTTACAGTGCCCCGGTGTTTTTTGACGATGCACTTTGTCGTAGGCTTCAAGCAGCCGATGATGCGTTTCGAATCCGCTCAAATCACCTCCTGGCGCCTGAATGCCACAGAAGCGCTCTTCGCAAGATAGCAGCGCCTCGGCCCTGGCCAATGTCTCAACGCCATAGAGACTTGCCAATGCACCGCGGTAAGGTTCGTATTCTCCCGAATCGCACAGTTTGAGCAAGCTTTCAATACAACGATAGATGTGCCGGCGCTCGGGGTTAATCTGCGCAAAGTGGCGTATCCAGTCGCAGCCCTCGCGCGTGGCCTCTTCGTCGCCGATAGCCAGTGCCAAAAGTGCTTTTAGCTCACCGACGCGCAGGTCTTCCCAGAAGGAACCGGCATCGGCCGCAATGCCGATCAGGGCGGCGACCGGGCGTTGGTCGGCCAGATTCGATTCGTTCAGAGTTTCCAGCAGATCCTTGCACTCTTCATCGTCAAGCTCGGGCAGATACAGGATGGCTTCGCGAATGTCGTTGCCGAAACTGTTGTTTTCATACTCCAGGTCGTCGACCGGATAAATCTCGGACATTCCCGGAACGACGATCCTGCAGGCGTACATGCCAAGGTGCGTGTAGTCGGCGACATAGAGTTCATGGCCGCAGGCGTGGATCATGCCGACCAGCCAGTTGTAATCTTCCTCCGTGCTCGCGCTGAAATTCCAGTCGCAGAACGCGTAGTCCGGCGTGTCGCCAAGGAAGTTCCAGCTGATCACACCGCTGGAATCAACGAAGTGAATTTCGATGTTTGGCGCGCTGGCAATCTCGTCCAGATCGAATCCCGGCTCCGGGAAGCCGTCGAGGGCGTTGAGTGCGCGGCCTTGCAACAACTCGGTGAGTGCCCGTTCCAGCGCAATCTCAAAGCGCGGATGTGCGCCAAAGCTCGAATAACAGCCCTGATCGTGCGGGTTGAGCAGGGTCACATTCATTACCGGATACTGGCCGCCGAGCGAAGCATCTTTGACCAATACACCATAACCAGCGGTGCGTAGCGCATCGATTCCGGATTCAATGCGCGGAAAACGGGCGATCACTTCTTCGGGCACGTCTGGCAGGCAAAGTCCCTCGCTGATGATGCGGAACTTGATGTGGCGCTCGACGATTTCGCCAAGCGCCTGCGCCCGCGCTTCGGCCACCGTGTTGCCCGCCGACATGCCGTTGCTGACGTAGAGGTTGCCGATGATATTGACCGGAAACCAGATTTCCTTGCCATCGTTCATGCGGACGAAGGGCAGGGCGCAGATACCGCGTTCCATATTGCCCGAATTGTGCTCGACCAATACCTCCGCGCCAATGCTCGCATCCGGGTTGTAGAAAACCTGCAATTCCGGCGTCAGCAGTTCCTGCGGCCAATCGCCATCTTCATTCGGCTGAAACCAGCGCTCCTGTGGGTAATGCGTAAAGTCATGCGTGGCAAACTTTTCGCCCAGGTAATAATGTGTCCAGAAGTAATTACAGGAAAGGCGCTCAAAGAATTCGCCAAGCGCGCTGGCCAGCGCAGCGAGCTTTGACGAGCCTTTGCCATTGGTAAAAAGCAGCGGGCAATCCCGGTCGCTCACATGCACCGACCAGATGCCATCAATCGGATTGAGCCAGGAGCGCTCGACGACATGGAAACCGATTTCCGCCAGTTTGGCTTGCATCCGGCTGATGGATGATTCAAGGGAGGCATCTTTGCCTGCGATAAAGTGTTCTGTTGGCATGGCTTGGTCCGGTAAAGTGCTGATCAATTTTGACGATAACATGGATGTGCTGTTGTCGATAGCCGCAGGGTCTTGGATTGTGGCAAGTGCCGGGTTTGGCGAGCGTCCGATTGGTAATATAGAGCATCGGCCTGCAAGCCACTAAACACGGGCATCTTCAAATAGTAGTGGCGCAACAGCCAGTATTCATGCGGGTCTTGTGGCATCATGTTTTGTCACAGTGGTATTTGGCCTTGCAATAGTCGCTACATAGGGTAGGTAAATGATGTTTTCTGGATTCTTCAAAGAGCTTAAAGAACAAATCGACCTTTTGCTTCAGGTTCTCAGAACCCGTGAATTCTGGATCTATTTTGCCGTCATCGTTGCCCTGCTGGCCTTTGCTTTCGGCATCGTCCGTTTGGCCGTCGGCTTCGACCCATTGACTCGCCAGCAACTCGGCATGGCCTTTTCGTGCAAGACGGGCGAAGCGCAACTGGGAACCATCATCGTCGGGCTCTTTGTTTTTGCCATCGCCTGCCTGTTTACCCTCGGCGAAATCGTGAACTGGGTCGAAGAAACGCGCACGTCACGCGCGCCAGGGCGTCAGCCGTACCAGGTCGGCTATTGGCGGCCACTCCTGCACGTACTCGGAACAATTGTGCTGGGCGCTACCGGTTATTACTTGATGCTGACTTGGTGTAGTTGAGGCTGCGGCCGCCAAGGCTTTCAGCGTTTCAAAACTGTCCCGTTATAGCGCGAGGCAATGTAGGCGCCCAAAGACACGAAAACGAGGCCGGCAAGCAACCAGCTAGTCAGCGCTTCATCAAGCAAGGGGACGGCCAGCAAGCCAGTCACGATGGGCACCAGCGCGAGAAAGGCCGCTGAGCGCTCCGTGCCGAGGATGGCTACGGCCTTCAGGTAGGTGAGCATGGCGAGAATGGTGGCCACGACGCCCTGAAACAGACTCTGCGTGACGATCATAGAGAGCGGCGCTGCGGCCAGTTGTTTCGGCAGCCAAAGCACATAAATCGGCAGATAGAGTATTGCCGAGCCCAGCGCCACGGCGCGGGTCAGCGTCCACGCCGAATAGCCCCAGCGCGCAGAAAATACGCTATAGAGCGCCCAAGAAATAGACGATAGAAGAATCAGGAAATCGCCATAGGCAGAATCGGCGGACCAGACCGAGAAGTAGGGCATGGCCGCGCAAGCGATACCACAGCCAATCAACGCCAAGCCAAAGCTGCGCAAGCGGTTGGGACGCGTGCCGACAATCAGCCAGACGATAGCGCTGATCAGGAAGGGCTGCATCCCGGCGAGCAAAATCGCGCCGTGTGCGGCAGGGGCGAACTTGAAGCCCTGATACACCAGCAGGCAATACAACAGATTGCCCATGATCGCCAACAGCCACAGCCGACCGTCGCGCCAGGCGTTCTTCGGCATGCTGCCAATAAAGGGCAAAAGAACCAGCGAAGCGGTAGCCAGCCGCAGGGCAAAAATGTCGTAGGGGGTGAGGATGCTCTTGCCGCCCATGCGCGAGATGAGCGAGAAACCGCTCCACATGAGCAGGGTGGCGAGGGCGGCTAGATAGCCGTGAAGCAAGTGCTTTTTTTGCGGCAATTGGTGTTCCTTGTTTCGGTCAATTCCGTGAGCGATAAAAAACGCCCCGCGAAAGATAAAGGAGCACAGATCCAAGACTGTCGGCGCCCTTCTTTCGCTTAAAAAACAACGCATCCACGGATCATTGCATCGTCCGTGGATACGCTGCGCATGTCTAGCCTACAGGGCTACGGGCTGCAAGCCTCATGGATAGGCGATCTTCACAGCCTGTGCCGTGCAAGCCAATGTTTACGCCACTCTCCCGGCTCCCATTGCCAGCAACGCCTATCCATGCGGCTCGCAGCTTGACCGCTCAAGATTCAGCGCCAGAAGCCGGCGCAGGATTTCCTCGTCGGGCAACTCGGGCGCGTCCCCCAAAGGGACTTCCTTCGGCGCGTAATCGGACCAGCCGTAGGCGGCGGCGACGGTTTTGTCGATCAGTAGCGCGGGAAGGCATCGGGTGTGTGGGTGGCGCTGGATTTCCTACGGTCAGATAAGCGCAGCGCATCCCCATGTGTTGGCGGCTTCAGGGCTTCGGCATCTTCTGGAACAAGCCGCGCAGCGTGTTCTGCAGATCGGCCGGCAGCAGGATCATCTTGGCGTTGGGCGATTCGGCCAGCTTGGTCATGCTGGTGATGTACTTCTCTCCGAGCAGGTAGAACATCGGCAATTCGTTTTCGCCGAAAGCGCCGGTGACTTTGGTGATGGCTTGTGAAGAGGCCTCGGCCAGCATGATCTGCGCTTCGGCATCGCGCTTGGCCGATTCCAGGCGCGCTTCGGCGGTGAGAATCATCGACTGCTTTTCACCTTCGGCGCGCGTCACCATCGCCTTGCGCTCACGTTCGGCGGCAGCCTGGAGTTCCATGGCGCGCTGCATCGATTCGGAAGGCTTGATATCCTGGATTTCGACCGACTTGACGGTGAGGCCCCAATCGAGCGCTTCGTCGGCTACGCCCGCTTTGAGCCTGGCCTTGATCATGTCGCGTTGCGAAAGCGCTTCGTCCAACTCCATCTCGCCGACAATCGAGCGCAAGGTCGTCATGATCATGTTGCGGATGGCTTCGGAGCAGTCTTCAACGCCATAAACCGCCTTGACCGGGTCGGTTACCTTGATGAAGGCGATGGCATTGACCACGATCACCGCGTTGTCGCGGGTAATGACTTCCTGTTCTTGCACATCAAGGATGATGTCCTTGGTCGTTACTTTGT